>Ga0116218_1000159_pt1 | contig 49954 bp, 32 predicted proteins | sample Sb_taG_2_FD_88966 | JGI IMG/M metagenome (GOLD analysis project Ga0116218, IMG submission 88966) | Peat soil microbial communities from Weissenstadt, Germany - Sb_50d_5_LS metaG | ecosystem: Environmental > Terrestrial > Soil > Wetlands > Peat | place: Germany: Weissenstadt | collected 2010-09-21 | reverse complement strand
GCGAACAGGCCGCACAGGGTTAGGTACAGCGCGGTGCCGATCACGGCGCGCAGCACACCGGGCCCGGCCAGGGTGGCGCTGTGGTGCGAGCGGGCCAGCAGCGCCTGGCCGAGGTAGAACGCGGTGAACGCCGTCGCCAGCGAGACCGCCAGGGCGGCGGCGGCGAAGGCCACGGCCTTGGCGACGTAGAGGACGATCCGCCGGGGCATCGCGATCAGCGAGGTCCGAATCATCCCGGTGGAGTACTCGGCGCTGAGCACCAGCGCGCCGAGCACCACGATGACGAGCTGGCCGAGGATCAGCATCCCGGCGAGGCTGACCTGGGTGGCGTCGTAAATGTCCGGTGGCGCGGGGGGCGGGGGCGGGGGCTGCGACCAGCCGCCCGCGACGACCGCGCTGATCGCCGCGCCGATCCCGACGCTGACCGCGAGCAGCATGAGCAGCGTCCAGTAGGTCGAGCGGACCGAGCCGATCTTGGTGAACTCCGAGCGCAGGGTCCGGCCAAACCCTGCCCGGCCGGACGGCGCGGGCAGGACCGGTGCCTGCCGGGTGGTGGTGGCCATGGTCAGCTCCTTCCGTGGTCGCCGGGCCGCCCGTGCGCGGCGAGTTCCCGGGGCGGCTGCCCCGGACCCGCGGGCTGGCCCTGGGCCCCTTCGGCCCCGGCCCGGTACTCCACGCTGTCCGCGGTGAGCTCCATGAAGGCCGCCTCCAGCGAGGCCCGGACCACGGTCAGCTCGTTCAGCTGCACGCCATGCTGGAGCGCGAGGTGGCCGACCTGGTTGGCGAGCAGCCCGGATATGATCAGCGTCCCGTTGTCGCCGCTGACCGCGCTGCCGCCCGCCTCGGCCACCACCTTGGCCAGCAGATCAGCCTGCGGGGTGGCCACCCGGACGGTCTGGCCGGAGCTGCGGGCGATGAACTCCTCCATGGTGCAGTCGGCGAGCAGCTGGCCGCGGCCGATCACGATCAGGTGGTCGGCGGTGTTCTGCATCTCCGACATCAGGTGGCTGGACACGAACACCGTCCGCCCCCCGGCGGCCAGCTCCTTCATCAGGGTGCGGATCCACAAGATCCCCTCCGGGTCCAGCCCGTTGACCGGCTCGTCGAACATGAGCACCTTCGGGTCGCCGAGCAGCGCGCCGGCGATGCCGAGCCGCTGTGACATGCCCAGGGAGAACCCCTTGGTGCGCCTGCGCGCCACCTCGGTCAGGCCGACCAGCTCGAGCACCTCGCCGACCCGGCGCTTGGGCAGGTTGTTGGTCTGGGCCAGGCAGAGCAGGTGGTTGTAGGCCGACCGGCCGCCGTGCACCGCCCTGGCATCCAGCAGTGCGCCCACCTCGCGCATGGGGTAGGCCAGGCTCGCGTACTGCTTGCCGTCGATCCTGGCCGTGCCGGCGTTGGGGTAAATCAAGCCCAGGATCAGGCTCATGGTCGTGGTCTTGCCCGCCCCGTTCGGGCCGAGAAAGCCCGTCACCCTGCCCGGCAACACGTCGAACGACAGGTCCCTGACGGCGGTCACCTCGCCGTACCGTTTGGTGAGTCCCCGTACCTCGATCATCGGATGACACCTCCCCAGCGGCACGCCCCGGAACGTGATTCCGTGCGGTTAGCGGTGAAGATCCGGAATGCCGCCGTTGCTTACCGGCGCTGTCCCTTCCTCCTTTCCACTGCGTGCAGATGGAGTGGGACCGCCGCCTCCGGGCGCGCAGACACACCAGGCATCCATGGAGATTGATCCTCCATGCTGGCGATCACTCCATTAATCTCAGGCTCGACGGACCCCCGTTGACCTCGCAAGGGCCGGATGGCCGCTGAGGGAAGGACCTTGTTCCTGATAGCCAGCCAACGTCTTCCGGCCCAGCAGAAGGCCGGCGGTTCGCAGGAACCGGTGCCGGGCCTGGCGGCAGCGGATCGAGAAACACACCGCATCACGCCGGGCCAGGGGGGATGGCTCGTACCCCAGAGCCGTATGCCAAGTGCGCAAACATCGGCAGGTTGACCATTAAGGCGACGATCCAGCTCTGACCCAGCCGAATGTGACATCGTCCCCCATCTACTGGGCAGTCACCCACACGTGAGGACCGAGGAGGTACGTCGCCTTGCCCTCTGAGCTCATGACGGTGACATCGACCCGCCTAGAGCCATCTTGGATAGATCCCACAACCGTCCGGCCCGCCGACTCATGATCGAAGCCACGTATCCCCTCTTATCGTTTCCAACCGTAACGGGCCGCTCCCTCCGGGGAGCGGCCTCGCTGCGTCAATCCCGCTCTGTCGTCACGCCACGTCAGATATCCCCATCGTGATCCTGGCAGCCGCCCGCCGCGTGGAAGTACCTGTCCGGTATGGCGCAGGGTCGGCGCGCGACCCGCCGACCCTCGAACGACGCCAGCCGTCATCACAGGGGGCAACCAGGGGGCACGGTCGGCTCAGCCGGTTTCGCCGCGTTCGTTCATCCACACTGAGATGTGGGCGGGCTCCAGAGCTTTCTGCACGACCGCGGCCAGGTCCTCGCGGACCGAGTCGAGATCCGCGGCGTCCTTCAGCCGGGACTCGAATACGGCCACGGTCAGGTCGGCGTTGTAACGGGCGCAGTTGAAGCGGCGGTCGACGGCAAGCTGCACCCGCCTGCGCAGCGGGTTGAACAGCGCCGCGGCGACCAGCGTGGCGGCCGCCACGGCCACCGGGCCCTTCAACGGGAGCACCACGCTGGCCAGCAGCACGAGCCCGGCGAACACCCCGGCCAGCACCACCGTGATGATGGCGTAGGAGATCACCCGGCTGATGATGCGGTCGATCTCATACAGCCGGTACTTCAGCACCGCGACCCCGACGCAGACCGGCAGGACCGCGAAACCTACCGGGACAATGCCATTGTTAACCGCTTGGTCCAAGCCCGAGGACCCGCCCGAGACCTGCACCGCGCTGATCACCGAGACCACAAAGATCGTGGCGCCGGTGTACAGCCACTTGAACTGCTGGCGGCGCTCACCGGCGGACCGCCGGTATATGGGCACCTGCACGGCCAGCCAGACCAGCAGACTGGCCAGGACCCCCAGAGCTACCGCGCCCTGGGCCAGCCCCGCCGCCCCGGTCGCGTTGTTGACCAGGTTGCCGCTGGCATTGACGCGGACAGTGTGCCCGGCCACGGCCGCTGCGCCCCCGGCCGTCGCGGTCACCGCGAGCAGCGCCCCGGCGGCAGCAAGGACGACAGCCACCCGCCGCCGCCGGCCCCGGGGCAGCCGCCCGTCAGGGAACACCCACAGCAAGGCAGCGATCAGGACCAGCCACACCGGCCAGCTGGCCAGAACCACCACGGCGACCGAGCCCAGCGGCAGGTGCCCGTAATGCAGCCGGTAGTCGATGATGGCGTAATCGCCCGCGGGGTTCTGAGCAAGAAGGTAGAACGCCAGCAGCATCCACCCGATGGGGTTCCGCGGCCTGCGGGCCGCCAGCAAAGTGCCAACCATCACGCCGGGCGTCAGAAATAGCACGAGGAACAGCCAGGAAAGCGGCCCGTGCGGCTCTGGCTGACGGGCCAGGCGCCCAAGCGGAACGGTGGCCAGGCCCGCTCCGAGCGTGAGCGCGCCGAACGCGACCGCCGCACCCGGCGCCACCCGCCGAGACCATGCCTTCGTGCCCACCAAGGATGTCATCCCCTCCCGCCCGGGGCGGACCGGAATGAGCCAACCCTACGTACGGACCGTTCCGGGAACGTTACCGCTCAGCCCGGCCGCGGCATACCTCGCCCACGCCAGGCACCGTAGCCGCGCGAGAACCCGTGCGGGCGCCAGGCTCCGTCTCCCGCACAGTACGCATACATTGGCCGGACAGCGACCCGCCCGCGCGTGCGGCGCTGTGCGCCGCGATTCGGCCCGGTCCCCACTCCTGCCTGGGATGATGCGCCCGCTGGGGTCGCCTCCCCTAGAGCCATCTTGGATAAATCCCCCAACCGTCCGGCCAGTCCGCCGCGTCGGCTCGTTATCGAATCCACGTACCCGCTGTGACCCGTCTGACCAACAGTAACGGCCGCTGCCCGCCGCCACGGGGAGCGGCCCACCACGGCCGTTATCAGAATGGTCAGCCCGGCCACGGGCGGCATCGCGGCATCGGCTACTCGCTACGCAGCCAGTTTCACCCGGGTTTGTTCATCCACACAGAGAGGTGGGCGGGCTCAAGCGCCTTCTGTACGACAGTTGCCAGGTCAGCTTGCATGGCGTCCAGGTCCACGGCGTCCTTCAGGCGGCTGGCGAACGCGGCCACGGTCAGGTCGGCGTCGTAGCGGGACCGGTTGAACCGGCGATCCACCATCCGCTGCACGCGGCGGCGCAGCGGGTTGAACAGGGCGGCGGCGGCCAACGTGGCGGCAGCCACCGCCACCGGCGTCTTGACGGTCAGCACGTGGGTGACCAGCAGCACCAGCCCGGCGTACACGCCGACCAGCAACCCGGTCACGATCGCGTAGGCCAGGGTCCGGGAGATAATCCGGTCGATGTCATACAGCCGGTACTTCAGGATCCCCACGCCTATGCCGACCGGCAGGGCGGCTAGCCCGACAAGGGGGACAGGAGAGCCCACCAGGGCCGCCAGCAGGATCGAGAAAACCGCGATCGCGGCGCCACTGGCGAGCCACTTCAGCTGCTGGCGGCGCTCGCCTCCGGCCCGCCGCCAGCAGAGCACCTGATGGGCCACGAACGACAGGCCAATCACCACGATCGAGACGAGGACGGGAACAATCAGCCAGGCGGGCGGATTAGCAAGCCATCCGCCCAGCTGACCCGTGTTCGTGAGGTTGCCATTAGTGTCGACGTGGATGTCGTGGCCGGCAACCGCGGCGATCGCCGGGGCGACAGTGACCGCTGTCACGTAGGCCGCAAGCGCCGCGTAGACCCAAAGCACCCGCCGCCAGCGACGCGAGGTTAGCCGCCCGTCCGGAAACAACAAGATGACCGGGGGAAACAACGCGAGCGAAGGTGCCTGCAAGGTTTCGACCACCACGGCTACTGGAGCCAACGGCAGCCCTCGGTAGCCGAGGCGGTAGCGGAGCACCGCGTAATAACTGGCGCCGGCGCCAAACACGTACAGCACGGTGAAGATGAGCAAGAGCCAGCCGATGGGGTTGCGCGGCTGGCGTCGCGCGACAACGAGGCCCACACCTGCGTACATCAAGACGATGGCTGCCCCCGACCCGGTGATCCTGATCGTCAGCTGATGATCGAAGCCAGTCAGCGTCAAGGTTGCGACCGCCAGCACGAGCACCAAGACGCTCAGGACTGTTGCCGTCCCCGGTGACAGCAGGCGGAAGCGGCGCACCGTGACTTCCGGCATCCCCGGTGCATGTCGGCTTGCTGGCCGCGTTCCAGCCACGAGAGCCACGGTACGCCTGGACCGTTCCGGGAACGTTACCGCTGATCACCAGATCTGCTACCCGCGACAGGCCTGTCCCGTCCCCGCCGACTAGGGCGAACCGATCCCTAGAGCGGTCTTTGATAAATCCCACAACCGTCTGGCCAGTTCAGCGCGCCGTCTCGTGATCGAGGCTGTGTACCCGCTCTGACGTCAGGCCCTTTACCGGTCCCGGATTCGGGCTGGGATTCCCCACCGCGGGTCAGTCAGGGGTTCTGCGCCAGCCTGGTCCAGCGGGCCAGGCTGGAGCGGGCGGTAAGCGTGTCGGGGTGCTCGGCGCCCAGGACCCGCTCGCGGACCGGCAGCAGCGCGGCGTACTGGTCCCGGGCCCCGGCCGCATCCCCCGCCTCCCCGGTCCAGGAGGCCAGGTTGGCGCGGGCGATCAGCGTGTGCGGGTGCTCGGCGCCCAGGACCCGCTCAAGGACCGGCAGCAGCGCGGCGTACTGGTCCCGGGCCCCGGCCGCGTCCCCCGCCTGCCCGGTCCAGGAGGCCAGGTTGGCGCGGGCGATCAGCGTGTGCGGGTGCTCGGCGCCCAGGACCCGCTCGCGGACCGGCAGCAGCGCGGCGTACTGGTCCCGGGCCCCGGCCGCATCCCCCGCCTCCCCGGTCCAGCGGGCCAGATAATCGCGGTCGGTGAGCGTGTGGGGGTGCTCGGCGCCCATGACCCGCTCGCGGACCGGCAGCAGCGCGGCGACCTGGTCCCGCGCCCCGGCCGCATCCCCCGCCGCCCCAGTCCAGCGGGCCAGGTTGGCGCGAGTTGTGAGCGTGTGGGGGTGCTCGGCGCCCATGACCCGCTCGCGGACCGGCACCAGCGCGGCGAACTGATCCCGGGCCCCGGCCGCATCCCCCGCCTCCCCGGCCCAGGAGGCCAGGTTGGCGCGGGCGGTGAGCGTGTCAGGATGGTCGGCGCCCAGGGTTTCCTCCCGGGCATGCAGGACCTGCCGCTGCACGGCCAGCGCTGCGGCGTAGGTGCCGCTCGCGCCGAGGTACTGGGCCAGCTTGTACATGCCGTTACTGCCGGGGTCCAGCGCGGCCTGGGCATGCGACAGCAGCGCCGCGAACCCCGGCCAGCATCCCGGGTCCTGCGGGTCGCCGGGCAGCGCGGCCTCGATCACCGCGGCGGCGGCCTGCCGCCAGGCGTCGGCCTCCTGGGCCGGGAGCTGGTCCAAGGTGATCGCCTGGACCAGCCGGTGCACCGACACCAGCCCGCCCCGCGGCGCACTGATCAGCGAGAACCGCCGCAGCCCCGCCATCGCCTCATCCCGCGCCAGCTCATCAGCCAGCAGCGGCACCAGCATTGGTGCGACCATGGCATCGAAGTCCTCGGCGGCCAGGCCGGGGCGCAGCAGCAGGTGCAGCGGGATGTCCTCGGCCGCGCAGCACGCCACCAGCCGCAGCAGCCCCGCTGCCGGGCCCTCCTGGCCCAGCGCGGCGAACGCCACCGCCCAGGTGGTCGTGACCCGCTTGTCATACCCGGCCGGATCCCCCCTATCGAGCAGCTCGGCCCGCCGCGACCGGAACAGCCCCAGGTACTCGGCGATGCTCCGGCCCGAGGCCTGCATGTACGCGCCCGCCTGCTCCAGCGCCAGCGGCAGCCCGCCCAGCTCGGCGGCCAGCTCCAGCGCCGACCGCCGGTCCGCGTCCCCGGTCCGGGCGGCCAGGAACTCCGCCGCCACCTGCCGGTCCAGCACCGCCACCTCCACGGCCTGGCCGGGCGGCCAGATCTGGTTCCGGCTGGTGATCAGCACCCGCCCAGGCCCGGCCGGCGGCACGAACACCGCCACCGACGCCCGGTCCGGCGCGTTGTCGAACAGCAGCAGCCACCGCGCCACGCCGCCGGCCAGCACCGCATGCACCGCGGCCACCGGATCCCCGCCCTCGGCCACGCCGAGCTGGGCGGCCAGCTCACCGAACCCGGCCGCCAGCACCGCCGGATCCTCCGCGGCCAACTGCCAGGCCACCCCGACCCCGCCCAGCTGCCGGTGCGCATACTCCAGCGCCACGCTGGTCTTACCCGCCCCGCCCAGCCCGCACAATGCCACCACCCGCGGCCCGGCACCGCCAGCCCCGGCCAGCCGCGCCTCCAGCTCGCGCAGCAGCTCGTCCCGCCCGGCCAGGAACACCGGCCGCGGCGCCAGCCGCAGCACCCGCCCCGCCGCCACCGGGCCGGCCTGACGCTCATCGCGCGTGCCGAGCTTGTCCAGTTCGCCCTGGATCCCGGTGCTCAGCCCCTGGATCAGCCCCTGCAGGTCGCTGAACTCCGCCGCGCGCACCGCCCCGGCCACCTCATCGCGGAAGCCGAGCACCAGCCGCGTCCGGGCCAAGTCCTGCAGATCCGACAAGCGCACGTCGGGGATGCTGGTGCGCAGCAGCGCCACCCGCGGGATACCGCACTGCCCGGCCCGCCGGAACTCCAGATGCGTGATCGACAGGCTCTCCGGATTGCTCTGCGGGGGCTGGAACCCGTACCGGTGCCCCAGGATCAGCACGTACAGGTCGCACATGCCGACGTCGTCTAGGCAGCTGTCCCGCACGGTGTCGCTGTCGGGCAGGTAGCTGTCGACCGCCTGATGCCGCGCCAGCCGCAGCCAGTCCAGCACCGCCCGCCGTTCCTCGGTCAAGTCAGCGATCGTGGACGACACATAGACCTTGGCCATCACCACCCCCAGACCCGATCACGCTCCCATCCCAGGGCCTGCGCCAAGACCCCTCACCTGCCCGGTGACCTAACGATCGCACAGCGCAGCCCGCCTCAACCACCCACACCCGGCAGTGAATATGAGGTGGTTTGCTTGCCCGGTAAGCAGCCGCCCCCGAGTTCATGGTTCCCCACCCATAGAGGGGTGTTGTCTAAGTCCCACAACTGTCCGGCCAGCCCGGCGCGTCGGCTCAGGATCGAAGCCACGTATCCACTCTGACCATCCGACAACAGTAACCGCCGTTTCCCCCGCAACCGTGAAGAGCGGCCCGCCACGGCAAACCGACTCCATCGTGCCGTGGCGTGCACCCTAACGGCGCACGCCACGGCCCCAGCCCGGCCCCCCTCCGCCTGCGCTGACGCACTCGTTCCGCAAACCCCGGGGCGGGGTTGCCTCAGTCCGGCGGCCGCATCCACACCGAGACGTGGGCTGGCTCCAGGGCCTTCTGCACGACACCGGACAGGTCATCGCGAACCGCATCCAGGTCCACCGCGTCCTTCAGCCCGGCCGCGAACGCGGCAATGGTCTGGTCAGCGTCGTAGCGGATCCGGTTGAACCGCCGGTCCACTACCCGCTGCACTCGCCGTCGCACCGGGCTGAACAACGCCGCCGCCGCCAGCGTAGAGGCGGCCACCGCCACCGGCGAGGAAAACGACATCACCCGCGTCGCCAGCAGCACCAGCCCGGCATACACGCCGACCAGCAGCCCGGTGATGATCGCATAGGCCAGGGTGCGGCTGATGATCCGGTCGATGTCATACAGCCGGTAGCGCAGGATCCCCACCCCGATGCTCACCGGCAGGGCCGCGAAGCCGAACCAGGCCAGGCCGGCGACCAGATCCAGCAGCGTCGCGCCCGACGAGCCGACGGACACAGCGAGGAACGCGCAGACCGCGGTGACGGCCGCCCCGCCGGCCATCCACTTCAGCTGCTGGCGCCGGTCACTGGACGAGCGCCGCCAGCTCACCACCTGGCGGCCGATAAAGCACAACGAGAGCACCACGAGCACAATGACGGCCGGGGACTTGACGGCGTGGTACCAGCCGGCCGGGTTGTCAACCACGGACAACCCGCCCGTGCCGTCGACGCGGACCGAGTGCGCGGTCACGGCGCCCGCTGTCGCCACGGCAAGCGCCGCGAGCAGCCCCGTATACACCACGAAGTAAGCTCGCAGGGCCCAGCGCCAGGGCCGCGAAAGCAGCCTGCCATCGGGGAACAGCAGGATCACCACAATCAACAGCTCAAGGCCCTGACCCCACAGCTCACCCAGCACCGCCGCTGCCGGGCCGAGCGGAAGGTGGCGGCCGGGCCGGTAGGCGACGAGGGCGTAGTCCGACCCATCGGTGCCCAGGATGAGGCAGGCAGCGATCACCAGGAAGAGCCACCCTATCGGGTTGCGCGGCTGACGCCGGGCGACGACCACCCCCACCCCCGCACACGGAACGCCGATCACCAGCGCCACCAGCCCGTCGAACACCTGGTTCGCCAGCAGGGTCAGCGGGAGCATGGCCACCGTCGACACCGCCAGCAGCCCGCCGAACACTGCCGCCCAAGTCGCCGGCGAGGCCCGGAAGAACCGTCGGCCCGCACTCTCCGCCGCCAGCGCACTCCGTCCGCCCGCAGGCTGCATCCCACCCACGACTGCAACGCTATGCCCGCACCGTTCCGGGAACGTTACCGCTCAGCCGGGAACCTCACCCGAAAATCCCCGCACAGTGACCGCACACCCGCCGCGCAGCGCGTGATCAACTCCCCTAGAGCGGTCTTGGATAAATCCCACAACCGTCTGTCTAGCCCGAGTTTCCAATGATCATGGTCTTCTGACTCTTGGGTGAGGTCCCGGCTGGCTCCCGGCGGCCTGTTTTCCCTTGTGACACGCGCTTGCGGTGCTTGACTGCGCGTCTGATCTGGCCTATGACCTAAATTCATGGCGAGCCTGTACAAGAAGGTGATCAGCGGGAAGCCGTACTGGTACCTGCGCGAGATGGGCTGGGTGGACGGCAAGCCGAAGATGGTCTCCGAACGGTATGTGGGCACCGCGGCCGATATCGAGGCGCTGCTGGACGCCCGCGAGGAACGGATGCTGCCCGAGCGGACCCGGCACCTGGACTTCGGGGCGGTGGCCGCGGCGTGGGGGCTGCTGGCCGACCTGGGCGTGGCCGCGGTTATCGATGAGGAGGCCGGGGCCAGGCCGCCGGGGCTGCCGCTGTCACCGGGCACCTACCTGGCGCTGGCCGTGCTGAACCGGGTGGTGGATCCGTGCTCCAAGCGGGCGTTCGCGGACTGGTGGCGCACCACGGCGGCGGACCGGTTCACCAAGATCCCGGTCTCGGCGCTGGATCACCGCCGGTTCTGGGACGCGATGCACGCGGTGCCGCTGGCCGCGCTGCCGCGGATCGAGGAGAAGCTCGCGCTGGCGGCGTGCGCCCGGTTCGGGCTGGACACCAGCTCGGTGGCGCTGGACATGACGAATTTCGCGACCTTCATCGACACCGGCAACGCCCGGGCGCCGATCGCGCAGCGGGGCAAGGCCAAGCAAAAACGCGCGGACCTGCGGCTGGTCGGCCTCGGCCTGGTGGTCACCCGGGACGGCGGCGTCCCGCTGCTGTCGCATGCCTACCCGGGCAACAAGCCCGACGTCACCCAGTTCCCGCAGATGATCCGGGCCCTGGCCGCCCGGCACGCCGACCTGGCGGCCGCGGCCGGGCAAGACGGCACCGAGATGACCGTGGTCTTCGACGCCGGGCAGAACTCCGAGGCCAACTTCGCGCTGCTGGCGGGCACGAACCTGCACTACGTAGGCTCGGTGCCGGCCAGCGACTGCCGTGACCTGCTCGCCGTGCCCGCGGACGCCCGCACCGTCGTCGATGCGGAACGGTTCGGCCGGCTGACCGCCTATGACACCCGCCGCGTCATCTACGGCACCGAGCGCCGGGCGATCTTGACCCATTCCCCCGAGCTGCACCAGCATCAAGCCCGCGGTTTCGACGGCACCACGCTGGCCAAGGCCGCCCGGCAGCTGGACGAGCTGGCCGCCACCTTGGCCCGCGGCAAGACCCGCCGGGCCAGGGACAAGGCCGAGGCAGAGATCGGCAAGATCACCCATGACGCCTGGGTCCGCCGCGTCATCACCTGGCAGCTGACCGGGGATACCCCCCGCGACCTGCGGCTGGCCTGGTCTATCGACGCCGCCGCGCGCGCCGCGCTGGAAGAGGAGATCTTCGGCAAGCACGTGCTGATCACCGACCACGACGACTGGCCCGCCGCCGAGGTCATCGCCGGCTACCGGTCCCAGTCCGAAGCCGGGTTCTCCTTCCGGCAGATGAAAGACCCGCACGTGGTGTCGTTCTCCCCGATGTTCCACTGGACCGAACACAACGTCCACGTCCACGTCCTCACCTGCGTCCTGGCCCTGCACATCGCGCACCTGATGCGCCTGCAGGCCCGCCGCGCCGGGCTGCGCATGTCAGTTCGCGAGCTGCTAGCCCAGCTCGCCGGCATCGGCGAGACCATCCTGATCTACCCCGCCGCGCGAGGCAGGCCCAAAGCCCGCCGGATGCTCACCGAGACCACCAGCACCCAGGACAAACTCAGCCAGATCTTCCGGCTGGACCGCTACGCCCCCGCCGTTAGGTCATAGGCGCCAGCAGCCCCGTAAACACATCCCGACCAGGCAGAACATCCTGGCAAGGAGCATGATCATTGGAAACTCGGGCTAGTTCACCAGGCCGTCTCGTGGTCGAGGCTACTTATCCGCTCTGACGGCTTGCAGTGTGGGGATCAACCTCCATCATGACCGGCAGACTGTCATATCGTGTCGAGCGATCTGGCGGTGGTTTCCGCTGGTTGATCCAGACCGAGGCATGGGCGGGTTCCAGGGCTCGGTGCACGGCGGTGAGCAGATGGGCGTAGACGGCATCGGGGCCGGCTGCGTCCTTTAGCTGGGCGGCGAACGCGGCGATGGCCTGGTCGGCGTCGTAGCGGGCGCGGTTGAACCTGCGGTCCACGGTCCGCTGGACCCGCTGGCGCAGCGGGTGGAAGGCCGCAGCCGCGGCCAGGGTGGACAGGGCGACCGCGACGGCGGTGTGGAACGGGAGTACCCGGGTGGTCAGCAGCACCAGTCCGGCGTACACGCCGACCAGTAGCGCGGTCACTATCGCGTAGGTCAGGGTCCGCGAGATGACCAGGCCGATATCCCACAGGTGGGTGCGCAGCACGGCGATGCCGATGAACACAGGGATGATGCCTAGCATCAGGATCCAAACGCCGCCGATCAGGCTGTTGCCCACCTGCGATTTCATGGTCGATGGGACCACCCGTTGTACCAGCAGGCCGCCAAGCTGGAAGACGATGATGGCCGCCATGGCGGCGGCTAGGCCGAATACCACCCACTTCGTCTGCTGTCGCTCGGTCACGCTCGAGACCCTGCGGTACCGGTAGACCTGGGCGCCCGCGCCGAGCAGGAACAGCCCGACACCGATCGTCTGGGCGGCGTTCGGGGCCGGCTGGATCCTGGCGACGGCGTAGATGGTCACCGCCGCTATAGCGGCCGTGGCGGCTAGCGCGCACCAGCGGCTCCAGCGGGGCACGAACCTGCCCGAAGGGAAGATCAGGAAGAGCCACCCAAGCATCACCTGGGTGACGCCGGTAAAGATGACCGACAGGGCGTTCAGGATGGGATTGGTGATGGTCAGCCCGGCTATGAAGCCAAAGCCGCAGCCGAGCGCCATCAGGGTGTACGCGCAGAACAACGCGACGGGCTCGCGTCCGGCGCGGACGTAGATCACGGTCGCAACGGCCAGGCAGACCAGCATGAAGACGGCCACATAACAGATCTGGATGGCCACGTACTCGGCCGGGGTCAGGTGCGCGGCAGGCAGCTCAGCCCTGCTCGTGCGGGTCAGCAGCGAGCGGATGTACGCGGGCAGCACCAGCAGGTTGGCCGTGATGGCCAGGACGGTGACCACCGGCCAGGCCCGCCGGGCGATGATCAGCCAGCGAGCACGCCACGCCGGTTCCGCCGAGGTGGCGCTCCTCGGATCGGCGTTGGCCGTGACATCGGTTGCCATGGCGCCCTCCAGGTCGGGCGATCCATCTGACACGCTACGTCAGCCTAGAGCGCCCGCGATACGAGATCGTTACGGCCCGGCGTCGCTTACGAGCCCGGCGGCCGATCCGCGACGCACGGCGGCACATGATCGAGGCGACGGATCAGTTCTGACCCACCTGCCGAAGGTACGGCCGTGATCGGAGACTGACGTCGGTAGGCCAAAGCCCCTACCGCAGGAAAACCGAACCGCGCCTGCGGGCGGAGTCACTGTTATGGCTAGATTCTCCCTAGAGACATCTTGAATGAATCCCCCAACCCTCCGGCGAGTCCAGCGCGCCGCCTCGTGATCGAGGCCACCTACCCACTCTGACATCTCGGCCAAGAGTATCGGCCCGCTCCCCCGACGCCATGCGGGGAGCGGCCAGCCTGCGCCCTGGCCTGATCCTTTATGCTCTCGCCGGACCGGCGAAGGGGCGCGCGCCGCAAAAGCTCTCTCGGCGCGCCGGGCAGGCCCGGCGCACCCTCATCCGCCAGGTCGGCGGCTGGCACTGACCGCGCGGCTACCTTCGTGCACAACCGCGACAACCCTGGACTTCGCCAGCCCCTGCCAGGTGCTCACAAGAACGGCGCGGAACAACTCGCCAGGGCTGCGGTCCGCGCTGCTATTCCCGAGCCGAATGATCCGGGATGACGTTCGGTCATATGATCCTGCTAGGTGACATTGGCTGCCTTTATCCGGCGCTCAGCCGATCACCCGGCCTTGGGGAGAGGGATATGGCACTTATGCGGCGGCAGCGGGCAGCGGCCGGTCGGCTGGTGTTCGTGGCGGCGCTCACGCTCGCGGGAGCGGGCGCCGGGGCGGCGGCAGCGCTGGCCGTCAGCGGCAGCGGGTTAATCCGGGCGGCCGGGGGTGCCGCCGGGGGTGTAGCCGGGCTGTGCTCGGCAGCCTGGGTCGATGCCGCGAAACAGCGCCGGGAGGCGATCGCAGCCGCCGCGCGCGAACGCGGTCAGGTGCTCGATCCGGTGATCAGCGAACCGCCGCATGACCTCAGTGTCTTGGGGCTGTTGCTGCCGACCCGGCACGGCGCGGCCCCGTTCCGGGGCCGGGCCGCCGACCTGGTCTGGCTCCAGGCCTGGCGCGATGACCGGGACGGGCATCCGGTCGCGCTGGTGACCGGCCCCGGCGGGGTAGGTAAGACCAGGCTGGTCACCCAGTTCGCCGTGACCCGACCGCCGCCTTGGGCGGCCGGGTGGCTGCATCCCGGGCGCGGCGGCTCGGCCCTGGCCGCCGTGCACGCCTGCGGTGACCCGGCCCTGATCTTGATCGATGATGCCGACGCCAGCCAGGACGCAGCCGCCCTGCTTGCCGACCTGGCCGGTCATCCCCGGGCCGGCCCGGTCCGTGTCGTGCTGATCGCCAGGACCGCCGACGCCCTCGCCCAGGTCGCTGGCCAGATCCCGGAGGCGGCCCGGTGGATCATCGCGCCGGAGAACCTGCCGGTGCGCCCGATCGGCCCGTTTGGCGGCGCTGATGATCATGCCCGGTGGTTCGGCGAGGCGGTCCGGGCCTACGCGGCAGCCCGCCGCATCCCGCCGCCCGACCTGTCCGCCGTCACGGCCGCCGGAAGCGCCGCCAAGGCGGGTGAGCCGGTGCTGACGATCCAGGCGCAAGCGCTGCTGGTCGTGCTGGAAACCGAACGCCGCCGCCCCCAGCACACCGGCGTGCAGGCTCTGCCGTTCGACCAGGTCGCCGAGGCCTTGTTCGCGCACGAGCAGCGCCGCTGGCAGCAGGTGGCCCAGCAGCCCGGGTGGGGCCTGGCCGATCTGACCGCCCCCGTGCAACAGCGCGTGATCGCCGCGCTCATGCTGTCCGGCGCGGCCGGAGAGCCCGAGGCCATCACCGCGCTGCGAGCGGTGCCGGACTTGGCCGACGCCACCGCCGAACGGCTGGCCCGCATCGCACGCTGGGCCTTCCACTTGTACCCGCCCGGCCCGGTGCAGATCCAGCCCGACATGCTCGCTGAATGGTTCCTCATCACCCAGCTCACATCAGCACCGGACCTGGCCGCTCACCTGACCGACCTGGCCGCACAGCGCATTCCCGCGCTGCTGATCCTATTCGCCCACGCCAGCGACCACATGCCTGCCGCAGTGCCGCTGTATACCGGCCTCATTCAGGCCGACCCGGCCGGGCTGGCAGCGGTCGGCGCCGAGGCGGCCCTGACAGCCAGCACCGCCCAGCACCTGCTTGACGCGGCCCTTGCCTCGCTGGTCACCAGCACCGACTGGTCCCCTGGCGCCCTGGCTGACCTTGACCGCCACCTGCCGGAGGGAACACTGCCCCGGACCCGGGCAGCAGCATCCGCTGCCACCGTTGAGCTCGCGCGGGAAACCGGGATACGCGAAGACCTCCCAGACGCGCTTCTCCGTCACGGTGCCAGCCTGCGGGCCCTGGGACGGCACCAGGAAGCGCTGGCCGCCGAGGAAGAGGCGCTGGCCTTGTGCCGGGACCTGGCCGCCGCCAACCCCGCCCACCAGCCCCGCCTCGCCGATGCGCTGAACGGCTACGGTAACAGCCTGGCGGCCCTGGGACGGCACCAGGAAGCGCTGGCCGCCGAGGAAGAGGCGCTGGCCCTGTGCCGGGACCTGGCCGCCGCCAACCCCGCCCACCAGCCCCGCCTCGCCGATGCGCTGAACAGCTACGGTAACAGCCTGGCGGCCCTGGGACGGCACCAGGAAGCGCTGGCCGCCGAGGAAGAGGCGCTGGCCCTGTGCCGGGACCTGGCCGCCGCCAACCCCGCCCACCAGCCCCGCCTCGCCAGGGTGCTGAACGGCTACGCTGCCAGCCTGCGGGACCTGCGACGGCACCAGGAAGCGCTGGCCGCCGAGGAAGAGGCGCTGGCCCTGTGCCGGGACCTGGCCGCCGCCAACCCCGCCCACCAGCCCGTCCTCGCCGATGCGCTGAACGGCTACGGTAACAGCCTGGCGGCCCTGGGACGGCACCAGGAAGCGCTGGCCGCCGAGGAAGAGGCGCTGGCCCTGTGCCGCGACCTGGCCGCCGCCAACCCCGCCCACCAGCCCCGCCTCGCCAGGGTGCTGAACGGCTACGCTGATAGCCTGCGGGACCTGCGACGGCTCCGGGAAGCGCTGGCCGCCAGGCAGAAGGCCCTGGCCCTGTGCCGCGACCTGGCCGCCGCCAACCCCGCCCACCAGCCCGATCTCGCCGACGCGCTGGCCAAATACGGTGCCGACCTGACGAACCTGGGACGGCGGCAGGAAGTGCTGGCTGCCTTTGAGGAGACGCTGGCCCTGTGCCGCGACCTGGCCGCCGCCAACCCCGCCCACCAGCTCCGCCTCGCCGATGCGCTGAACAACTACGGCGCCTGCCTGGCAGCGATCCTGGGACAGGACCGGGAAGCGCTGGCCACCTTTGAGGAGGCGCTGGCCCTGTGCCGGGACCTGGCCGCCGCCGACCCCGTCTACCAGTCCTACCTCGCCCATACGTTGGACAACTGCGGTATCAGCCTGCGGGACCAGGGACGTCACTCAGAAGCCCTGACCTACGACCGGGAAAGGCTCGAACTGTACGCCATCCTCGCTCGGAGCGACCCCGACTTGTACGAGAAGACTTACCAGCGCCTTCTCGCGGAACTCCGCCGCACCTACGACCTGCGCGGCGACCAGTCCACTAGCATCAGCCTGCATCTGCGCCGCGATAACCAGGGCAGCGACCAGCCATGACAATCCAACCGGCCGAAATATCCATTGAGGAATGCGTTGTTATCGGGCGGTGAACCTCCTTGATCATTGCGGCGTCCCGGATATCTGAAGTTAGAAATCGCCACCGAACAGAAGGCTCACGGTAACGGCGTCACACCTACCGGCCTTCCCTCGCCGCTGGCCGTCCAGTCCATGTGCAGACACCTCACACTCCCCACACAGCACAGCGCCCGCGCGTGCGGGCGCTGTGCGCCGCGATTCTGTCTCGGTCCCCCCTGCTGCCTGCGCTGACGCGCTCACTCCGCGTCGCCTTCATGTTCCTGACCTCACCCCCACCCCAAGGGGCCCCGAGGGCGAGGTCAGGAACGGCTCTGCTCCACGAGTAAACAGGCAGCAGGGGGGACCAATCCGGAAACGCACTGGGGGAAAACCCGGAACCCCCCCGGCCCCGAAAAACCACGGCCCGGTTCCAGGTTTTCCCCCAGACCCCCATTCCTGCCTCCCCAGCACGACAGTTCTCGCCGTGCGAATGACCGAGGAAAAGACAAAGAACGGCGGCCCACCCCGCCGCGTGAATGACCGCACGGCGGAGCGCAGTGGAGCCGCCATGATCAAATACTGCTCAAGGCGGCAACGCGGGACGGCCCGCCGGACAGCACGCCGGGGCGGCAAACGCGCTTAGCGGCTTACCGCACGGGAACCTCGTACACCAGCGAGTACCGCTCGACCGGGATCACGATGTCTGCGGTCTCCACTGGCCGCTCATCAGTGCGGTAGACACGGGCGATGGTGAGCACGGTCCCTCCCGGCCGGATGCCGAGCCGTTCCGCCTCCGACGCCAGTGCCGGGCGCGCTGCCACGGTCTCTTCCGCGTGCGTGATCTGGTGGCCGATCACGGCCATCCGCTCCACGACGCCCTTCCCGGCGTGCGGCCCTTCCTCCGGGAGCATGACCGGAGTGCCCGTGGTCAGCGCGGCGGGCTCCCAGCTCACCGAGAGCATGACCGGCTTGGCGTCCCCCAGGAACGTGTAGGTAGTGCGCATCGCGAGATCGCCGGGCTCGGCCCCGAGCCGGGCGGCGATAGCCGGAGTCATCGGGACGCGCTCAGTGGAGGACTCCCAGGTCCCGGGTATCCCGGCTGCGGCCATGTCCGCGCGGAACGGGGAGCCGCCCAGCCGTTGCGTGTACCAGGAGCGCGTGAGCCGCTGACGCTCGGGACGCTGACGGACGTAGGACCCCGATCCTGACTTGCTTTCCACGAACCCCTCGGCGGCCAAGAGGCGCACGGCCTCCACGGCTACCCGGTCGGACACGTCATACTGGCGGGCCAGTTCGTGCCGGCTCGGGATCTTCGCGCCCGGCGCGAGCACGCCGTCCACGATGGAGCGGCGGAGGTCATCCGCGATGCGCTGGTATGTCGGAGCGGGCACGCGAACAAGCTTGACGAAGGTGAGTACTCAGGTGCAAGCTGAGTACTCAGCTTTGTTCGCCGTGTCGCACAGGGAGCCGGGCCTTGGAGACCTCAGTTACCTTCCCCGGGCTCCCCGCCATCGTCCCATCCGCCCGCCGGTTCGTGCGCGGCATTCTGGCCGGCTCGCCCCGTGCCGACGACATGGAGCTGATCACGGCGGAACTGGCCTCCAACGCCATCCGGCACACCCCGTCCGGCCAGGACGGCGGCGAGTTCACCTTAACGGTGCGCACCGAGCCGGGATGGGCACGGCTGGAGGTTTCCGACGCTGGGACCGGCCAGTGGAGCGGCCCGCGTGACGCCTCAGACGATGACGAGTACGGGCGCGGCCTGGCCATCGTCGCCGCGCTCGCGGACAAGCTCGGCCACGACGTGCGCCCCAGCGCGCAGACCGTATGGGCTGAGGTCACATGGTGAGGCCGGCACCGTCACCGCGCACCGCCGCAGCGGAGATGAGCGCGGGGGAACTAGAACGATGGCGCGCGAAGCTTAAGTGCAGGCTCAGGGTCATCCGGGACGACGCGAGGCGCAAGTCGCTACAGGCCAGCTCGCCGAACAGGTGGAACGCAGGCGCATCGACCGCGAGCGCGAAGCAGGAGCCAGTTCAAACTGTCCCGTGACAACGTACTTTCCTTTCTGACAATGAAGATTGCTCAACCCTGTGACCTGGGACTTTGCCGACTCCGCCCTGTCGACGGCGGTTGGCCGCCTGACATTGAAGATTCCTCACCGCAGGTCAGAGGCCCGGACCGAGCAATCTTCGTTATCACGGGACACAAACAGACCCACCCTGTCGGGCTTTAAGCCGTGAGTCGTGACGATCTGCTTACGTCCGCTTACTGGTCCTGCCGCGCGGCGGGCCGCGCGGCAGAATCGTCACGAACCGTGGTGAGACGGGCACCCGGGGCATCTGTGACTTGCGGGACAACAGGCAAAGGCTGGGGAGCCATGAGCGGACCGCTGCACGACACCGTCACCGTGGCACCGCGCCGTTCCGATTACGGCGCGGTGCGGCTGGGCCGCCGCGACATCGACGGCCTGATCTTGTGCGCCGAGCAGTACGGCGCCCCCTATGACCTGCTCGCGTCCGCGCTGGGTGCGCAGCCGGCCCGGCTGCGGGGGATCGTGGCGCGGTGGCGGCGGGCCGGGTTCGCCGCCACCGGGCGGCTGGCATCCGGCCCGGCGTGGTGCTGGCTGACGCCCGGCGGCATGGCTGCCACCGGGCTGGGCTACCCCGCGACGCGCCCGTCGCTGGCGCGGCTGGCGCACATCCGCGCCGTGCTGGCCGCCCGGCTCTGGCTCCAGGCCGGCCCGGCCTGGAGCCAGGGCCAGGCCTGGTGGCACTCCGAGCGGCGCATCCGCGCCGCCCTGTCCCGGCCTGGTGTCGGCGTCGGGCACGTGCCCGACGCTGAGATCCACTGGCCCTCCCTGCCTGGCAGCCCGTACGCGGGCCAGGTGTGGGCGATCGAGTGTGAGCTGACGCCCAAGCCGCTGGCCCGCACCGGCCGGATCATGACCGGGCTGTTGTCTCCGCCCTGGTATGCGCAGGTGATCTACCTGGCCAGCCCGGCTGCCCGGCTGGTGGTGGCCCGGGCCGCGGGCGGCCTGCCCGCGGGCCAGGCCGCCCGGGTGGTGGTCCGGGACCTGCCCCCGTCCGCGGTCACCCCCGAGGGGCCCTCGTCATGACCGTCACCTCCTGGGTCAAGCTGACCGTGTCCTTGTGGCTGCTGCGCCGGGCGGTCAAGGCCGCCTGGTGGTTGCTGCTGGCCGCCGTGGCGGTCGCGCTGTGGCCGGCCACGCTCGTCATGGTGGCGGGGTACCTTGCGGCGCGGTGGCGGGGCTGGCCGGCGGCCCGGCTGCGCCGCGCCGCCGCCGGATCGCTGCTCGCCACCGCGCTGTACGCGGTCACGGACGCAGTGGTCCAGCACGCCGGGCGGGCCGCCGCACTGGGCCCGGCCCGGGACTGGCAGAGCGGCTGGCACCGCTCGGCCCTGGCCGTGGGCCGGATGTTCGTGCTGGTCTCCCCGGTGGCGGTCCCGGGCGGGCTGATCCTGGCCGCCGGGCTGTGGTCCTGGCGGACCTACGCCGTGTCGGCCGGGATCGGCGGACGCCGACCCTCGGCCCCGGTCACCTTCGACAACCGGCAATGGCGTCGGCAGGTCCGCACCGCCAAAGGCGTGGCCGAGGCACCCGGCTCGGTCCCGCTGCTGACCCGCCGCCGGACCATCCCGATCGGCGGCACCATCCGCGTCGTCGGCGCCAAGCCCAAGCCGGTCTTCGCCATCCCCGCCGCCGCGTGTGCCCGCCACCAGGTCATCATCGGCGCGACCGGGTCCGGGAAGACCAACCTGATGATCCGGCTGTGGGCCGGCTGGTTCACCGACGCTCTGGACGCCTACTACGCCGGAAAGGGGGACCGGCCGCTGCTGATCGTCCTGGACTGCAAGGGCGGCCCGGACGCCCGCCGCAAAGCCGAGCGGACCCGCCGCCTGCTCTACGGAGCAGGCGCCCGCCACGTGGCCATCTGGCCCGACCAGGCCCGCGTGTCGGTCTGGGACCTGCCAGCCCCCGACCTGGCCGTCCTGCTGTACCAGATGATCGAGACCGGGCAAGGCAACGCCGCCTACTACGCCGACATCCTGTACGCCGTCACCGTCCTGGCCGTCACCGCGCCGGGCGGCCCGCCCGCTGACGCGGCCGGGTTCCTGGAACGCCTCGACCAGCATTGGCTGCTGGCCGCCTGGGACGACGGCCAGCATCCCGCCGAGGCGGTCCGCATCCGCGCCGCCGCCCAGCACATCCCTGACGTGCAGCTCCGCTACACCACGCTGCTGGAGCGGCTGGGCCGGGCCTTCGACGGCCCCGGCCAGCTCCCCGATGCCGACGCCTGGTACTTCATCCTGGAAGGCACCCGCGAACCCTCCGTCGCCGAAGCCCAGGCCCTGGCCATCACCGAGCTGGCCGCCCGCGCCGCGACCAGCACGAACGGCCCGAGACGGGCCATCGTGCTGGCCGCTGATGACTACTCCGCCGTGTCCCGCCGCGTGCCGCTGTCCAACCTGTACGAGCGCGGCCGGTCGCTCGGCATCGGCGTCCAGGTCTCCGCCCAGTCCTGGCAGGGCCTGGGCGCCGATGAGGACGAGCGGTACCGGATCGCGGCCACTGCCGACGGCGGCCTGTGGGTCATGCACACCCCCTACCCCCAGCCGCTAGCCGAACTGGCCGGCACCCGCCGCGTCCTGGAAACCGCCCACAAGCTCATCGGCAACGCCTGGGGCGATGAAGGCTCCACCCGGTTGCAGCATTCCTGGGTAGCCGACCCGGACCTGATCCGCCGCCTGCGCACCGGGCAGGCCTGCTACATCACCCACAACACGGCCACCTTCGTCCAGGTCGCCCGGCCCCGCCCCTCCCCGCTGACCCTGCTGCCGCCCCCGCAGCAGCCTGGCCCGCCGGGCGGGATGCCCGCCCCCGGCCGCGAGGCAGACACCCAGCCACTCCCTCCCTTTGATGACTTCTTCGGACCCGGAGCCGCCCCATGAGCATGACCACCAACCCGTTCGCCGCCCTCGGCCTGCCCGAACGCCCCGACCTGTCCGACGAGCAAGTGCACGCTGCATGGCGGGCCATTGCTGCCGCCACCCACCCCGACCGGCCCGACGGCGGCGACCTGGCCCGCTACACCCAGGGCGCCGCCGCCTACGCCGAGCTGCGCGACCCGTGGGGCCGGTCCGAGGCCTACGCCGACCTGGTCGAGCAAGCCCACCGGGACGGCCGCTGGGACGCCTACCCCGACCGGTTCCCCGGCTTCGAAGCCGGCCAGCCCGAAGCCGATCTCCCCGAGATCTGGATCCTCGACACCCCGCCGTTCTGGGTTGCCCCGCTGCTCGCGCTGTTTCAGCTCCCCGGCCGTGTCATCCACGGACGGCCGCTGCGGATGCTGATCCGTGCCGCCATCGCGGCCGGGCTGTGCCTGGGGGTGCTGGCGCTGATCCCCGGCACCCCCTCCGCCCCCGCCGACGTGGCCATGCTGATCACCGGGTTCGTCGTGACCGCCCGCTCGGACCTGGCACCGCCGCCCCGCCGCTGACCCCAAACAGGGTAGGCGGGTGGTGCCGCGCCGTGAGGTTCTTTACCCACCTGCCAGGCGCGGGACCCTCGCCGGGCAAGCCCGGGGGACCAGGCCGGACCCACAAGGGCCGGGCAGGAACGGCCCGGCCTCGCCGACGAGCGTACGGCCCCCCGGGCATGCCCGGCCCCGCACCAGACAGGACACCGGCCAAACAACCTCCCGCCGCTCCCGCCACACCACCCGCACCGATGACCCGTGAGGAGACCGGAGAATGCCAGCAGAGGACGACGATTACTGCCAGCAGGACCTGGAGGAACTCCGGTCACGATATCCGGATGACCGGTTCATCAGCTACTGTCTGCCACCCGGGAAAAGACCAGGCAGGATAAAGGTCCGGTACATTATCCGGGTTGCCTCCGGCGACCAGGCAAAACATATAGACGCCCGCCAGGCCAAGGCCATCATGGACGTGCCCCGATGGCTCCATGATCATCCTGAGCAGCATGAACAAATCAAAGCCGATCGTGAGGCAACTGCCGATGACGCCAGCAAATGACCCCCGTAAAAGCCCGGAAATACAAGGTAGTAACTCATCAGAGGATATTAAAGGGCCGCGTATAATCAGTTATAATCTGAATGAGGATGAAAGGCCGGGCGGACTGAAAGTCCGGTTCAAGATCCGCATCGAGACAGGAAAGAAAGCCGCCGCGCTGAACGCGCAGCAGGCCGAGGCGATCAGGGAGCTACTGCAATGGGCATCCCAGCACCAGACACCCCCCAGGCACTGACCGGGCCAGCCGAGCCCGTCCCCGTGGCCGTCCTGGCCCGGACCTCCGGCCGGATACTCCAGGACCCGTTCGCGTCGCTGTCCCGGCAGATCCGCACCTGCCAGGCCTGGCTCCCGGCCGGCTGGTACATCGCCGGGTACTACTGGGACATCGAATCCGGCAGCCTGGACCTCGAAGACCGCAGCCAGGGCCACGCCTACCGGGCCTACGCCGACGCCGGGATCCCCCGGGATGGCGGCCTGGCCGACCTGCTCACCGAGGCTAAGGCCCCGCTGCCCCGGTTCGCCGCCGTGGTCTGTGAGGACATCGAACGGTCGGCGCGGGACACGTTCAACGCGCTGAAACTGGAGAAGGAGCTGTCCCGGCAGGGCATCCCGCTGTTCGCCACCGACGAGCCCGCCTCCATCGAAGGGATTAACGCCACCACCGTGCTGGTCCGCCGGGTCAAGCAAGGCGTCGCCGAGTGGTACCGGCTCCAATTGAAGGAGAAGGCGTGGAAAGGGCTGGAAGAACACGCCCTGGCCGGGTGGAACAGCGGCCCGGCCGCCTACGGATACCTCGCCGAACGGATCCCGCATCCCGTCCCGGCCAAGGCGGCCGAGGGGAAGACCAAAAGCCGGCTGATCCCCGACCCGGCCCGCGCCCCCATCGTCGCCCAGATCTTCCACTGGCGGGTCGTGGACAAGCTGTCCATCGCCACCATCGTGGCCCGGCTCAACGCCGACCCGGCCGCCTACCCGCCCCCGGCCAAAGGCGGCTGGACCAAGCCCAGCGTGAACGCGCTGCTGGCCAACCCCAAATACACCGGGTACATGGTCTACGGCCGCACCCGCACCACCAACGGCCGCAAAGGCCGCCGCGCCCCCCAAGACCAGTGGATCTGGTCACCCGAGCCCGTCCACCCCGCCCTGACCGACCGGGACACCTGGCACGCCGCTCAGAGCGTCGGGATTGAACGCGGCAACGTCCGCGACCCCGAAATGCCCACCAGCCAGCCCGGCCGCCGCTACATCCTGCGCTCCCGGATCCGCTGCCGGATCTGCCAGCGGCGCATGTGCGGCATCTGGCGGCCCACCGCCAACGGCACCAGCTACATCTACTACCGGTGCCCGCACGACCCCGCCAACCCCCGCCACCACGCCGCCCACCCCGACCACGGCCCCGTCTCCCTCCGCGAAGACGCCCTCCTGGAGGCCCTGTCCCAGTTCTTCGACCAGTACGTCTTCGGACCCGACCGCGCCGCCCTGCTCGCCACCCAGCTCCCCGCTACCGCCACCGCCCACGCCGAACAGCAAGCCCGGCAGCAAGCCCACCTGACCACCGAACTGGCCCGCATCGACGCCGCCGAACGCGGCCTCATCACCGAACTAGAAGCACCCGCCGACCCGGCCGACCCCGCCACCGTCGCCTACCGCGCCCGGATCCGCGCCCGCTACGCCGAGCTGTACGCCGAACGGACCCGCACCGAAACCGCCCTCGCCGCCCTGCACGCCGCCACCCCGGCCGGCACCGACCCCGCCCTCCTGGACCAGCTGCCCACCATAGCCCGTGCCCTGGCCGACGCCCCCGACAAAACCAAAGCCGCCCTCATCGCCGCCTTCAACATCAACGCCCTCTACAACCGGGAAGACCACCAGGTCACCATCCGCGCCAGCCTCACCCAAGACACCCCCCGCACCATCGCCGCCCTCCTCACCGACCCCCGCACCGACGACGACACCTGGCACGGCACACCACCCGCCAGCACCACCCCAGCCCCGGCCACCGTTTCACACTTGGGACAAGGCACCCCGGTTGCCCAAAACCTCCGCGGAGGCCAGATCCTCCGCGCTTTTGGGGCGCGTGTGCCTGGCGGGAGGGGAGGTGCCGGCCGCGGGCTCGTGGAGGGGAGGTGCCGGCCGCGGGCTCGTGGAGGGGAGGTGCCGGCCGCGGGCTCGCGGAGGGGAGGTGCCGGCGCGGGCTCGCGGAGGGGAGGTGCCGGCGCGGGCTCGCGGAGGGGAGGTGCCGGCTGCGGGGCCGACCGGACGGCTGAGGGCCGGGCGGGTGCGGGCGCCCCGAACTCGCCCTATTCCGGAATGCTTCCCTGGCATGGGTTTCGACCCACCGGCGAGCTTGAGGTTAGGCCGTCTGCCAGTACACCGTGTAGTACTCGTGGGCGGCGCGGCTCACCGGGATCAGCGTGACCGGCTTGCCGCCGGAGACGGCCCCGAACGTCATCGGCTGGGTGGCGGTCTGCTGGACCGAGCCGACCTCGAGGGCCGGCGTCAGGGCGCCGGGGCTGGCGGGGTACACGCCGCTCAGCACGACCGGTCCGTAGGTCACCGCCTGCACGGCGGGATGGTCCGGCGTGGGCTCGAAGGCCAGCCGCATCGGCAGCGTGACCGCCAGCACGTCCCCGGCCTGCCAGCGCCGCCGGATCGCGACCCATCCCCCGGCCTGGGCGTCCGGGATCAGCGCCCCGTTGAGCATCACCACCGGCGGTCCGTCCACCCAGGCCGGCACGCGGACCCGGAGGCTCATCGTGGCCGCGCCGGACACCACGGACAGGCTGATCACCGGGTCGTCGGGGAACCCGGTCTCCTGCTGCAGCACCAGCCCGGCGGCGCGGACCCGCGAGGGGATGAACAGGTTGACGTAGAGGCCGTCCGCGTCGCGGGCGTAGATGGTGTCGGCGAACTTGGCCTGCGTTTCCAGGCCGGTGGCGGTGTCGCAGGTGAAGGTGTCGTAGTCGGTGGCGTAGATGCCGGGGTTGGCGCCGGGGAAGTAGTTCAGCGGCTGGCGCTTGAACGCGCCGGCGGACAGGCCGGTGTAGTAGCAGTTGAAACCGTGCGGCGAGGTGGGGTCCTGCTCCCCCAGCATCTGGTTGAACAGCGTGCGCTCGTAGTAGTCGATCAGGTCGGTCCGGGTCAGCTGGTGGAAGTGCAGCAGCCTGGTCAGCTTGAGCAGGTTGTAGCTGACGCAGTTCTCGCAGGTGAAGTTCGACAGCTGCCCGGCGACCACGTCGGGCTGCTGGAAGTGCTCGTAGTTGCCCGCGCCGCCGATGACGTAGACGTGATGCGCGGTCACGATGTCCCAGAAGTTCTGGGCGATGTCGCGGTACCTGGCGCTGCCGGTCTCCTCCCACATCCGGACGCACGCGATGATTTGCGGCGTGTTCACGTTGGCCTGCAGCCCGGCCAGCTGGTCGACCCCGTGTGCCAGCGGGTCGAGCACCTGCGCGTGGTAGAACCGCTGCGCGGCGGCCAGGTACCGCTCCCGGCCGGTGATGGTGTACAGGTTGGCCAGGGCCTCGGGCAGCCCGCCGAATTCGTTCTGCAGCACCATCTGCATCTGTGCGTACGGCAGGCGCGCGGTGCGCCAGTCCACCCAGTCGCCGAGCTTGGCCGCGACGTCGAGCGCCTGGGCGTCGCCGGCCAGCTGATACTGGTCGATCAGCCCGGCCAGGTACTTGTGGATCATGTAATACGGCGACCATACGGGCTGGCCCGCCTCCAGCCAGTCGAAGAAGAACTCGGGGAACGCGGACAGGTACCCGGGATGGAACCCCGCCTGGCGTGCCCGGGCCTGCAGGGCGGCGAGCTGGCCGACCAGGTAGCGCCCGCGGGCCAGCGCCTCGTCGTTGCCGGTGTTGGCGTAGGTCAGCGCGAGCGCCGACATCAGGTGCCCGGTGGTATGCCCGCGTACCTCGGAATCGGGCTGCTCCCAGCCTCCGCAAGGCTGCGCCGGCGACGGCAGGCCGTAGTTCAGCCGGAACGGGCGGAGCATGCGGTCGAGGTCGAGGAACGCCAGGTACGCGGTGTTCCGGCCCTGATTGGCCAGGAACGGGCTGTCCAGCAGCTCCACGTCGGGCAGCGGCAGCGCGGCGGCGCGCCCCGCCGTGCCGTCCGGTGCGTAGCCGCCCGGGACCGGCTTGGCGTTGGCCGCGCTGGCCAGCTCCGCGCCGAAGGGGCCCGGGCCGCTCCCGAACAAGGGACGGTTCAGCAGGGCCTGCTCGGCGACGAGGGCGCCGGCGCCGAGCACCACCAGCGCCTCGCGCCGGGTCAGGCCCTTCGAGCCCGCCGATCCGCCCGTCTTAGCCACGTTCGAGATCCTTTGCCCGGTCATCGCCCCGCAGTGATCGTACCCAGCGACCCCCGCAGTGATAACGATCGTGGCCCGCGGCTTGTTCTGGGCGCCGGGAGGCCAAGTATTACGGGCCTATTACGGGCCCGGGGATCCTTGAGCCGGAACCGCCGGCGGGCCGTAGTTGTGGGTAGTGGCCAGTGCTCGCGGCAGCCGCTAGATCAATGAGCCTCAATCATCGCGAACGCTCCCGGGCTCGGCGATCGCTCGTCTCCTCCTATCCGTGTAGGCGCCGCGGACACTGGCCACCGGTGTGCCCGGGGCGGCGGTCGGCGCGCGCTCAGCCTCGGAGGACGAGGGCGGTGAGCGCGGCCAGCGCGACGGTGACGGCGGCGGCGCTGCCGTGCAGCGCCACGAGACGGCCGGCGAAGGACGGCGCAGACCCCGTGGGCCCGTCAGGGCGGCCGGGATCGGCCCGCCGGGCGGCGCGGGTATTGGCCGTGAACCAGCCCAGCCCCACGCACGCCGTGGCGGCCACCAGGCCGAACGCGATCCAGCCCAGCGCCCGGTTATGGACCAGCGTGAAGCCGAGCCAGAACGCGAGCCCGATGATGCCCCCGGCCGGGTGCGCGAACTCCACCAGCGACCGCGCGCTCGGCAGGATCGGCGCCTGCTTGGCCGCCACCAGCGAGGGCGGGGCCCACCGGTCCCGGGTCGCCCGGCGCGCCGCGGGCCGCGTGGGCGCGGCCTGGGCCGCGCGTGCCGCCGTGGCGGCTGGCTGGGCGAGCGAGGCTGGCTGAGAGCCGGGATCGGGCGGGGGGCCGGGATCGGGCGGGGGGCCGGGATCGGGCGGGGGGCCGGGATCGGGCGGGGATCTGGGATCTGGCTGGAGGCTGAGATCTGGCTGGAGGCTGGGATCTGGCTGGAGGCTGGGATCTGGCTGAGAGCCGGGGACGGGGAGCCCGGCCGGGCGGCCGCGGCCGAGGCTGCTGGTGAGCAGTAGGTAGAACCCCGCCCCGGCGGTGAACGCCCACAGCACCAGCACCACGATGGCCATCTCGCTCCTCTCGGCAGCCCGAATGTACCCGGCCTGGATTGAGCTGCGACCTCGGCTCCCGGAGAGGCGGCCGGCTGAGGTCGGCATTCCGGGACGCGCCGGGCCAAGCAGCGCAAACCACGGTGCGTGACGGATTTTTCGTTTTGCATGCGAACTGGCCGCAGGCGTCATACAATGAATACTCCTGTGAGTACAGGACGTGACTTGAAATTATTTTCCGGAACACCGGACGGAACACTGCTAGCCTGACTTCTGACAGCCGTCGCCCGTCGCCGCGTCACCAGCGGGGTCCGTGAACACGGATGGTGACGTCGAACCCCTGTTCGTTCGGCATAAAAAAGTTTTCGCGGGTAGCGGCGGAGGATCAGTTCAAAGGGGAACTATGACGCCGGTCATTGGCATTACTGCCTACGACGACAAAGCAGCCTGGCGCAACTGGAACGCCCGGGCCGCGTTGCTTCCGTACGCGTACGTGGACGCGGTGCGGCGGGGCGGCGGGCGCCCGGTCCTGCTGCCGCCGGACGGGGACGAGGACGAGGCCAGCGAGACCGTCGCCGGCCTGCACGGCCTGATCGTATCGGGCGGGCCGGACGTCGATCCGGTCCGGTACGGCAAGTCCCGGCACCCGCAGACCCAGCCCTCCGTGCCGGTCCGGGACGCATGGGACCTGGCCGTCACGGGTGCCGCGCTGACCCAGGGCGTGCCGCTGCTGGCCATCTGCCGCGGCATGCAGGTGCTGAACGTGTGCCGGGGCGGCACCCTGCACCAGCACGTGCCGGACCTGGTCGGGCATGAGCGGCACGAGGGCGGGGCGGGCTATTTCGGGCGGCACCAGGTGCGGGTCAACCCGGACAGCATGCTGGCCGGCGTCCTGCCCGAGCCGGGCTTCTTCAACGTGCCCACGCACCACCATCAGGCCGTTGACCTGCTCGGCGACGGGCTGCGGGCGGTCGCGTGGGAGGAAGACGGCCTGGTCGAAGCGGTCGAGGCCGGACCCACCGAACTCGACGGCATGTCCGGCTTCGTCCTCGGCGTCCAGTGGCACCCGGAGCAGGGCGACGATGTCCGGCTGTTCGGCGCGCTGATCCGCGCCGCGGCCGAGCGGGCCACCGGGAGGACGCGGGTCCTGGCACCTATGATCTAATCTCAGCGTAGGTGCTGAATGCGCAGTGCTCAGCCTTGGTGATCAGGAGTTAGCACGTGCCGGGAGGTTCGCCCGCCATTGTCGCCGCGGTGTTCCGTGCGGTGCGGACGGGGAACGCCTTCGAGGAGACCGTCGAGCGGCTGCTCGAGGGCGTCAAGCTAGGCATCTACGCGCCGGGTGACAGGCTGCCCCCGGAGCGGGAGCTGACCCGCAGGCTCGGGGTCAGCCGGATCACGCTGCGCGAGGCGCTGCGCGAACTGGCCGCGGCCGGCTACGTGGAGACCAAGCGCGGCCGGTTCGGCGGCACTTTCATCATCCGGCAGCCCGAGCCCCTCGTCCCGGACGAGCTCACCCGTACCGCGCGCGGCATGGCGAGTGCGCTGGACGACGCGCTGACGTTCCGGCGGGTGGTGGAGACCGGCGCGGCCGACATGGCGGCGCGGGCCAGCCTGAGCAGGCAGCAGCGGGAGAACCTGGCCGAGCGCCTGGCGGCCATGCAGGACGCCGGCTCGCCCGGCTACCGGCAGGCGGACACACGGCTGCACCTAGCCATCGCGGACGCGGCGGGGTCGCCACTGCTGACCGCCAGCGTGGTCGAGGCCCGGGTCCGGCTGGTCGACCTGCTCAACGCCATCCCCATGCTCGAGCGCAACCTCGAGCACGCGAATGTCCAGCACACGGCCATCGTGCGGGCCATCCTGGCCGGCGACCCCGAGCGGGCCCGGCGGACGATGGAAGAGCACGTGGCGGGGACGGCGGCGCTGCTGCGCGGGTTCCTCGGCGACGTCCTGGATTCATAGAGACCGCTGGGCCGGCGGCATCACCGGACATGCCCGGCCGCGGACCCGTAACGCACGGCCCGGTCCGGCGGCGGCGGCCCGGCCCACCTCTTGACACGCTCCCCGGCACGGTGCGTGAATACGTTCATTCAATGGATCAGATCCAGCCATATGTGTTGTTCTCGCGTAGGGAGATCGCATGGCCGACGACATAGCCGCCGTCAATGTGGCAAGCGAGGATGAGCGCCGGCTCCATGAGCTCGGCTACGCGCAGGAACTTCGCAGGCGGATGTCGGGATTCTCGAACTTCGCCGTGTCGTTCACGATCATCTCGATCCTGTCCGGCTGCCTGACCGGGTTCTACTTCGGCATGGAGCTAGGCGGCCCCGCCATCATCGTCTGGGGCTGGCCGATCGTCGGGATCATGACGCTGCTCGTGGGGCTGTCCATGGCCGAGGTCTGCTCCAGCTTCCCCACCGCCGGCGGCCTGTACTACTGGGCGGCCAAGCTCTCGCCCCGGCACGGCCCGATCTGGTCCTGGTTCACCGGCTGGTTCAACTTCCTGGGCCAGGTGGCGATCACCGCAGGCATCGACTTCGGCGCGGCGCTGTTCATCAACTTCCTGTTCAGCCTGTGGTTCAACTTCAGCGTGACCACGCGCTGGCACACGGTCCTGATCTTCGCCGTCGTACTGTTCGTGCACGGCCTGATGAACCAGTTTGGCATCCGGCTGGTGGCGCTGCTGAACAACGTCAGCGTCTGGTGGCACCTCGCCGGCGTGCTGATCATTGTCGGCGCGGTGACGTTCGGCCTGAAGGCGGGCGTGCACCACGCCTCGCCCAAGTTCGTGTTCACCGGCCTGGAGAACCTGTCCGGGCTCCACATCGGCTGGTGGTACATCCTCCCCGTCGGGCTGCTGCTGGCCCAGTACACCTTCACCGGGTACGACGCCTCGGCGCACATGACCGAGGAAACCCGCGGGGCCGCGCGCAGCGGCCCGCGCGGCATCTACATGTCGATCCTGATCTCGCTGATCGCAGGCTGGGTGCTGCTGATCGGCCTCACGTTCGCGATCCAGAAGGCGAACTACGTGGGCGAGGCGACGGCGGTCGTCGCCCCGGGGCAGATCTGGATCGACTCGATCGGCCGGACCGGCGCCGAACTGCTGCTGCTGGTGGCGATCGGCGCGCAGCTGTTCTGCGGCATGTCGTCGGTGACGGCGAACTCGCGGATGATCTACGCGTTCTCCCGGGACGGGGCGCTGCCCGGCTCGGCGATCTGGCACAAGGTGAACAAGCGGACCAGGACACCGACCAACGCGATCTGGCTGGCCGCCGGCGGCGCGCTGATCCTCGGCCTGCCGTACCTGTGGAACAGCGCGGCCTACGCCGCGGTCCTCTCGATCGCGACCATCGGCCTGTACATCGCGTACGTCACGCCGACCTACCTGCGGCTGCGGCAGGGCGAGAACTTCAAGCGCGGGCCCTGGCACCTGGGCCAGTGGAGCTACGTGATCGGCTGGACGGCCGTGGCCTGGGTCGTGTTCATCTTCTTCCTGTTCATGCTCCCGCAGTTCGGCCCCATCAACTGGAGCACGTTCAACTACGCGGTGATCGCGGTGGCGGTGGTGATCGGGTACGCCGGCATCTACTGGCTGGTCTCGGCCCGGAAGTGGTTCACCGGGCCGAAGGTCCAGGGCACGGCTGAGGAACTGGCCGCGATCGAGCGAGAGCTGTCGTCATGATGGCCGGCGACCTGGGCCCGCGGCGGCGCGGCATGCTGACCCTGGACCAGCTGCGGTCCGCCGCCGAGGGCGGCGAGATCGACACCGTGGTGCTCTGCTTCACCGACATGCAGGGCCGGCTGCAGGGCAAGCGCCTGTCGACGGAGTACTTCCTGGACGAGGTGGTTCACCACGCCTCCGAGGGGTGCAACTACCTGCTCGCGGTGGATGTGGACATGAACACGGTCGACGGGTACGCCATGTCGTCCTGGGAGCGCGGCTACGGCGACTTCGTCCTCGTGCCGGACATGAGCACGTTGCGCCGGCTGCCGTGGCACGAGGGCTCCGCCCTAGTGCTCGCCGACCTGAGCTGGCTGGACGGCTCGCCGGTGCTGGCCTCGCCGCGGCAGATCCTGGCGGCGCAGACTGCCCGGCTGGCCGAGCGGGGACTGGTGGCGATGGCCGGGACCGAGCTGGAGTTCATCGTCTACCAGGACACCTATGAGCAGGCGGCGGCCAAGCAGTACCGCGACCTGGTCCCGGGCAACCAGTACAACGTCGACTACTCCATCCTGGGCACCGGCCGGATCGAGCCGCTGCTCCGCCGGATCCGCAACTCGATGACCGGGGCCGGGCTGTACGTGGAGTCGGCCAAGGGCGAGTGCAACCTCGGCCAGCACGAGATCGCGTTCCGCTACGCCGAGGTGGGCACGACCTGCGACCACCACTCGATCTACAAGACCGGCGCCAAGGAGATCGCCGCCCAGGAGGGCATGAGCATCACCTTCATGGCCAAGCCGAACGAGCGCGAGGGGAACTCCTGCCACATCCACCTGTCCGTGCGCGGCACGGCCGGGGAACCGGTGATGGCCGGCGACGGGGCGTACGGCCTGTCGAGGCTCGGCGAGCACTTCCTGGCCGGCCAGCTGGCCGCGCTCCGCGAGCTGACGCTGTGCTACGCGCCCAATATCAACTCCTACAAGCGCTATGTGGCGGGCAGCTTCGCTCCCACCGCGGTGCGCTGGGGCCCGGACAACCGGACCTGCGCGATGCGCCTGGTCGGGCACGGTTCCTCGCTGCGGGTGGAGAACCGGACGCCCGGCGGGGACGTGAACCCCTACCTGGCCCTGGCCGGGATGATCGCCGCAGGCCTGCACGGCATCGACCACGAGCTGCCGCTCGAGCCGCCCGTGACCGGTAACGCCTACCACGACGGCAGCGTACGCGTCCCGCATACCCTGCGCGACGCCCTGGACCTGTGGGAGAAGAGCCAGCTGGCCAGGGAGTCGTTCGGCGCCGCCGTGGTGGAGCACTACGCCAACTACGCCCGGGTCGAGCTGGCCGCCTACGACGCCGCGGTGACGGACTGGGAGCTGCGCCGCGGCTTCGAGAGGCTATGAAAAGCAGCCCCGGCGGGGGGCTATAAAGGAGCAAGCCGCGCATGTCTGTGTTCACCGTGCTCAATCCCGCCACCGAGGAGCCGGTCACCACGGTGACCCAGGCGTCTCCGGAGCAGACTGATGAGGCGATCGCCCGCGCCGCGGCCGCTTGGCCGGTGTGGCGCGCGGTCGCGCCCGGCGACCGGGCCCGGCTGCTGCGCGCGTTCGCTTTCCTGGTGGACGAGCATCTCGAGGAGCTGGCCGGTCTGGAGGTGGCCGGCTCCGGCCACCCGGTCGGGGCCGCCCGCTGGGAGGCCGGCCAGGTCCGCGACGTGCTGCTCTACTACTCCGCGGCGCCGGAGCGGCTCATGGGCCAGCAGATCCCGGTGCCCGGCGGGCTGAACGTCACGTTCCGCGAGCCGGTCGGCGTGGTGGGCCTGATCGTGCCGTGGAACTTCCCGATGCCGATTCTGTCCTGGGGCATGGCGCCCGCGCTGGCCGCGGGCTGCGCGGTCGTGGCCAAGCCCGCCGAGGCCACCCCGCTGACCGCGATGCGGATCGGCGAGCTGGCCCTGGAGGCGGGCCTGCCGGAGGGGGTGCTCACCGTGCTGCCGGGCAAGGGCAGCGTGGTCGGGCAGCGGCTGGTCGACCACCCCGCGGTGCGCAAGATCGTGTTCACCGGGTCGACCGAGGTGGGCCGTTCGATCATGGCCGGGTGCGCCCGGCAGGTGAAACGGCTCACGCTGGAGCTGGGCGGCAAGAGCGCCAACATCATCTTCGCCGACTGCGACCTGGAGCGGGCCGCGGCGACCGCGCCATACGCGGTGTTCGACAACGCGGGGCAGGACTGCTGCGCCCGGTCCAGGATCCTGGTCCAGCGCGCGGTGCTGGATAAGTTCATGGCTCTGTTCGAACCCGCCGTCCGGGGTGTCGCGGTCGGCGACCCCGCCTCGGCGGCGACCGAGATGGGGCCGCTGATCTCGGCGGCGCACCGTTCGCACGTGGCGTCGTTCGTCCCATCTGACGCTCCGGTCGCGTTCCGGGGCAGCGCGCCGTCCGGGCCGGGGTTCTGGTACCCGCCGACCGTGCTGGCCCCGGTGCGCCCCGATGACCCGGCCTACACCGAGGAGGTGTTCGGCCCGGTGGTGACCGTGACCCCGTTCTCCGATGAGGCGGAGGCGGTCGCTATTGCGAACGACACCCCGTACGGCTTGTCCGGGTCGATCTGGACCTCCGACGTGGGCCGGGCGATCCGGGTGGCCCGCGCGGTGGAGACCGGCAACCTGTCGGTGAACTCGCACTCGTCGGTGCGGTACTGGACGCCGTTCGGCGGTTTCAAGCAGTCCGGCCTCGGCCGCGAACTCGGGCCGGACGCCCCGGACGCGTTCACCGAGACCAAGAACGTCTTCATCGCTACGGAGGGTTCATGAGGTTCGAGGGCAGGACCGTCGTCATCACCGGCGCGGGCAGCGGGATCGGGCTCGCCGCCGCGCGCCGGTTCGCCGCCGATGGTGCTCATGTGGTGGCGGTCGACGTCGACGACGCGGCCGGCGAGAAGGCCGCGGCGGAGACCGGCGGGCTGTTCGTCCACGCCGACGTGACCTCCCCGGCCGATGTGGCGGCGGCCTTCCGTGCCGCGTATGACACCTACGGCTCGGTCGACATCGCGTTCAACAACGCCGGCATCTCGCCGCCCGACGACGATTCGATCCTGGACACCTCGCTGGAGGCGTGGCGCCGCGTCCAGGAGGTCAACCTGACGTCGGTGTACCTGTGCTGCAAGGAAGCGATCGGGTACATGCGGGTGCAGGGCAAAGGCGCGATCGTGAACACCGCCTCGTTCGTCGCGGTGATGGGCTCGGCTACCTCGCAGATCTCCTACACCGCGTCCAAGGGCGGGGTGCTGGCGCTTTCACGCGAGCTCGGCGTGCAGTTCGCCCGGCAGGGGATCCGGGTCAACGCGCTGTGCCCCGGCCCGGTGAACACCCCGCTGCTCCGCGAGCTGTTCGCGGCCGACCCGGAACGGGCCCAGCGCCGTCTGGTGCACGTGCCGATGGGCCGGTTCGCCGAGGCGGAGGAGATCGCCGCGGCGGTGGCCTTCCTGGCCAGCGACGACGCCTCGTTCATCACCGCCGCGACGTTCCTCGTCGACGGCGGCATCAGCGGCGCCTACGTGACCCCGCTGTGAGGGCGGCGTAATGATGTCCTGGCTTGCGGGTGGCCGGCACCCGTCCGCGGCGGCGGCGTGCCCCGGCTTCGGATGACGATGGGTCCCTGGGTACGTAAGTGGCCCGTGATGCGTCCGGTCGCAGCATTATCGCGGAGGATCCGGCTTACGCGGAGGATCAGGGCACTTGGGCTCAACTATAATTGCCCAAAATCTCCATTAAGGCCGAATCCTCCGCATAAATTTTCAATAGCTCGAATATACGGATGGTTATGGGGCTGGTGGAGCATCTGGGTCTGGAAGGAGTCACCGGACTCGCACACCGGGAGGCGGCACACGTCGGCTTGGGAGGACCCGCCAGACCTGCCCATCCCGGTCGGGCGGAGCGCAGACGGCCGGGGCCCCTCAGGGCGAGCGGAGGGTGTCCAGGCGGATGGTGACGGGCATGGCGCGGAGCTCGGCCAGGACGTCCTCGCTGTACTGGCAGCCGATGTCGGTCAGCACGTAGCCGAGCTCGTCCCTGGTCCGCAGCAGCTGTCCCTCGACGTTGACGCCGTGCTGGGCGAGCACGCCGTTGATCGCGGCCAGCACGCCGGGCACGTTGCGGTGCAGGTGCGCGAGGCGGTGCGCGCCGCTGGTGGGGCCCAGCGCGATCTCCGGCAGGTTGACGCTGAGCGAGGTGGCGCCGGAGGTCATGTAGTCGGCCAGCTTCCCGGCGACGAACTCGCCGATGTCCTGCTGGGCCTCCTCGGTCGAGCCGCCGATATGCGGGGTGAGGATGACGTTGGGCAGCTCACGCAGCTCGGAGACGAACTCATCGCCGCGGCCCTTCGGCTCGTCGGGGAAGACGTCGATGGCCGCCCCGGCGATGTGCCCGGAGGTGATGTGGCGCGCCAGCGCGGCGTGATCCACCACGAACCCGCGGGACAGGTTGAGGAACAGCGACCGCGGCCGCATCGCGGCGAACTCGGCCTCGCCGAAGAAGCCGCGGTTGCCGTCCCGCCCGTCCACGTGCAGGGTGACGGTCTCCACCGAATCCAGCAGCTCGGCCAGGGTCGAGCAGCGCCGCGCGTTGCCGATGGCCAGCTTGTCGGCGATGTCGTAGAAGTACACGGACATGCCCATGCTCTCGGCCAGCACGGACAGCTGGGTGCCGATGTTGCCGTAGCCGACGATGCCCAGCCGCCGGCCGCGCACCTCGTGGCTGCCGGCGGCCGACTTGTCCCACACCCCGGCGTGCATCTGGCTGTTCTTCTCCGGCAGCCGCCGGGCCATGGCGATGATCTCGGCCAGCGCGAGCTCGACCACGCTGCGCGTGTTGGAGAACGGCGCGTTGAACACCGCCACCCCGTGCCTGCTGGCCGCGGCGAGGTCGATCTGGTTGACGCCGATGCAGAACGCGCCGATCGCCGCCAGGTCCGGGGCGGCGTCCAGGACCCGCGCGGTGACCTGGGTCCCCGACCTGACGCCGAGCAGTGCCGCGCCGCGCAGGGCGTCGATGAGCTCGTCCTCGCCGAGCGCACGCGGCAGCGCAGCGACCTCGTAACCCTCCTTGGCCAGCCGCGCCGACGCGTCGGGGTGGATGTTCTCGACCAGCAGTGCTCTAGTCGTCATGAAGCGCGCGCACTCCCCAGGTCCCGTAGGTGGGCACGGATAAGCCCCGTTGTCCTTTCCTTTATACCGAACGGGCCGTGGTGGCTGCCCCAGGCAGAGGGTCACGGTCCGCGTGGCCGTCGCCGGGCCGGGGAGCACCGTCCGGGTGGCCGTCGACGGGCAGGGGGTCCCGGTCCGGGTCCTCGTCCAGGTCGCGGAGCTTGCTCCGGACCACATCGGCCAGCGGGTGCGGCAGGGCGTCGAGGATCGCGGCGGCCTGGAGGTAACAGGACCGGGCAGCCGCGAGGTCGCCGCCGCGGAGCAGGACGTCGCCCAGCGCGGCCAGCGAGTTGCCCTCGCCGAACGGCACGCCGATCTCGCGGTAGGCGTCGATAGCCTGCTCGTAGAAAGCCTGGGCCCGCGCGAGGTCACCCAGGTGCAGGTACACGAAGCCGATGCTGTCCAGGGTGTCGGCCGCGCCGAGACGGTGGCCCGATTCGCGGTGCAGGCTCAGCGCCCGCTGGCAGTGGGTCAGCGCGTCGTCGTACTGGCCCAGGTGAGCATAGAGCCAGCCGACGCCGTTCTCCAGGTTGGCCTGGGTCCACCAGTGCCCGGCGGCCTTGAGCATCCGCAGCGCGTCCAGCGCGATGGCCAGCGCCTCGGGGTACCGCTCCTGCTTCTCCAGCATGCTGGCCAGGCCATTGAGCACCATTCCCTCGTTGGCCCGGTCGCCTAGCTCGCGGAACAGGTCAAGCGCCTCGTGATAGTTCGGCTCGGCCGCGCCGTAATCACCCATATGGCCCTGGGCGTTAGCGAGCAGGTAGTGAGTATGCGCGAGGGCGAGCGTGTCACCCAGCCGCCGTGCGGCGGCCAGCGCGGTCCGCTGGATGGTCGCGTAGGACTGCAGCCACCCGCGGCGATGGAAGAACGGGCCGAGCGCCCAGGGCAACTTCCAGGCGTAGGTGTCGAATTCCTGCGCCTCGGCGTAGCCGATCAGCGTGAGCAGCACCGCGACCTCGGCATCGAACCACGCCATGGCCTGGTCCTTGTCGACCATCTCGCCGGGCAGCACGCCAGGCTGCGCCGCTTCCAACCGCAGCGGCGGCCGATGCGGGCTGAACCGCTGCGAGGCCGCCATGGCCGTGTGCAGGTAGTGGTCCAGCATCCGGCGGACGGCGGCGCTGCGGTCCTCCTCGGCGTCGTGCTGCTCGGCCGCTTCGGCCGCGTAGGCGCGCAGCAGGTCGTGAAACGCGAACCGGCCGGGCAGCTGCTCGGCCGCCATGTGGGTCCGGGTGAGCTCGCGCAGCGCGGCGGCCGCCTCGGCGCGGGAGATCCCGGCCATGCTGGCCGCGGCCGGCACGGAGATGTCCGGGCCGGGGTGCAGTCCGAGCAGGCGGAACATCCGCGCGGCCGCCTGGCTGAGCTGGTCGTAGGACCAGGACAGCACGGCCCGCACGTCGGAGGCCGCGTCGCCCGCCTCCAGGGCGTCCAGCCTGCCCCGGGCGTCACGCAGTTCGGCGGCCAGTTCCGCCAGCGGGCGCTTCGGCCGGCCGACGGCGCGGCCGGCCGCGATGGACAGGGCCAATGGCAGGCGGGCGCAGGCCGCGACGATCTCGTCCGCCACCCGCGGCTCGGCCGCGACGCGCTCCTGGCCCAGCCTGCGGGCCAGCATTTCATGGGCTTCGTCGTCGCCGAGCACGTCGAGCGTGATGAGCGCGGCCCCCTCCGTGGCCACCAGTCCGGCCATCTGGTTGCGGCTGGTCACGACGACCAGGCAGCCGGGCGAGCCGGGCAGCAGCGGCCGCACCTGGGCCGCGCTGCTCGCGTTGTCGAGCACGATCAGCACGCGCATGCCGTCCACCAGGCTGCGGAACAGGGCGGCGCGTTCCTCGAGGGGAGCGGCGATGCGGTGCGGCGGGACGCCGAAGGCGTCGAGGAAGAACCGCAGCGCCACATCCGGTTCCATGGGCCTGCCCGGGTCCGGACCGCACAGGTTGACGTACAGCTGGCCGTCGGGGAAGCGCTTGGCCACCTGGCGCCCGAAGCGGATGGCCAGCGCGGTCTTGCCCACCCCGGCCGTCCCGGAGATGACCGCGACCGAGACCGACTCGTCCGTCCCGGCGGCCCGGGCCGACGGCAGCATGGCGTTCAGCGCGCGGAGTTCGTCGTGCCGGCCGGAGAAACCCGGAGCGTCCAGCGGCAGCTGCGCCGGGACGGGGACGCCGGAGGACCCGGCGGCCCACGGCGATACCCGGTCCGGCGCGGCGGTCCCGCTGGGCAGGACGGATCCGTCGGATCCGCGCGGTCCGGTCCCCGCGTCCTTCCGCCGGGACCCAGGCGATCCGGCCGGGCCGCCTGGGCGCCCGTCCGCGGCCGGGCCGCTGGCCGCGGCGGGGCCGGCTGGGCCGCCGGCCGCGGCGGTGCTGGCTCGGCCGCCGGCCGCGGCGGTGCTGGCTCGGCCGCTGGCCGCGGCGGGGCCGGCTTGGTTCAGCGCGGGATCGGAGGTCAGCACCTGCTGGTGAATGCGGGACAGTTCGGTGCCGGGATCGATGCCGAGTTCCTCAGCGAGCACCCGCCTTCCGTCCTGGAACACCCGCAGCGCCTCCGCGGGCCGCCCGCAGCGGTACAGCGCGATCATCAGCAGCCCCCGCATGCGCTCCCGCAGCGGATGGTCGGTCACCAGCGCGGTCAGGTCGGGCACGACCTCCTCGTGACGGCCGAGCAAGAGCAGCACATCGGCGCGTTCCTCGGCGGCACCGGAACGCAGTTCGGCGAGCCGCACCCGCTCGGTCTCGGCGAACGGACCCGGCACGCCGGCGAACGCGGCGCCACGCCAGAGGCCGAGCGCGCTCTCCAGCGCGTCGACCGCGCCGGCGAGGTCACCGTTCTTGCGCAGCTGCCGGGCCCGGGCCAGATGCTGCTCGAAGGCCACGGCGTCGGGCTGGCCCGGCACCAGGTGCAGGACGTATCCGGCCCCGGAGGAGACCAGCACCCGGCCCGGCCCGCGGACCGACCTGGTGGGCTCGATGATGCGGCGAAGCCCGGCCACGTAGGTGTAGATGCCGCCCTCGGCGCTGGCGGGCGGATCCTGCCCCCAGACCGCGTCGACGAGCTCGCCGCGGGAGATCACCCGGTTGGCGCGCATCGCGAGGATGCCGAGGACGGCCTGCTGCCTGGGCTGCCCCACGCGCAGTTCCTCGTTGCCGTTCCATACAGTTACCGGACCGAGCACGCCGACGCGCAATACCACGGTTTCGCTGACCTTCCGTCTTCCGGTTACCCCACCAAACTGATCGTCGCCCCCCACCCCGGGCAGAAGCGCCGTCACCGAGGTTACCGTGATTTGGGCTGCTCCTCCAGAAAAAATCTAGATCACCTAGAGACTTCCCGTTAATAGTTGGTCCGCGTCCACTGTCGCGGCTGCTGTCATGCCCTGAGGGACAAAGACAGCGGGCTCGAGGGGACAAGCGCAGCTCGGTCGGGCGGGCGGCTCAGCGGGGGCAGGTCGCAGATGACGGCGAACGGCTGTGACGGCCGGCCTGCGGCCGCGTTCCCGCGATCGAGCGGGCCTCGAGGAGGGCGGCGAAGCGGCGACCCCGACCCCTGAAGCACCCCTGAAGCCTCCGGGTACCGCGTTACCCGGAGTGGCCGACCCTCACGGCACCCCCCTCACTACCTGTCGTGAGGGTCGGCACCCTCGTTCTAGCCGTGCCGGGCCGGGTCGGCCCGGCAGGCGGCCTTTACCGAATCGCCGGGTTATCTTGCCCGATACGTCACTTTGCGCACTTTCGGCCTCGGGGCCGGGCATACGGGACCGTGAGCGTTATTCAGGTGACGGGACAGCAAAAGAAGGGGGAAGGGGAGGTGCGCAGAGCTATTTGCGGAGGGGTTCTTGACTCACGCGAACCTCTGAATAGGACAGGTATACAGAAGTTGTCCTGTCGCCCGGTGGCCCCACCAGGTAAGGTTAGCCTAATCTAAGTTCGGTCCGGCGGCTCAGGCAGCGACGGTTGGAGGCCACGCATGCTCGCTACGCTCGTCATCTTCCTGCGTGAGGGCGTAGAAGCGAGCATGATCGTCGCCATCCTGCTGGCCTACCTTAACCGGATCGGCCATCGGGAGCACTTCCGGGACGTGTTCATTGGAGTCGGCGCCGCGCTCCTGCTCGCCGCCGCGGGCGGGGTCGCGGCCTATTACACGATCCGCAGCTACGACGGCTCGCGGGTGCAGACGATCTTCGAGACCGTCACCTACCTGGTCGCTGCGACCGTGCTGACCTACATGACGTTCTGGATGCGCAAGCACGCCCGGTCGCTGTCGAAGGAACTGCGGGCCCGCGCCGACGCCGCGCTGGACGGGCGGGCACGGTGGGGCCTGGGGCTGCTGGCCTTTCAGGCCGTCGGCCGCGAGGGGCTGGAGACGGTGGTCTTCACCCTGGCCATCGTCTTCTCCACCTCGACGACCGGCGCCCTGACCGGGGCGGTGATAGGGCTGGCCGGATCGTTGGGCATCGCGTTCGTGATCTACCGGCTCGGGCACAAGCTCAACCTGGCCCGGTTCTTCACCGTGATCGGCGTGCTGCTGATGGTCTTTGCCGCGGGCCTGCTGGCCGACTCGGTGGAGAACCTGCAGCAACTCGGCTGGCTGCCGGTGCTCGACGCGCCGATGTGGCACTCGGCCCGGCTGCTGTCGGAGGAGAGCGCGCTGGGGGACGTGCTGCACAGCTTCTTCGGTTACAGCGACGCCCCCACGCCGCTCCAGCTGCTCATCTACGTCGGCTACCTGGCCGTCGTGGTGGTCGTCTACCTCGGCGTGCGGACCAGGCTCGCGGGCCGCGGGAACGGCCCGAGTCCAGCCACTCGCTGAGGAGTTTCCCCGCGCCCGCTGAGGGTTGGCTCTGAGTCCCCGCGCCGGGCCCCGCCAGGGCGGCGAACCGCCTACGATAGAGCGCGGTACCGCGGAGGACGCTGACAGAGGGTTGGACGAAGCGAGCATGGGCAAGGCAAGCAGAACAAAGGTCGAAGCCACCCGGCGGGAGAAGATCGCCGCGCAGCGGGCGGCCGAGCGCCGCGCCGAGCAGCGCCGGCGGATCTTCATGGCGTCGGGCGCCGTCGTCGTCGTGCTGGCGATCGTGCTGACCTTTGTCATCATCAAGCTGAACAACAAGCCGGCGGCCCCGTCGGCCTCGGCCTCGGCGTCCGCATCGCCCCAGGGGCTGTCGAACGGTCCGACCGGCTCTGCGCTGGCCCCGGTGGTGGCCAAGGTGACCTCGGTGCCCGCCAGCGCTCTGGACACGGTCGGGAAGGGCGGGTTCACCGGGAAGGTCCAGACCCTGACCGGGAACCCCAAGCCGCTGACCGCCAGCGGCAAGCCCGAACTGCTCTACATGGGCGCCGAGTTCTGCCCTTACTGCGGGGCCATGCGCTGGGCCATGATCGTGGCCCTGAGCCGGTTCGGCACGTTCACGGGGCTGGCCACGGTGCACTCCGCGGTCAGCAACGGCGCGGGTGGCCAGGAACCGGACCCGGACACGCCGACCTGGACCTTCCTGCACGCCAGCTACTCCAGCCCGTACCTGAACTTCACCTCGGTCGAGGAGACCACCAACATCCCGGACTCGTCCAACGGGGCGTATACCCCCCTGCAGACGCCGACCAGCGCCGAGCAGGCCATCATCAACAAGTACGACGTCCCGCCCTACATCGACCAAGCCGGGTCGATACCGTTCCTCGATTTCGGCAACAAGTACGTGAGCATCGGGACCCCCTACGACCCGGGCGTGCTCGACGGCCTGAGCTGGAGCACGATCGCGACCGACCTGAGCAACCCGAGCAGCCCGGTGGCCCAGGCGGTAGACGGGACGGCGAACTACATCACGGCCGCGATCTGCAAGATGACCGGCAACCAGCCGGCCAGCGCGTGCACCTCGACCGTCCAGTCCCTGGAGAGCCAGATCTAAGGTTGGCTTAGCACTCGCACGGTACAATCCCGCCAGCAGCCGTGACACCACCGGAGGCGAAGCCCGGATGACAGCGTCAAAGTCGAGCCGCGCCAGGGCCCAGCGGGCGCGGGCCAACGCGGCCAGGAACGGCGGCGCGGCTGGCCGCGCCAGCGGGAACGGCACCGCGGTGAAGGCCGGCCCGCCGGTCAAGGCCGGCGCCCCGGTGAAGTCTGGCACCGTGGTCACGGCGGGCGGCACGCCGCGGACGGTGGCGGCGCGGGACGGCGGGCCCAACCGCCGTGGCCCGCGCGGGGCGGCGCTGACGCAGGAAGCCACCGCCGAGGCGCCGAGCACCGCGACGGCCCCGCTGTGGATGCAGCTGGCGACCTTCGCGCTGGCCCTGGCCGGCCTGGGCGTGTCGATCTACCTGACGATCGCGCACTTCACCCAGTCGGCGCTGCTCGGATGCTCGGAAAGCGGGCTGGTGAACTGCACCAAGGTGACCACCAGCCCGCAGTCCTACGTGTTCGGGATCCCGGTGGCCGTGCTCGGGCTGGTCTTCTACGTGTTCGCGGTGGCGATCATGAGCCCGTGGGCGTGGCGCTGGGCCCGGCGCGAGGTCTACCTGCTCCGGCTGGCCGCGATGGTGGCCGGCATCGGCTTCGTGCTCTACCTGCTGTACGCCGAGCTGTTCATCATCGGGAGCATCTGCCTGTACTGCACCAGCGTGCACGCGATCACGTTCGTGCTGTTCGGGCTGACCGTCTTCGCCGCCGCGGCCTGGGGCATACCCAAGCGCCAGCCAGCCGCCTGAGTTCCGCACCTGGAGTGAATCTCCAGGTCATTACATCTTCTTCACGTTGGCGCCGGCGCGGGTTCGGCCGGGTCGGCACGCACTACGCTGAAGGCACACTGGGCCTGGCCGCGTGCGAGAGGAGCGGATTCCGTGCCCGGCATGAACTCAGGCCTGAGTCCGGCCGACCCGACGCTGGTCGCCGCGTTCAGGTCCGCGCTGCTGCACCAGGGCGCGATCGCGCTGCTCATCGTCGTGTTCCTCGGGCTGCTATGGGCGACGGCCCGGACCTGGCGCCCCCGGCGGGACGGGACGCGGGCCGGCGGGAGTGAGCACGGCGGATCCCGTGAGGCGCGCGGGCGGTGGCTGCTGCGGACCGGGTTCGGGCTGCTGTGGATCCTGGACGGGATCTTGCAGGCGCAGCCCAAGATGGCGGGCGGGCTGGCCGCGCAGGTCATAGAGCCGACCGCGGCGTCCTCGCCGGCCTGGGTGCAGCACCTCGTCAACTGGGGCGGGACGGTCTGGTCCTTCCACCCCATCACCGCCGGGGCGGCCTCGGTGTGGATCCAGGTGGGCATCGGCGTCTGGCTGCTGGTGGCCAAGAGCGGGCCGTGGTCCGCTCTGGCCGGGCTGGCCAGCGTGGCCTGGGGCCTGGTGGTGTGGGTGTTCGGGGAGTCGTTCGGCGGGATCTTCGCGCCGGGCCTGAGCTGGCTAACCGGGGCGCCTGGCGCCGTGCTGCTCTACGCGGTCGCCGGGGCGCTCATCGCGCTGCCCGAGGACGCCTGGCGCGGTCCTCGCCTCGGGCGCCTGCTACTGCGCGGCATCGGGGTGTTCTTCATCGGCCTGGCGGTGCTGCAGGCCTGGCCGGGACGCGGGTTCTGGCGGGGCACCATCGCCGGGCGGCCGGGCACCCTGGCCGGCATGGTCCAGCAGATGGCCGCGACCCCGCAGCCGCATTTCCTGTCCGCCCTGCTGGCCCGCTTCGGGTCGTTCGCGGCGGGCAACGACCTGGCCGTGAACCTGGTGACGGTCATCGCGCTCGCCGGGACGGGCGCGATCTTCCTGACGGGAAGGCCCCGGCTGGTGCGGTACGCCGTATGGTTCGGCATCGCGTTCTGCCTGGCGGACTGGGTGCTGGTCGAGGACCTCGGCTTCCTCGGCGGCCTCGGCACCGACCCGAACAGCATGGTCCCCTGGATCCTCCTGTTCAGCGCGGGCTACCTGGCGCTGACGCCCGCACCGCAGCCGGAGATGAGCCCGGAGATGAGCCCGGAGATGAGCACCGCGCCGGCCCCCGTCGCCGAGGGCCGCCGGTGGCGTGAGCGGCTGCGGCTGCCGGCGCCGAACGCGCTGGTGGGCGCCGTCACGACGGCCGGCGTCCGGTCGGTCGGGGCGGTGGCGGCGGTAGCGATCGTCCTGGTCGGCGCCGCGCCGATGGCCGCGGCGGCGGCGAACCGGACCGCGGATCCCATCCTGGCCCTGGCCCTCGCCGGGAACAGCGCCCCGATGGACAGCCCGGCCCCCGCCTTCCAGCTGACCGACCAGAACGGCCAGCCCGTCTCGCTGGCCAGCCTGCGCGGCAAGGTCGTGGTGATGACCTTCCTGGACCCCGTGTGCACCACCGACTGCCCGATCATCGGGGCCGAGATGAAGGAGGCGGGAGTGCTGCTCGGCCCGGCGGACAAGAACGTGGAGCTGGTCGCGGTCGTGGCCAACCCGACCTACCGGTCGGTCGCGTTCACCCAGGCCTTCGACCGAGAGGAAGGACTGAACACCGTGCCGAACTGGCTGTACCTGACCGGGTCGCTGAGCGAGCTCAGCCAGGTCTGGCGCCAGTACGGGATCACCGTGGAGAACCTGCCCGCCGGCGCGATGTCCGCGCACAACGACCTGGCCGTGGTCATCGACCGGACCGGGTACATCCGCGAGGAGGTGGGCGCCGACCCCGGACCCGGCACGGCCAGCACCCAGTCCTCGTTCTCCGTGCTGCTCAGCCAGTACGCCCGCCAGGCGCTGAGCGGCTCGTGAACCCCGGGCTGATCCGGCGGATCCTGGCGTTGCCGTGCGCCGGCCTGATATCGCTGGCCGTGGGCTGCGGGTCTCAGACGGTCTCCGGGACGGCCCCCGCGGTCGCGGTGCGGACGGCGCCGCTGTCCACCTCACTGGTCACCGTGCAGGGCGCCTGGGCGGTCACGGTCATGGGCGGGCCGGCCGCGGCCGAGGACAACTTCTGGCAGCTGTTCGTCCGGCCCGCGGGCACCAGCCGCTGGTCCCTGGTCACCCCGGAGGGGGTGGCCGACAACGGCGGGCTGGTCGCGGCGGGCGGCGCGGGCGGCGCCTCGCTCCTGGTCGGGTTCCGGCCCAGCCAGGGGCTGGCCTTCTCCCCGCTGGCCACCAGCAGCGACACTGGCCGGAACTGGACGCCGGGCCTGCTCGACGCGGACCTGGCCGACGTCCCGGACGCGATGGCCGTCGCCCCGTCCGGACGGACCCTGGCTCTGCTGCGCGACGGCATCATCGAGGCGGCGGCCACCTCCGGCGCGGCAACCGCCGGGCAGTGGTCGCCGCTCGCGTCGCTGTCCGCCCTCGCGGCGACGGCGCCGGGACGCGAGTGCGGGCTGGTGGCGGTGAACGCCGTGACGTTCGGCCCAGATAATGTCCCGATGGCGGCGGGAAGCTGCGCACGGCGGGGCGTGGCGGGGGTTTTCGCCGATACCGGCGGTGCGTGGCAGGCAGCCGGGCCGGTGCTGCCCGCGGGGTTCGGCGGGGACCAGGTGCAGGTGCTGGGGCTGGCCGCCCCCGTGCCAGCTAAGACGGTGCCAGCTAAGACGGTGCCAGCTAAGACGGTGCCAGCTAACACAGTGCCAGCTAACACAGTGCCAGCTAAGACGGTGCCAGCTAAGACCGGAGGCGGCAACGCGGCGCTGCTGCTGGCCGGGACCGGCCTGCTGGCGGCCTGGTCAGACGGGGGACGCTGGACCGTCTCGGGCCCGGTCGCGGCGGCGGCCGGAGATGAGCAGGGCGTGAGCGCGTCGGGGTTCGGGCCGGGCGGGAGTGTCTGGGTGCTGCTCGGCGCGGGGCGCGCGGAGACGATCAGCGGGCCCGGATCCGCCTGGCGCACGCTGCCGGCGCTGCCGGCGGGCACCGCGACGCTGGCGCCGGGGCCGGGGCCCGGTACGTTCGACGCGCTGGCGGTGTCGGGGTCGCGGCTCACCATCTGGCGGCTGGCCGGGACGGCCTGGGCCAAGGTGCAGGTCATCAACGTGCCGATCTCCTACGGCTCATCGGGCTAGGCCAGCGGGAGAACAGAGCCATGAACTACATCACGCAACACTGGTCGTTCGACCCGTTCCTCATCCTGGCCGTGGTGGTCGCGGGGTGGCACGAGATCGGGTTGCGGCGGCTGGCCCGGCGGTCCCGGCCGGAGCGGACCCGCGAGCGACGGCTGCGCTCGCTGTGGTTCTACGCCGGGCTCGTGGTCCTGCTGATCGCGGTAGAGTCGCCGATCGACTACTGGGCCGACGACTACTTCTTCGTGCACATGATCCAGCACCTGCTGCTGATGTTCGCCGCGCCGTCGCTGATCGTGGCGGGCGCGCCGTGGCAGCCGCTGCTCGACGCGCTGCCCGGCCGGTCCGGGCGCAGCGTGACCCGGGGCGTGCTGGCCGGCGGCTGGTCCCGGCCGCTGCGGGCGGCCGGCGGGTTCTTCCTGCGCCCGTGGGTGGCGGTGGCCCTGTTCAACGCGGTCATGGTCGTCTGGCACCTGCCGGGCCCGTACGACCTGGCCGAGAACAACCAGATCGTGCACATCTGGCTGATGCACGCCAGCTTCTTCGCCGCCGGGGTGCTGTTCTGGCTGCAGTTCATCCCGTCACCGCCGTTCCGCCGGCGCATGCCGCTGCCGTCGCGGGCCGCCGCGCTGCTGCTGACTAACGCCATCATGATCGGCATCGCTATGGCGCTGAGCATCTTCGTCAACGGTTCGGTGTACCCGGTCTACGATCACATTCCCGGCGTCACCCTGCCCCCGTTCGCCGACCAGCAGATCGGCGCGGCGATCCTGTGGGTCTGCGGCGATTTCTGGGCCCTGCCGGCGATGATCGTGATCGTCCGGCAACTGATCGTCACCGACGGGGGCATCACCGCGGCGCTGGAGGCGATGCTGAACCGCAGCCCGGCCCGGGGTGGGTGGACCACCGGGCGGCCGCGCACGGGCGCGCTGAGCGGCGGTCCGGCTCAGCGCCCTTCGCCGCCGGACGCGGAGTCGTGAACCTGACGCCGGTGGGCGGGCCGGGAGAACCTCCGCGCCACCGGGAACCACCCGGCCGGCGCGGAGCCGTTCGCGGATCCGTGGCGGGGTGAGCTCCGGCTGGGCTGCTGGGCGTCTGGGGCATCTGGGGCGTCTGGGGCGTCCGGCGTCCGGGAGCCCGCGGTATCGGAGCCGGGCCTGATCACGTCGGTGATCTTCCGCAGCCCGCTGAAGGCCGACGAGCGCGCCACCGCGATGACCCCGACGATCATCAACGCGATCCCGGCCGCCTCAATGGCCAGCAGGCCGGGCTTGAGCTGGACCCGGTCGCCGAACACGACGATGCCCAGCGCGATCCCGGCCAGCGGCTCGCCGGCCGCGATGGCGGGCAGCGAGGCGTGCAGCGGGGCCGCGCTGAACGCGTTCTGCATCAGCCAGATGCCGGCGATCCCCGCGCCGATCAGGGCGTAGGCCGACCACGTGGTGAACAGCACGGTCCACGAGTTGCCCTGCAGGCCGGTCAGCGTCTGCCGGGTCAGCGCGTCCTGGATGCCGAACACCAGGCCGGCCCCGACGCCGGTGAGGGTGGCCCGGACCTGCCCCGTCCGGCGGTGCCCGATCATCACGGCGGCGAACGCGATGCCCGCGATGATCGCCGCCGCGTACCACTGCGAGAACGAGCCGAAGTCCGAGCCGACGGGCGTGATCGACCGGGACACCGACACCAGGGCGACGCCGGTGATCAGGATGAGGGCGCCGGCCACCTCGGCGACCTTGACCGGCTGCCGGGACAGCGGCACGGCCAGCACCAGGGCCCACACCAGGTAGGTGGTCAGCAGCGGCTCGACCACGGTCAGCTCGAGGTGGTCGATCGACCAGGCCGCGAACAGGTAGCCCGCGATCATGCAGCCGATGCCCAGCAGCCACCGGGGCTTGCGCAGCAGGTCAGTCAGGATGCGCAGGCGGAGGAACCGCGACTCCGGCTCCTGCTCGGCAGAGTACTGCTGGAGGACGAACCCGACGCCGAGCAGCAAGGCAGCCACCAGGCAGGTCGCATAGGCCACATCCAGATCCACGGTGCTCTGTCTTCACTAGGGGAAAGGTGTGCGGTTAACAAACACAACGTGCATTACTGACGGCTAGTTTCGGCTCGTCCCAGCTTGGCCGCGTGGCGCAGGGGTGTGGCGATGCTTCGATCGTACGCTAACCATCGTCCTTACTCCTGCCGCCGCACCGGCGAGCCGAACATCATAGACGCCGGTCCGACGTGATTGGCAACAATCCGTCACCCTGCGGGCCTGGCGGTTGCCCGTCGCCGACGGCGGCCGGAACCGCCGTACTATCATGAGATCGTCGGCAGGCGTGATTGCCACGGGAGAGGGTGCTGACGATGGGGGACTGTAGGAAGGTGTCCAGGAAACGGGCCGTCGGAACCCGTGAGCACATCATCGCGTACCTGACCGGCACCCCCGAGCTCTCCGACCCGGGCGGGATGGCGAGCACGCGGCTGGCCGCCGCGGTCGGCTACCCGGGCTCCAGCGTGGCCTTCGCGCAGCTTCTGTCCGGCATGGAGCGGTCCGGGCTGGTCGAGCGCGACGTGCGCGGCAAGCGGACCTACCGGATCAGGCTGGGCCCGGCCGCGGCCGAAGCCACCGCCGGGGTCAACGGGCTCGCGGGGATGCTCGCGCCGACTGCCGGGCCGCACGCCGGGCCGCACGCCGGAGCGGAGCCGGCCGGGTTCGACTACGACGAGCTGGCCCGGCGGCTGCTGGCCGAGATCGTTCGGCGGCTGGCGGGCGCGGAGCCAGCTGGGACAGGCACCGAGCCGGCCGGGGCGGGCGCCGAGCCGGCCGGGGCGGGCG
>Ga0116218_1000155_pt1 | contig 50509 bp, 50 predicted proteins | sample Sb_taG_2_FD_88966 | JGI IMG/M metagenome (GOLD analysis project Ga0116218, IMG submission 88966) | Peat soil microbial communities from Weissenstadt, Germany - Sb_50d_5_LS metaG | ecosystem: Environmental > Terrestrial > Soil > Wetlands > Peat | place: Germany: Weissenstadt | collected 2010-09-21 | reverse complement strand
CCGCCGGCGCCCGGAATCGTGGTCGGCGGTGTGATCCGCTTTGGATTCTTCGTGACCATCGGGGATTTCTTTCGCCCGTGGGGCTGGGGATATTGCCGCTTTGATTGGGGCTCGCACGTGGTGATCATCAACAACGCACCCTGGCGGCGAACCTGGATCAACCGGCACGAGTATGTTCATCCCTACGGGGTCCGGCGATACGGGGTGGGAGAGCGGCTTCCCGAACGGCACGTGCTACACGAGCGCACTGAGCGTGAGCGCACGGCGGCGCGGGAAGGACGCCCCCGCGTGGAAGAACACCGCGATCACCGCTCGCGCTAACTTGCTTTCAGGGCAGAGAGTGCTGGAGGACGCTCTGAAACAGGCTACCGAGACGGCAAAGAAGGGAAAAGAAGGGGTTTGGAGCGCGGACACTTATGTCTGCGCTCCCCTTCACAGCGATACCAATTCGTATTTCGATTTCAAACTTGAGTCTGATATGGTCGAGGACAGATTACGCCACCACTTTGACTACTGTCTGGGCAAGACCGAGATAGTCATCTACTCCGTTCTCGGAGTGTTGTTGGCTGTCACGGCCTTTGTGACCATCGCAACCGCGGGCCAAATACTGTGGATCGGTCTCAGTCATTGGACGGTTGCAGCCCAGACTCTGAGGGTATTGAACCAACTCCTCATTGTGCTGATGCTGGTGGAGATTCTGCACACGGTACGTATCTCCATTCGCTCGCATGTTCTGGTTACAGAACCCTTTCTGGTCGTCGGACTGATTGCCTCAATTCGCCGCATTCTGGTGATTACCTTGGAAGCAGCCACTCTCACCAAAGAAGGTGCATGGGCGACCGAGGGCTCGAGCGGCATTTTTCACTCTTCTATGATTGAGCTTGGTTTGTTGGGTCTGCTGGTTCTTGTGCTGGTGGTTTCCATTACACTTCTGCGTCGCTACGCTCCCGCATCGAAAGACTTGTCGGAACTCTGAAGTCCGACTCTTCTTCCCCCAGGATGCGTAAGGACGCCCCTTGCGACGCTGCTCCTGTGTAGTCCCTGGCCAAGTGGGCCGCCACAGTGCGCAGTTGTTGGTCGTATGTTGCTAGTCTTTTCGGCATCACAGCCAAGTGCAACGATTCTGTCCGGATGGTCGGCTTTAGCGGCCAATCTCTGCCCATTCTTAGGGCGTGTGAATTTTGTATGCTTCGGTGACGATCTTGCCAGTTTTCAGCGATGACCATGCTCTCTCCAGCGGGAATCCCAGCTGGCTCGTTTTCCACGTCAGCATCTCCTTCTGCAGCCGAAGCTCTCTGCCGTCCGAGTTCGACTGGCCTCGAAAACGGCCTCTCGACCCGCATTGTCCCGGAACCGGGACTTCTCTACCTGAAGTGGAAAATCCAACTGGAAGAGAATACAACTTCTCATTCTCCAGAACACGTCGGGGCCGTAAAGGTTCACAGGCTTCGCCCAGTTCGCCGCGAGGACGTCATACTTCCTGAAAGAACTATAGCCTTACTTGAGAGCAACTTGGCCGGGTTCATCGGAGTGCGTGATGGAATCCGAAAGCTGGGACTGTCGGCAAAGAAAGGACTTTTGTTCTACGGTCCTCCGGGAACTGGAAAAACACATACGCTGCATTACCTTGCGGGGGCCCTTCCGGGACATACGACGCTGGTGATTACAGCCGACCAGGTGGTGCTTCTGGAGCACTATTTCAAATTGGCGCGCTTTCTTCAACCGTCCATCATTGTCGTCGAGGATGTTGATCTGATCGCCCGAGAACGAACGCAGCTTCGGGGCTCCGGCCAGGAGATGCTTCTGAACAAGCTGCTTAACGAAATGGACTTCTGCGTGAAGATGCCGAGGTAATATTCATTCTGACAACGAACCGTCCAGATCAACTCGAGCCCGCTCTGGCATCACGGCCGGGTCGAATCGACCAAGCAATCGAGTTTCCCCTTCCAGATGACGTTGGACGGGCCAAGTTGGCGCGCCTCTATGGCCGCGGACTGGAACTGGATGACGACATCGTGAAAACGATTGTGTCAAAAAGCAAGGGAGTCAGTGCGGCATTCATCAAAGAGTTAATGCGGCGATCGGCACAGTTTCTTCTTCAAGTTGGCGGAGACAAGGTCTTGACTGTAAGCGCAGTCGATGCTGCTCTTGAAGAAATGGTGATTCTCGGAGGGTCCCTCAACCTAAAATTGCTTGGTGCCGCGGACTCAATTCCCGGAAACACCTCACTTAATTAGATAGCATCTCGATCAACCATTTTCTATTCTGCCCATTTCTGACGAAATATCGCGATTTCACTCATCGTCACGTCAATCAGTGCTAACACCTGTTTTCGCCAACTCTGGAGTTGTTCCTTTTCGCCGCGAAGTACAGACGAGAAATGATTAAGACGATCCGTTGCCCGCGCGGGCTTTGCGGCTCAACACTTCCTGCTTTGCTTGCAGCCAGTCATCTGTTGGGCTTCCATTCACTCGGCCACGTTCTTGATACAACTCATACGCGCGTTGGCGGATTTTTTCTTCAATTTTGGCGTCGGCTTGGTTGGGTCTGGGTAAGATCGGGGGCTGAGAGCTCGCGGTCGGGTATCTTCGCTTCGAGTTGCGCCCCCGAGGTGTGCCCTTCCGCGATGTCTCACCGCATGTGGCTGAGTTGGACGCAGAGCATGGACTTCTGGCCGGAGGAGCTGCGACTACCGAACTCCTGTTTTCGCACTCAGATAGTGCCAAGAGCTGCTTGATAATTTCTCCCTTCTCCCACTTTTCTGCCTTTTTGGTTTTGCCCGCGCATGTTTTGGCCAAAATAGTGAACAGGGCCAGGGTGGTCACGACCGCGATGAATACAAGGCTAAGCATTAGCGGGTTGTCCCCAACATCAATGCGTTCCTGAGGCGCTCATCTGAAGCTCGGTACAGATCGGCGTTCGCAAGCGAAAACTCAACCACCAGATGGCGTCCAGGAACGTCGAGATTATGCGCCTATCTGCTGCGAGGCCCTTCCTGATTGCAATGGCACTGCCAACTGAAAGTATCCAGGAATGTCCGCGCGTAGCCGCAAGGACGTTTAGCTTGTTTCCTTTCCGTGGCATCCTGTCGCTTGATCCCCAGACCCCGAACGGGGTTTCCAGGGCACAAATACAAAAGGGGGGAGGGCTGGCCGAGCAGTATGCAATCTCCTTTTCGAATCGAAAATAGCACCAGATCAGAGCGGCGCGTCTAATCGAAAGTGTTCTCTGAGTTCGGACTAAAGGACAGGGGGCAGGTGGGGATTGTGAGTGTAATCGCGTGATTTCGACAGTTACGACGGCAACTACAATGTAACGGGAACTTGTGGCGCGCACTCTTTCAGTTTCACTTAACTACCGGGGCAGATGCAGTCGGTTTTGCCGGTGTGAGTTCTTCTGTGGTGGGGTTGTAGAAGAATCGGAAGCGAAGCGCGAGAAATTGTCCGCCAAATTCGCTGGGCAGCGGCCGAAACGGGTTCGAGCCGACGATGCCGGCCCAGGCGGCCCGATCAAGCGGAATGTCTCCGGAAATGGCTACGAGCTTCATGCCCACGACTTTTCCATCCTTGGTTATAGCGAATTCGATGACCACGGTGCCGTGCTTCTTTTGTGCGGACTCTGGAATGGCGTTGTACCAATTCATTTTCACGTCGTGCAGAACACGCTTCAGGTAGGGACCGAAATCTACGCCTTGAGTGTCACTGAGAACTTCAAGGCCTTGAGTGTCGCTGAGAATCTCAAGGTTGCCCACTTTGCGAGCGGCTGCGGCCCGTGCCGCAACCTGAATTGCCGAATCTGCCGACATAGACCCGCCGTTGATGGCGGTGGCGTGGTCACTTTCAGTACTCATCACTGCGTGATCCTTTTCATAAGCGACAATCGCTTGCACAAGAACCACTGACGGTTGTCCGTCGCGGCGAAAGGGGATGTACTTCACCTTCTTGAAGGCATCCATCGTGGCCTGCTGAAGCTCTGACGGACCCCCAACCACTCGCTCAGAGACAACATCGCCTTGCGGGGAGACCGTGAGTTCGAGTTCGACCTTGCCCTCAATATGCTGTTGTAATGCCTCTTTTGGGTAGGCAAGCTCGGGCTTATTAAGCAGATAGCTGACGCCCTTGCCGGCATCTATCTTGAGAGGTTCTTGTGCAGACGGATCAGCGGTCTGGCCAACCGCTGGCGCACACTTAACAATGAGGATGGCTAGCAAAATCAGTGCCGGCTGGAAACTTTGTGGTCGTATTCGTCTGGGGGACATAAATCCTCTGACCTCGTATCAGACGCGGCTCCAGCCTACCATATTCTGTCACTAGCTCTTGCGCGAAGAGTTGTGTGCGTTATTGCGGGGCCGAAAAGCGATGAGGAAACCGTGTTGCCGAAAGCGCAGAAACAATACCACGAACCGAGTGTAGGGGCGAGGCTCCCCCATGTAACGATCTGCTGCCGAAGCGTACTACCAAATGTGCTATGGCGCAGATTGGTTCCCCCTTCGCGCCCAAGATTACTTGAGTGACCTTGTTCGGTGACTGACGGGCTTGTACGTTTGCATTATGGGGGTCTCTACCAACGTTAGGAGGGTTCACTCTATGAGACGTATATTTGCACTTCTGCTTTGCCTCGCAATCCCGCTTGCGCTGTTCGCGAGCGACAATGGTTACAAGGTCACTTATGACGGCGGTTCACTGTCTGACACTAAGTCGGGAGCCGGTGTGAAGCTGTACATCGAAGGAAACCAAGTCCGGTTCGCGAAAGACAAGACAGACCTGGTGACCATCCCTGCCTCCACCATCACTGAAATCAGCTACGGTCAGGAAGTTCATCGGCGCGTAGGAACCGCTGTGGCAGTCGGCGTGTTCACTCTGGGCGTTGGAGCATTGGTCGCTCTCAGCAAATCCAAGAAGCACTACGTCGGCCTAATTTGGGCAGATGGCGACAAGAAGGGCGGCTTGGCAATGCAGTGCGATAAGAACGACTATCGTGGCATTCTGGCCGCGCTCGAAGGCGTAACGGGCAAGAAGGCGGTGGACTCCGACACTATGATGGTCAAGACTGCGGAGCGGTCAGCGCAGTCCGCGCCTCAACCACCAGTCCCTTCCCCAGTTGGGCCGGCCGCCGACAACTCACAGGCAGAGACCAGTGTCGAATCCGCAACTGCGGCGCAGGCTGCGAGCATAATCGTGAAATCCACTCCTCCTGGCGCTGATATAAACGTTGACGGGAAATTTATGGGTAGTACTCCATCCACAATCCAGTTGGCTCCCGGAGACCACCAAGTCTCAATCGAGAAAGAGAATCTGACGCCTTGGCAGCGGACAATGACTGTCACTGCTGGTGGAAACTCTAACATCGATGCGACGTTGGTAAAGCCGTAGAAAACAAGTCCCCCGGCTTGGTTTTCGGGGGACCGTGCAATTTGTGGAAGTGTTGGAGTACCCTGACGAACCAATTTCAATTGAATCGTTCAGTTGCACCTTTTTTCATCCTAAGTGGAAGATGGGCGTTGCTACCGTTTGGAGCTCGAACGATGTAAGGCGATAGCCCTCATTTCTGGTGAGACTATCCCCCAGTACTGGACCAGTATTCGCCATTGGACAGGATACACAGATCATGAGTCTTGCCACCGATAACCCGTGTGTCTGCCCGTGCAAAATCGGTAAGCAGGCGCGTCACTACCTCGACGGGCCGCCTAACGAGAGCACAGTGCGCCTCCTTACTGCTGGGTTCGAATAATACTGCGCGCCGGGAAAGCGTAACGAAATCCTGAAATATTGCGTTAGCGATTGGGTTGAATAGCTCAGGATCGCCGTTGTTGTATCCAAACATGATGCCGGACAGCAGCGCCTCATGTACTGCCATGCGGCACTCAGCGCTGCGGTGCTCGGGCGCGGGCTGCGTCCCATTGAGTGTTCCGAATGTCTCTCTCGACGCTCCAACACCGGTTGGCCGTAAAGTGGTATATGGAATGTCCTCCCAATTTGAGATCAGGAAGAGCTCCGGAATCCAGTAATCTTTGATGCGTTCGTACGCAGTGAAATGAATACCAAGACCTTTTTCCAAAGGTGTAAGGCGCAGACTGGCTAGTGCTCTGTTCAGGTCGGCAGCAAGCGCATTGGCAAACTGTTCCGGATCGGAGAATTGCGATGCCGTTTGCGCACGGCCTTGAAGCCAATCCAACGTGGACCAGTTTTGGCACTGCGCTAACCCCCAATACCCCATTGCTCCTCGCCAATGTTTTACATGAACGAGCTTGGCTCTTTGATCTTCAATTACCTCTCTGCCTCCACCTGCTTTCGCTCGAGTGATGTAAGAGTCAGACGCGTGGGCGGTTCCATATTTCGTAATCAGAGCTGAGATAACAGTCATTTTTATGTTCCGAACAACTTGTTGGAACCGCGCGGCCCGTGCTTAACGCGATCACGGTTAACTGGCCCTCTTTTGTGCGCCTGTGGTGGTTTCCGACTTCAGGCAACGATTGATGATGTTCTCCATGTTCCAATAAGTATGCTCGCCGTAATCGAAATAGATGTGCGTCATTTCATAAAACCTGCCTTCGTACCCGTGGCGGTCGATATGGCGCGCGAAGGATACGAACAATGCCTCATTTACTTGGTCCCGCACCAGGTATTCGTGCGGCCACGTTTCCGCATGTGTTTTCGCGAAGGTCCAAGGCACGGATTCAACGAATTGCTTGAGATCGGGCGGAAATTCGCGCAGGTAATTCTGGACTGGTACGGCCACGGTATCCGGATTGATATTGCGCTGCGCGCAGTACGCCGACTTGAACCAATCCAAATGCCTCCGGACGCCCCTGCTCGAATTGCAGCCGATGCAACAAATGACGATGTCTTCTATCCGCAGGCCATCCTTGATATAGAAAGGCCCGTCGAAATTCAGATGCTCGATGCTCGCGAGATCCTCTCTGGCTCCGCGTCCCGCTTTGATCTCAGGGAAGGTTTGCATCGCCTTGTGGCAATATGCGCAGGTCTTGTCCCTTTCCCGCAGCGCCTGTTCGTCTCGCAAAGCGATGCCGAACTGGTTAGCCATGAAGCCCTCCCCTCCCCGCAACTCCAGCGGTCTCCTTGGTAGTGGGCTAAAAGTGTGTTGCTACTCTGGTGAAACCTTCAATCCCTCGCTTGGCGGCAAGACTTGAATTGGAATAAACAGTTCGGTAACCTTCACAGGTTTATTGTCCTTCCCTTCCCACACATGCTCAGGTTGATAACGCCACACTCGGCCAGTCTGCGAGTCCAAGAGGAAAACCGCTCTTGATCGGGATTCTCCCGTCGATGTTCCACCGACTTGGTCAAACTCCAGAGAGACTAGCTGATAACGAGCGCCAGTAGAGACTGGGTGCGGAGTGGATTGGACTGCCGCTTTCTGCGCTTGAAGTGGCATTGTACAAGCGAGCAACAAAACTACTAAACGCAAGGTCATGTTGGACTCCCATGTTCTTGCCAGTTCATGCTGGATTGCGTATGGCAAACTCTCGCACCCCTTGAATCAGCGTTGCCACTTGATCCTGATCGTACTCGTCGTATTTTCCATGTGCTGCACTGTTGCGCAAGCCTAGCCACGCTGTGATACTCTTCTGTTCGAGCTTTGGGTAGACGTTCGCACTTGCGAGTTCGGAGTTGAGGGTATCGGCCTTCTTAGGAGTGCCATCAGGCTTGACTACAGATATGCCATTCTTGTCGCAGAGTTTCCGCAAATGTTCTTCAAGGACTGAACCTGCAACAACCGCCGCTGGATCTTTATAGCCTTGCTGTATCAGGTAGTCGGCCATCTCAAGGAAATCGGCAAAGATATCGGCGTGGACCAACTCAACGACGGATTGTAGGTAACCGGATTCGTAGTCGTTTCTGAGTGCCCGAAGTGTTCCACGAGCAAAACCGAGCGCCGTCGTGGATGCCGTTATACCCTTTGTGATTTGAATCTCGTATCTTTCCACACTATTAGCGTAGGTGCTGCCAGGGGGTGCCAGCCGATGAATGGCAGACAGCACCATATTTACAGCTCTGCTGAGGTCTTCTGAACCACCAACACTTTGAGGCTTGGCCAAAACTTCGTCGATCTGTTTGATGATTGCTTCTTGATCTAGCGGCATGAGGGCCGTGAGGCTTCGGTTATTCTTGCCTTAATTAGGGCAAATATATCTTATCTAATCCACTTGAGGAAGATCGCCGTTAGGATCAAATCAATTACCGCAAAGAAAACGATCATGGTTTGTAACAGAAACCCTCCCCATCCCGTGCCGCCTTCTTCTGTAAAAACGAGATTTGGTAGCCCATGCTTTTTCAATATTTGTGCAAGCTCGGGGAGATTGATATCCCGAAACTTCTCATCGATCCGTACAACTTTTAACAGAAGAAGACTCAGTGCGGCTCCAACGAAGCCGACGAGGAGAGTCAATATAACGCTGATTTTCTTGAGGGCGTACTCACTTCCGATAGTCGCGGCTTGGATGAGACCTAATGTTTGCAGTCTGCCCCACATCAGACCGTCTTGATAGATATGGAAATACGTAATGCATTGACATACTGCCGCGTCCATCGTGCTGTCCTGCTTATCTAACGCCTTGTTTTCAAACTCAGGCATTGTTCTTTTTCCTCGCTCGATGCTAGACCAGGGAAACTCAAAAGACAACGGCGAAGTGCAAGACAATTCAGCGCGACTTGCCCACGCCAGGAACGAACCGCTCCCCGCACTTGGGACAGGCGACCCGCTCAAAATCAACGCGGGCAATCTGAGAGGGCGGGATCGAATATCCGCACTTGGGACACGAGGTATTGAGAGAAGCGTTTATTCGGTCGCGATCAATTTTCTGTTTTCGGGGCATCTTCGGCCTTGCGGCCCTCCGAACAAATCATCGGCTCTTTTCCATCGCAGGACAATAGCATATTCGCTTTGTATTCGCCAAGGGATATACTGTCTGCGTTGGAATTTAGGTTGTGAATGGGTGCGCGAACGGAAGCCACTGCAAAAGAGTCGCATGACAAAAGATGGTGGGAAAGGCCGACGGGCATTTTGGTGCTTGGAGTTGTCGTCACGGTAGTCGGCAGTCTCATTGTTTGGCTTATAACCCGTCACTATGACAGGCCCACACAACCAACTGCAATAGCACAGCCCCGCAAAAGCAGCCGGATGCGACACCGCAAGTTAAACCCATGCCTAACGCGAAGCGGCCAAAGGCTCCTTCTATTGCGCCAATACCGCAAGACAATTCTGTCCACGTTGAACATGGCAGTAAGATCGAACAGCAGAGTAGTGGCGACTGCTCTCCTAATATGATCGGAGGAAGTAGTACCGTAAATTGCGCTCCTCAACCTCGCATTCCAAACGGCAATATTGATCGCTTGTCGGCGCAATTGGCACTCTGTCCTAGTGGATCGACTACCGCCATTCCAAACGTTGTAAATCCTACCGGAACAGCGGAGCGAGATGCCCAGAATTTGGCAACTGCATTTGCCAAAACTCGGACGTGGAGTTATTCCGGAGTAGGCCACACAATAAAGGGGCAGGATATTGGCCCAGATGGGACGATCCCTGATCCGGTTGGGATACACATCTCTTCTGATACAAGCCATGAGCCACTTGCAAAGTGCGTTAAGGACGCTCTTAAGTCCATCGGCGTAGAGTCTGTGGTTGACCCAAACCAAGATCAAGGGAATAGCCTAAGTATTCTTGTCGGTAATGCTTCAAACTAGGCCGCTTTCGTGAGTTCTTTTTATTCAAGGTTGTCGGACAGATGCCAGATCAGCCCAATTCAGAAGCACCGCAAGCAGTGATAAATGCGCTCCTAGCGAGCGGCTTCCCTTTTCAGACTGCTGTCGCCCGAGTAGTTCGGCAGACCCCGCGTTGCACATTGGCTGGTGAGGAAATTGCCTGGAGAGACGGCACGGGAACCGATCAGTTCTTGGACCTCGTTGCCCAAAAAGGTCACGTTAGTTTTCCTATCGAATGCAAGAAGACGCAGAAAGAGACGCTAACATTCTTGCTGCCGGACGGCGCTGATGGCAACGTAATCAGGGCGCGTTGCGCTTACTTTTCACAGATTTAGGACCATACTCGCAGGATGGAGTTGTTTTGTGGTGACCGGAATCTGATGCCAAAGTCTGCTGAATCGATGTTCTGTGTAGTGAGCACTAACGACTCTGGAAAAGATCAACGACTGCTGGAAAGGGATGCACAGCGGCTTGTGCGCGGGACGGATGCTTACGTGCAGCGTTACAAACGTGAACTTCGGCCCCTATATCCGGAACCAGACAGCCTTTTCGTCCCTCTTTTGGTGACCAATGCAAGACTCTTTGTCGCGGACTACGACCCCTCAGACGTGTCCCTCGATACAGGCCAATTCTCGATGCCCCCGCGAGCTGCAATATCCGCAGTGCCTTGGGTTAGATTTCGTAAGGCTTTCACATCCGAGAACAAGGACATAGGCGACCGTACGGTCTTCGTAGTCGCCGCGACAGAACTTCAAGAGCTTCTAACCAAGTTAGACATGATCTGAACACCCCCAGAGGGGGACAAAACTCGTATTTGTTTGAGGGAGGTTGATTAGATTTCGTCCCGCAAAAGAAAACGGTAGACCCATCATTTTCCATGCGTCTCAGCTAGCGCCTTCATGCCCGCACGGAGCGCCCCGTCAGAGCGAAAAAATCTTTACAGCGAATACGCAGAGCAGTATGAAAGCTAGTTCGGTTGCGAGGATAGCAAGTCTGGCGATCCGGCTCTTTTCATTGCTTTCTGTTGCCTGCTTAACCAAGTTAGAAAGTTTGGTGCTCTCGTCGCTCGCGGTCTTCATCATTAACGTGGCCAGTCCCGACATGATCGAACTAAAGTCGTATTTCTCTGTCTCAACCCTGATTTCTCCCTTAGCGAGCCTTGAGAACTTCGTTGTCAGAATTCCAAAATACTGAAGGTAATAAGTAGAACTGAGTGCCGCAAACTGTTGTGCTAGGTTCTTGTTTAGGTTATGAAATTGAGCAATTCGATGCCAACAGAAGAAAATCGACAGCAGGAGCAAGACCCAGGCCGGACAAACAAGACTGTAAAGGGCGTGCTTGGGTATCTGGCCGCCGGGTGCGCGAGCGCCCAGTAGACTCAGGGAAAGAGCAATTGTCCCACCGTCGAGCAGGATCAGCTTCTCGTAGAAAGACGCGCCAGCTTGATTTACTCTAAACCCGTTCTCCAGGAGCGAGGATGCGTTGTCCAGAAGTGAGCGTCGGAGTTCCCTGAATTCCCCAAAGAACTCCTGAAGCCCCTGCCAATCAGAGGCTTCGATTTTGATTTCACCGGGAGGGGTCTCGTCGGCTGGCATCTTCGCGCGAAATTATACCGCTTACCCTGGCAAGAACGAATGGCACCCCCTAGCCGACAAGCCATCGGATGCCCGATTCGCCGCTCAGGCAGCAACGGCGTAAGGCCCACCAACAAGAACCTAAACAGAAAGCCCCTGAGGCGAGCCAGAACCATTGCGTTGCCGCTTTCTACTTGCCGCACCCTGTTGCTCTCCGTCGTGTGAATTGGTTTTGACTTTCTCGCTGCGGGCAATCAACGCTCCTCTTGGTGCCTAACTGGTGCCTAGGCCAGGGTAAAGGCGGGTAAATGGGGGCAATATGCCGAAGGCCTAGATGCGCTAAGTTCCAGAAAAACCTACGTTGGGGCAATGCCGAGGAATACGGTGGTTGGTCAGGCGCTCTAACGACTCGCTCGGCAGCAATCGATAAAAAACTAACCTTAGGATGGCACGCAATCTACGTAGGAAGCCCGTGGCTGGAGAAGGGGGTAATACTGGCACTCAGGATACATCACCGGCCTTTAGGAATGAACCTCTCGCACATTCCTGACAATCCAGCCGCTCGGAACTGCTTCTCTCGGAGTATGGAGAAGGAACATTTTGGGACTTAGAGTGTTGATTGACGCCGAGACTTTGGTGAGATTGATTTTCTGCTTTCGGAGGGAGGCGAAAAAGTGTGCCGTTTTTGTGCCACACAATCCTACCTTCTTTGCTACTATTGTCTGTATTGCCATCCGGCACCCGTTCATTCCACGCAAGTTAATGATTTGATTCGTCCGGCGTGGGTTTTCGGCTTACAGGTCCAGCTGCCGCAATTTTTCTCTCAATCACTTTAAAGCCAATAAAGCCTATTGTGACGCTGGTGTGTGACGCACCCTTGTGGCGGAGTTCTTTGCCGGATAGTGCTCATTTGACCTTCCTGTAGAACAAACAGCTCTTGGCGTTGCCCTTAGCGTCTTATCGTTGTATTATGCTGGAATTCAGTGGGTCGGCCTCGTTTCACCCCGAATGCGAGGCGCAAAGTTCATCCGATATCGCAGGTAACAGGCAGCAACAAAGGGAGACCGCCATGTCCCATCACCTTGACTCACCAATCGCTCGGCAAGACATTCGCCTCGACATCACGGACCTGTACGTATTCCGCGGTGAAACTGGGACCGTATTCGTGATCAACGTCTGCCACTCAATTTTCGGCCCCGTTCCTGTGCCTGGCTACCATCCCGAAGGAATGTACGAATTCAAGGTTGATCTCAATGGCGATGCCGTCGAAGATGTAACCTACCGCATTACATTTGACGAGCGCGACAAGCAGGGGAAGCAGCGCTACGTCGTGCGGTGCATCAGAGGTGCGGAAGCTGTGGACCCGCACGCGGCTGGCACTGTCGTCGCGCAGGGAACAACCGGCGAGACGGTTACGACGCCGGCCGGTCTGCGCGTCTGGGCCGACAGAGCCGGTGACCCGTTTTGGATTGAGCCCGATGTGCTCCACGCGGTCGGCCACGCGTTTCAGGACGGCACGGTCGTGAACCTTTCGGGATGGGATCCAAGTCGAGCGAAGAACCTGTTTGCAGACCACACTGTGTATTCGATCGTGCTGGAACTGCCGGATGGCGAACTGCTCGCCGGCGCGGGCGACAAGCGTCAGATCAGGGTTTGGGCTGTATCGACGCTCGCCACCGACGCTGGTGGATGGCGTTCGATCAACCGCGTAGGTCTCCCGATGATCCACCCGCTGTTTACCCAGTACAACGAAGATCTCGGCAACCGTCTCAATGCCGGACGCCCGGCCGATGACTTCGCAACTTACGGGGGTTCCGTCTCAAAGGCAATCGCCAGCGTCGTGTCCGCCAATGGAACCGCACAAGATCCCCAAGCATATGGGGAGAAGGTGGCGCACCGGTTCTTCCCTAACATTCTTCCGTACGAGGTCGGCACACCGGCAGTATTCGGCTTCGCCGAGTGGAATGGTCGCTCCCTCGTAGACAACGCGCCAGATGTCATGTTCTCTATGGCGGCGAACACTCCCATTCACCTCGGCATCGGCAAGGAATCGGTCACGTCGAAGCCGTCGATGAGCTTCCCGTACGTTCCTGCCCCCACCTTGAGGGCAGTCCAGGCCGTCGCTTAAGTGCGGATCGTCGGCGTGCCTCGCGAAACTAGTCGGTGAGCCCATATGTGACGCCGGTGTGACGCCAAACCTGCCGTCGCTGACGAAGTTGCCATCATTGACACTTCGCGGCGACTGATTTCAAATAACTTATCTGTTGCAACGGAGCCCGGCGAATTCGGCTTACAGGTCCGGCTGCCGCAATTTTTCTCAATTCATTTTCAGGAGCAGAACCCATGTCAGCACCTAGTCGCCGGCCGGAGATTCGCCGGCGCCGCGCTCGTCAGCACAAGATCACCAGCCTCCGCAAGCGTCTTGCCGCCGCACAAACCGATGCCGACCGCAACCGGGTTACCGCCAAGTTGCACAAGCTAGCCATCGCATCGCCTGGCCAGCCTTTGCTGAAGTAGATCGTGCTTAAGCACGGGTTGCGGGAGTGCGAACGCACGGCGTTAGGCAACGCCAGCGGTCTTACTCTTGTCGGCCGCCGACGGTCTGGGTAAACCAGGATTGCCCTTCGCGGCGAGCACTTCCTGATAAATCTCCATGATCCGGCGTACGGACTTTTCCCAGGAAAACTTGGCCGCCTGCCGGTAGCTGCGCTCTTTCATCTTTTCGCGCAATGGCTGATCCAACAGAACGCGGTGCAGGGCACGCATGATCTCGAAAACGTTTTCGGGATGCACCAGCACTGCGGCGTTCCCGACCACCTCAGGCAACGACGAAACGTTCGAAGTCACGACCGGGGTGCCGTGCGCCATCGCTTCAAGTGGAGGCAGACCGAAACCCTCATATAGCGAGGGGAAGACGAAAATCTTGGCTTGGTCGTAAAACGTGCGCAACACCTCGACCGGCACGAATCCTAGAAAACGAACATCGTTTTGCACGCCGCTTCGAATGACGGTCCGCCGCAGATCGGGATTGCCGGAAACATCGTCTCCAATAATGATCAGCTTGAGATCGGGAAATGCCTGCTCTTTTTCTAACTCCGTTTTCAGTGCGGAAAATGCCTCGATCATACGCACAACATTTTTGTGTGGACTGATTCGTCCGGCATAGAGCAAAAAGGGATAGGTCACCTGATAGCGCTCGGCAATCAGCTGACGATCGACCGCGCTGGCATGTCCGCGAAGGAAGCGTTCATCGATCGCGTTGTAAACCACCTCGATGCGAGCCGAAGGAATGTTAAAAAGTTTCTCCATCTCAATCTTGGTGAAGTTTGATACCGCGAAGATGCGCGAGGCGCCACGCAAAACTTGTTTCGTCAACTGGAAATGCAGCGAACCCCAAAATCCAGTCTGCTGGCGAGCCCGCGACAAATGCTCCAGCATATCGTGCACAGTCATTACGTAAGGGCAAGGGAGCGCGCGGGGAATCGAGAACAGATTCGGGATGTGCACCAGATCGCATTCGAGCCGCTTCACAACCGTGCGAAAATCGCGAAAGCTTTTCAGGGAGCGCTCCGGCTCGGCGAGCGGCACACTATGGAAGTTAGGCGGCAGGGGACCGATTTCCTTGACTTTGGCGGGTGAGCCGATGAGGAAATACGTAGTCTCGAGGTCGAGTCGCCCTAGAGTGCGGACGACGTTGCGGATATAAGTGCCAACGCCGAACTCGGTCATCCGCCGGATGTCGATGGCGATCTTCACCGATGGCATTTAACCACAGAGAGCGGCAGTACTCACAGTAGAATTGCTCACGACCATTCTAGACGCGGACTTCCGCTTGGGCTTTGGCGCGGCGCTCGGCGTACAGCGGGAACGCTTCGCATAAATCAAACACATCCTTTTTGATTCTGGCCAGCACAGCGGCATCCGTGCGGTGAAGCAGCGCATCCGCGATCCAGCGGCCGACCTGCCGCATCTCCCCTTCTTTCATGCCGCGCGTGGTCAGAGCCGGCGAACCGATGCGAATGCCGCTCGGCCTCAGCGGTGGGTTGGTGTCGAATGGGATCGCATTCTTGTTGACGGTGATTCCAGCTTCGCCCAACGCCTTTTCGGCCTCGCTGCCCAGCATGCCTTTGGAGAAAACATCGACCAGCATCACATGCGTATCGGTTCCTCCGGAAATGATGCGGAAGCCTTCCGCGGTCAGCGTCTCCGCCAGCACCTTCGCATTCGTCACGACCTGCTTTGCGTAGTCGCGGAACTCCGGCTGCATCGCCTCGTGAAAACAAATCGCCTTGGCCGCGATAATGTGCATCAAAGGGCCTCCCTGCATACCGGGAAAAACTACTTTGTCGATTGCCGCCGCAAACTCGGCCTTGGAAAGAATCATGCCCGCTCGCGGCCCACGCAGAGTCTTATGTGTGGTAGAAGTCACGATGTGCGCGTGGGGCACAGGAGAGGGATGCACCCCGCCAGCCACCAGCCCCGCAAAATGCGCCATGTCGACCAGGTAGAGCGCACCTACTTTGTCGGCGATCTGGCGCATGCGCGCAAAGTCGATGATGCGCGGATAGGCGCTGCCGCCGCCGATGATCAGCTTCGGCCGATGCTCCTCTGCCAGCTTTTCCAACGCGTCATAGTCGATCGTCTCCGTTTCCTTCGTCACGCCATAAGGGACGATCTTGTAGGTCTTTCCAGAAAAGTTCAAGGGATGCCCGTGTGTAAGGTGACCACCGTGGGCCAAGTTCAACCCAAGAATCGTGTCGCCCGGCTGAAGCACAGCGGCATAGGCTTCCATGTTCGCCTGCGATCCGGCGTGGGGCTGCACGTTGGCGTGCTCTGCGCCAAATAATTGCCTGGCGCGGTCTCGCGCCAGGTTCTCGACCACGTCGGAGAACTCGCAGCCGCCGTAGTAACGTTTGCCGGGATATCCCTCGGCATACTTGTTGGTAAACACCGAACCTGCCGCCTCGAGCACTGCCTCGCTGACAAAATTTTCCGAGGCGATGAGTTCCAGGCCCTCGTGCTGACGGCGGGTCTCGTTGTCGATCGCGGCGGCGATTTGAGGATCGGCTTCGTACAGCGGACGGTACATGTTCGTCGAACTCTTCATATCATTTTTTCCTTAGCGAGCCTCGTACACGTCGGGCCGGTGCAGTTCCATATATCGCTCGGGAGACTTGACCGGGGTAAAGCCGGACCGCGAATAAAGTCCGTGTGCATCGCGGGTCAAGAGAATCCAGCGCCGCAGGTTCTGCAGTGCGGGATGCGTCATCACGCACTCCATCAACCACTTGCTTAATCCACGGCCCCGATGCGACTCGAGCACGAACACATCGCCCAGATACGCAACGGTGGCAAAATCACTGACCACGCGGGCAAAACCAACCTGTGCACCGTTAGCTTCGTAAATGCCGAAACACAACGAATGCTCGATCGACCGCTCCACGACTTCAAGCGAAATTCCCTTGGCCCAATAACAGTTGGTTAGAAAACCGTGAATCACATTCAGATTCAGGCGTTCACGGTTGGTGCTGATTATGAAACCGTCACGGTGGTACTCCATCACCTCTTCAAAATCAATCGCGCCGCTCGACACCATTCCCACATTCTACCGCTTCATCGGCTACGGCCGCCGCCTTTGCTCAAAACGCCGTTCGCAAGAACGAAGCCATTTGCCAACCATCCATGTACTTGAACGGCGTCTCTCCAGTGGTGTAGTGGCCGCAAGGCAGAACAACGACTTTGTGATCGAGTCCATGCCGCTCAAACTCTTCCACCGCGCCGCGCGACAGTTCTGGCAGGAAAGTTAAATCGTACTTCGCATAGATAATCAGCGATTTCTTCGGCCAGCGGGCAAACTTATCGAAGTATGACATGGGGCTGACGCCCAGCCAGGCCTGTCGCAATTCCTCCAGACCAATCGACGGCTCGATTCCCTGGCGGATGTGCCGCGTCGACTGGCCATGCCAGACCACATCGGCAACGTAGGTAGATGCATGGTTGAATACCGCAGCACGAACCCGCGGATCGTGGGCCGCCGCGATGAATGCATAACACGAGCCCAGGCTCGTGCCCAAAATGCCCAGCTTGCTGTAACCCTGCTGCTCCAGCCAATCAAAACAACTTCGAATATCGGCGACTCCTTGACGCAGGGCATCGAGCGTGCGCCCAATGTTGGCGGAAACCGCGTAGTCAGCGCGGCTCGTTTCGGCGGGCATGCGAATGTCATGATAGGGCATGCTCATCCGAAGCACGGCAATGCCCAGCATGTTGAGCACGCGGCAGAAACTGTTGTAAGCGATCGCGTCCGCATTCCAGTGCGGCAACAGAACGATGGCTCGCTTTCCCCGCGCTGGAAACCAGCGTGCATTTACCAGATTGTTCTCGGGATACGGCGTGCGCACGGGCGAAGTGAAACGCAGAAACTCGGCGGACGTTCCCTTCACTTTCGCTTCAAGCTTTGGATCGGGAACCTCACGCGTGGAGAAAACCTTTACATCGCGCTTCTCCAGCCTGAAATCCGAGGGCCGCGCGTAGGAATAAAACTCCTCGCTCCCCGCGACGATGCGGTGGTTGAAATCGTGGAAAAACTTTTCTGGATTTTCAGGCGCCTGCCCCGGACGCCATCCATTCCGGCAAGGCCAGTCGCGTGCCCACTCGACACCCCATTCGAGCGGACGCACCACACGGTTGTTGTCTACCGAAGTGAGCCGGTGCTCCCAGTCATACATCCATTGTGCGTAGCGCGAAGGCATGGTGAATCTTCTAGTGTAACAAGCCGCATCCTGCGAGCCATGCGAGAATCAGTAAACAGCAGCAACTAGCGGTTCGCAGTTGGCATTTGGACGTTGAGCGGCGTCGGTGACATAAGATAGCCTTGAATGATGTAAACCAAAACGAAGATACAGCAGATGAAAAGACCATCCAGAACGGAGTGGAAGCGGGTTGATGCCATGAAGGACTCAGACATAGATTTTTCTGACATACCCGAGCTCGGTCCCGATTTCTTCGCCAACGCGATGGTCTGGCGGCCGCAAGAGGAACGTAACAAATGCGGAGCCGACGCGCACATTCCCCGGCCACCCTGGGGAACGAAAGCGGACGTGGTCAAGGTGAAGTCGCCAAGGAAAAGGAGGACCGAGAAAGCTTAGCGCCTGGATGATAAACAATGGCTCATCTTGCTGACAGATGGGGTTGTCTAGCGCTCCTCGCGCTCTTATTTGCCCCCGGATTCCTTGCTGCTTACTTTCTGCATTCGTGGGTCTGGGTACTCGCCGCACCCGCCATTCTAGTGATCCTCATGCTCGCAGTTGCAGCGCTACCGTTTAGGCGGAAGATCACGCCGCAAGAATGGGCAGACCAACTGGAAAAGCATCTGCTTGGCACAAACGGACCCTATGGTTGGGATGACGCAACCTCAGTTACTCTTTTTGATCAGCGACTAGAGAACCTTCGTTCTCGCCTCGTGCACGACTTCGACATGCTCAACACGCCAGAGAAGCGCGAAGAATTTCGGCAGATCATCGAAGCACTGCGCCGTGGAGAGGTCCCCTAGTCTGGATCGATAGGGGAGTCAGTTTCCGTACTTTCGCGGCACGCGTTTGGAAATGTTGCAGAGAATTTCGTAAGGCGAACTGTTAGCCCATCGGGCATGTTCGAGTGCCTCCACGCTCAGACCGTCGCTGCCTCCGAGCAGAATTACTTCATCGCCGACGGCAATCCCAGGAATTCCAGTCACATCCACCAGCGTGAGGTCCATCGAGATGCTGCCGACAATGGGCGCGTAGTGGTCGCGGACGATCACGCGGCCGCGATTCGAGAGCTGCCGGCTGTATCCGTCGGCGTATCCCACGGGGAGCACGGCGACGTGCGCCGCGGCTTTGGTCACGTAAGTTCCGCCGTAGCCGAGAGCCTGATTGGCGGCGAAGTTTCGCATGGAGAGAATTCGCGTCTTCCAGGTAAGCACCGGCTTCACGGGAAGGCGGAGCGTGCCGCCGCTTACTTCCCTGCCCGCGCGCTGGAATGGCAAATAATATCCGTAGAGCGCGATGCCGGGCCGCACCATGTTGTTCCAGGTCTCGCGGCGCGAGATCAGGGCACTGGTGTTTGCTATGTGTATCAACGTCGGATCGAAGCCGGCGGCTCGCACCATGCGTTGCGCGTCTTCGAAACGGCGCTCCTGCTCGGCCACCGAGGGCGCGTCCAGAATTTCCGACGAAGCCAGATGAGTGGAGAGACCTTCAAGATTGAGATGCGGCGCCGCGCTGAGAGCCCCAAGCACAGCAGGAAGTTCATCCAGCGATACGCCCAGCCGACCCATTCCCGTGTCCACCTTCAAGTGCACAGCTTGGCGAAAGGCCCCGTTCGCCGCGGCATTCTCTAGAGCCTCGATGTGCCACGGTTCCCATACGGTGGGAGTGAGCCGCTGTCGCACAATTTCGCCTTCTTCGCCGCGCCAGAAACCGGTCATCAGTAGAATTCGCGATTCGATGCCAGCCTCGCGCAGCGGAATGGCCTCGTCGAGTGACGTGACGCCGAGCCAGCGCGCGCCTTCGGCCTGCAGAGCACGTGAGCATTCCACCGCGCCATGTCCGTAAGCGTCGGCTTTTACCACTGCGCACACGGTTACACCCGCGCCCGCATGCTTCATGACCGCGCGGAAGTTTTGCCGCAATGTGTTCAGCGAAACTTCCGCCCATGTGGGGCGCGTCGCCACGCGGCTCGGGATTTCTACAGTAGTCGCCACTAGGCTCGATTATAGCGGGAGTAACGCGCGCCCTCAGGTTACGCTTGGACTACTCCCGGTCGAGTCGATTGCGCCAATGCCGTGAAGGTCCGGATCTATCCATAAATTCATTCGCATAGTTGCAGGACTTTCCCAAGCGGCTAAGGCCACGCGAATTGGGCGAACCGTACGGCACGAGCGGAACTCGTGCCCATCCCAAAATCGTTCCGTGAGGCGTCCTGGATCAGTTTCCCCCCAGCGAGAAGTTCACCGTGATCTGCGTCTCTACTTCGACGGGTTCGTTGTTCAAGATATAGGGCCGGTAGCGCCATTGGCGCACAGCCTCGATCGCCGCCGGAGCGAGCATGGGATGGCCGAAGAGAAGTTGAAGATTTTCGATGGTGCCTACTTTGCTTATCGTCGCCTGCAAGAGGACCGTCCCCTGAATGCGCGCACTTCGGGCGAGCGGGGGATACGTTGGTAGAACCTTCCGCACCAGGTCACCTTCACTCATGTGCGAGATGTGGACCGAATGGACGACTGGCGCTGGCGCTGCGGGAAGAATCGGACGCGAACCGGTTCCGATGGATCCGAGCATTCCATCTTGACCACCTGGTCCAGCCAATGCTCCTGGAATCTCGGGACCACCACTTCCAACCTGAGGTGGAGCATCGTCATTGCCAGTCTCTATGTGACCCGGAATTCGCTGTGGCTGTCTCAAGAAAATATCCGCGGGATTGCTGGGTGCAGCCGAGTTCCCTCCGGCATGAGTTCTAGACGTGGCCGGCTCTCCCAGCGGTGGTGCCAGACTGACGGGAGTCGAGAGCTGGCGGAACAAGGGCAAACCCTGCGGACGGAGCAGTGGCAGGATCAGCAGCACCCCGATAGCGAGAGCCTGCAGGCCAAATGATGTTAAGGCTGTCAGGCCGCGGCGCGAACGCTCATCCCACGAATTAATCGTGTGGTCAAGCAGTGCTCGTTCAAACATGGTGTCCTCCTTGCTGAACGCGTTGCTGATAAAGACACCGTGACCACCTCGTCCGGACTGACGCGAGCAAAGAAAAAAGCCGCGCTGAGCGCGGCTTTGGGGGAACTTTCCCGACACACTCGGTGTCGTCATTCAACTACCCAGAAAACTACTGTGGTGGCGTGGTCGGCTTCGGAGCAGCCGGCTTCGGCGTCGTCGGCTTCGGAGCCGCAGGCTTGGGTGCCGCGCCAGAAGATGCAGGAGCCGGAACGCCGGACTGCGTGTTATAGAGTTCGACCACGGCCTTGGTAATGTCGCCCCCTTCGCCGTACCACAAGATCGGGCTTTGCGGCCAGGGGTTGGAAGTGTCGACGATCATTGCGTAGCCGCCCTCTTGCGCGTGCTTCACGATCACCGGCGCCATCTTTTGCAGAATGCGCTGGAAAATTTCCTTCTGCTGATTCTGGGCGTCTTCCTGTGCGTCCTGCACGGCGCGATCGAAGGATTTCTTCTTGGTCTCGATTTGTTTGACCAGGCTGGTGCGCGCATCCTCGTTTAGCTTGTCGCCCTGGGTCTGCAATTGCTTTTGCAAACTCTCGAGTTCATCGTTCTGAGATTTTAGTTCGTTCTGTTTCGGATCCAGCTTCTTTTTCAGGACATCAAAGTCACGTTGGCCCTCGTTACTGGCAAACACAGCTTGCTCAATGTTGATGGTCCCAATCTTGGTGCCGGTACCGGTGGCGATGGGTGCGGAAGGCGCAGTGGTTGCGGGCGAACTGGCTGGGCCCGTGGGAGCAGCGCCAGCGGTTTGGGCCCATGCGGAAATCATTGATACGGAGATCAGTGAGTTAACGGCAAGGGCCAGGACTGAACGCATAAACTTGCTTGTCATTGGATCGATTAAACTCCTTGGAACATTGTAGTTCCTGTAAATAGGCTCTGGGAATTAACTCGGATTATCCTCTTCCGGCGACGCTGGGCCGTACTCACGAGGTTTTCGTCTCGCGTCTCCTGATCTTGCGTTTCTTGCAAATGGCCGCCGTCAGTCGTTATCGGGAATCGGCGCACCGGATTGCCAGCGTCACAGGTCGGGGTTGCGGACGTGCCGTCCACCCTTGGACTATCTTTCTACTGTAGCGTGGATCGTAGTGATTATAGAGACCCCTCATTAGCGCCGTCAAACGGTCGGCTACCAAACTCGCCACTAGAACGTCGTTGCCACGGTGAAGCGGAACGTCTTGCGTGGCTCCCGCAGTAAGAAGCTGGGCGAAAACGCGTTTCTTGCCAGGTTAAACGTATAAGCCCCCGCGGCGGTTAACTGGCAACCAGTTTTGGGGTTGCAAGTCTGAGGAAACATCGAAGGCGTAATTGGAATCGGCGGATTCGCCGCACTATCCAGCCGCAGCGGATTGTACGCCCAATAAATCCGGAACGGCGCGTTGATCACCGGCAGAAACATTTGCAACTCAAGTCCCGTCGACATTCTGGGACGCCAGTTGGTCGTCCCCAACACCTGAAGATCAGGAGAAGGTGGAGGGTTCAGCACACTTCCAGGAGTGCAGGTATTGGCGGTGGCAGTCTGCAACAGTTGAGGGCAGCCGAACGGCGTACCCACAACGTTCTGGTATTGTTCGGTTGCAATCTGGAGTTGCGAGCGCCTGACAATGGGGTCGATGCCGATGTCCATAAATGGAGCCAGCGCCACCGGCCCATAGATGGTGTAACGGTATTCAACGTTGGTCACGACGCTCAAATCGCCGCCGGGGAATACGATTTGATCGATAGGTATGGGAATGCTCACATTCCCCGCCCGGGGATTCTGAGGATCTTTGAGTACCGGTGTGCCGTCGCGATTGGTCAGGGTGATCGCTCCGTTGCTCGGCAGGAAGGCAACCGGGGAGACCGAACGGATGTCGAAGCCGCGCAGATCGTTCTCGCCACCCATGTAGGAACGCTGGAACGGTGGCGCAACCAAACCGCCGAAGCCGCTGATAAAAGATCCCTGGACGCGGAAGCCGACCGTATTGCGGCGTTTCTGCACTGGAGTCCAGTGCGTGAACTGGACGATCGGCCGAACCGAGCGGACGGTCCCCCCTAACCCGGCAATCTCAGCGCCCAAACTAAGAGCCTTTCCGCTATGGGGCGAAATGGGACTGTCGACCGTGTTGAAGGAGAAATTTGGAAAGATCTTGCTGGTGATAATTCCTTCCAAAGCATTTGGCCCGGAAATACCACGGAAGGCCAGGAACTCAAATAAGTTTTTTGAGGCCGAACTCAAGGCCAGTAGAGAGGACCGGTCGAAAGAATAGGTAATCCCGACTCGCTTGAACGATCGGTGCAGCGGATAGCTTAACGATGTGGTAAACCCGGCGCTTGATTGCGTGTAATTTTGCAGGTTTTGCAGGACGGCATTGGGCAAGTTCAGAGTCTGTCCGCTGAAGATGGAGAGTTGCCGGGCCTGGTTGTAACTGACCTTGTTGTAGTACACGTTGAAGCCGAACTGCAGTGGCCGGTCAAACACATACGGCTGGGTGAAACCAAACCGAATGCTACGGGCCAGGTTCCCGATGCTCGCCTGGACCGAAAGCGTCTCACCCAGGCCAAGGAAGTTGTTGGTCGAGTAGTTGATTCCCACGAATGCGCCTTCCAGTCCGCTCACGCCGCCGTTCAGGCCAATGCTGTTCTTGCCCTTCTCGTGTACCTTGAGCGTGAGGTCAACCAGTCCATCTTTCTCGTCCAGTTGGCGGACCGTAGTGTTGGGGTCGTCGGGCTTCAACTGGTCGAAATATCCCAGTTGATTCAAGCGCAGCAAGCTCAACTCCCAGAGACGCGAGTTGTAAACGTTTCCTTCTTCAAGAGCGATTTCGCGGCGAATCACTTTGTCCCGAGTGGTCGTGTTGCCCTGGAACTCGATACGACGCACATAGAATTGCTTGCCTTCATCGACGTCGATATCGAGAAAAATCTGTTTCTTCTCATCATCAAAGTGGGTGTCGGGAATGGAAGTGAAGTTGATATAGCCCAACTCGCCGTAGGCTTTACGCAGATTCTCCAGGCCCTTGGCCACTTTCTCCTTGCTGAAGATATCCCCATCTTTGATGGGGAAGAGATTTCGTAGGGCCTTGATATTCTGTACGGCTTTATTGTTCTTGAAGGTGATCCCGCCCAGGGTGTAACGGTCGCCTTCCTGGATCGGCATGGTAATGTCAACCGCTTTGCCCGGCCCACTCTGCAGCAGCGGGATGTGGGGACCCGCATGCCCGGTATCGTGAATCTGAGTTTTCGGCTGGTTCACGCTGACCTTGAAGTAGCCGCGATTCTGATATTCATTGCGGACGCGTTCGGTGTCTTCGTCCAGCTTGGTGGCATCGTAGGTTCGGGCGAAGATATTTTCTAGGAAGATCGAGTGCGGGACGCCGATAGGCCGCAGGTTCTTCATGGAATAGCGCAGAACTCGCGTGGGAACGTTTTTGTTGCCTTCGAACTTGATCTTGCCCACCTTGACCTTGGGACCTTCTTTGATCACGAATGTGATCCCAACCGCGGCTGGCGGTATCTGCCGTATCTCGGTGCGGACGGTGGAAAACTGACGGCCATGCTCCGCCAACAGGCCTTTAATGGTCACTTCCGCTTTCTTGACTTTCGTCGGGTCATACTGATTCTCGACTGCCAACCCGACTTTGGCTTCCTTGAAGCGGTCGAGCACGTCGCTGGTGGAAACTGAACTGAGGCCGACATAGTTGATTTCGCGGATAGTCGGCTTTTCTTTAACGTGGATCGTTAGATCCCATCCCTTAGCGGTCTGTTCGCGAGTGAATTGGATGTCCTCGAAGTAGCCGGTATTCCAGAGGGAGTTGAAGTCGCGCTCTAACGCGGCGGGATCATAGACATCGCCGGGATGAGTGAAAATGCGAGCCAGCACTGTTTCTTTAGGGATCCTTCGATTGCCGGTGATATAGATATTCGAAATTACGTCGGTCTGCGCCCAGCTGGTTGTGCCCGGAAAAAGCACGAAGGCGATTCCCAGCACCCACGCCAATCTTCGGCAAATCCGTGCCAATGAAGGGGATGGACGATGGGTAACGTCGGAAGCACGCTGGCCGCGCTGGGGCACAGCAATGTCTGCATGAGAACAAAAATGAATCGCTACGACCTCAGCCTCTGGGATGTGGGAAAACGATCATTATACGTAGAGAAAGAGAAAGCGTCCAAGCTGCCACTCTTGCCGGTGGCTTAGCTCAATGTCATCCGCAAGCGTCCGTTGTGCCCCGAAGAGCTCGTCCCAAGCTTGCCGGGGAATCCCGGCGAGCGCGCGTCACCTTTCTTGCGACGCAATAATCGCGCGTTCGGCTCGCTTCCTCAGGGCTTGGCTGACTCCACCTCAACCAAGACGGAATAAAACGTCGCGGAGTTGCCCAGATCGGAAAGTTTTTCTGAGGTCAACACATTAATATTTCTAAATCCGGGACCGAGCTTCGCCCAATTCAGCTTGGCCGACACCACTCCCGGTTGCACTGCACCGTCCACTCGAGCCCGCAAAAAGATTTCTCCCCGGCGGTTGAATACCTTCACCGGGTCGCCGTCGGCAATGCCTCGCGCGCGAGCATCGGCTGAATTTATTTCGAGAAGGTTTGTGTGCTCCATGGCTTGTACCGAGGCGACATTTGAGAAACTTGAGTTCAGGAAGTTGTCTGCCTTGCGTGCCAGAAGCTCCAGCGGGAAAGCGGGACCCTGCGCTCCATGCCGCGATTCCGCCGGAGGCGTGAACTCGGCAACCGGATCAAGACCCAGCGCTTTCATCGCCTCGCAGTAGAGTTCAGCTTTGCCCGAAGGCGTGCGAAAGTTCCCTTGAGCGAAAGGCAAAAAGGCCTCCGGTGCAACCTCGTTTGCAGCAGTAACGGCAGCACCGGGAGCCGGAAGCCGATAGCTGGAAGCCGCGAAGTTTAACCGCACCTGCCCTTCCCGTTCCAGTCGGTCGCGCGTAATTCCATCCAACCAAGGATTCTTCGACGCCAGTGCCCCGTCGATCATCTGGTCAACGGTCTCGCCGAAGCACGAGTCGTTAAATCGCATGCGACCAGCCAGCGCGCGGAATACCTCAACATTCGGCCTGCACTCGCCCAACGGCTCGATGGCCTGATCTGACACCTGCAGGTAATAGTGTCCGTAAGCGGTCTGCAGATCCTTGTGCTCGAAAAATGTAGTCGCGGGCAGCACGATGTCGGCATAGTCGGTCGTGTCAGTAAAGAATTGCTCATGAACCACGGTAAACAAATCCGGGCGCTTGAGCCCACGAACCACCTCGTTGTGATTCGGGCAAACCGCCGCTGGATTGGAACTATAAACGAACAGCGCCTTCAGCGGTGGATCGCTCAACTGGTTCAGTGCCTCACCCAGCCGAACCATGCTCACCACTCGCGGTAGCCTCTGGAGTTTATCTGGCTGCAAATCGGGTCGCCTCAACGCTTCCTTATTTAGGTCAAATGCACCGCTCGTTGATAAGTGAATCCCTCCGCCAACTTCTTTCAACGATCCAATGATGCACGGCAGCATCGCAATCGCTCGCGTTGCCATGCCGCCACCCTCGGACCTCTGCACACCATAATTCACACGGATTACCGAAGGTCGAACCGTGGCATACTCGCGCGCCAGCTTCTGAATATGTTCTGCCGCGATCCCCGTCCACCGCGACGCTCGCTCCGGCGAATAGGCTTTCACTTTTTCGCAAAGTTGATCGAAGCCGAGCGTATATTTTGCGACGTAATCGGCATCGTGCAGTCCTTCGCCGATGATCACGTGCATCATCGCGAGCGCGAGTGCGCCATCGGTGCCTGGATTGATGGGAAGATACCAGTCAGCGCATGCCGCTGTCCGCGTGCGGTAAGGATCGATCACTACCAACTTGGCGCCGTCGCGCCGCGCCTCCTCGACAAACGGCCACAGGTGAACATTGTTTCCATGAATGTTCGAGGCCCACGCGATGATGTAGCGGGAGTGGACGAATTGCTCAGGCTCGGTGCCGAGCTTCACTCCCATTACCGATTCGAGTCCGGCTTCACCCGCCGAAGAACAAATCGTGCGCTCAAGCTCTGATGCGCCCAGGCGACTGAAAAATCTGCGGTCCATGGAAGCGCCGTTGATCGCGCCCAGCGTTCCGCCATACGAATAAGGCAGAATCGCCTCGCTGCCGAACTCCGCGATAATGCTGCGGAAGCGCGAAGCAATCTCATCCAGCGCCTCATCCCAGGTGATACGCTCCCAAACTTGCGCTTCTTGTGTGGGGATAGCCGCCCCTTCGGCAACCTCAGGGCAGGCTCTCGGCTGTCTAGCCGGAGCGAAGCTCAGCTGCTCTGCCGCAATCCCCTTCGCCGCAATCCGCCGCATCGGGTACAGCACGCGATCGAGCGAATAAACCCGGTCGAGATATTTCGCGACTTTCGCGCACAAAAATCCGCGCGTGACCGGATGCCCTGGATCGCCCTGAATCTTCGTCGCGCGCCCATCTTCGACCGTAATCAATACCCCGCAAGCATCGGGACAGTCGTGAGGACACGCGGCATGGACAATCCGTTTCATTGACCCTTAATTATAAGTGGAACAGGCAAGGCGAACCGTAGGAAGAAAAGCTCTCAGTAACTACTTCAATCCAATGTAGAGATCGACCTGGGAGTCTTGCGGACTAGCGGCGCGCTGATCGTAAAATTCGTAATCAGTCTGGTAGGCCCGCGCGCCGCCGAGGGCGTGCTTGTCCTCCATTTCCCACACGCGCTGCCACGCGGCAACCACAACCTTGGCAACTGGACCTTGGTCGCTCGTCACAACGGCGTAGCTCCCAGCGTGCACCGTTTTCAGAACAAGACCGGCGGGGACGGCCGAACCATCGGGAACCCTGGCGCCGAGGGTAAGGGAATACTCCCCATTCTTGTCGCTGGCGTAATCGCTGTAAACCGCAAAAATGTTGCTGTCGACCTTGTTGGGAATTTGTTGCAGCACGCCTTCCTGAAAAAATTTCTGCCATTGTTTGCCAATGAGGCCGTCGCCCGTCGCTTCCTTGGCGTTGCTGGTGCGCACGGAAATACCGATAACGGAAAATCCGCTCTGATGGACAAGTTTTGGCACGGCGGCTTCTCCAACAAACAAAACAGCTGTAAGCGAAAAGGAAATCAACGAAACGATGCCAGCGAGCATTCTGAATTGCCTCCCCGCTTCGAAGCTGCGGCTCATTATACCGGTCCCTTGCGGGTAAACCGGCGGACGAAAATGGGCGGCCCTCGCGGGCCGCCCATTCGCCTTAGTTATAGTTTGCCTTATTGGATCTGAGGCGGATCGGCAACCACTGCTGCCGCCATCACCGGAGTTTGGGTAAGCGGATCCACAAAGAGCAGACCGCCTGCCACCACCGGAATCGATCCGCTCGACTGCAACCCGCTTAGGCCCGTCGTATCGATGAACAGCGTTCCGTTGCCGGTAGCCACGGTAAGCGGAGCTCCACCCAGCGAATATCCGATCAGCCCGTTGTTCTGAAGCTGGAAGCTTCCGTCGTTGCCGCTGACGATGCTGACGGCGCCCAGCGTGCCATAGACGCCCTGGAAGCGCAGCGAGATCATCTGTGGCGTGAAGAGATTGCTGGAGAAGCTGCCGCCGATGAAAATACGCTGTCCCACGATCACGCTGGAATCGTTGAACAACGCGTTGGTAAACAGATTGTCGAAGAAGCACATATCATACTGCGTGACTGCGCTCACGTTGATGGTTTGGATGGTGTCGACGTCGCTGACGAGGTCGGCGCCGGTTTCCCCTACCCAGAGAGTGATCTGCTGCACCGGTCCCGAGGTTGGGTTCACAGCCAATACACGGCCCGAGAGAAAAGTCTGCGACGTGGCGATAACTTCCACGTTGCTGGCCACCACGCTGCCGTCGGCTTGGAACGCGCCTTGGACTCCGACAATCGCCGGAGCGGCGAGATTGTTGATGTTCCACCCGCTGTTGAACTTCGTGCTGCTGTTGACGTCGATGGTTAACTGGTGTCCGTACGGTCCCTGGATGAGGAACGAATTGCCGGCCGCATTCACCGAGACCAACCCTCCGGTGAGGTCGGTTACCTGACCGCCAGGATCACTGGCATTTACCGCCTTGATGTAGATGGTTGGGTTCACTATGCCTGTAATTGTGCCGCTGCCATCGACCGCGACCGACTGGCGGATGTCAAAATCCATCCTCAACCCAGCCAAGCCGTTGCTGCTGACAACCATCGGCGAAGGAAAATTCACGGTAACCGTGGTCTGCGTGGGTGTGCCTGTGGTCGGACTGAAGGTCGCGTTCATCGGGACCACGGTCGGAGCCGGGTTTAACTGCACGTAAGAAATCACTGGGCTCGACAATGAAAACGTGGCGCTATTGTAGGTATCCGCAGGTACTGAGTTAAATCCCAGCGGAGAACGAAGGCCTAGAAGGCGCGCGAAATCGACCGTCGTAGGTGTGGACAACACCTGCGGCGATCCGTTAGTTCCATTCAAAGTGATCGAGTTGATGGTGACATCAAAACCGACGACCGAGGCCAACGGAGCATCCTCACCGGTCACGAATACGGACGCCGGTTGTGAGGACGGGGACGTGGGCGGTGTTGACGAGGTCGACGATGAACTGCAGCCCACTCCCAGCATCAGGAGAGCAAAGGACAGGGTAATCCCAAGAATTCGTTTCATAGCAAACTCCTATTCAGAGGTTTGATGTGACGCCAGGGGGAGCCGCAATTTGCTTCACGAAGATGAGAACACGCTGATTGCGAGGATGTCGCGTAACCGTGGTTCCGGTTACTGGAAGCAATCTCTGAGCGCGAGATCGGCTAAGTACATGAATTTTATGGATTTGCTGAGGTCGGTGAGAGCGGCGGGAATTGGGACACGTACTTGAGTTTCGAGCAACCTCAGCAAACAGGCGAATCTGCCCTGTTAAGCACATAGGGAGGAGCAATTTTTGTCACCGGCGGCTGGGACTCGATCTAGCTTAGTTCGAGGACTTCTTTTTCTTTAGCCTTGCTCATCTCTTCCATCTTCTTGATTTCATCGTCGGTGAGCTTTTGGATTTCATCCAGCGACCGCTTCTCGTCGTCCTCGGTGATCTTCTTGTCTTTCATCGCCTTCTTGATGGCATCGTTGCCATCGCGGCGAATGTTGCGCACGGCAGTGCGATGTTCTTCGAGAACTTTATGCAGATGCTTCACCATCTCCTGACGGCGCTCCTGCGTGAGAGCGGGCACGGGTACGCGAATCAGCTTTCCGTCATTCATCGGATTCAGTCCAAGCTCGGCGGAGCGAATCGCTTTCTCGATCACCCCCACCTGAGATGGATCAAAAGGCTGCACCGTGATCATCTGCGGTTCGGGCGCATGCACCTGGGCGATCTGATTTAGCGGCATCTGCGAACCGTAATAATCGACGTTCACGCTGTCCAGCATGTGAACCGAGGCACGTCCGGTGCGCGTAGCCGCCATCGCCTTGCGGAAATCTTCTACCGCCTTGTCCATGCGTGTCTTCAGTTGTACGTAAGTTTCTTTCAGGCCCGGAATCGCGGCCATCGTGGCTTGCGCCATATCAGTAAGCTCCGTAGGACGTTAAGAATCAAAACGCTGCATTATAAACCCAAACGAAAGTCAGCCACGGATCGAGCAGTACCCATTCCCTGGCGTCATGCCGCTTTTCAGGCGGAGCGAAGCATCGCCCGGAACTGCTGCGCTTCAGCCCACCGAGATCCCTCGCCCGGCTGAAGAGCGCCCTGCTTCGTGACGACGCCCAGCGTGGTGCTTCGCAAAAATCTTTACGCGCCCACTCTCGATCCAATCTTCTCTCCAAGGACCACGCGACGGATGTTGCCGTGATGATTGAGATTGAAGACAATGATCGGCAAGTCGTTATCCTTGCACAAGCTGATGGCTGTGGAATCCATCACTTTAAGCCCCAGCTTCAGGACGTCCATATATGTGATATCGGTAAACTTCTTGGCGTCCTTCACTTTCATGGGGTCAGCATCATAAATACCGTCAACTTTCGTGGCTTTGAGAATCGCGTCGGCTTTGATTTCCATGGCGCGCAAAGATGCTGCCGTGTCAGTGGAGAAGTAGGGGTTGCCGGTGCCGCCGGCAAAGATGACCACGCGGCCTTTTTCCAGATGACGGATAGCGCGCCGCCTGATGAACGGCTCCGCGACCTGGTTCATCTCAATCGCCGTCTGCACCCGGGTGTAAACCTTCTGCTTCTCCAGCGCATCCTGCAGCGCCAGCGCGTTGATCACTGTAGCCAGCATTCCCATGTGATCGGCGGAGACGCGGTCCATGTCTCTGGCCTGGTCAGCAACGCCGCGGAAGAAATTGCCGCCACCCACAACGATCGCGATCTGCACTCCCAGTTTGTGCACGTCGGCTAATTCTGCCGCGACCTCGTGAATGCGTTTGTTATCGACACCGAAGCCCTGCTCGGCAGCCAGGGCTTCTCCGGAGAGCTTGAGCAGAACGCGTTTGAAGGCCGGGGCAGTAAGAGTCATGTAGGTTCGTAGAGCCAGCTGTCGCGAGGTATCTTGCTCTCGCAACAAGCACAAAAAAGGCGCCCCTTCGGGCGCCTGGAATTACTCTGCCTTCTGTTCTGTGGGCTTGGTGGTGGCGACAGTCTCGCCCGCATCACCCACCTTGAAGCGCGCGAAGCGGCGCACGCTGATGTTCTCGCCAAGCTTGCCGATCTTCGCCGCGATGAGCTGCGCAATCGACATGGTCTGGTCTTTGATGAAGGGCTGTTCCAACAGGCAGACCTCTTCGTAAAACTTTTCCATCTTACCGGCGACCATCTTTTCCGCGATGTTCTGCGGCTTGCCGGAGGCTACGGCCTGCGCGATATAGATTTCCTTCTCGCGATCGAAATCGGCCTTGGTCACATCCTCCTTGCGGACAAACTTCGGATCGCTGGCCGCAATGTGCATGGCGATATCGTGCACCAGTTCCTTGAAGTCGTCGGTGCGTGCCACGAAATCGCTCTCGCAGTTCACCTCGACCAGCACGCCAATCTTGCCGCCGGCGTGGATGTAGCTCGCCACCGAGCCCTCACTGGTCACGCGCGTGGCTTTCTTGGCGGCAACCGAAACGCCTTTCTTGCGCAGAATCACAACCGCCTGCTCCATATCGCCCTTAGCTTCCGTCAGGGCCTGTTTGCAATCCATCATCGGTGCTCCGGTCTTCTCCCGGAGATCTTTCACTTGTGCCGCAGAAATATTCGCCATAGTAGTGCTCATCGATTGAAGTCCTTATAAATTTTGAGTTCATGTCGAGGTTTCAAGGTTTCATAGTCTCAAAAGGCCAAAGACTACTTCCGCGGCATCCGCGTAAACTTTGAAACCTGTGGAACTTTGAAACCTTGCTTCTGACAAACTTTGACCCGCGCCGGACGACCCGCGCGGGTCTAATGTCAAACGCCCGGTTTGTCTTCTCGCCTGAGAGAATCCCTCAGGGGCTAAAGCCCGAATCTTTGGTGGCTCTCAGCGGCACGGCTAAAGCCGTGCCCTTTCGAATCATTGTCTGCCAACGACTAACGACAGACGACCAACGACGATTTCTAAACCGTCTGACTCTCCACCTTATGGATCTCGGCGTCTTCGTTGGCGACCGGCTTCTTGTGCGTCCCCGGGCCCAGCACTTCTTCCATGCTGATGTCTTCGCCGATGTCGGCCAGATCAGAGGCAGCTGCCGCTTCCTGGGAGCGCAGTTCGAGCGCGGCAGCGGCATCTTCGGCCTGCTGCGCTTCACGGGCTTGGGCCTGTTCCGTAGCCGCGGTCATATCGGCGACCTGCTTATCGGTCATCAATTGCGCGCCCTCGGCAATTGACTCCGAAATCTTCGACGTAAACAGCCGGATCGCACGCAGCGCGTCGTCGTTACCCGGAATCACATAATCCACTTCACTAGGATCGCAATTCGTATCGACCACCGCGACCACCGGAATACCAAGCTTGCGCGCTTCGCGTACGGCGATCTGCTCTTTGTTCGAGTCGATCACGAAGACGGCATCGGGCAACCGGCTCATATTCTTGATGCCCGCGAGGTTAGCCTGCAGGTGCTTGCGTTCGCGCTCGAGCTTGATCACTTCTTTCTTCGGCAGCAACTCGTAGCGGCCGTCGGTGGCCATCTCATCGAGCTCTTTCAGTCGCTTCACCGACTTCTGCACCGTCACCCAATTCGTCAGCAGTCCGCCCAGCCAGCGCTGGTTGATGTAAAAGCCTCCGCACTTCGTGGCCTCTTCGGCGATGGCATCCTGCGCCTGGCGTTTGGTTCCCACGAACAGCACAATTTTGCCGTCGGCTGCCAGTTCTTGGACGAACTTCGACGCCTCTTTGAACATCTTCAATGTCTTTTGCAGATCGATGATGTAGATCCCATTGCGCTCTCCGAAGATGTATTCTTTCATCTTGGGATTCCAGCGCTTCGTCTGATGCCCGAAGTGAACTCCCGCTTCGAGCAACTCCTTCATGGTGATAGTAGCCAATGAACCTCCTTATTTAGTCTGCATCGGAAATTCAAAGTTTCAGAGTTTCAAGGTTGCAATGTTTCAAAGTCCGAGCGCCCCGCGCCTTTTCTTTGAAACCTTGAAACCTTGGAAACGTTGAAACTTTACTTCCCGATTGCCATTCCCGTCCCCGCGCCGCGAGGCTCGGGAAGAATTGAACACCTTAAACAGTGATCAGTGGCCAGTTGTCAGTGGCCAGTGAATCCTAAAACCAAACCTTGTCATTCCGACACCCGAGCGAACGCGAGGGGCGGAGGAATCTCTAGCGCTTCGAGAACTGGAAGCGCTTCCGTGCGCCCTTCTGTCCATACTTCTTGCGTTCTTTGCCGCGCGAGTCGCGCGTAACCAAGCCTTCGGACTTCAGCTTGCCACGCAACTCCGCGTTGAACTGCATCAAGGCGCGCGCAATGCCGAGCTTTACTGCGTCGGCCTGACCGCGCACCCCACCGCCCAGCACACTGGCGACGATGTTGAACGAGGCTCCCGTATCCGTCGACGCTAACGGTGCCTTCGCCGCCGAGCGTTGCGCTGGAGTCACAAAGTACTCCTCGAAAGCGCGTCCGTTCACCTTGAATTCCCCGCTGCCCGGACGCAAATACACTCGCGCAATTGCACGCTTCCGCCGTCCCGTTCCGTAGTACTGAACCAATTCCGCCATTTAGCTCTTAGCTCCTAGCTCTTAGCTTCTAGCTTGAACCCCCAGAAGCGAGCCTTTGATCCCTTGAAATCTAAACTAACCTTTGTCATCCTGAGCGCAGCCGCCTTTCAGGCAGAGCGAGGGATCTCCCGCTTAACCGCCCGTTTACGCCCTTACTTCCAACTGAAACGCCTGCGGCTTTTGCGCCTCGTGCGGATGCTTGTCGCCTTTGTACACATTCAACTTCGACAGCATGTGCGCCGCGAGCTTGTTCTTCGGCAGCATGCGCCGCACTGCGTCTTCGATAATCTTTTCCGGCTTGCGCGCCAGACGCTTGCGATAATCCTCAGTGCGTAGACCGCCAGGATAACCCGTGTAGTGGTGATACTGTTTCTGTTCCGACTTCATGCCGGTCGTTCTGATCTTCTCGGCATTCACCACAATCACATGATCACCGGTATCGAGGAAGGGCGTGTACTGCGGATTCTCTTTGCCCATGAGGATGCGGGCCACCTGCGAGGCCAAACGCCCGAGCGTCTGCCCATCTGCATCCACGACATACCACTTGCGCACAATTTCCCCCGCTTTGGGGAAATAGGTTGACATCTGAACTCTCCCAGAATGAAAAAAATTGCGAAACGCGATTGAAGTAACAAAGAAGACCGCTCGTTGATTCCCCGGCGAGGACGCCAGACCATCAGGCGGGCAACCGCGAGACTTCCCAAAGCTTTAAAGATACCGTAGCTGGCAAACAGTTGTCAACGAAAAGACTAGCCCAGGTAGTGTCTTAAATGATGTGGCACGGTAAAATGGCAGCAATTGGGGCGGTGTACAATTTCACCCGCTGTGGGATGGAGGCTAGGCAGTGAATCCTATCCCGAAACGAAAGGAGACGGCATGAAACGAACACGTTTACTTTTGAGCATACTGACCATGGGTGCCCTGGCGTGGGCGGCAGCTTCGAGCTGGATGTTGCTAAGAACGGGCTATGGTCCGCTGGGAATGTGGAACATCCTCGAACTAGCCGACACGGTGACACCTGAGGGAGTCACCGGGCACTACTACCGCTTTCATTTACATCCGCTGGCCGTGGTTGGCACGTTCCTGCCACTCGGTCTCGTGGGTGCCTTCTGGGTGTGGCGATGGGCTAGTCCCCGTCGAGCGCCACTTCCTTGAGGCTGATCCGCTTGGCGTGAAAAAGCCCGAATCCTGAGTTCGGGCCGTATGGCAGATTTACCGCTCTTATCCGATCCTACGCTAGTCAATTCAGCACTGCCGACTCCAAGTTTACACGGAGACGGCACCGCGAATGCAATCTCTATTTTTGGTATGCGTGCTCTTTATCGTAAGCCCTCTTGGCCTTGGCCAGAGCGGTGACGACATCGTCTGCCCCAGTAGCCGTCCCAAGGCCATTAGCCAAGTGTCGGTCGAGGACATTTATGATGTCGAGAAAAGTCTGACTGGGATTAATTCCCATTTGCGTCATCCGGTACCCTTGCCTCTCGACTGCCAGAATTTTATTTCTCACGTCATCCAGCCCGACGCTGATGCCAGCAAGAGTTTGACTCTGGATGCCGATGACACGGCCCATATCACGAGAGATGAGCGGTCCGCCGGAAATTCCTTTTACGGCTGGGCCTTGGAAATAAATGGCGTCAACCTCGACCTTATCCTTCGAAATGGTATCTGTCGCTGCGACGAAGCCCGACAAGCAAAACTTGTTGGTGATGGTTATCTTGGGTTCAGTTCCAGCGCTGAGCGGGAAGCCGATAATGGTAATGTCCGATCCGGGTTCAACATCTCCCCACGAGCCGAGTTCCACAAATGGCAATCCGCTTTTCTCGACTTTCAAGATTGCGAAGTCCCTAATTGCGGACTCTTCATCAACAAAAACTCGCGCCAGTGGCGCACTCCCATCAGGGAGTCGGACGGAGACGGTCGTAAGTCGCTCTCCAGTTTGATGGTCAAAGACAACGTGAGCGGCAGTAATGATCCATCCATCCGGGGAGACGATGAAGCCGCTTGCTCCAGCATCTGCAACATCGATGCGGACCACGGCTGGCATAAATCGCCTACAGGCCTCTTTCTGAGTAAGGGGCGGGGTCTGGGTGAACATTGTGGAGCAAAGTAAGGTTATCGCTAGGATACCTACCGTATTGGACATACTGCTCTCCGTTGCGGGGGAAGCGCATCGGGGAAGCGCGGCAATACTACGCTTGCTCCAGCAGTTCGGCAACACTCCAAACGTGGTCAGTTAAACCCGCTTCCATCGCGGGAGTAACACGCAACGCCGCATGAATGCGACAGAAATTGTAAAAGGCAAAATGCAGGTTGACCGCAGCCCGAAGATTCTCCAGTTTCCGCGAAAACGCGTTCGTCAATCGCGTGAAGCGGCGAAGCTGCATTCGGATCGTCAAGTTCTGGCGCTCTACAAAACTAGTCGAGATGTGGTCGGGATCGGGATTTCCGCTGCGAACTTTGGATATAACCTCCGTGATCTTTCCTGGGGAGTAGCGTTCATTCCCTTGCTGGCCATAATCTCCGTAGAGCTTCGTAAGCTGCGCGAAGTCGGCATCGCCGCCGAACGATGCCTCGACAGCCTTGCGGTAAAAGATGTAGGCATCGGTGGTCAGTTGGACACGATGATCGGCAATTCGACGCCACAGTTCGCGCATAAAGAGTTGGGTGTTCTCGCTAGAACGCTTGCCCACCACGAATGCAGGAATGAGCTTTGTGTCTGCGTCAAGGGCAACATAAACCCACTGATCGCCGAAGTCTGCCGGATCATCCTTGCGGACGTGTCGCGCTTTCTTCATCAGGAAGGTCCAGATTTCATCACACTGAAGGCGTCGGCAGGACACTTCACGCATTTCTCTATCCATCAGTTTCTCGCAACGTTCGCCAGCGACAACCAGCAAGCGCATGATCGTGTTCCGGTTGAGACCAGTGAGCCGTTCGGTGGTGCGAATCGAGCAGCCTTCAAGAAGGCATTGCAGCGCACGCATTGCAGCGTCGGGATTCGACAGAAACATATCGCGGGTGAGTTTCGTGTGGGGTTCGGAAAATCGGCTCTTGCAGGAAGTGCATTTCCAGCGCTGAACGTGGCGCTTGCCGAAGGAACCTGCTTTAACGCAGGTCGTGTGTTGGCATCTGATACAGGTCATGGGCTTTTCTCCGCTTGCGTTATGCGGGAAAAGCCTTACAATCATTTTGGGTCTGGATTGCGGCTTACCCCGCGATTCGGATTAGCCCTGCCGACTGCTCTAACAGGCGACAGGGCCGTTTGTTGCTACTCAGCTACTCATGGCGGTCTGTACATAGCAGACCTCCTTTCAGGTGTCGGGCCGTGGATTTTGTGTTTGTTTGCCCCGACCAACCACGGCCCGTTCGCCGATCTTCCGGCAAAATCATTCCCCATAAAATGCCCGGTTCTTCTTGCGGCCAACTGCCCGCCTCAACGTTCGCTCTTCAACCGGGAGGTTCTTCTCTTCGGCCTCACGCGCCAGATCGTCCGCGTTCGGCAGCGGTTTGCCCGGCGATCCCGCCAGGTCCGACAGTGTGCGACGAGTATCAGCGAAGAGATTCGCAAAAACGTTGGGGCTTTCCGGAATAGCCCTACCGTAAATCCGCGACGGGAGAACATGTTCCAATTCAATTACCCGACTATAAGTTGCCTTCCCATCTTTAGTCGGGCCGGGTTCGACCTCCCCATCCGCCAGCATTCTTTTGAGGGCGGCGTGACAAGCCGAAAGAGAATTACTGAAGTCCTCCGAGTTAGAACTATCTTCAAGCGCATTCCGTACTTCAACTGCACTCATTGCCTTCGGGTAGACGCGAGTCAGCAACGAACGGATTGCGTCCGTCAGGCTAGGTGTTGCGTAATCAGCCAGAGCAAGCAACTTGGCAATGTCCCGCTGTTTGTCTGCAGGGATTCGAACGAGAGTGGACAAAACACGAACCGTTTCTCTCAGGCCAGCAATCTCGGCAGTGAGCAGATCGCGCTGCTGCACCCGTTGTTCCAAGTCTGAAAGGGCTTTATCGAGCGCTTTGCTGTATTCGTTAGGAGCCATAAGCGATGAAAAACATTATAACTAAAGTTAAGAAAAAAGCAAGTGGAAAATCACCTCAAAATCTTTCCGGCTGGAATGCAGTGCTGGCGGATATTAAGGTCGGAATCGAACGGCTAGAGAGTTTGGTTCCTATAGTTGAAGGGAAGATTCGGCGCGGGGAAGCGTGGCCGGTAACGCAATCAGCCGACCAATCAGCGGAGACGTGCCACATCATTTAAGACACTACCACTAGCCCAGAACAACGTAGCTTCTTAATCGGCTTTCGCCGCCGGGAAACTTCAACAGGTTCAAACCGTATTGACAGCGAATCAGGGGTCGAGGATAATCCTGCTCTCTCGCGCGTATCCCCAACGACCACCGTAGACCATTCGATCCCAGGAGGCTCTTCCAATGAAAAAACTGTTTCTGCTGAATCTGGCGTTGTGTTTTCTGGTACTCCCGCTCCACGCGCAAAACGTGTGGAGCAGCAAGATTTATATTTTCACAGACTATGTGAAACCGTTCGTCCCGAATGCAAATGGCATCGTCAGCGAGTTTACGCCCGCGACCGCTATCACAATCAATCGGGTCCAACTTGCGGCTGCTGGCACTGGTACCGGCTGCACTTTCCTCCCCGGCATCAAGGTCACGGACGGCACAACAACCATTGAACTGCGCATCCCCCAATCCAACGGAGGCGGTCCCGTCTCAAACGATACCGGCGTGATCAGCGTGCCCTTCCCGGCCAGCGATCCGCTCGTCCTGAGCGTAATACCAGGAAGCATCGCCACAACGTGCAACGGACACCCGTTTGAAGTCAACATTGTGGTGCAATACAGCGTGACCGCACCGTAAAATCAAGATTACATAAAGTCGCGATTGGCAGTTAGCAATCGGCGGTACGATTGCTAATTGCTACTCGTATGCCAACGCTTCAATCGGATCTTTCCCAGCCGCTTTGAATGCAGGGTAAAGCGCTCCAATGATCGCGCCCAGCACGGCGACCAGCATCGCCCAGCCGATCCAATCTCGGGTGACCACCACCTGTACCAGCGGAAAACGGTGGCGAATTGCCCACGCCGCTCCTAAACTGAACACGATACCCAGTACAATGCCACATACGGCCAGCAAGCCAGTCTCACGCAGAATCGCGCTCACAATATAAAACTTCGAAGCGCCCATCGCCTTCAAGATTCCGATCTCGCGCGTCCGCTCCATTACCGCTGCATACATAGATTGGAAAATCACAAGAAAGCCGATGATCAGGCTGACTCCGATGACTACGCCGATGAACGCTCGAAATCCCGGCAAATGGCTGGGCGTCATCATGCTCAAATAGTCGGGCGTCGAGAGCACCGAATACTTTTCCATACCAGGCTGATTCTTTACCTCATTCACCACTTGATCAGCATTGGTGGGATCGTCGAGTTTTACATAAAAGACCGAAGCCTTATCCTTGGCTCCGACTAAGTCCTGCAGCGTGGCGAGAGGCAGAAATTTGCGGGCGCCCCGGCCATTCTCCACAATTCCAGAGATGCGGAAGTCGTGGTTCAGAATCTCCATCGTATCGCCGACCTTCACATGTTTTTGACGAGCGATGTAATCGTCCACCAGAGCGTCATTCGGACCCTGGAACGGTCCGCCCGCAACGTATTGAAACGGGCCCCCCAGGGCCTGAAAGCTGGAAATATCGATTCCATCAATCACTTCCAGGCCGCCGCTGCTGGAAATCTGCCAAATCACGGGGCTGACCGTCGACACGTGTGGCAACTGTCGCAAGACGTCCGCTACCTTTACCGATACCGGAGCACCACTAATCCCGGCCAAGAACGACGATCCCGGTGGCTGCACGATCACGTCTGCGCCAATGCCTGCCGTGCGAAACTTTTGATCGTTCATGATGCCGTAGCACAGCCCCGCGATCAGTAGGATCAGTGCAACTTCCAGCGCAATGGCCACAATGCTGATCAGCGACCGGATCGGCCGATGCACGAGGTTAGCGACAATCATTTTGTTCATCATAGATTCGGGAACTGGACGTAGCAGTTAGGCATTGCCAGGGACTATCGCCCCGGTGGCCATTTGCTACTTGCTGTTTTCGAGGGGGGGCGTCACCTTACTCGACTGCGGCTGCGGCTTATCGAGACGCACTACCTCCGCCCCCGGCGGCTGCTGTAGTCCAAATTGATCGTCCCGCAGCGGCTTGTTGATCTCCAGCTTCAACATGTTGAGGGTAATGTCGTACTCCTCCTGGGGACGGAAAATCTCGATACGCGAGGGAAAGTTGATGCCGTCATTCTCTTTATAGTTCGCGTACCTGGCGTCGGTTACCAGATTGTGCTGGTCGTCATAAATGTATTGCCGATGGGGCTGCAGGTCGGTGCGGCTGAAGACGATCTTACGCGACAACACGCCCTCGTTCCCATCCACCTTGCGGATGACGATCAGTTCGTAGTCTTCCTGCAGGACGCGATGGCCTTTCGAATCATGCAGAATCTCTTCGCCATTCTCGAGCACTGCGATTTCGTGTTCGGGGTCGATAGGGCGGATCAGGATTGCATCGTAAATGTCCTGCGGACGAATGCTTTCCATCGGCTGGTCGGTGTTGCGGGTTTCCACATCATTGCGGCCCACAACAAAACGATTTTTAGGCGGAATCCACAGCTTGAATTCCTGGCCGTCGCTCACCATGTCGAAGGCCGTGGTGCGCACGATTGGCAACAAGCCGATCATGTGCAGCATCGCCGGTTTCCGCGCAAGCACGTAGCCGCGGATCTCTTTGTAGTCGGTGACGTGGCCCTTCTTGGCGCCGCCCGCGGAGGTGTCGATATCGACGGTGGCCTGCAGTGACTGGATCTTCAGCGCTTGCTGGTTGATGATATCAATCAACGCCGCTTGAGACGATTCCTTCAGCGGAGCCTTGGAGTAGGTTTCCTCCACCGGACGCGTGCGGAACAAACAGCCCATCGTCGGAAGGGTCGCGAAGAATAATGTTAGAATCCAAAAGGGCGCACTACGTCTCATGAAGTATCAGATGACTCCCGCAATATTTGAGTATACCGCGCGGGAAAGGGTGCAACCTAATAAGCACTTGCTGGTGTGGAACATGCGCGGTTATCCCTTGGTTCGCTGTCGAACGCTTTTCTGTAGCCCGGAACTCCGGGCGACGTGTTCAGAAGCTTACTAAAGTCAATTTCGGGGCAACCGATCATCGTCTAAACTGACGTTGTGCGCAAGATCTTCTGGCTCATCGTTGTAGCCGCGTTCGCCTGCGGAGGCTGGTTCGCATGGGCTTTGCTGACTCCGCTGGAACCTCCGGCGAAAACCTTCGTGATGCTGCATCCGGGATACTCCACGCGCCATATCGCCTCCGAACTAAAGTCTGCGGGCATCATTCGCAGCGAGGAAGCATTTATTTTGTGGCGCTACATCCGCCACCGTAGCTCTCTCAAGGCCGGAGAATACCTTTTCGACAAGCCAGCAAGCATCGTCGACGTGCAGAAGCGCCTCAGGCGGGGCGACGTTTATTTCCATACTGTGGTTGTGCCGGAAGGCTTTACGATGTTCGACATCGCCCGCACGGTGGAAGCCGCCGGACTTGGGCCGGCGGAGGATTTTCTGAAAGTCGCGCAGTCCGATACCGTACTCATCAACGATATCGCTCCCGGCGCGCCGTCTCTTGAGGGCTATCTTTTCCCGGATACTTATCAATTCAGTCGAATGATGACCATGCAAGAGATAGCTGCAGCCATGGTCAAACAATTCCGACAGGACGGATTAGAGATCGGTCTGATTCCCAAACCGTTCAGCATGATTCCCGATGCTGATCGGCAACTACAGGCGGTTGTAACAATGGCATCGATCATCGAGAAAGAAACTGCGGTACCCGAGGAGCGTCCGCTGGTGGCCAGTGTCTATTACAACCGGCTGGCAAAGAAAATCGCACTCGACGCAGACCCCAGCATTATCTATGCAGAACTACTGGCTGGGAGCTATTCGGGGGCGCTGCATCACGACGACATGCGCTTTGACTCGCGCTATAACACGTACCGGTACGCGGGACTTCCCCCGGGCCCGATTGCGAATCCGGGCAGAAGCGCCCTGGAGGCCGCGATGCACCCGGCGCAGAGCGACTACTACTACTTCGTCGCCGATGCCGCAGGCCACCACCGCTTCGCCCACACGATCGAGGAACACAATAACAATGTAGCCGCGTATCGCCGGGCTATGCGTGGGCAGTAGCGGCGCCCGGCTTCCGGCACTCGGCTTCCGGCTGTCGCTTCCCAGAATGGGCTGATCCAGCGACGAAAAAGAGAACTGGCGTGACGTTCATCATTTCTCTCTTCTCGCCGACTCATTAGCATGAGAGCGAAGTTCGGGAGGAATTTTTCAATGAGCGGGACGTACACCGACCTCCAAGTCTGGCAAGCGGCCATGGACCTTGCGGAAGAGATCTATCGAATCACAAAGACTTTCCCGAAGGAAGAAACCTATTCCCTCACCGTCCAGTTGCGGCGAGCAGCTGTGTCCGTGCCCAGTAACATTGCAGAAGGTAAAGGCCGTTCATCCGACAAGGAACTCGCGCAGTTTCTTTGCCACTCCCGCGGGTCCTTGTTTGAGATCGAGACGCAGATCAATCTTTCGCGCCGTCTGGGCTACCTTGATGCGCAACAAACGATAGCGGTTCTCCACAAAACCGCCCGAGTTGGCCAGCTTCTGAATGGCTTACTCCGAGCCTTCCGTCCTCCTTCGGCTGCCTAGCCAACAGTAATCGAGAGGGGGGAACCTCTCAGACGTTGAGATGAATACGCTATCGCTCCTCTCCTCCCGGAAGCCGAGCCCCGGAATCCGGAAGCCGGTTCCCTTCCATCCATCCCTGCAGAATCAAAACCGCTGCCATCCGGTCCACAGCTTTCGCGCGCTTTTCGATCGACAACTCAGTCTCGCGCAGCAGCCGGTTCGCTTCTGCCGAGGTCAGCCGTTCATCCCACAAATGAACCGGTAGCCGGAATCTTTTGCGCAGATCCTCAGCGAAACCTTGCATCTTCTCCGATTGTGTCCCTTCGACCCCGCTCATGCGCAAGGGTAAACCGACCACGATTTCCCGCACCTCATAGTCTCGAATCACTTCTTCCAGCGCCGCCAGGTCGTGCCGCTTGTTTCGGCGCTGTAGAGTGTCAAGCCCCTGAGCCGTAATCCCTAGGGGGTCCGACACCGCAACCCCGATCCTTCTTGATCCCACATCCAGCCCCAAAATCCGTCCCGATGGCCTGTCTGGTTTTCGTGCTTCAATGTCCACGCCGCGATTATAAACGTCGCATAAGGTTTCCGGTCCATCAGGAATCGACGGACTTGCTCAGCTTGTATCCAACATAAAAACCAGTAACTTACAGCCGTCATCCCGAAACGCGGCGTACTTCAGCCGCGTGAGGGATCTCCCATAGATACGGCTAGTGGGAGATCCCTTCGACTTCATCTCAGGGCAGGCTCTTCGTTCCGCCTGAAAAACGGCTGCACTGAGGGTGCCCCGAACTTGTAGGCCGAAAAATTCAAATTGAGCCGCCCAAACGAGGTTCCCATCCTTGCTTTTCGTCCCATTTCGGAATAGTCTATTTATAGTAGTGAAGCGCACTCCCCACTTGACCCTTCACCTTCCCGGGTGCCTTTTTATGAGTACTGCGGACCTGAATTTCCACATCGGCGATAAGGTCGTCTATCCCAACCACGGAGTAGGTGTCATCGAACAAATCAGCAGCCGGTCTATCGGTGCCTCGGTGGAAAAGTTCTATCTCCTCAACATTAAGTCAAGCAGTCTCAAGGTGATGGTGCCCTGTAATAATGTTGGCAGCGTTGGCATTCGCCGCGTGGTTCGCAATGGTGAGGTACAGAAGATTCTCGACTTTCTCTCTGTGTGCGATGATCTCAGCACGGCCGACTGGAAGGACCGCTTTAAGGAAAACTCAGACCGCATGCGCACTGGTTCTCTGTTCGAGGTCGCTGGAGTCCTCAAGAGCCTGATCGCCCTTCACCAGGCCAAGCCGCTTTCTTTCCGCGAGAAAAAGATGCTCGAACGTGCCCGCTACCTGCTGGTCAGCGAACTCGCCATGTCCCGCAACTGCGAGGAGACTAAGATCGAGGAGCTTCTTAGCCTGGCCCTCGCCAAGTGCAATCTGCGCTTTCCGGAAGCTTCCGAATTCCAGGCCTGAGCGGTCCGTCGTAGATTTCATATTTACCTTTCTCCCCTGGGTCACCAAGATCAAGCCACAAAAGCTGCATAGACCTCGCGCACCCGTTTTTGTAGGAGACCGCGCTCCGTTGTGAAAGAGTATTATTCCTAATTGCTAAAGTAATGCCCGAAGCTGGCGCGGGAACAATACTTTAATGAAAATCCCCACGGAGCCGATTGGAAGCATTCCGCGACCTCTGGAATTGATCGAAGCCATCGCCGAAGCCGGGGACTACGCCGATCCAAAGCTCGACCCGCTTTACGAAGAAGCCATCCGGGATACGATTCAAGAGTTTGAAGCGACCGGTTCGCCGGTCATTACTGATGGCGAGCAGCGCAAGTATCACAATTTCTGGACGTATTCCATACATGGATTGAGCAACACGGCCCCCGAAGGTTTCAAGATTCCCTTCTCCGGCGGTCACGTACGGCGGATGCCGCGTCTGACGGCCGGGCCATTTCGCTATCGCGTGTATGCCGATCGCTATCTCGATACGGCGAAGCGTTACGCACACCTGCCGCTCAAACAGGCAGTAATCTCGCCCTCGGCGCTCAGCCTAATGTATCCGGCGGAAGATATTCGCGGCTACTCGCGCCAGCAATTCATCGACGACCTGCTGAACGAGCATGAGAAAGAGATTCGCCGCTGCCTTGAGAAGGGAGCGTACAAAGTCCAAATCGATTTCACGGAAGGGCGATTGGCGGTCAAAATCGATCCCTCGGGCATTCTGCTGAATGGCTTTATTGGACTGAACAACCTGGTACTCTCGCGCTTCTCAGCGGAAGAGCGGCAACGCATCGGGGTGCATACCTGCCCGGGCGGCGACCTTGACTCCACCCATAGCGCAGATGTCGACTACGCGGACCTATTGCCCAGCTTGTTCGAATTGCGCGCCGGGAATTTCTACATTGCGCTTACCGGCGAGGAGGATCGCGAGCGTGTGTTGAAGATTATTCGCCAGTATCTCAAGCCCGACCAGCGAGCGTTTGTGGGCGTAGTTTCGCCGATCGATCCGCGCGTGGATACGCCGGAGGAAGTCCGCGACCGGGTGCTCGAAGCCGCTCAATTTATTCCGCTTGAACAGCTTGGCACCACCGATGATTGCGGCTTCTCACCCTTCAGTGATGACACTTCCACGACCCGCGAAACGGCCTTTTCGAAAATTCGCGCCCGCGTGGAAGGCACGCAGCTTGCCGAAAGAGTTCTCGGAGATCGCTGAAGCGCATATACGAAAACCATGGACGATAAAGAGGATAAATTGCTGCGTTCCGTCGCCGTGCAAAACGCGCAGGCGGTTTTTCTCGCTCGAGAGCGGGCGGAGCGCGAAGTCATTGCCGCCAGACAGAAGCCAATCACGATCGGTCGCGAATGTACCACGGCGCGCTCACAGTAAAGATGCGTTCGTTGCCGCGGGCGAGAAGAACCCACTCCAAAAGCCGGGCGCGCTGATTGTGAAGGAAGTATTCATACCATTTGTCCTCGACCAGCTCGGGTATCACGACGATGATGTTGCGATTGGGGTTTTTCCTCGAAAGTTCAAGCACGAACTGAACGATAGGAATAATGATAAAACGGTACGGTGAAGGCAGAATGTGAAACTCGGGCGACTGCTTGCCCGCTGCGACGAAGGGTTTCTCGACATAGTGCTTCCATACGTCTTGCAACAAGACGGAATGCTCCCCAACTTCGACGTGCAGGGCGACGACTTCCGGTGAAAGACGGGCGGCAAACTCAATTCCCTGCCGCGCAATGCTGCTCCACCGGTCGATAACTATGATCGCAATCGGATGCTGGCTCAGACCTGCGGCGTCGACCGGAACCTTACAGTTGGTCAGCACCTTAACCGAGTGATAGTGCCGGCGTACCAGGACAAATAAGACAATGGTTGAGGGGATGAAGAGCAGGGTAATCCATGCGCCTTCCGCAAATTTTGCTACCAGCACGATAAGGGTCGTAGCGCCGGTTACCATCCCACCCAGTCCGTTCACCAGTGCACTCTTCAGCCAATGAGGACCTCGCTTTTTACGCCAGTGACTGACCATCCCCAATTGCGAGAGGGTGAAGGCCATGAAAGCACCAACTGCGTAGAGCGGGATCAGTCGATCGGTGACACCTCCAAAGAGGATGAGAACGCCCCCGCAAAGCACTGCCAGGATGACAATGCCGTAGGTATAGACCAGCCGACGGCCGCGATAGGCGAAAGTATGAGGGAGGTAATTGTTTTGCGCGATGGCTCGGCAGAGGCGGGGAAAATCGGCGAAGGCTGTGTTTGCGGATAGAGAGAGAACGACAAGAATTGCGCCGATCGTCAGGTAATAAAAAAATCCCTTGCCAAACACCGAAGCAGTCAACATCGAGAGAACGCTTTGATATCCAGGCTGTCCTGGATCAGTCGCGGCGATTCCGTAACTCTTCACGAGATAGGAAATCCCGGCCAGCATCACTGCCAGAACAAAAATGATGATGGTTAGAGTGCGCTGGGCGTTCTTCACGGTGGGCTCGCGGAAGGCCTTTACGCCGTTGCTGACGGCTTCAACTCCGGTTAAAGCAGTGCAGCCGCTGGCGAAAACCTTGAGCAGAAGCCAGTAGCTGACGGCTTCCGTCATGGGTGGCGGAGCCGGCAGGGGAACGACGGGTAAGGGGTGGCCTTTGCTGAGGAGTACGCGGAAAATTCCCACGACGATGGTGATGAGAATGGTTCCGACAAAAAGGTAAGTAGGCACCGCGAAAGCGCTGCCGGCCTCGCGAACGCCGCGAAGGTTGAGAATCGTAATAATGATGAGGATGCCCACGCAAAGAGAAACCGTGTGCGGCAGCAAGCCCGGAACGGCAGAAACCAAAGCTCCTACGCCCGCCGAGATCCCCACCGCTGCCGTAAGAATGTAATCGGCAAGCAGAGCCGCGGCGGCCAGCAGTCCGGCGCGCGCACCTAGATTAAATCGCGCCACCGTATAGGAGCCACCTCCCGAGGGATATGCGGCAATGGTTTGGCGATAGGAGAAGTAAACGATCACGAGCAGCGTAATAATTGCAGCACTCACCGGAACGATGTAGCGAACGCCCACCAGTCCTAAGGGAATCAGGAGGCTGAGCGCAGCTTCTGGTCCATAAGCAGCAGAACTAAGCGCGTCAAGGCCAAAGATGGGAACGCCTCGTGCCGGGCCGATTTGCTCAGCCCGTTCGTCGCTGGTTCGGATCGGCTTGCCGACAACAAGATCGAGAATGTTCATGAGTTATGAGTGGGATTCTGAATGGAACATCAGTCGAGGAAGTCCTGGGGGCATCGGAGCATTGTCTAAGCACAGCCACAATAACATCTCTCCCTCGAAATAGTGGAGGTGTAGGCAAGACACGGTTTTGAACGATTGGTGGCGAGGATACCTGAAGCAGGTTGGCCCTGGAATGAGGAAGCCAGAAATGGCACGAGCCGGGTAAGGCCGTCGCGGCCCTCCCTGTTTTGGAAAAACACAGAGTTGCAAGTTGTTTCACTCTTGACTAATCCGCTAGATCGGCAGACCATGCCAAACGCTGGCCGAGCAGGCAAAAGCCTGTGTCCTACTTTACGTTCGGTCGAACCCACGGAAACCTAGCCATTAGACGCCGGCGAATCTTTCTGTATCTGCGCGGCCTGCCTACGGACCGCACAGATTCAAGGGAAGGTCCGGCGCGGAGACTGCCATGATGAAGCGCCCTCGTCTGAGTCGTCCTTTCTGCGTCAGCATGCTTGCTATTGCTGGCCTTCTGGTTCTTTCCTATTTCCCGCTGAGCAGAATTCGAGCGGCGAATGCGGGCGCGACGATTCTCCCCAGCGCGGGGAAGCCCTTGGTCAACCTGAAGGCTGCGCAGAATCTAAAGCTGACTTATACCGGGTCGGCGGACGCAGTGGCTGCGCTGAAAGGCGGTACAGCGATTCCCACGGCGTTGGCCTCGGCGGATTTTAACGCCGACGGCGCCATGGATGTGGTGGCCGGCTACTCCGGCAATGGCGGCGGTTTCCTCGTCCTCATGCGCGGCAACCCTGACGCTTTTGCGCCGACCGACCTTACTCTTTACGGCAAGGCGGCAAAGGGCAACGTTCCGCCTACCTTCTTGTCGAAAGCGGCAGTCTTTACCGTTCCCGAGTCTCCAGATCTCATTGCGACCGGTGATTTCAACCGCGACGGTTACAAGGATGTATTAGTCGCCTCGCGCGGCGGCAGTCTTTATTTACTAGCAGGCGATGGACACGGAAATCTTCTCGCCGCAAAAGCGGTCCCGGTTCTCGGGCAGGTCAGGGCACTCGACGTCACGCCTGACGGACACGTAGCGCTAAGCCTGGACGCCCCGAATGGTTCGCAGTTAGCGATTCTCGCCCCCGGTAAGGAAGGACTCACCACCGTCGCAACGTACCCGTTGCCGGCACGGGGCGATTCCGTTGCATGGGGAAGCCTGGGTGGAGGCGCCGACGTGGCCGTAGGCGCGGGCTCGAACGTAGTGATGATTTACAGCGCGCTTACTGCCAACGCGCAGACGGAGACGGTGAGCGTTCCATTCAAAGTGCAGGGCCTGGCCTTGGGCGATTTTATTTGGGACCGCGACGGCCGCACCGAGATCGCCGTCCTGGCCGACGATGGCTCCATCCACATTCTCCAGCATGGAACGCTGAACACCACGCCCGTGACGGCTGCGGAGCTTCCCGCCCGCCAAGCTGCGATCCGAGGACATCACACGCAAGCGGCGACTCGGCCGAATCCAACTGCTCTGGGCGCGTGGACCATCGCCAAACAAATTCCTTACACCGGCTCGGCGCCTTCGGGACCGGTCTCAGCCTCGGCGTTTAGCTCGCCGCGCCTGGCCAGTTCTTCCACGCCCGACTTGATGGTGCTCGATGCGGCAGCCGGCCGGCTTCATATTCTCGATACGTCCGGCACAACCGCCAGCCCGAGCGCGGATGTTTCTTTCTCCGGCACGCCGGTCGCGGCTCTGGCCTTGCCGGAAAAGATCAACTCCGGGCGCGATATAGTCGTTCTCACTTCCTCCCAGTCTGCGCCCACTCTTATACCCGCCGGCGGCGATCCCACGTTTACTGTCAGCACCACCGCCGATGAGGACGACGCAGGCGCCTGCACCAGCACCTCGGTCACGAGTGGCAACGGAACGGATGGTGTGCTCAGCCTGCGCGAGGCAATTTGCGAAGCCAATAACAACGCTCCGTTAACCAGCACCGTTAACGTCGGCCCGGGCACTTACAGCCTCACTAGCCTGGAAACCGGCGAAATCCAGATCGGGAACGCCTCACACGGCTACACCCTTACGATCAACGGCACAGGAACGCCCGCGAACACCATCATTCAGCAGACCGACGGCGTCGATCGCATCTTCGAAGAGGATTTCCACCTCTTCGGCAACAACCCGGTCACCATCCAGAACGTGACCATGACCGGAGGCCATTGCACCATCAGCAGCCCCAACGACTGCAACGTCGCCGGCGGCGGAGCCATCGTGGCCGGCGGCGTCACAGGCGACGATCTCACCGTTACCAACGCGGTGCTGAACAACAATGCCGCAGACCCAACCGAAACCACGATGAACCAGGAAAACGCTGGTGCCATCGCTTTCGAAACCCCCGCTGATATTACGATCACCAATTCGACCTTCTCGAGCAATACCGCGAGCGGGGCAGGCGGCGCGATTTATTTCCTCGCAAACGGCACCGGCAATATGTCGGTCACGGGTTCGACTTTCTCCAGTAACAAGGCGGAAATTTTCGGCGGCGGTATTGGCGTCACGCTGGACCCGGGCATCACCTTTACTGTTAGCGGATCAACCTTTACTGGAAACACGGTCACAGATGCCGCTGGGACCGGCGGCGGAATTTTCGCCGAGACGTTTGGCACGGTCACCGTTTCCAACTCGCGCTTCGTGGGTAACGTCGCACCCAACGGGGGAACGGGCGCTTCCATAGAGGCCAGCTCCACCGGCACCCTCACCGACAACTGGTGGGGTTGCAACGCCGGACCGGGCAACTCGGGCTGCGACAGCGTTTTCGCGGGAGGGGGTGGGACCGCGACCTTCAATCCCTGGCTG
>Ga0116218_1000147_pt1 | contig 52183 bp, 43 predicted proteins | sample Sb_taG_2_FD_88966 | JGI IMG/M metagenome (GOLD analysis project Ga0116218, IMG submission 88966) | Peat soil microbial communities from Weissenstadt, Germany - Sb_50d_5_LS metaG | ecosystem: Environmental > Terrestrial > Soil > Wetlands > Peat | place: Germany: Weissenstadt | collected 2010-09-21 | reverse complement strand
CTGCGCCCGTCGGGGGATAAATGGCGAGCACGATCATCGGGCCGGCCGTCCGGTACCGACCGTACGGCCGACCGCGCCCAGTCAATGACGACCTGATTGCGCCGCAGCTAGTCGGCGACAAGCTGCGGGTACCGCAGCCGAGCGTCAATGTGCTTGGCAGGCCACGAGTGACCGAACTGCTCCGGCGGGCAGCTGAGCAGCGGGTCACGCTGGTCTGCGGGCCAGCCGGCGCAGGCAAGACAGTGGCCTGCGCCGCCTGGGCGATGGCCGCCTCCGCCGCCGGGCGGATCGCCTGGCTCAGTCTCGACCCGGCCGACCGGGCGCCTGATCGGCTCTGGGCGCATGTCCTTGCCGCACTGGCCAGCGCTCCGGCCGTGCCTGACGACCTGGTCGGCGACCTGCAGGATGCTCCGGCAGATGTGTTTTCGCTCCGGCTGGTGGAGGCCGCCGAGCGGCTCACCACGCCGGTGACCCTGGTCCTCGACGACATCCAGGAACTGGCCGACAGCGAGGCACTGCCGGGACTCGATTTCCTGGTCAGGCACGGACCGCCGACGCTGCGGCTGCTGCTGTGCGGGCGCTACCCGGCCGGGCTCCCGGTCGCCAGGCTCCGGGTCGGCGGCGAGCTGGCCGAGATCGGCGCCGCCGAGCTGGCCTGCACCGCGGAAGAGGCCGATGGCTATTTCAGCATGCTCGGCATCGACGTCACCGCCGCCGAGCGCGATGAGCTGCTCACCCGCACCCAGGGCTGGATGACCGGGCTCAGGCTGGCCACGCTGCGCACCGGGCCGGATCGGCCGGCCGGCCCGATCTCCGCCATCACCGGCGACGAGCCTGCCGTCGCGGATTACCTCTGGGATGAGATCCTTGCCACCCAGCCGGCCTGGCGGCGGGTGTTCCTGCTGCGCACCAGCGTCGTCGACCGAGTATGCGGCGATCTCGCTGACTCGCTTACCGGTGAGAGCGGCGGAGCGGCGATCCTTGATCAGCTATGCCGGGAGAACATCGCAGCGGCTGACCTCACCGCGACGGCCGACCTCAGCGGGCAGCCGGGTTCTGCCGCGACGGCCGCCGCAGCGGCAGGCGCTGGCGGGGAGAGCACCGAGTACCGGTACCACCCACTGCTGCTCGACTTGCTCCGCGCCCAGCTCCGCCGCGAGCTTCCAGACGAAGTCCCGCTGCTAGCCCGCCGTGCGGCCCGGTGGCATGCCGCGCATGGCTGTCCAGCCGAGGCGATCCGCCATGCGGCTCAAGGTGGTGACTGGGATTTCGCCGCCCGGGTCCTTACCGACGTCGGTCCCACGCTCTTGCTGCCCGGCCCGGCGGCCGAGCTGGAACCACTGCTTGACCTGTTCCCGGCCAGCCGACGTACGAACGATGCGGCACTCGCGGCAAGCCTTGCCGCGGCTCGGCTGCGGGTCGGCGACTCCGGCGCCGCTGCGCAGCATCTGGACCATGCCTTCCGCGCGCTGAGCCGCTGCGCCACGGGTCAGCGCCGGACGATCGCACCATGGCTGCAGGCGATGCGGCTGATGAACGCCGTCGGGCCAGGGTCGGCCTGCGCTCCTGCGGTCGTGGATCTGATCGAGCAGAGCCGCACGCTGGCCGGGCAAGCAGCGACCTCGGCCAGCAGCGCCGCCGATCATCAGGCACTCGGCCTGTTGTGGTACGCGCTCGGTGTCGCGCAGCTGGCTAGCTGCCGCGTAGCAGAGGCCCGCGACGCTCTCAGCCAGGCCGGCCGCTGCCTGACCGCCGGCCGCCGCGAGTTCTCAGCCCGAGCCAGCGGCTGGCAGGCTGTTGCCGAGGCACTCCATGGCGACCTGACCGCGGCCAGTGAGCTGATCGGCGAGCTGCGGGCAGCGGCTGGCGAGCTGGGTGATCCGGCACTTCCGCGACTCGCCGACCTCGCCGCGGCGCAGCTGAGCTGGGCAATGGATGACCTGGCAGGCGCGCGCCAGCTGCTCGACCAGGTCGACGCTGGTCCCGTTCCAGGACGGCAGGACCAGGGAGACCATCCGGCCGCTCGGCCGACGAGCGGACCGGCCGCACCTGCCGGACCGGCCGCATCCACCGGACCCGCCGGACCGGCCACACCGGCCGGCACCCGCCGTCGCGACGCCGGCCTGATCGCCAACCGGATCACCGACCAGCTCATCGGCTGGCTGTCCGGCGCGGCTCGGGCGCGGCTGGCTTTGAGCGAAGGCGACCTGGCCGCCGCCCGCACGCTGGCCACCCAGCTGCGATACCGGTGCCTCGAGCCAGCCGCGAGCCCCGAGCCGGCCGCCACTGGCACACTCGATCCGGCCCTGGCCGCGCTCGAGGCGGACATCGCGCTGCGAGGCGGCGACCCGTGCGAGGCCAGGATCGCCCTGGCCCGAGTCGGCCAGGAGCAGAGCTTCAACCGGGCCGACCTGCTGCTCGCCCAGGCCAAGGTGCTGATTGCCGACGGCGACAGCAAGGGCGCATTGGCCGCCGCCGGATCGTGCCTGGACGGCACCGCCAGCCAGATCACCCTGCACGACCAGATCTGCGCACTGGTTACGGCCTCGATCGCGCACCGCAGGCTCGGCCAGGCTGAACCGGCAGCCGAGCAACTCACCCGCGCGCTCGCCCTAGCCGAGCAGCACGGGGCCTACCGACCCTTCCTGGACGGCGGACCGGCGGCCAGGTCAGCGCTGACGGTCCTGATCAGGCCGGCCAGCCCAGGTGCTGCCTTTGCGGCCAGGATCCTGCAGCGTTTCGACACCTGCCCGGCCCGTCCAGCCGACCAGCCGGCCATGGCGTCGATCCCGCTGACCGGGAGCGAGCTGGCCGTATTGCGGTTCCTGCCGTCGCACATGACCAATCAGGAGATCGCCGAGGCGCTGTTCCTGTCTATCAACACCGTCAAAACCCACCTGCGCTCGGTCTACCGCAAGCTCGGGGTGACTACCCGGCGCCAGGCGATCTCCCGTGGCCGGCGCCTCGGCCTGATCTGACGTCCGCGAGCTCGATCTGACCCCCCGCGCGCCTGATCAGCGGCGTCCGGTACAGTGGTCACATCATGCGGCGCTTCGTACTCATTCTTAGCAGCCGTAGCGGGACCTGATCAGGCAGGCCAGCAACCCGCTACGGGGATGAGGTGCTGGCCGTGTGCCCCTAGGTTCCGCGACCAGATCGCGCTAGGCCCGGTGGATTCTTCTCCCGGGCCGCCCGGGCTCCAGATCAGGAGCAAGACTCCCGCCGACCGGGGATCGACCGATCCCACGCCACCGGAAGATCTTGCGGCATCGGCTCACATCCAGCTGGAACGCCTGGCGGCCAGAAAGCTCACGTGCGCAGCGACAGGAGAGTGTGATGAAGCCAGAAACCTATTCCCAGGTGCAACCCGCCGATAGCGCGGACTCCGCCGCCCACGCCCTGCAGGCGGTGCAGGTTGCCCTGGACCGGCGGGACAACGGCGGGGACGCCCGCACGACCAGCGACTCCTAGGCCGCGGCCATGCGGCAGCAGACCAAGCAGTTGATGCTCCGGACCACCCGCTCGGCGCCGTGCCGCGCCGCGGACACTAGGAGAGCCGCGGACACCAGGACGGAGCCCGCAGCATGAGCGGCCGGCTCTTCGACAAGGTATGGGATCGCCACCTGGTAGCGAGCCCGGCGAACGAGCCGCCGCTGCTCTACATCGACTTGCACCTGGTGCATGAGGTGACATCGCCGCAAGCATTCGAGGGCCTCGAACTGGCTGGCCGGCCGGTGCGGCGCCCCGATCTGACGGTGGCCACCATGGATCACGACGTGCCGACGGTGAACCCAGACGGTCCGATCACCGACCCGCTGGCCGCCGAGCAGATCGCCAGGCTGCGCAAGAACTGCGAGACCCACGGCATCACGCTGCATCCGCTCGGCAGCATCGAGCAGGGCATCGTGCACGTGATCGGCCCGCAACTGGGACTCACCCAGCCGGGCATGACCGTGGTCTGCGGCGACAGCCACACCTCTACCCATGGCGCGTTCGGCGCGCTGGCGTTCGGCATCGGGACCACCGAGGTCGAGCACGTGCTGGCGACGCAGACGCTGCGCCAGGCCAAGCCGGCCGCGATGGCGGTCACCGTGGACGGCGAACCCGGCCCCGACCTGACCGCCAAGGATCTGGTGCTCGGCATCATCCGGGCGCTCGGCACCGGCGGCGGGGCCGGCTCGGTGATCGAGTACCGGGGGCCGGCCATCCGCGCCCTGTCGATGGCCGGCCGGATGACCGTCTGCAACATGTCGATCGAGGGTGGGGCCAGGGCCGGGATGATCGGTCCTGATGACACCACCTTCGGCTACCTCGAAGGCCGAAGGCACAGTCCCAAGGGCAAGGACTGGGAGCGGGCGCTTGACGACTGGCGCGGCCTGGTCACCGACGGCAACGCGGTCTTCGACCGCGAGATCGTCATCGACGCCTCGGCGCTAAGGCCCGCCGTCACCTGGGGCACGACCCCGGCTCAGTCGGTCACCATCGACGACGTGGTGCCCGACCCTGGCTCGTTCGGCACGGCCGCGGCGCAGCAGTCGGCCCAGCGCGCGCTCGACTACATGGGTCTGCAACCAGGCACGCCGATCAGGGAGATCGGAATCGACACGGTCTTCATCGGATCGTGCACCAACGGACGGCTCGAAGACCTGCGCGCCGCGGCTGAGGTGATCCGCGGCCGCCGGGTGCACCCGGGGGTGCGGGCCATGGTGGTGCCAGGCTCGGCCCGGGTCAAGGCCGAGGCCGAGGCCGAGGACCTGGACAAGTACTTCACCGAGGCCGGGTTCGAATGGCGGTCGGCTGGCTGCTCGATGTGCCTGGGGATGAACGGCGACATCCTTGCCCCGCTGGAACGCTGTGCGTCCACCAGCAACCGCAACTTCGAAGGACGCCAAGGACCGGGCGGGCGCACCCACCTGGTCTCTCCTGCCATCGCCGCGGCGACCGCGATAGCAGGCCGGTTCGCGATGCCGGGCGACCTGTGACCGCCGGCCACCGCGACCGATCACCAGCGCTAGCCAGATCGAAGGAGAACGCCAGATGCGGACAGTGAGCCGGATCGAGGGTCGCGCGGTCGCCATCTACCGCGCGGACATCGACACCGACCAGATCATCCCGGCGGCGTGGCTCAAGCGGGTAGAGCGCTCCGGATTCGGCCCTGGGCTGTTCGGCGCCTGGCGCTCCGACCCCGCTTTCGCGCTCAATCAGCCGGGGGCAAGCGAGGCGAAGATCCTGGTCGCCGGGGCCAACTTCGGCTGCGGATCCTCGCGTGAGCACGCCGTGTGGGCGCTGCAGGACTTCGGCTTCGAGGCAGTGATCGCGCCGAGCTTCGCCGACATCTTCCGCGGCAACAGCATCGGGGCCGGCCTGGTGACGGCGCAGGCCGACGAGGAGACCGTCGCGCGACTGGTCGCGGTCCTCGACGCCGACCCGGTCGCCCCGGTCGTAGTAGATGTGGCCAGCCGCACCGTATCGGTACCTTCAGCCAGGCTGGCGGCGCCGTTCGCGCTCCCGGACTATGCCCGCTGGCGGCTGCTTGAAGGTCTCGACGACATCGGCATCACGCTGCGGCAGGCCGACGCGATCAGCGCCTTCGAGGCCAGACGGCCGGACTGGCTGCCGTCAGCTAGCCCCAGTGTGCACGCCAGGGCGTGACGTGCCCTAGGGTGGGAGGTGGCGGGCAGCGTCGCCTCCCACGGTCCACAAGATCTGCAAGCAGATCAGCGAGCAAGCACAGACGACCAGGTAGGCGGAGATCACGGTGATCACGAGCAGCCAGTTCCGAGTAATCCTTATCACGTAGCGCGAGCCTGCTGACAGGCTCGCGCTACTCCTCCTAGGCCGGTTCGGCCAGGAGGTTTTTTGTTTCGCCAGCGCGATCACCCCTGCGTCCCCCGTTGGATCAGTGAAGGAGCATCCCGTGGAAGTGACCGGAGCCCAGGCCCTCGTGCGCAGCCTGGAGTGCCAGGGCGTCGATGTCGTCTTCGGCCTGCCCGGCGGCGCGATCCTGCCGGCCTACGATCCGCTGCGGTCGTCGTCGCTGCGGCACGTACTCGTCCGGCATGAGCAGGGTGCCGGGCACGCGGCCGAGGGCTACGCCTGGGCCACCGGGCGGGTCGGCGTCTGCCTGGCCACCAGCGGCCCGGGGGCAACCAACCTGGTAACCGCCCTGGCCGACGCCTACATGGATTCGGTCCCCATGGTCGCGATCACTGGTCAGGTCCCGACCGCGATGATCGGCACGGACGCTTTCCAAGAATCAGATATAACGGGAATCACGGGGCCGGTCACCAAGCACAACGAACTCGTCACCGACCCCGAACGCATCCCCGCCGCGATCGCCGAGGCATTCCATATCGCCTCCACCGGCCGGCCAGGACCGGTCCTGGTCGACCTGCCCAAAGACATCCTGCAGGCCCAGTTCACCTGGTCCTGGCCGCCGGTGCTTGACCTGCCCGGCTACCGGGTACCCGGCCCGCCCGACACCGAGCGGATCGCCGCGGCTGCGCGGCTGCTGCATCAGGCGAAGCGGCCCATCTTGTACGTCGGCGGTGGCGTGATCAAGTCAGACTCGCATGAGGCACTCGCCACCTTGGCTGAACTCTCCCGCTCACCGGTGGTCACCACGCTGATGGCCCGCGGCGCCTTCCCGGACAGCCACCCGCTGGCTCTTGGCATGCCAGGCATGCATGGCATGTACGCGGCGGTCACCGCGCTCCAGGAGGCAGACCTGGTGGTCGCGCTCGGGGCCAGGTTCGATGACCGGGTCACCGGGCGGCTCGCCGACTTCGCGCCCAGGGCGAAGGTGGTGCACTTCGACATCGACCCGGCCGAGATTGGCAAGAACCGCGCCGCGGACGTCGCCGTCATCGGTGACCTGCGCGTCGCGCTGGCCGAGTTCGCCGAGGCGATGTGCGAGCTGGTCGCCAGCGAAGGCCCGACGGACACCGCCGACTGGGTCGAGCTGACAGCGGGCTGGCGGCGCAGCTTCCCGCTGCGTTACACCCAGGAGGCCGACGGGCCGCTGAAGCCGCAGCATGTCGTCGAGCGGCTGTCTGAGCTGACCGGCGGGGACGCCGTCGTGGTGGCCGGAGTCGGTCAGCACCAGATGCATGCGGCCCAGCACTACACCTTCACCAAGCCGCGTAGCTGGATCAACTCCGGCGGCCTCGGCACCATGGGATTCGCCGTGCCGGCCGCGATGGGCGCGCAGATGGGCCGGCCAGGCGAGCTCGTGGTCGCGATCGATGGCGACGGCTGCTTCCAGATGACCGCGCAGGAGCTGGCCACCTGCGCGATCGAAGGCCTGCCGATCAAGGTGCTGATCTTCAACAACGGCTTCCTCGGCATGGTCAGGCAGTGGCAGGAGCTGTTCTACGACGAGCGCTACTCCGAGGTGCACCTGGGCACGGCGATTCCCGACTACGTCAAGCTCGCCGAGGCCTACGGCTGCGTCGGGCTGCGCTGCGAGCAGGCCGACGAGGTGGATGCCGTGCTGGAAAAGGCACTTGCCGTAACCGGCGTCCCCGCGGTGGTGGACTTCAGGACCCATGACGCCGAGGGCGTGTTCCCGATGGTGCCGGCCGGTCGAGCCAACGACGACATCGTGCTCGGACCCGAGTTCACCGCGGCCGAGCAGCAGGCGGCGGTCCGCAGAGAGGTGATCGCCCGATGAGCACCCACACCCTGTCGGTCCTGGTCGAGAACAAGCCAGGCGTGCTCGCCCACGTCGCCGGGCTGTTCTCGCGCCGGGCGTTCAACATCTCGTCGCTGTCGGTCGGCCCGACCGCCGACGCCAGGGTCAGCCGGATGACGATCGTCGTCGATGGCGCCTCCACGCCGGTCGACCAGGTGCACAAGCAGCTGGAAAAGCTGGTCCGGGTGCTCAAGGTCGAGGAGCTGGCCGAAGACGCGGCGGTCGAGCGCGAGCTAGCGCTGATCAAGGTCAGGGTCGACCCGGTCCGGCGAGCGGAGCTGCTCGACGTAGCCGCCGCGTTCCGCGCGAACGTGGTCGACCTCGGCCCGCAGACGCTGGTGCTAGAAGCGGTCTGCGCGCCGGGCAAGCTCGACTCGCTAATCGCCCTGCTCGAGCCGCACGGCACCTGCGAGTTGGTCCGAACTGGCCAGATCGCCATCGGCCGCGGCAGCCAGACAATTACCGACGACATGTCAGACCTGGCACGACAGGCGGTCTGTGCCTAGGTGATGCGGGCCGTGCCTGAACGGCATCGGCCGGATCACCTTGACCCAGACCAGGGTCGAGATCCACCCAGACATCAAGAGAGCAAGGCAGAACAAGAAAGGACACTGCGATGGCTACTGTTTATTACGACGACGAGGCGGATCTCGGGCTGATTCAGTCGCGGAAGATCGCGGTGCTGGGTTATGGGTCGCAGGGGCATGCGCACGCGCTGAGCTTGCGCGACTCTGGGTGCGATGTGCGGGTGGGGCTGCCCGAAGGATCGAAGTCGCGGGCTGCGGCGCAGGCGGCCGGGCTGACGGTGGGCTCTCCGGCTGAAGTGTGCGAGTGGGCTGATCTGGTTATGGTGCTCACTCCGGATACCGGGCAGCGGCATCTGTATGCGGAGGCGATCGGGCCGAATCTGAAGGCCGGGGACGCGCTGTTCTTCGCGCACGGGTTCAACATTCACTTCGGGTATGTGACGCCGCCTGCTGATGTCGATGTCGCCATGGTGGCGCCGAAGGCGCCTGGGCATCTGGTGCGGCGGCAGTACGAGGCGGGTCAGGGCACTCCGGTGCTTGTGGCCGTGGCCCAGGACGCGACGGGCAAGGCGTGGGATCTGGCCAGGTCTTATGCCAAGGCGATCGGGGGGACCAAGGCGGGGGCGCTGGTCACGACGTTCCAGGAGGAGACCGAGAGCGACCTATTCGGTGAGCAAGCGGTGCTCTGCGGCGGCGTCACCGAACTAGTCAACGCCGGGTTCGAGACTCTGGTCGCGGCCGGCTACCAACCCGAGGTCGCGTACTTCGAGTGCCTGCACGAGCTCAAGCTGATCGTCGACCTGATGCAGGAAGGCGGGCTGAGCTGGATGCGCTACTCGGTCAGCGACACCGCCGAATACGGCGATCTCACCCGCGGACCGAAGGTGATCTCCGAGCCGACCCGGCAGGCGATGGCCAAGATCCTGGCCGACATCCGGTCCGGCGACTTCGCCAGGGAATGGATCGCCGAGGACGACGCCGGGCGACCGAACTTCGAGCAGCTTCGCAAGGCCGCCGCTGACAGCGAGATCGAGCGGGTCGGACGTCCGCTGCGCCGGATGATGAGCTGGCTTGATGCCCCGACCGACCGTGAGGACGCAAGCTGATGGGAGATCACGTACGCGGATACGTCATCGCCCACCTGCCAGGAGACGGGATCGGGCCCGAGGTGACCGGGGTCGCCCGCGACCTGATCGACCTGGCAGGCAAGCGGCACGGGTTCACTGTCGACTGGCGGCCCTGCCCGCTCGGCGCCGAGTACTACCTGCGCACCGGCGAGGTGCTGCCTGACGATGTGCTCAACGAGCTGCGCAAGACCGACGCCGTTCTGCTCGGCGCGGTCGGCAGCCCGTCGGTCCCGCCCGGCGTGCTTGAGCGGGGCCTGCTGCTGCGGCTGCGGGCCGAGCTTGACCTCTATGTCAACCTGCGGCCGGCCAGGCTCCGGCCTGGCGTGGTCTCCCGGCACAGCGCCAGTCACTGCGAGCACGGCCAGCACGAGGCCCGGCCAGCCAATGTGCGTCAGCACGAGGCGGGGCACCACGAAGCCGCCGGGCACCACGAAGTCACCGGGCACCATGAGACCGAAGCTGGGCATCACGAGGCCGCCTGGCGCGGCACTGACGTTGGGCTCGATGCCGTGGTGGTGCGCGAGAACACCGAGGGCCTGTACGCCGGCGCTGGTGGCACCGTGCATCGCGGCACCTCGTTCGAGACCGCGACCGAAGAATCGCTGAACACCCGGGCAGGCGTCGAGCGGTGCGTCCGATACGCGGCCGCCCTGGCGGCCCGCCGCAGTGGCAGGCTCACCCTGGTGCACAAAACCAACGTGCTGGTGAACGCCGGTGACCTGTGGCGCCGGGTGTCTGAGGAAGTAGCCGCCGAATATGGCGTGACACTCGACTACGCCCACGTCGACGCCGCCTGCCTGTACCTGGTCGACGATCCCGGCCGGTTCGATGTGATCGTCACGGACAACCTGTTCGGCGACATCCTCAGCGACCTCGCGGCCGCACTGACTGGCGGGCTCGGGCTCGCCCCGAGCGGCAACCTCAATCCGGACGGGACCGGCCCGTCGGTCTTCGAGCCGGTGCACGGCTCGGCTCCGGACATCGCCGGTACCGGCCGCGCCAACCCAGCCGGAGCAGTTCTCTCCGCCGCGCTGATGCTCGACCACCTGGGCGAACCAGCCGCAGCCGCCGACCTAGACGCCGCAGTCGACGCCGTCCTCGCCACCGGCGGCCGCTCGACCACCGCCGCCTGGTCCGACGCCTTGGCTGCGCATCTCACGAATGCCGGGGTGGGGGTATGACCACTGCCCAGCCCGGCAATAGCAGCGAGTCCAGCCCGAACCGAGCTGTCCCCCCGGTCAACACTGCCGGTGCGGACGGCATGCCTGCGGCGCAAGGCGTTGCGCAGCCAGCCGGCACCGACGGGCGTGCCGCCCGCCCGGCCTATGCTGCCGACCTAACGAATCCAGCCGGCGCCGACGAGCCTACCGCCCGCCCGGCTGGGACGCAGGTCGAGATCTACGACACCACCCTGCGCGACGGTTCCCAGCAGGTCGGTCTTGACCTCACCGTAGAGGACAAGCTGCGGGTCGCCGCGGCGCTCGACTCACTTGGCGTGGACGTAGTCGAGGGCGGCTGGCCGGGATCTAACCCCAAGGACGCCGAGTTCTTCGCCCGCGCCGGCGAGCTGCCGTGGCGGCACGCGAGCCTGGCCGCTTTCGGCGCCACGAGGCGGCCGAACCGAGGCGCGGACGGCGACCCGGACCTGGCGGTGCTGCTGGCCGCGAACACGCCGATCGTGACCCTGGTCGGCAAGGCCTGGACGCTGCACGTTGACGAGGCGCTGCGCACCACCCGCTAGGAGAACCTGGCCATGGTGGCGGACTCGGTGCGGTTCTTCGTCCGCGAGGGCCGCCGGGTGGTCTTCGACGCCGAGCACTTCTTCGACGGCTACACCGCCGATTCCGGCTACGCTCAGGCCGTGCTCGCCGCCGCGGTGCAGGCCGGAGCCGACACACTGGCGCTCTGCGACACCAATGGCGGCACTCTCCCCGACGATATTGTCCGCGTCGTGCGCCACGTCGTTAGCCGGTTCCCGGTCAGGATCGGCGTGCACTGCCACAACGACTCAGCCTGCGCGGTGGCCAACTCGCTCGTCGCTGTCGGCAGCGGCGCGACCCACGTGCAGGGCGCAGCCAATGGCTACGGCGAGCGGTGCGGCAACGCCGACTTGTTCGCCGTGATCGCCGGGCTGGAGCTGAAGCGGGACCACGAGCTGCTGCCGCCAGGCCGCCTCGCAGCACTCGCTTCGACCGCGCACCAGATCGCCGAATTGGCGAACCTACCCTTCGACGCGCGCCAGCCATACGTGGGCTCCTCAGCCTTTGCTACCAAGGCCGGCCTGCACGCCTCAGCCATCGCCCGGCGGCCGGACGCCTACTCGCACGTGGACCCGGCCGCGGTGGGCAACCAGGCGCACGTGCTGGTCAGTGAGCTGGCCGGGCGCAGCAACGTCATAGCCAAGGCTGCCGAGCTCGGCCTCGACCTGTCTGCCGACCCGGAGCTCGCCACGGCTGTACTCGACGAGATCAAGGCCGCCGAACACCGGGGTTACGCGTTCGAGGCGGCCGACGCATCCTTCGAACTGCTGGTCCGCAAGGTGACCGGGCGCAGGCCGGCCTTCTTCTCACTCGAGGGCTATCGAGTGGTGATCGAGCGGGCCGATACGCAGGACCGCAGTGAGGCGATCGTCCGGCTGCTGCTCGGTGAACAGCGGGTCGTGGCGGTCGGCGAGGGGGTCGGGCCGGTGCACGCGCTGGACCAGGCCTTGCGCAACGCACTAGCCGACCTGTATCCGGAGCTTGCCGACATCCACCTGGTCGACTACAAGGTGCGCATTCTGGACGGGCGGGCCGCGACCAGCGCCGTCACTCGGGTGATGCTGACCTCCGCCGACCACCTGGGCGAGTGGACCACGGTCGGCGTGTCCGACGACATCGTGACTGCGTCCTGGGAGGCGCTGGCCGACGGCGTCAGCTACGGCTTGCTCAGGGCAGGCGCCGAAGCGCTGGTTCCGGCCGGTGCTTAGGGCGGCCGGTGCGAGACCGAGCACCATCGCCGCCCGGCGACCGGTCGCGATCCGGTCCAGCAGCACGGCGCCGGATGACCACGAAGTATCCGTTTCGCTTAGGAGGATTTGAAGAGATGACGAACCTGCCACGGCCGCGCAGCGGCCCGCTGACCACCGGACCGGCTCGAGCTCCGCAACGCGCCATGCTGCGCGCGGTCGGCCTGAGCGAGGACGATCTGCTGCTGCCTCAGGTCGCCGTCGCCTCCTCGTGGAACGAGGTCACCCCCTGCAACCTGCACCTGAACTCACTCGCCGTGGCGGCCAAGGAGGGCGTGCGGCAGGCGGGGGCCGTCCCGCTTGAGTTCGGCACCATCGCGGTGTCCGACGGCATCGCGATGGGACACGAAGGCATGAAGGCGTCCCTGGTCAGCCGGGAAGTGATCGCCGACTCGGTGGAGCTGATGGTGCACGCCGAGCGGTTCGACGCGCTGGTCGCCATCGCCGGCTGCGACAAGTCGCTGCCCGGCATGCTGATGGCCTGCGCCAGGCTGAACGTGCCTGCCGCGTTCCTGTACGGCGGGACGATCCTGCCCGGGCACGCACTCGGCCGGTCGGTCACCATCCAGGACGTCTTCGAGGCGGTCGGGGCGCAGTCAGCCGGCGAGATGTCCGACCGCGATCTGCTTGCGGTCGAGCGCGCGGCCTGCCCGGGCGCCGGGTCCTGCGCCGGCATGTACACCGCCAACACCATGTCGGCCTGTGCCGAGGCTCTTGGCATGGCGCTGCCCGGTTCGGCTACCCCGCCGGCGGTCACCGCCGAGCGAACTGGCCTCGCCCGCGCCACCGGCGAGGCCGCGGTGCATGCCCTGGCGGCCGGGCTGCGTCCACGCGACATCCTGACCAGAACTGCGTTCCTCAACGCGGCGGCCGTGGTGATGGCGACGGCAGGTTCCACCAACGCGATCTTGCACCTGCTGGCCATCGCCGCCGAGGCGCAGGTGGAACTGACCCTTGACGACTTCGATGTGGTCAGCCGCCGAACGCCGCACATCGCGTCAATGCGGCCGGCCGGGCGGTTCGTGATGAGCGAACTCGACCAGGTCGGCGGCCTTCCCGTGGTGCTCCGCGAGCTGCTGTCCGCCGGGCTGATCGACGGCGACGCGATCGCGGTGAACGGGCGCACGCTGGCCGAGAACGTCGCCGAGGCCGACGTCCCGGACGGCAATGTGGTACGGCCGGTCTCCGATCCGATCGGCCGCGAGGGCGGGCTGGCCGTGCTGCGCGGCAGCCTGGCGCCGCAGGGTGCCGTGGTCAAGGTTCCCGGTCTTGAAGCGCTCAGATTTGAAGGCCCGGCCCGGGTGTTCGAGCGCGAGGAAGACTGTTTCGCCGCGATCACCGACGGGCGGGTCGCCAGGGGCGATGTGCTAGTGATCCGCTACGAGGGTCCGAAGGGCGGACCAGGCATGCGCGAGATGCTAGCCGTGACAGCCGCGATCAAGGGTGCCGGGCTCGGCAAGGACGTGGTGCTGGTGACCGACGGCCGGTTCTCCGGCGCGACCTTCGGAGCGTGCATCGCGCATGCCGCGCCGGAAGCCTTCGACGGCGGACCGATCGCGCTGGTCGAAGACGGCGACCGGATCGTGCTCGACATCGGCGAGCGGCGTCTTGACCTGCTGGTGCCCGAGTCCGAGCTGGCCAACCGCCGGGCGGGCTGGAAGCGTCCTGCACCGAACTACACCAGCGGTGCGCTGGCCAAGTACGCAGCGCTGGTCTCCGGTGCCGATCGCGGCGCGGTCTGCTCGGTGTCAACTTAGCCACCCTCGCGAGAGCCGTCTTACCCACGCTCAGGTTCGCACTGACCCACCACCCGGCCGGTTGTGGCTCCCGGTCGCGGCTTCCGGGTTGACTTCAAGCGCGGCTTAACTTCTATGCTCAGGTGCTATGCCGCCTGAACCAGCAATCAGTCCTGCGAGCGGCACTGTGAGCGGCGCTGCGATCGGTCCGGCCGGCGAGGGTCCGTCGACCGGCGGGCTGTGGGCTCCGGACCGGCGAGCGCTCACCACCGGACTGGTGCTGACGATCACCTTCGTCGCCGCCGAGGCGCTGGCGGTCGTCACAGTCATGCCGGTGGTCGCCCGCGAGCTGCACGGGCTGAACCTGTACGGATTCGTGTTCAGTGCCTTCATGCTGGGGACGGTGATCGGCATCGTCGCCGCCGGGCGGGAGGCCGACCGGCGCGGTCCGGCCTTGCCGTACGTGGCTGGGCTGGTGCTGTTCTGCGCCGGGCTGACCGTGGCCGGTCTGGCGCCGACCATGCTGCTGCTGGTGGCCGGCCGGGCGCTGCAAGGACTAGGTGCGGGAGCGATCCCGGCCGTGGCCTACGTCGCCATCGGGCGGACCCTGCCGGAGAACCTCAGAGCCAGGATGATGGCCATCCTGTCCACCGCCTGGGTGGTCCCTGGCCTAGCCGGGCCCGCTGTCAGCGCCGAGGTGGCGCATTTGTTCGGCTGGCGCTGGGTCTTTCTCGGGCTGCTGCCATTTGTGGCCGTGACCGGGCCGTTCGCGATCCCCGCCCTGGTGCGCCTTGGCCGACCTGCGAAGCCGGCCGAGCAGGGACACCGGATCGTGGACGGCATCGCAGTCGCGGTGGCGGCCGGACTGATCCTTGGCGGCCTAACTCTGGCAGCAGGCTCTGGTGGCGGTCTGGCCGGAATCGGGCTCATCGTGGCCGGCGGCGCGATCGGGCTGCCGGTGCTGCGGCGCCTGCTGCCAGCTGGGGCGTTCTCCGCGCGGTATGGGCTGCCCGCGACCATCCTCAGCCGAGGCCTGCTGACCTTTATGTTCTTCGGGTCCGACGCGTTCGTCACACTGTCGATCACGCTGGTACGCCATCGCAGCCCGGTGCTTGCTGGCCTCGCCGTCACCGGATCCACCCTCGCCTGGACGGCCGGCGCCTGGATCCAGGCCAGGCTGAACTCCCGCTTCGAGGGGCGCCGCCTGGTAAGGATCGGCCTGACGATCATCTTGACCGCGATGGCCGGGCTGGTCGTGATGATCCGCACCGATGTCCCGGTCGCCGAGGGACTGGCCGCCTGGACCGTGGCCGGGCTCGGGATGGGGCTCTGCTACTCCCCGATCACGCTGATGATGCTGCGGGAGGCACCGCCCGGCCGGGAAGGTTGGGCGTCCGCCTCGCTTAACCTGGCCGACGTGCTCGGCACCGCGATGGGCATCGGGATCGGCGGCGCGGCCATCGCGCTGGCTGGACGCGCCGGCTGGACGCTGTCCTCAGGAGTCACGATCGCCGTAGCCATTGCGGCTGCCGGCGGAGTGACGGCGCTCGCCATCAGCCGCCGTTTGCCGGTCGGCCGGATCGGCCCGACCGTACCGGCAACCGCCGAACTGGCGCCGACCTAGCCCAACCAGACCCGCCGCCGACGGGTCGCTGGGCGGCCATTGTGCGTCGGCCGGGCAACCGGGCGGGTACAGAACGGCAGCCGGACCACGATGGCGGCCACCACCCAGTTGTTGCCGCGTCCGGTCATGCGGCCAGATCCGGGGACAATCCCGCCAGTCCTTACGTTCGCATTTCCGAGCACATAGCCAAACCTTCGGCATCTTTCCTGAGTCGTAACAGGTAACAGGGGACGAGCCGGAGCAATCATGCCTGGGTGCTCGGGCGGTTGCCCACGATGCCAAAGGAGGCATGCCGTGTTAATGAAGATGCGCGCCACGATCGCCGCGCTGGCGGGTGTGATGCTGCTCACTACAGTTGGCGGCGCGTCGGCGGTTGCCAGCCAGAGCACGGCCACCACGTCTGCTGCCGCCGTCACGCGCGCTGGCTCCGCCGCCGCAGCTCCGCACGGTGTACGGGATACCGAGCCTGGTCAGCAGATCCGTCGCGCGAGTGCCACGTGCCGCCACGCTCGGCAAGCTTAGCCGCGAGCCAGATCAGGCGTGAGAACCAGCTGCGAGCCGGACCACGACTAAGCGAGCCAGGTCAGAGGCAGCAGATGGTCAGCTCACCGCGGGAGCCTGGCCCTGGACCAGCCATGGCTCGGGGACGGTAGCCAGCGTCCGCCGGTAGACGGCTTCGTATCCCGCTGCCATCACATCAACGGTGAAGCCTGACTCGACGTGCCTGCGGCATGCTGCCGGGTCCAGCAGGAGTGCCTGCGGAATGGCATCGGCCATTTCGGCGGGCGTGTCGACGATGATCCCGGTCCTGCCGTGCACGATCAGCTCGGGCACCGCGCCCCGGCGGAGCGCCACCACCGGCGTTCCGCAGACCATGGCTTCGATCACGACCAGGCCAAACGGCTCTTCCCAGCAGATCGGGAACAGCAGGCAGGCCGCCCGCGACAGCAACTCGCGCTTGGCCACCGCATCGGCCACCCCGAAGATGGTCACGTCAGTGCCGACCCTGGGCTCGATCTCCCGCGAGAAATACGCCCGCTCGATCGGCTCAGAGCACTTGCCGGCCAGAATGATCCGCATCCCGGCGGCCCTGGCCGCGTCGATCGCCAGGTGCGGTGCCTTTTCCGGGTGGAACCGGCCGAGGAACAGCGCGTAGTCGTCCTTCTGGACGCGGAACGGGAACGTGTCTGCGCGGATCGCGTTGTGCACTGTCGCTGCCCAGGGAAGGTCGGGCGCGCATGACCGCTGGGCCTTGGAAATGGCGATCAGCTGGACGGTGCCGCCGAGTGCGCGGTAGTACTCGCCAGGATCGCCGCGCACCGGCCCATGCGCTGTCACCACCGTCGGCGTTAGCCTGCCGCGCGCCATCAGCGGCCCGGCCATCGTGTGATCGTGGATCACATCGACGTTCAGGGTGTCCAGGATGCTCGCGACCTTCGCCGTGTGCACCATCTCGGGCATCGGCTCGCCGAGCTGGTCCGCGGGCCCGACGTCATAGGTAGTGATGAACCGCTGAGCTCTGGTGGCGTGCTGGCCCGCACCGATCAGGGTCACCTCGTGACCTCGGGCTACCAGCGCGTCGACCAAGTCGGCGACCACGACCTCGATCCCGCCGTAGGCCGCAGGCGGAACATCGAAGTACGGCGGTGCGACCATCGCGATGTGCAACTGCCGTGCCCCCATGGACACCTGTTTAGTCCTGGTGAGGGTCGAGCCTATGGTGCTCACAGCGAAGCGCCTCCTTACCTCAAACGGGTTCGCCGGCGCGGCTCGGGGCGCCAGGCAGGCGCCAGTCCGGCCGTCGATGATCATTCCCGCGGCCGGTGCGCCAATACTGCAATTGAGTTAATAAAATACCAATAGCCAAGTAAAGAGTTTACCTTTATTACCGGCTGAGGTTGCCAGAAATGCTCAATTTACAGTGCCTGACCTGCGCAGACAACACAATGTGGCAAACACCACACCGGTCAGCAGGTTTAGCAGCGGTGCAATGCCTTAGCGGGTTGCCGCGTCGAGATTATCACGAATTGTCTGGGTCAGCGGATGGTCCGGGCCGAGCACCCGCTCGCAGTCGGCCAGCGTCCGCTCAAAGGTGGCGATCGCATCACTATGCCGCCTGGCCATGTAGTAAGCGTGCGCCAGGTTTCCGCGCGAGGTCAGGGTATCCGGGTGATCAGAGCCAAGCACTCGCTCGAAATCCGCAAGCGTTTGCTCATAGACCGGCATCGCGTCTGCCAGCCGCCCGGCGGAGTGATATCCCCCGGCCAGGTTGCCGCGCGCGGTCAGGGTATCCGGATGATCAGAACCCTGGAGCCGCTCCCGGTCGGCGAGCAAGCGCTCGTAAAGCGGGATCGCCTCCTTCATCCGGTGTGCCGAGTGATAGCACGACGCCAGGTTGGCTAGTGCGGTCAGGGTGTCGAGATGATCGGGGCCGAGTACGGCCTCCCGGCCGGCCAGCGTCTGCCGGTAGCAGGGGATGGCCTCCTTCATCCGTCCCGCCGTGCGGTAGGCGTAAGCGAGGTGGCCGCATGCCGTCAGAGTGTCAGGATGATTCGCGCCGAGGGTCTTCTCCCGGACCGAGTGGACCCGGCGGAAGATGGCGATGGCTTCGTCGAGTCGCCCAGCCGATTGGTAGACGCGGCCGAGGTTGGCGCATTCGGCCAGGGACTCGCGGTGATCGGGCCCGAATACCCGTTCCCATTCGGCCAGGTTGCTCTGATAGAGCGCGATCGCGCTGTCCAGCTGGCCGGCCAGATGGTAGGTGCTGGCCAGCTGGCTGCGGGCTGCCAGGGTGTCTGGGTGTTCGGTGCCAAGCACCCACTCCCGGTCGGACAGCGCCCGCTCATACACGTCGATCGCCGCTTCGAGCATTCCAGTGGCCCGGTAGACCCGCGCCAGGGACGTGCGCGTGGTGAGCGTGTCGGGATGATCGGGGCCCTGCGCCTGCTCACGCTCCGCGACGCTGATCAGGTACAGGTCGATCGCGTCGTCAAGCTGCCCGGCCGCCTCGCAGGCCGCTGCGAGGAGATCACGGAACGCCAGGGTCTGAGCATGACCGGCGCCGAGCATCCGCCCGCTCGAGTTGAGCAGCGACTGCCAGTACGCGATTGCCGACGGTGCCAGCCCGGCGTCGCTCAGACTGGTACCTGCCCTGATCAGGACGGGATGCGGCTCCGGTGTCCACAGCGCGTCTCCGGCGATTTCGCGGAGCCGGCCGGTGCAATCGCGCAGCGCCTGGGCCAGCGCAGGCTCGGCTTCGAGCAGCGGCCAGACCTCAAGCAGGGCGTCAGCCGCCGCCCGCGCCGCCTCACTCAGCACCACAGCGGGAACCAGCCTGCGGACCGCTGCCTGCACGACCGGGTGAACGGCCACCAAGCCAGCCACGGTCGCCTGATCGATCTTCACCAAGCCGGACTGGACGAGGTTGCCCAGGCCGGCCCAGACATGCTTCGGATCGGCTGCCGCCCCATTGCCGCGACCCGAGAGGTAGCCGCACGCGGCCCGGCTGATCAGCACCTGGGCAGGAAGTCCGGCCGGGTCAAGGACGGCGGCCAGGGCAAGAACCGGCCGGGCCGCTCCGGCCGGCGGCCGCTGATCGGCCCGGTCGAGTGCCAGCGACCACACCACCTCGGCCGGCGACACTGAAGCGTCCGCAGCCCGGCCGACCAGTTCCTGCCTGCGGCCGGCGAATCTGAGCCGATATTCGCGGCAGGTCAGCGTGGTACCCGCCATCGTGGCCGTCGCCAGCGCGAGTGCTAGCGGCATATAGCCGAGATCGGCGGCGAGATCGAGCGCCTGGACCCGCTGGTCCGAGTTGTCGTACAGCCGGGCGGTCAGGTAGGCCAGCGCCTCGCGCCGGCTGAACTCCCCGATCGGGCAGGTCCGTGCGCCGCGTTCAGCCAGCTCGGAAAGGTCGGCCGAGGGACGGCAGGTGACCAGCGCCTGCCCGGCGGCACCCACCGGCCAGAGCCCGCGAACCGTGGCCGGATCCAGCACGTCGTCAAGGACGACGAGCCAGCGGCGATCGGTACGGACCAGCCAGTCCAGGAATCGCATCGCGGCCGCTTCTGGCAGGGCGCCGCGATCTGCCAGACCGATGTCGCTGGCCGCCTGAGCGTAGCCGACCAAAATGGCCGACCGGCTGGCCGCGTTGATCCATACCTGCAGGTCAGAAATTCGTGATCGCCAGTGCCCTTGCAGCACGGCGGCGGCCAGCTGAGTCTTGCCGTAACCACCTGGGCCGACCAGGATGGTCATCGCCTGGTACTCGCCGCCAGGCCGCCCGGCCGGTTCGACAAGGACAGGATTCGCGTCAATCCCGTAGCCGGTTTCCGGCCGCGGGCTGAAGAAGTCGGCGAGGGCGGGCACCCGGCCCGAGCAGATCGGCCAGGCGGCGTCAGGCAGCGACCCGGTGCCACCGGGCTGCCACCTGACATTCTGATCGATCATGACCGCCTGATCAGTGAAGTGGGCACCGCTCCGCTAGCTCTGTTTGACATCACAAACATTACGACGGGATGACAGGCAATAGGTGGTTACCGCCTGATGTTGGCCGAAAGACCGATCTGGATCATGGTCTCGCGATTACCCGTGATTGCTCCGGAATCCGGCAGGTACGAATCGCCCGAATTTCCGCACCCGAGATTCCCGGCCTGGCAGCTAACGGCGCATCCGGCGCCACAGCGGCCGGGGTACCAGACGCAGGACAGCGGCGGCGGCACCGAGACTGCGCGGGATCCACAGCTGCGTCGAGCGGCCCTCAAGCGCCTCGGCGACAGCGGCCCCCACCTGTGCGGGCGTCGATGACAGCGGAGCCGCGCTCATGCCTGCGGTCATCCGCCCCGTCACGAAACCGGGCCGGACCAGCAGGACCCGCACGCCACTGTCGGCCAGGGCATCGGTCAGGCCGCGGGCAAAGGCGTCCTGGCCCGCCTTGGCCGCGCCGTAGACGAAGTTGGCCTTCCGCGGCCGGATCGCGGCGATCGACGACAGCACCACGATCGTGCCGCGCCGCTGCGCCCGCATCTTCGACGCCACCGCGAGCAAGGTGGTCACGTGACTGGTGAAGTTGGTGTCGATCATGCGCGCCGCCAGAGCGGGGTCGCGGTCGAGTTCCTGCTGGGCGATGAGCACGCCCGTCGCCGCGATCGCCAGATCGACCGGGCCGCCGGCGAAGACCTGCTCGATCAGCTCATGATGGGACTGCGTAGCCAGCGCGTCGAAGATCACCGGCGTGCACGGGTAGGGCAGTTCCTTGCCCGCCGCCGCCAGCCGCTGCTCGTCTCGCCCGGCCAGCAGGATCTCGCTGTCGCTCGGCATCCGCAGCGCCGCCAGGATCGCCAGGCCGATCTCGCTGGTGCCGCCTAGCAGCAGGATCCGAGCGGGCCTGCCTAGATTGTCGAACATTCACAGCTCCCTTTGCCTGCGGCGGGTCCGGTCAGTCAGCTGGTGCTCCGGCCAGCTGGTGCTCCGTCAGCACGGACAGCGGGCCTACAGTCCAAGCGCGAACAGCACCAGCCAGGCTAGCTCGCAGCAGACCATCAGCGGATCACGCGCGATAAGATCCTCGACCGGCTTGCTTGTGGCGCGCGCGGTCAGCCGGTCGAACCGGGCCAGCGCCGCGGCCAGCGGGATCGAGCTGACCAGATGCCAAGTCCGGGATCCCGACTGCGGCTGGTAGAAGGCCCAGAGCAGGTAGGAGGCAACCATGATCACCGAAACGGCGCGCTGAGCCAGCCGCAGTGCCTGAGCTGAGTATCCGCGCATGGCCGGCCGGTGCGTGGCCGCGTCCGTGCCGAGCACCGTCAGCTCCGTGTACCGCTTGGCCAGCGCGACCATCAGCGCACCCAGGCTGCAGACCAGCAGGAACCAGCCGGATGGCGGAACATGCGTCGCAGCGGCACCGCCAACGACCCGCAGCACGAAGCCGGAGGCGACGCAGGCGAGTTCCACGAAGGGCACGTGCTTGAGACCGGCCGAGTACAGGAAGGAAATGATCAGATAAGCGGCGATCGTCGCCGCGAGCAATGGCTCGCTGATCGCGAAGCCAGCGCCCAGCGCGGTCAGCACCAGGCCGGCAGCGAGCGCCACCGCATGCCGCACAGGCAGCAGGCCGGCCGCCACCGGACGGAATCTCTTATAGGGGTGGCCCCGGTCCCGCTCGGCGTCGACCACATCGTTGATCAGGTAGACCGCGGAGGACGCGGCGACAAACGCGGCCGCCGCGACCAGGGCGTACCAGAACCCGTCACGGCGGCCGACCGTGTCACCAGCCAGCGGCGCTGCGAAGACGAGCAGGTTCTTCGGCCACTGCCGCGGGCGGGTGGTCTGCAGGACCGCCTTGAGCCAGCGGACCGGCGCGGCGATGCGCGCTGAACTGCCATTCTGCGGCTCAGCAAGTTGCGCCGCTGGGGTAGGAACTGTCATCGGGCGTAGACCGCCGTGAAGTCTCGGTTGGAGGTGCTGTAGTACCTGTCGGCCGGTTGAAGCTGATTGTTCAGCAGGTTAACCGGTGTCGGGTCGGCCGGATGGTTTTTCGGCAGGTAGTACATGAACGATGTCCAGTCCGGGTTGATGTCGAGCTCCATCGCAGTCACCGCGCCTGCCCGGCGGAGCAGGCTGGCCAGCGTCTGCGCGTTCAGCGCCGGCCCGTAGACGAAGATGATCCTGCCATCGGAGGTGATGCCGATGCCGGACCGCCAGACGTAGTAGCCGCCGCCGAGTGTCGCTCCCCAGGTGGAAACGACATCGCTGTTGACCGATGCCGGGATCTGGCCATCCCTGATGATGAGGTTGAGATTCTGCCGGACGGCTGCGACTTGCGGCCCCATGTGCAGGCTGCCGTAGCCCCAGGACCCGATTCGCAGCTCGCCGTTGCGGTAGTAGACCTCGGAAGCCGCGCCCCTGACCAGCGAGCCGTCATAGTGGCCGTTGAGGTAGAAGCCGCCACCCGACGAGGCGATCCGGAAGCCGCTGTTGAAGGTCGCAGTCAGGCCGGTGCGCTCGCCCTGCGGGAGGTACATCGGAGCACCCCAGTTGCCGTAGCCGGGGTCTTCCGACCCGGGCCGCAGGCTGAACTTGAGCAGCCGCTGGTCCATCGAGACGATGCCCGCGTAGTAGGACGAGTAGATCCTGCTCTCCCGCACGTAGGTCTTAAGGACCGCAGGGACACCCTTGACCCAGCCGACCACCTTCCAGACACCCTCGTCTGGCAGCGGCCTGCCAGCGGGCGAGCCGATATTGGCCGGGATGATCGGCTCGAGTCCGTGGTAGTGCTTCTTCTGCACCAGCTGCCCGCCCAGCTTGTTGAAGGACACATTCGGGTTGCCGCCCTTCTTCGGCGGGTTGTAGCTCAGCCACTCACCGAAGGTGACCAGCGGACCCATGTCGTGGTCGCGGGCCCACTCGGCGATCCGCTCGGCAACGGTACCGCCGCCGGGCACGGTGAGCGCGTGACCCAGCGACCAGCCAGTGACGAAGACAAAGGTCGCGACCAGCGCAAGCACGACGCGCAGCACGGGGCCACCGTGCCGTCGCGGCGGCCGGCGGCGCACCGGTCCGCCCGGCATCAGCTGCACCTGTCGGCCAGGTGCTACTGGTCGAGCCACCCAAGTCTCCCTCGTCGCGTGCGGACCAGGCTGCCGGACTCGGCAGGCCAGTGCTGACCGGCAGCTGGACCTGAACCCAGGGCGGTCACTTCATGCGACGGCCCGGGCGGCCCGGCCCGAGCGCGCGAAAGACGCGTCACGGCCGGGCGCCTCCTTGTGTGGCTTCCAGTATCCCGGTCGCCAGCGAGCAGCCAGGGCCAGGGTAGCCGCCGCAGGCTCGGTCCTCGGTAAGTACCCGAGCACTCAGCAGCGGAACCCACAGATCGAGCCTTCCCATCTGCCCCTTCACTTCACTTGCCACATCACTGCCCACACCAGACCCAGGTCACGAGCCGCGCTGTTCCACCGGCCGGGTCGGCGGCTCTACGCTGTACCACTGTGCTCGCATTGCGACCAGTTAGCAGCCTATCCACCAGCGCCGTGTGCGGCAGGACATCGGAGACCGGACCGGGCCACGCGGTCCGTTATTTCAGGTCGTAGTGCATCACCAGGACAACGACCGCGCGGTTCGGAGGGTTTCCTGCCGCGGCCCGCAGGATTCCGGTCCGCGATCCGGCGGGTTCCCTGCCAGCGTCAATGCGGCGCTCCCTGCGGTCCATCCAGCACAGTCCCGGCAACGGAGCCGACAACTGCCCGGTTAGGCTGTCCGGCGACAACTTCGGCGGGAGGATCAGTAATGAGCGACGGCAGCGGCAGCATCCAGCGGACCCTGGTCCTGGTCAAGCCGGACGCTGTGGCCCGCGGCCTGACCGGGCGGGTGCTGGCGCGGTTCGATGACGCCCTGCTCAAGATCGTCGCCGCCAAGATGGTGTGGATGGACGCCGATCTCACCAGGCTGCACTACTTCGATCTCGAGGAGCGGTTCGGAGCTGACGTTTATCGGCTGATGGCCCGATTCATGCAGTCAGGCCCGGTCATCGCGATTGTGCTCGAAGGCGTCGGCGCGGTGGCCTGCGTGCGCAAGCTGGTCGGCTCGACCTACCCCGATGAGGCCGCGCCTGGCACCATCCGCGGCGACTTCGCGAACATGAGCAGGGCCTACGCCAACGCTCACCACCTGCCGGTGGCCAATCTGGTGCATGCGTCCGGCAATACGGAGGAAGCCGAGCGGGAGATCGACGTCTGGTTCGCCAAATCGGAGCTATTCGACTACTCAAGCGCCGCACAGCAGTTCGCGTCCTGATGCACGACAGCCGCCAGCGTCGGGTCCCTCACCTCGGCGAGCACCTGATTTCTGCCGCGGGCACGAGCCGGTGCTGCCCATCGTTATGCATCCGATAGCTTTCGGGGTCCCGCCGCAAACACCGGGTCAGGCACGTGCGCTGGCCGCTGGTGTGATACCTCGGTGCTATGGAGCCGACGGGTAACGAGCCGGACAAGGTCGCCGAGGCTGCGCTTGAGGCGGTCTCCGAGGCTGTCGAGCTTGCGGACCGGCGCAGACCGCGTGGCCGGCTGCTGAGCCGGAGGCGGCTGGCCGGACGAGCGGAGCGTGCCAGGGGCGTGCGACAGCTCGGTGGCGTGCTGGGCAGCGCGGCCCGGCGCGGCGCGCACGTCACCAGGCGAGGCGTTGCCTCGGGCAGCCGCTGGCTGAGCGGACAGGTCATCGCCATGGCGCCCCGGCTGCCGGTTCGGGACCTCGCTGTGCTGCGCGCTCAGTTCCCAGGCCGCTCCCCAGAGGAATTGGCTGACGCGCTGATCGATGGCGCGGCACGGGCTTCTGCGGCGGTCGGTGCCGCGGTCGGTGCCTGGGCGGTGCTGCCGTTCCTCCCCGCGGCGGGCGCGGAGATCGCAACCGAGACCCTGTCGGTGGTCGGCATCGAGATCAAGCTCGTCGCTGAGCTGCATGAGGTTTACGGGATGCGGGCCCCGGGCGGGGTTATCGACCGGATGACCTCGTACGTGGGCGCGTGGGCGCAGCGCCGGGGCGTCGCCCTGGCGCCTGGCGGCCTGGTGCTCGCGGCCGGCTCTCCGCTCGGGCGGCAGCTGCAACGGCGACTGGCCGCACGGGCCGGCCGCAGCATCTTCTCACTCGGGCCGCTGCTCACCGGGGCTGTGGCTGGCGCCATGATCAATCGCAGAGAGACTCGCAAGCTCGGCCGGATGATCCGCGACGACCTGCGCAGGCGGTCACCACACCGGGTCGGCTGGCCGGACTGAGAATCCGCGGTCTGACGCGTCAGGCCGGCCCGGCGAGCGGCGCCGACTCCTCGGCCGCCTCGCCAGGCCCAGGCGTCTCCCCGCCAGGCCCAGGCATCTCCTCGCCCGACTCGCCCAGCCCAGCCGTCTGCTCTGCTGGCACTGCCCGGCCATCATCTGGCCTGCCCATCCAGCGCTGCAGCCAGGCAATCTGCTCAGCGAGCACGTGCAGCACCGACTCGCGCGCGAGGTAGCTGTGGTCCTCGTGCGGCAAGATCACCAGCCGAGCCGTCCCGCCGGAGCCCTGGATCGCCTGGAACAGCCGCTCCGACTGGACCGGGAAGGTGCCGGAGTTGGCGTCGTCGGCTCCGTGCACGAGCAGGATCGGCGCGCTGATCTGGTCCGCGTAACGGAACGGCGAGACCTGGTCGTAGACCCAGGGCGCTTCCCAGAAGCTGCGCCGCTCGGTCTGGAAGCCGAACGGCGTCAGGGTGCGGTTGTAGGCGCCGCTGCGGGCGATCCCGGCGGCGAAGAGGTCCGTATGCGCCAGCAGGTTCGCCGTCATGAAGGCGCCGTAGCTGTGGCCGGCCACGGCCACCCGGGTCGGGTCGACCACGCCGAGTTCGGTGAGCCCGCGGATATGCGCTGCCGCGGCCGAGCTGATCTGCTTGATGTAGGTGTCATTCTTGGTCTCGGGGTCGCCGACCACCGGCATGGTGGCATCCGCCAGCACGGCGAACCCGCGCAACACGAACCAGGCTGGGTCGGCGGCCGTCAGCCGGGTGAACCGCTGGCTGCTGCCGCGTACCTGACCGGCCGTATCGGCGTTGCCGAAGTCCTGCGGATACGCCCACAACACGAGCGGCAGCCTGCCATCGCGCTCGGGGTCGTAGCCGGGGGGCAGGTGCAGCAACCCGGACAGTAGTACCCCGTCACCGCGATCGGTCACGACCAGCCGCTTCTCCATCCCGGTGAGCTGCGGATGCCGATCGGGCCAGCCGGTCAGCGCCCGGGTGTGGCCATCGCCGATCGCGACGACCCGCAGGTTGGGCGGCTCGGTCGGGCTCTCGTGCCAGATCACCAGCTGTTCCCTGGTGCCTTCGGCGAAGCAGACCGGCGCCTGATAGGCATCCGGCTGGCTCTGGAACAGCCTGGTCGTCTCCCCCGTTGCCAGGTCGCGCAGGTCAAGGAACGGGCGGTCCCCATCCGGGGTCGAGCCGCCGCCCCGCAGGTAAATGGCCGCGCCATCCTGGAGTGCCGTTTTGCTGCCGTCCGGATGCACCCAGATGAGCGGCGAGCCCGGGTCGCCGTAGGCATCGTCCTCGGCAAGTTCGAAGACGATCCGGTTCCGCTCCGGCGCGGACAGGTCGCATTGCCAGGAAGCCAGCCACCGCCGGTCCCGGTCGTGCTCGGTGAGCAGCAGGTTATCCGGAGCATCCAGGTGCATCCAGCCGAGGCAGCGATGCGCAACCTTGAACGCCAGCGCCGGCTCCAGGTCGAATGGCGCGGCCAGGCACATGATCGCGTCCCGATGCTTGGCCGGAGCGACCGGGTCGCCGCCGTCGAGTGCCTCCGTCCAGATCAGCCTGGCCGGTGCCCGCTCATCCCAGGAGATCCGCCGTGGGCCGACGGGCACCCCCATCCGCGGCACCTCGTCACTGACCGGCAGGTCGGCGACCACCCTGACCAGCGTTCCGGCCGCCGTCCAGACCTCGGTCCGCCTGGCGAAGTAACCGTAGGGCACCCGGAACGAGAATGGCCGCTGCAGCCGATGCACCAGCAGGAACTGCCCATCCGGGGACTCCTCGAGCAGCTGGTACAGGCCGGCTGGCCCCAGCTCGACCGTCGCGCCAGTCGCCGGATCCACCCGCAGCGGGATCGTCGTCGCCAGTTCCTCGAACCTGTCCTCATCGGCCTTGGTGCGGAGCAGGTTCTGGAAGGTTGCCATCTGCGACTGCTTGCCTGACGTCTCCTCGATCCGCGGCTCGATCGGCTCGGTCGGCTCGGTCGGCTCGGTCGGCTCGGTCGGCTCGGTCGGCTCGGTCGGCTCGGGCGAGCCGGTCTGCGCCGACCCAGATCGCCCGGTCACGCCAGGTAGCCCGGTCGGCGCCGCGCGGCCTGACCCGGCAGCGGCCGGCGCGCCGAGTGCGAGGAGCGACTGGCCGTCCCTGGACCAGCTGACCGTGCCGCCGAGCATCGGCGGCTCGGCACCAAGCACATCGCGCACTCGCAGACCCTGAAGCTGCGCCACCGTCGCGGTCCGCGCGTCGCCCACCCACACCCCGATGCCGTCAGGCTCATCGATCGTGAACGCGAACCGCTCGCCGTCCGGCGCCCAGACGGGCACGCTGACCTGGGCGTCCGGAGGCAGCTTGAGCGCTGTCTGGCTGCCATCACTGACCCTGAGCACGGAAAGCCCGGTGAACCTGCGACCCCGCTTCCTGCGGCCGCCGACCGGGTCCAGCCGCAAGCCGGCCAGCGCCAGATGCGGCCTGGCCCGCATCGCAATCGGAGGATGGGCCTGATAGTCCAGCAGGAGCAGGGAATGCCCGCCGGGAGCGGGCAGCGCGACCGGGGTAGGCGGCGCGTCAATGGCTGAAACGATATCGCTGTCTGGGACCGAGAACGGCAACGGGAATCCTTTCACTGGGCCCGGTGAACCGCGCGAGCCCACACCGGCAGCTTAGTGTCTGAGCTGACTATGTGCGCGCGGCAGCACGGCGCATGACCTCGCCCGGGCCGTCGTCAGCCTGCGCCTGGCGAAGCCGATAGCGTAGGCAAGCATGATCGAAGAGCGAACGCGGCGACTGCTGGATGTGCGGCTGGCCCAGGATCAGGCCGAGCAGCGACTGCCGTCGGTGGCGGCCGGGCTGGCCCGCGACGGCGAGCTGGTCTGGTCGGCCGGAGGCGGCCAGGTCGGCGGGCAGCGGCCCGACTCCGACACCCAGTACCGGGCCGGCTCGATCACCAAGTCCTTCGTGGCCGTGGCCGTGCTCCGGCTTCGGGACGCCGGCCGGCTGAGCCTGTCCGATCCGATCGGCAGCTATCTCGACGTCGGCGCGGCCGCGCCGATGACCATCGGTCAGCTGCTCTCGCACTCGGCCGGGCTGCGGGCCGAGACCGCGGGTCCCTGGTGGGAGCGGACGCCAGGATCGTCGCTCGGCGATCTGGCGGCGTCCTCGCTTGGCGAGGACGCCGCCAGATTCCGGCCCGGCCGGCGGCACCACTACTCGAACGTGGGCTACGGCCTGCTCGGCGCCCTGATCGCCGCCCTGGCTGGCCGACCGTGGCACGAGGTCGTCGCCGACGAACTGCTCGCGCCGCTGGAGATGCGCCGCACCACGACCAGGCCGCAGCCGCCGCATGCCACCGGCTACGCGGTGCACCCGCACGCGGACGTGCTGCTCACCGAGCCCGAGCACGACGCCGGGGCAATGGCGCCGGCCGGGCAGCTGTGGACCACGGTCGCTGACCTGGCCAGGTGGGGCAGGTTCCTAGCCGGTGACTCCGCCGGGCTGATCGCCAGCACCACACTGGCCGAGATGCGCGAGCCGATCGTCATCGCCGAGCAGCCCGGCGCGGCGTGGTCGGCCGGCTACGGGCTCGGGCTGCAGCTATGGAACTCCAGCGGCATCAGGTACTACGGTCACACCGGCTCGATGCCCGGGTTCGTCGCGATCCTGCAGATCACCGATGGTTCGGGCGCCGACACGGCAATCGCGGCCGCCAACTCGACCACCGGATTCGGCCGGACGCTCAGCTCCGACCTGCTCGCCATCCTGGCCGACCGCGAACCCCGCTGCCCGCCGGCGTGGACACCGGCGCAGGTCAGCGACGACCTGCTTGGCCTGCTCGGCACCTGGTACTGGGGGCCGGCTCAGTACACCCTTCAGCTGGCCGGCGACACCCTGGAACTTCAGCGCGAGGGCGAGGACGGGCGGGCGATGCGGTTCCGCCAGGACGCCGACGGCCGCTGGCACGGCATCGACGGCTATCAGGCCGGGGAGCCGCTGGTCCCGGTTCGCGGCAAGGACGGCATGGCAACGGCGCTCGACATCGGCTCGTTCATCTACACCCGCACGCCTTACGACCCGGCGGCACCGGTCCCCGGCGGTGTCGATCCCGCAGGCTGGCGGGCCAGCACCGGCTGATCATGCCATTGATTCATAACGGCTCGCGGGCGCCAGTGCGGTTGCGAAGGAGTAATGTAAGCGTAAAGATTTGAAGATTTTGGCTCGGCGAGGTAGACACGCCAGACCTGTCGAGCTACTATCGGGTGGGTCTGGTGCGGTGCTTCTGGTGCACTAGGTGGCCTACCTGATCACTGTGGCGGCTCAGTCTCAACGGGGAGATGGCGCCAGTGATCGGAAGCCGAGACACTCCAAACTTACTGGCGATCTGATTCGGCTTTGCGGCGGGATGCTGCTGATAGCCGGATCGCGTGAGAAGGCTGACAACTATGAGCGGACGGCTCTCCCTTGGCGACGTGCCTGCCGGGGACGCTCAGCACGAATACTCCCGCGCGGTCTGGCGCACGAGTACCCCGTGCAACGCATATGGCACCTGTGTCCAGGTCGCTCAGCTTCCTGGCGGTGACTTCGCTGTGCGGGACAGCAAGGACTCTGGCGGACCGGTTCTGAGGTTTACCTCGGCCGAGTGGCGCGACTTCGTGTCCGGCGTCCAGGCCGGCGAGTTCAACGCTTAGGGCGAGTTCAACGCTTAGCAGACTCGCCTGCTAAGCAAGCTCACCTGCTAAGCGCCGTTTCCCATCTGGGCGGCTGGCTGGCAGCCGCAGGTTGCCGGGTCATGGTTTGCTGGCTCGTGCCTGGCCGCCAGTAGCGGCAAGGCGCTGATCACATCGTGTCTGCCCTGAGCGTGACCCGCCTTCCAGGCGTCGATCTCCAGCTTGAACTGAGCGGCCCTGATCCGCGCTCGTGCCGCTTCGGCCCTGGCGTAGCTGACTTCCTGCTGCGCCTGGACCCTGATCCGGTCGATCTCGGCATTGGCCCGCTTGATGATCAGCCAGCAGCTCACCGCGACGCCAGAGCTTGCCCAGCAGATGATCTCCAGGAACTCCATACCCTCACCTCCTCCCCTCCTTGATTCTCAGTGTGGGCACTTACCCGAAATCTGCAAGATGCAGTGCAGTTATCGCGTCAAATCTTTATGATTTCGTCACCCCCCGCTCTGAGGGAGGCTCTAGGCTGTCGCTGATTGGCTCGGCCAGCGGGTGCGCATTCGGCAACGAAGGAGGTCGACCAGATGCCCGATCATGGCGGCCCTTCAGTTCGCCGCCGCCGACTCGCCGCGGAGCTGCGCCGACTGCGCGAGGAGCTGGGCCTGACCGGCGAAGAAGTCGCCGATACTCTGCAGTGGTCCGCTTCCAAGATCAGCCGGATTGAGACATACCGGACCGGTGTCAAATCTGCCGACCTCGGCAAACTGCTTGATGTCTACGGCGTGCCACCAGAGCACCGTGACGAGTTGCTCGCGCTGACCCGTGAGCCTCGGCGCAAGGGCTGGTGGGAGGCGTATACCGACGTCCTGCCTCCGTGGTATGCCGCTTACATCGTGCTGGAGTCAGAGGCCGAGAAGATCATGTGGTGGAGTCCCGAGCTGGTCAATGGCCTGTTGCAGACCGAGGGTTATGCCAGGGCGGTGACCGGCACCATGGGAGCACCAACGGATCCACCAGGGGAGATCACTCGCCGGATCCAGGCCCGACTGCGGCGTCAGCGCATCCTGGGCGGTGACGGCCCGACCAGCGTCACGTTCGTACTAGACGAATCGGTGCTGATGCGGCGGCTTGGCGACCGCCAGGTCATGCGCGATCAACTTGAGCACTTGATCAAGGTAGCAGCGCTGCCGAACGTCGCGCTGCACGTGCTGCGGCTAGCAGACACCCATCCAGTTGGGGGTGGCGGCGGCTTCGCGCTGATGCAGTTTCCTGCCGTTCCCGGTATCGGTCCGGCCTCTGACGTCGTCTACATCGAACAGCTTGGCAGAAGTGCGCTGTACGTCGAGGACGAGGCCGAGACTTACCAGTACCGACTTGCGTTCGAGCGGTTGGTCAGCGAGGCGCTCGATCCGGCGCGTTCGCGGGAGCTGATCGAGACGATCAAGCACGAGCTGTGGTCGTAGCGACGGACCGCGAGCTGATTCCATGAGACAATGCAGTCGCATGGATTGATCCATCGAGTGGACAGCATGGCATAGCCCGAGCTAATCTCCAGGGGCCCGTTACCTCTCCGGCGATCGATGATCTCTGTGACCATTTCTCGATAAGAAGATAGCGACCGGTTCGTAACCTTGTATCCAGGTACCGTGTTTTAACCGGCGATTTGCTCCGGCTGCGCGCCAATCGTGGCGGCAGCCCGGACCACGTAAGAAGGCGACAACTATGAGCAGACGGCTCTCTCACGTCGATATGCCGACCAGGAACGCTCAGGACGAATACTCCCGCGCGATCTGGCGCACGAGTTCCCGGTGCGGAGCGTATGGCACCTGCGTCGAGGTCGCCCAGCTTCCGGGCGGCGACGTCGGCATGCGGGATAACAAAGACCCAAGCGGTCCAGTGCTGAGATTCACCACTGCGCAGTGGCGCGACTTCGTGGCCAGCGTCCATTCCGGGGAGTTCGACCAGTAGCGTCCGGTCTATTTGGCCGGACTCGGGCCCGCATAGTGCCGGTCAGCTGAAAAGAGCAGCTCAACATCGCGACTTGAACAGGCGAGAAACAATGGCTGCCGCGGATGATTAGTCATCGGCGGCCCGCCGTTTCGGAAAAACGAGGTGGCCCGCCCCGGCTCGGGAGCGAGCCACCTCGCATCTAGGGACGGCCAGTACCAGCAGTAGGCGCACTCGTGCGCCGGCGGCTAGTACCAGCCATAGTCGCACTCGTGCGCCCATGCGTTGGCCGGCGAGCCGTAGCGTGACTTGATGTAGCCCAGGCCCCACCGGATCTGGGTCCTTGCGCTGGTCCGCCAGTTCCGGCCTGCCGAGGCCATCTTGCCGCCTGGCACTGCCTGCGGGATGCCGTAGGCACCGGAATACGGATTGGTCGCGTACACGTTCCAGCTGCTCTCTCGTTCCCACAGCCAGTTCAGGTACCGGAACTGGTACCGCGGCCGCCAGCCGAACCGGTGCATCATCAGCCAGGCGATCCGCTTGGCGCTATAGCGGTGATGGTGCCGCTGGTAACTGGCCAGGCCATAACTGTGGCCAAACCGCGGCGCCGAGATTGCCTCAGTGGTGCTTGCTGTGGCGGAATTCAGGACCCGCACCGCGGTGGCGGCGCTGGTCTGGTGTGCCGGGTTGACCGGCTGGGCTGCGGCGGTGGCTGACCAGCCGCTGGGGGCGGCGATGGCCGCCAGGGCGAACGCGGGAGCAGTGAGAGCGAGGGCGATTCTGGACGTGAACGTACGGTTCAGCATTCGCAGAGGGGACAACGTGAACCTTCGGTCGGGCGCGCTCGGGGGCGCACTCAACTTTCACCCGGGGCGCGGGGCCGACCCTCAGCTGAGAGTCAGGCCGCGGCGTGCGGACGCGGCGCAGGTTCAGGGCGACGACGGGTTACAGTTGGTAACTCGCCACGCACGCGGGGTGCCGTCGAGCCCCCACTGTGCCTTATGTTCCAGGCTTAAGCACGCCGAATCGCCGAGATTGGCGTTATGAAATGCATCACACCGCCGGAGCGGAATGCTCCAGTACTCCGGTAACTCTCGATACTCCGGTAACTCCCGCGACTCGGGATACTCCGGTAACTCATGGTATTTCTGATACCACCGGTGCCTGAGTGATTCTCCACGACCGGCACTGCTCGGCGAAGGCTGGCAGGTGCCTGACCGCGAACTCGGCGGCCGACCAGGTCTGTGGCAGCACCAGGTCGCTCCTGGTATAGCGGAAGGTCAGGGCGCGGGCGGCATCGGCGAGCTCGACCGGCATCAGGTCGTACTCGGCATCCTCATAGGCATCGAGAATCCGCCAGTCTGCCTCGGACAGGCCAGTCAGCAGGATGCCGGTAGCCAAGCCGCCGTCGGCGACGGCGTCGGCGGTAACCAGTCCTGGGTAGCTGAGCCGTCGCAGGCAGGCTGCCCGCCAGCCGGCTACCGCGGCCGGCCGGTGCTCGGGCACCCGGCCGAGCAGGGCGCCGAGCACTTCGGCGAACTGCAGCGTGCCGTAGGCGAACAGATCCGCGCGCCCGGCCCGGACCCGGCCGATCCAGTCGCCGCGCAGCCCGTCCCGGCCGATCCAGTCGCCGCGCAGCCCGTCCCGGCCGATCCAGTCGCCGCCCAGCACCTCCCGGCCGCCCGTGCCCTCCAGCACGTCCCGGCCGATCCGGTCACCGGCCAGCACCTCCCGGCCGCCCGTGCCCTCCAGCACGTCCCGGCCGACTGCGCCGTCCAGCCATGCCATGAATGTCAGTATGCCGTCAGGGCTCGGATCGCCGCGACCACCGTGTCCACAGTGGGAATGACCTGCTGCTCAAGCACATCGGCAAACGGCAGCGGCACGCAGGCGGCGGCTACCCGGCGGACCGGCGCGTCGAGCAGCTCGAAACCCTCGTCGGCGACGATCGAGGCGACGGTGCCGCCCCAGCCGCCCTGGTACGGGTTCTCCTCCACGATCACCAGCCGGGAGGTGCGCCCGAGCGACTCAAGCACGGTCCGCATGTCCAGCGGCACCAGGCAGCGCAGATCGATGACCTCGGCCGAGATGCCTTCGGCAGCCAGCCGCTCCGCGGCGGCGAGCGCGAGCGGCACGGTAGCGGCCAGGCCCACCACCGTGACGTCCGCGCCGTCTCGCGCAACGGCGGCCTGGCCGAGCGGAACGACGTGCCCATCCGGCGCCGTCGGGCCCTTCGTCGCGAACAGGCCCTTGTGCTCGAAGAAGACGACCGGGTCGTCGCTGCGGATCGCCGATGCCATCAGCCCGATCACATCGGCCGGCGTGGACGGCGCCGCGATCTTCAGCCCGGGGATGGTGAGCGTCCAGTTCTCGGTGGCCTGGGAGTGCTGCGCGCCGAAACCCAGGCCGCCGCCATTAGCGGTACGCACCACCAGCGGCACCGTCACCTGCCCGCCAGTCATGTACCGCATCTTCGGTATCTCGTTGGCCAGGTAGTCCCAGCAGCAGGCGAAGAAGTCGGAGAACATGATCTCGGCAACCGGGCGCAGCCCGGTCATCGCCGCTCCCATGGCCAGGCCCGCAATGGCCTGCTCGGAGATCGGAGTGTCCCAGATCCGCTCCGGGCCGAACTCGCCGAACAGCCCCGCGGTGGTCTTGAACACTCCTCCGGCGGCGCCGATGTCCTCGCCCAGGCACACGATCGCCGGATCGCGGCGCAGTTCCCTGGCGAGCCCCTCGGCTACGGCCTCCCGGTAGGTGATCACGTCCGCCATGTCGAACCTCCGTCTGCCCATACATCGGTGAACGCCTGCGCTGGATCTGGCCCGGGTGCTGCCTTGGCCGCGGCCACCGCCTCGGCGACGAGCAGCGCGGCCCGCTCGTCGGCGGAGTCCGCCGAGGCAGCCGGAACGCCGAGCGCGGTCAGCCTGGCGCGGGCGATGTCCAGCGGGTCACGTCGCATCCACTCCCGTACCTCGTCGGCCGGCCGGTAGGTCGCCGGATCGGTGCGGCTATGCCCGAAATGCCGGTAGGTTCGCGCTTCAACCACGGTCGGGCCCTGGCCCGACCTGGCCCGGTCCACCGCGCGGCCGACGGCGTCAGCGACGACCACCACGTCGTTCCCGTCGATCACTTCAGCGGGCAGGCCGTAGCCGGGAGCACGGTCCGCGGCTGGATTGGCGACCGAGGTGACCGTGCCGATCGGCGTGTACTCCATGTAGAGGTTGTTTTCGCAGATGAACAGCACCGGCAGGGCCCAGACCGCGGCGATGTTCAATGCCTCGTGGAACGCCCCGATGTTGGTGGCGCCGTCGCCGAAGAAGGCGACGGCGACCTGGCCGGTGCCCCGGATCTTGGCCGACCAGGCCGCCCCAGCGGCGATCGGCAGGTGCGCGCCGACGATCGCATAGGAGCCGAGCATCCCGGCCGACGCCTTGGTCAGGTGCATGGAGCCGCCCTTGGCCTGGCACACCCCGGTCGCCTTGCTCATCAGTTCGGCCAGGCACTCCGCCGGACTGGCGCCGCGGGCCATCGCGTGATGATGGCCGCGGTAGGTGGCGAACACATAGTCGTCGGGCGCGAGCGCGGCGCTCGCGCCGACCGCCACCGCCTCGTGCCCGGCGGCAAGGTGCGTGGTGCCCTTAACCAGGCCGGCCAGGAACAGGTCGTGCGCTGCCTTCTCGGTGCGGCGGATCACGGCCATCTGCTCGTAGAGCCTGAGCAGCTCGTCGGCCCCGATGCTGCCGGAACGGAGGTCGGCGGCAGTCATGTCGTCGCTCCCGCCGATTCGCCACCGTCCATAGCTCCCCCGGGTTCCGGGGGGTCGTCCCCCCGACCAGCAACCGCGGGGGGTTCCGGGGGGTCGCCCCCCCGACCAGCAACCGCAGGGGGTTCCGGGGGGTCGTCCCCCCGACCAGCAACAGTGTTCAGATGGGACTGGCTCTCCCGCAGCGTGTCGAGCGCACCGCCGGCGGTCCAGTACTTGCGCCCAGCCACCAGCAGTTCCTCGGCTGGGAACTTCGTGATGACCTCGCAGCCGCTCGCCGTCACAACGACCTCCTCCTCGATCCTGGCGGCCGACCATCCGTCTGCGGCCGGCCAGTAGGTCTCAAGCGCGAACACCATGCCCTCGGTGAGTTCCTCGGGGTGGTCGAGCGAGACCAGCCTGCTGAAGATCGGCTTCTCCCAGATGGACAGCCCCACGCCGTGGCCGTACTGCAGCGCGAACGCGGCCATCTCGTCGGGAAAGCCGAAATCCTCAGCTCGCGGCCAGAGCGAGACTATGTCGCCGGTCGTCGCCCCCGGCCTGACCATGGCGATCGCGCGATCCATGTACTCGCGGCACCGGACATAAGCGTCGCGCTGGGCCCGGGAGGCGCTGCCCACCGCGAGGGTACGGTAGTAGCAGGTGCGGTAGCCCAGATGGCTGTGCAGGATGTCGAAGAAGGCCGGATCGCCGGGCCGGATCAGCCGGTCGCTGAAGACATGCGGGTGCGGCGAGCAGCGCTCGCCCGAGATCGCGTTGACTCCCTCCACGTACTCGCTGCCGAGGTCGTACAGCACCTTGCTGACCAGCCCGACACACTCGTTTTCGCGCACACCGGGACGCAGGAACTGGTACAGCTCCTGATACGCGGCGTCGACCATGGAGCAGGCCTGGGTGAGCAGGGTGATCTCATCGCGGGTCTTGATCCGACGGGCCTCAAGGAAGACCTGCTGGCCGTCCACCGTGTCGATGCCCTCGGCCCACAGCGCGGTCAGGATCGGCATCTCGGCGACGTCGACGCCGACCGGTGCATCCTCAAGTCCGCGCTCCCGCAGTTCGGTGGCCACCTTGCCGGCTACATCAGCGGCGATCCCGGCGGCCGGGTGGAAGGCACCGCGGAGCGTGGAGATGCCTGCTCTGGCGCCGGTGCGGGCAGCGCCCGCCGGCGTGGCGGCAACACCCGGCGCGTGGTGGTCCAGCCACGGGTTATACAGCTGGTGATGCCGGGCGGCTGAGCCGAAGTCCCAGACGATCGGCTCCCCGCCACGGGGCAGCAGGGCGAAGCGGATCAGCTTGTCCATCGCCCACGTGCCGATGTGCGTCGCCGACATGTACCGGGTGTTGGCCATGTCGAAACTAAGCAGCGCACCGAGCTCGGACCGCTCGAGATGTGCCTTCAGCCTGGACAGGCGTTCGGAACGCAGCCGGTCTAGGTCGACCCGCTGTTCCCAGTCGACAGCGTTCGCACCGAAGGTGTGAATTGCCATTGCCGCAACCTCGATTTCCTGGCCCGGTGAAATGCCGGAATGACGGAACTTGCATGCGCCGTACCCGGCACCAGATTCATACCAGGGCGTGGCTCGGGCGGGCACCGGCCTCACCGGCCGGAGACCGCGGCGGCCAGGCTGCTGCCGAGGTCGGCGAGCATGACCGCCGCCGCGTTGCGCCCTGGGGCGCCCGATACCGAGCCGCCTGGATAAGTCGTGGCACCGGTCTGGTACAGGCCGGCTATGGGCATCCGGTGGCTGGCCCACCCGGCTGCCGGGCGCAGCTCGCCGGACTGGGCAGGTCCGGCGTCACCACCGTGGCAGGAGCCGTGCCAGTTATGCTCGTTCATCCGCTCCAGGTCAAGCGGGCTCTTGACGGCTGACGCCAGGATCGCATCAGCCGTCAGGTTCGGCGCATAACGGCGCAGCTCGACGAGGTTAGCCGCGGATACGTCGGCCTTCAGCTCGTCCCAGTGCTCCGGGCCGCCGGGAAGCTCGTAGGGCTGAAATCCCACCACCTTGAGCGTGTGCGCACCGTCCGGAGCCCTGGACGGATCAGCGACCGTCGGGCAGAGCACCAGCAGAACGGGGTCATCGGTGGCTATCCGTCCTGCCCTGAAGTCGGTCGCCAGCCGCAGCATCCGCTCGGCCGACTGCGGCGTGCCCGACGCGACCGGTGCGACGACGCCGGTCTGAACCGGATATGCCGGAGCGCAGGTAGTCGCATAATGACTCACGAACATCGAGATCCCTGGCTGCCAGGTCGCCACCGCATACCTGAGATCCTCGCCCCACAGCTGCGCGGGTGCCATATCGATCAGCTGCTTGATGTGAATGGTGGAAAGCACCGCGCAGGATGCCAGATAGCGCTCGCCTGCCTCGGTCTCCACGCCCGCGCACCGGCCGCCGTCCAGGACGAGCGCGGCGACCCTGGTGCCGGTCAGGATCACGCCGCCGCGGCTCTCGATCACCCGGGCGAGTGCCCGCGGCAGCGCGGCCGACCCGCCGCGCTGCAGCGTCCAGCTGTGCTGCTGCCTGCCGTAAGCGAGCGAGTAAGCGAGCAGGCCGGTACCAGGACGCTCCGGCGGCTGCATGGTCATGAAGGACATCCACAGCATGAACGCCCGGGTGTGCTCGTCGGAGAACTCGCCGGCGATTATCTCCCAGGCGGACATGGCATTCCTGCGCAGCCATCGGGAGCCGCCGCTCTGCCGGGCGAGCACGGCGCCGGGCAGCTCCCCGAATCCGATCGGCGTGTACCTGGCCCGACCGAGGTCCCCGGCGACCTGCCGGTACTCGGTCATCATCCGCCGGTAGGCGTCGGCGTCGCGCCGGGAGAACCTGGCGAACTCAGCGCAGGTCCGTTCCGCGTCACGCCACATGGTGAGCCAGGAGCCGTCAGCGAAGGGCAGATGAACGACCGGATCCGGGTGCAGGTACTCAAGCCCGAACTCGGCAAGCCCGAGCTCGTCATCGGCCAGGATCGGACTTGACTGGATCAGGTTGTGCGCGGTCGAGCAGGTGTCATGCCGGAAGCCCGGCAGCGTCAGCTCCTCCGAGCTGGTGTCGCCGCCGATATCACTCCTGGCTTCGAGCACGACGCAGGACAGTCCGGCCCTGGCCAGGTAGGCCGCAGCGACCAGGCTGTTGTGCCCGGCGCCGGCCACGACGACATCGAAGGTGTCGGTCACCAGACCACCGCCAGTACCCGCCGAGACAGCGATCTGGTCATCCGGCGAGCCCCAGCAGCCGGCTGGCGTTGCCGCCAAGGATGAGTTCCTCGTCAGCACCGGCGAGCCCAAGCGCCCTGACCTCCGCGACGGGCTGATCGGTCCCCATGTCGAACGGCCGGTCCGATCCGATCACCACTCGGTCCGCCCCGACGCAGGCCACCAGATCGGCGAGCAGCGCCCGGTCATGGGTCAGCGAGTCATAGTGAAAGCCGCGCAGCCAGGCATCGGGCCTGGCGGCCGACCGAGACCGCGCCTCCGGTCGCACCGTGAACGCCCGCCGTAGCCTGCCCCGAAGCGCTGGCAGTCCCCCGCCGCCGTGCGCCAGCAGGATCTTCAGGTCCTGATGGCGGTCAAGCACGCCGGCAGCAGCCAGGTGCGCGGCCGTGACCGTCGTCTCCAGCGGATTGCCGACCGAATTCCACAAGTAGAAATCGGCGAGGGCGGGCAGCCCGAATCCGGTTGTGGTCGGATGCACGAAGACCAGCGCTCCGGTCGCCTGAGCCGCCGCCCAGAACGGTTCGAAGGCGTCATCGCCTAGGTAAGTGCCTGACACGCTGGCTGGTATCTCGGTGCCGACTATCCCTGGCAGCCGCATCAGGGCCGCGAGACTGCGGGCCGCCGCCTCAGGCTCCTGCAGCGGCACGGCGCCGAGCGCGCTGACCGTGCCGGGCCGAGCGGCCGCCAGCGCCGACAGCGCCTCGTTCTGGACCTGGCAGATCTCCGCTGCCGCACCGATCTCCGCTTCGGTCGGGACCAGCATGATCCACGGCGACAGCAGCAGATGATCCACACCCTGCGCGGCGGCCTGAGCCAGCATCAGGTCGACGTCGGTGAACTCGCCGATGATGGAGCGCAGCACCTTGCCGCGGAAGCCCACAACCTGCCGTCCGTCCTCGCGTGCAAGCACCGGACGCCATCGCTGCGGCACCGCCGGAGTCATCATCTCGGCGGCGATGACGTGGCAGTGGCAGTCGGCGATCAATGCGGGTTCCCCGCTGCCGCGCCGGGCAGCTGGCCGACGCCGTCAGCTGGCTTGGCCGGATCGACGCTCGCGCTCACCGTGCCGCCGAGATAAAGCGCGCCGATCTCGGGATGCTCGAGCACCTCGCGGCCGGTGCCCGCCAGCCGCACCCGCCCGTTCTCCATGACCACGCCATGGCTGGCTAGCGCCAGCCCGGCCCTGGCGTTCTGCTCCACCAGCAGGATTGTCTTGCCGTTCGCGTTCATCAGCCGGATGGCGTCGAATACCGTCTTCAGCACCTTCGGGGCCAGTCCGACCGATGGCTCATCGAGGATGACCAGAGCCGGGTCAAGCATCAGGCACCTGGCGAACTCCACCAGCCGCTGCTGGCCGCCGGACAGGCTGCCCGCCTTCTGGCCGGCCCAGCCGGCCACCTCGGGGAACATCTCTTCCACGCTGGCCCGTCTGCGGGCGAGCAGTCCGTGATCTCGGAGCAGATAGCCGCCGAGCTCGATGTTCTCCCTGACCGTCATCTCCCTGAACAGGCTGTGATTCTGCGGCACGTGCACGATTCCGGCACGCATGATCTGCCTGGGGCTCTTGCCAGTCAGCGGCTCGCCGCGGAAGGTAATGGCGCCGCGCCGCGGCCGCAGCAGTCCGCTGATTGTCGCGAGCAGCGTCGACTTGCCCGAGCCGTTCGGGCCGACCACGCAGGTGATCCCGCCGTCGGTGGCCGTCAGGCTGACGTCGTGCAGCACGTCACCGCCGCCGTAGCCGACGGTGAGGCCGTCGATGACGAGAACGGCGCCGCCCACCGGCGCCGTTTGCGGCAGGCCGGTCATCTCATTCGACCGGCTCATCGTCGTCCTCCGCGATGCCGAGGTAGGCGTCAAGCACACGCGGATCATCCCTGACCGCCTCTGGCGGGCCGGCCGCCACCACCGTGCCGTAGTCGAGGACCACGACGTGCTGGCACAGGCCCATCACGAACTCCATGTTGTGCTCGACGATGCAGAACGTCTTCCCTGCCGCGTTCAGCTCCCTGATCCGGTCTGCGATGAGGTGGACGAGCGACGGATTGATCCCGCCGGCCGGCTCGTCAAGCAGCACGATCGCCGGGTCGGCGACCAGGACGTAGGCAAGCTCGAGCAGCTTGCGCTGCCCGTAGGAGAGCGTCCCGGCCAAGGCGCTCGCGTGCTTGGCGATCCCGGTGAACTCAAGCAGTTCCATCGCCCGATGCCGGTCGGCCGGGCCGCCGGCTCTGGCCAGCGGGTTGCGCGCCCGGCCATGCCCGTTGCTGGTGTGCTGTGCGGCGACGAGCATGTTCTCCAGGACCGTGAGCCTGGGGAAGATCCTGGTGAGCTGGAAGGTACGGCCGATGCCATCGGCGAACACCCGCTGCGGCGACGCGTTCGTGATCTTGCGGCCGGCGAAGTAGACATCTCCCGCGTCCGGCCGCTCGTACCCGGTGATCACGTTGAACAGCGTGGTCTTGCCCGAGCCGTTGGGCCCGATCAGGCCGGTGATGCTGCCAGCCTCGACCTCGATCGTGCAGTCGCTCAGCGCGTGCACTCCGCCGAAGGCCTTGCTGATCCGTTCGGTCGCCAGCAGCGCGGTCATAGCGATGTACCCTCCGCGACCGCGCCGGAGGCCTGCGCCTGCTGGTCGGCGGCCGGCTCATTCGACCCGCGGCCGGCCGCAGGCAGGTGTGGCTCCCGCCGGGCCAGCCAGACCTGGATCTGCCCGCCTACCGTCGGAATCAGCCCGCGCGGCAGGAACAGGACCACGGCGAGGAACAGCGCCCCGAGCAGAATCTGGCTCAGGTACCCGTTGCTGAACTGGCTGGTCAGATCCTGCTGTGCGGGCTCGATGATCAGCGCGCCGAGCAGCGGGCCTGCCACCGTGGCGAGTCCGCCGAGGAACGCCATCAGCGCGACGGTCAGGTCGAAGATCGGGTTGAAACCCGAATCAGGCACTACCTGGCCGACGAAGAAGAACCAGAGCCCCCCGGCCAGCCCGGTGAGCGTCGCCGAGATCACGAATGCGGTCAGCTTCACCGGCATCGCCCGCACGCCGAGGCTCGCTGCCCGATCCTCATCGTCCCTGATCGCGCGCAACTGGAGGCCGAACCTGGATCTCCGGACCAGCCACCCGATCAGCACGGTTGCTGCGGCCAGTAGCAGCGCCATGTAGTAGAACCGCTGATTGAAGACGACTGGGCCCCAGACCAGGAACGGGGCGTACAGCCCAGCGGTACCGCCGGTGGTCTTGAGGTCGAATGCCATCAGCTGGAAGATGAAGAAGATCGCAATGGTGATCACCACGAAGGTGTGCCGCCGCACCCGGAGGGCGATCAGGCCGAACGGAATCGCGATCAGCGCGGCGACGGCCCCGGCGAGCGGCAGCAGCGCAAACTCGGCGGTGCCGGTTATCTGCAGATCCCGGGCAGCGATCCCGGCGGCATAGGCGCCGCTGCCGAAGAACACCGCATGGCCGAGCGAGATGTAGCCGCAGTAGCCGGAGAAGAGATTCCACGCGACGGCGGCGGCGATGTAGATCAGCGTGAAGAAGGCCATGCTCAGCACTAGCTGATTGGTGAACACCAGCGGGAAAAGCGCGGACGCGATCAGCGCAACAGCAACCAGGCCGATCCGCGCGCCGGTTCCGGCCCGGATGGCGGCGGCTGCTGAGCGCCGCGATGCGGGCAGCCGGGATGCTGGCAGCCCGGATCCTGGCAGCCCGGGTGCCGGTGCATTCACTGCGCCCGCACCGCCTGCCGTCCGAACAAGCCGGTCGGCTTGACCATGAGCACGATCACCAGTGCCGCGTAGAACACGGCGACGGACCAGGTGGGCTGCCAGATATCCACGATGGACTCAACCGTCAGCATGAATACGGACGCGACCAGGGCGCCGCCGATGCTGCCGAGCCCGGCCAGGATAATCAGCGCGAGCAGCCGGGAGATCAGGTCGTATCCGCTGTTCGGATTGAAGCCGCCACCGCTAGCCCCGAAAATCATGCCGCCGGCCGCCGTGACCGCGACGCCGATTCCGTAGGTCAGCGCCGAGACCCGGTTGACGTCGATGCCGACCAGGATGGCGGCCGTCCGGTCTTGCATGGTGGCGCGGACACTCTGGCCGAATCTGGTCCGGTAGAGAATCGCGTAGAGCGCGGCCACCAGGGCAACGGCCATCGCGAAGCCGTAGATCTCGATATCAGGGAGGTAGAAGCCGAGCAGGTGCACGCTCTGCGTCACGTAGGAGGCGTTGAGCGTGACGAAGTTCGGCCCGAAGGCCAGGTAGAGGAAGCCCTCGATCACGATCGCCACGGCATAACTGGCCAGCAGCGACATCGAGGTGCGCTCGCTGCCGCGCAGTGGACGGATGAATGCCCACTGAACGGTCACGCCGATCAGGAACATCGCGGGGATCGTGATCAGCAGGCCAACGAAGAGGTCGATATGCAGGTGCACGGAGAGCGCGTAGCTGAGATAGGCGCCGAGTACCACCATGACGCCCTGGGCGATGTTGATGATGTCGAGCACGCCGAAGATCAGCGTCAGACCGACGGCCATCAGCGCGTACACGCCACCGCCGAGGATGCCGTTGATCACGGCGCGGATCAGTTCTGTCGCCATCACCCGGCTCCGCTATGCGCTGCTCCGTGCACCCGCACGGTCAGCCGCTCGTCCAGGCCGGCTTCGGGGCGAGCAGCTTGACCGTGCCGGCCGCTCCGATCGGCAGCACCTGGACGAACTTGCCGTTCTGCCACTGGAACATGTAGGCGGTAAGGTCACCGTTGCGCCCGAGCGAGTCGAACTTCACCGGACCCTGGACCGAGCTCATCGTGACGCCGCTGTGCAGATACGACATGATCTTCGCGTTTACGGTGCCGTTGGTGGCCGTGATCGCCTGCGCTGCCACCTCGCCGACCGAATATGCCTCGGCCACGTCGGCGTTCACACCGGACGCGGTCCCCCCGTACTTGGCGATGTACTCGGCCACCATGGTCTGGCTCTGCGGGTTGGTCGAGCCCGGGTACCAGCCGTTCGGGACCATCATGCCGTCGGCGTTGCCTACTCCCACCACGGAAGTAAAAGCGGTGCCCTGGTCAGGTCCGGCCGCGCAGGCGAAGTACTTCGGCACGAAATGCTGCTGCTGGAATGCTTTCATGAACGCCGCCACGGTCGGCACATCCGTGGAGCCCAGCACGACCACGTCGGGATGCTTCGCTGCGACGTTGTCGGCCGCCGGGGCATAGTCGGGAACCTCCTCGGGGAAGATGTGCGAGTACACCGTCGTAATTCCGGCCTTCGACATGATGCCCTGCGCCACCTGAACCGGCGGGTAGCCGAAGATGTCGTCCGCCATCGGGTAGGCAGCGGTCTTCGGCCGCTGGCTGGCCGGCAGCGACGCAAGGTACTGGGCGAACGGCGCCAGAGTGTCCTCGATCGGCAGGGATACATCAAACAGGTTGTGGTCGGCCACATTAGCCGGGGAGCTGAAGACCGCAGGCGAGCCACCAGCGCCCTCGATGAACGCGAAACCGTTGCGAGCGGCCACTTGCTCGGCCGGGGCCGTCAGCGTGGAGGAGAATGGGCCGAAGAGCAGGTTAACGTGATCGACGCTGATCAGCTTGTTGTAGTTGTTGGTCACCGTGGTCACCTGACTGTCGTCAGGCAGCCAGACCAGCTTGACCTGACGGCCGAGCAGGCCGCCTGCGGCGTTGACGTCCTGCACCCAGAGTTCGTAGCCCTTGAGGAACGCCTGGCCGTCGGCTGAGAAGTCACCGCTCATCGACAGTGAAGCGCCGATCAGGATGGGCGACTTGGTTGCCGGGGGTGAACTGCTGCTCGAGCTTCCGCTTGAGCAGGCAGCGAGCATGGCCGTCAGGACGGCCGAGGCAATGCCGATAGACAGGAACCGGGCGCGGTGAGATCTCATCCCCGGTCCTCCTTCCGATGTGGTAGATAACCGATCAATCGCTGCTGGCGGGCTCGAGCCCGTCAGATACTTCCGCGTTCTCGCTGACCAGCTCCAGGCCGGCCGACCGGGCCTGGAGCACGAGCAGGGTGGCGAAATCGTCCTCGCCGAATCCGTAGCCGACCAGGCTCTGCACGATCTGATGCACCGCCGAGGCGACCGGGAGCGGCACCTCTTGCTGCCGGGCCGCGGCCAGCCCGAGGTCGAAGTCCTTGCGCAGCAGAGTTGCGGTGAAGGTCGGGTGGAAGTCCAGGTTCACGAAGGCCGGTGTCTTGTACCTGGTGAAGGTCGAGCCCATCACGCTGTCGTTGAGGCAAGCGAGCAGGGCCTGCCTGCTCACGCCGCTCTTCTCAGCCAAGATGGTCACTTCAGCAAGCGACTGGGTGACCACGCCGAGGAACAGGTTGTGGCACAGCTTGACCGTCCTGGCCAGCTCGCCCTCGCCGACGTAGGTGGCGCCGCCGCCGAGCAGGTCCAGGCATGGCCGAACTTCGTCGAACGCGGCGCGCGATCCGGAGACGGCGAACGTCAGCCTGCCAACCTTGGCGACCTTCGGGTTGCCCATCACCGGAGCGGCGAGCAGCATGCTCCCCCGCACCGCCAGCTCTTGCCTGACGTGCTCGGATGCCTCGCTGGACACGGTGGAGCAGTCCACCACGACCGAAGGCACCTGCCCGCCCGAGACCACGCCGCCCGGGCCGAGTAGCGCGTCGATGAGATCCTGCGAGGTGCCCACCGTGACGAAGACGATGTCCGCCGCGCCGAGCTCAGCGGCGCTGTCCACGACCTTCGCGCCAGCCGCAACGAGCGGTTCGGCCTTGGCCCTGGTCCGGTTGTAGACCGTCACATCGCAGTGCGCGGCCAGTAGCCGGTGGATCAGCGCCACGCCCATCCGCCCGGTGCCCAGCCAGCCGATCCGGTGCTCGCTGCCATGATCGGACATCACGCCACCTCAGATCCTTGGTGCCGCGCCCGCCTGCGCGCGGAGGCCCGCGGTCAGGCGCCGCCAGGCGGGCGCGGCACGTCGGCAGCACCCGATCGCAATCGTTTGCGGACTGATCCTCACTTACCGGGCAGGTTCTTGTCAACGGCACATCCTCAAGTCGCTGCGACTGGCCAGGTCGGCGACCCGCCGGCCACTGGCGCCACCGCGTCTGACCTCCTCGATCAGCCCGAGAGCATCGCGTTATGCAATGTCTTTAGGTGGAATGTCGCCGGGCTGCAACCGTGTGCAATGCTTGCAGCCATGCCAGACAGCCGGGTCAGCGCAGCGGTCAGCCATTGGGCCCCACGTTTTATCGCCAATGGCGTGGATTATAATGATTTTCTGCGGGTCACCGCCGCGATCGACAGCTGGGATTCGTGGTGCGAGCACTGGTGCCGCGCCGCCGCCGAGCACGAGGAACTTGGCCGCAGCGCACTGGCGGCCAACCGCGGCAGGTCGGCCGGCACTCATCTCGCCCAGGCCGCCGTCTACTACCACTTCGCCAAGTTCATGTTCGTGCACGACTTGAGCCAGATGCGGGCGGCACACCAGGCGGCGGTCCGCTGCCTGACCGACGCGATGCCGCACCTCGACCCGCCAGCCGAGCGAGTCGAGATACCGTTCGGCGGAGCCGTGATCGCCGGGATACTGCGCCGGCCCGCCGGGCCGGGACCGCACCCGATCGTGGTTCTCATTCCCGGACTCGACTCGGCCAAGGAGGAATTCCGCGCCACCGAGGACCTCTTCTTGTGCCGAGGCCTGGCGACGCTATCCGTGGACGGACCCGGGCAGGGCGAGGCCGAGTACGACCTGCCGATCCGAGCGGACTGGGAGGTGCCAGGCGCCGCCATCCTGGATGCGGTGACGAACCTGGCTGGCATCGACGCTGGCAGGATCGGAATCTGGGGAGTCAGTCTGGGCGGCTACTACGCCGCCCGGGTCGCCAGCGGTGACGGCCGGGTCCGCGCCTGCATCGCGCTTTGCGGCCCGTACTGTCTTGGCGACATCTGGGATCAGCTCCCCGAGCTCAGCCGGGCCGCGTTCACTATCCGGTCGAAGTCAGCCTCCGACGAGCAGGCCAGACTGCGGGCCGGCCAGCTGACCATGGCCGGCCTGACCGGCCGGATCACCGCACCACTGCTGGTCGTCGCGGGCAAGCGGGATCGGATCTTTCCCTGGCAGGACGCGCAGCGGCTGCAGGCCGAGGCCGGCGGCGAAGCCGAGCTGCTGCTGCTCGACGAGGGCAACCACGGCTGCGCCAACGTGCCCTATCAGCACCGGCATTACAGCGCCGACTGGATGGCCAGCCACCTTGGTCTGCCACCGACCTAACCGCCCGCCGGTGGTCAGCCTCGCGGCTGGGCGGTCGAGCCGCGGATGACGAGCTCGGGCGCGAGGTAAAGGATCTTGCGCGGCCCGCCGTTGGCCGCGATCCGCTCCAGGATCAGCGTGCCAGCCTCGGTACCCAGGAGATAGTGCGGGAAGCTGATCGTGGTCATCGGCGGCCGCAGCCGGTCGATGAAGGGCATGTTGTTGAATCCGACCACCGAGATATCTTCCGGGCAGCGCAGGCCGACCGCCTCCAGCGCGGAATAACAGCCCACGCCCAGCATGTCGTTGGCCGCGGCTACGGCCGTGCAGCCGGTCCCGGCCGCGAGCAACTCGCGGCAGCAGCGGTCGCCTTCCTCGACCGAGAAGGCTCGCGCCCAGCCCACCAGCGCCGGGTCGACCGGCAGATCATGCGCGCTCATGGCGGCCACAAAGCCGCGGTACCGGCTGAGTCCGGTCGACACATCCTGCGGGCCGGCGATATGCGCGATCCGGCGGTGGCCGAGGGAGACGAGATGGGCGACGGCCATCGCGATGCCGCGCTCATTGTCGACCGACACCGACGGGAAGCCATAGCCCTCGGCATACCGGTTGACGAGCACCACGGGCAGCTCGGCCGCAGCCGCCTCGGCCAGCAGCGGGCTGCGCAGATGTGCCGTCGCGAACACGAAGCCGTCCACGTGCCTGGCCCGCATCAGCTCGAATACCAGGCGCTCACGCTCGTCGTCGGAGTCGGTGTTGCCGATCAGAGCGACATACCCATCGGCCGCCAGGCGGTCCTCGATGCCTCGGACGATGGGCGGGAAGAGCGGGTTATTCAGATCCGGGATCAGCACGCCTACCGTGTGGGATCGCCTCGTCCGCAGGCTCCTGGCGACCGGATTAGGCCGGTAGCCGAGCGAGGTGGCAGCGGCCAGGATCCGGGCCGCGGTTTCCTCGCTCACCAGCAGCCTGGTCTCCGGGTTGAGCGCACGTGACGCGGTCGCCGGGTGAACTCCGGCTAGCGCCGCCACATCCTTGAGCGTCACTGGCGGATCCTGCTTCATCGGCAGTCACGCTCCGATCTGCGCCCCAGGCAGCCAGTGCCGGCCCCACCGTGCCGCCTCACGCATGCTAGCCGTAGTCGCCTGGCTCGTCACTAGGCAGGCACCGGCGGGTATGGCGAAGTTGCCCAGGTACCACCGCTACCATCCGTACCATGCAAGCACCCTATTTCCGGTTCGCGACCTCGCTGTTCTAGCCTCTTGCCGGTACTCACCTGGATCCATCAGGATCTAGGCTCGACTGACGGCACCTGGCCCCATTGTTTTGCTGACCGGGCCGGCGACCCTGGGTGCGGGTCGGCGGCCACCCGACCGGCTAGATCGTCCTGGAGCTGCGCAGATGACACTTGCACTCCGCTATGCGGTCCGCTCCGACGTCGGCCTGCTCCGGGAGGGCAACGAGGACTCGGCCTACGCCGGGCCGCACCTGCTCGCGGTCGCTGACGGCATGGGCGGGTACGAGGCCGGCGAGGTCGCCAGCGCCGCCGTCATCTCCACCGTAGCTCCGCTCGACCGAACCGAGCTTCCGCCCGCTGAGCTGATCGATGCGCTGGCTTCGGCGGTCGCCACGGCGAAGCAGGCACTGCGTCATATCGTCGATACCGATCCCGCGGTTGGCAGCATGGGCACCACGCTCACCGCGATGCTCTGGTCCGGCGGCACCGCGGCCGTCTGCCACATCGGCGATTCCCGCGCTTACCTACTGCGCGATGGCGACCTCTACCAGATAACGCGGGATCACACCTTCGTGCAGGCGCTGGTTGACCAGGGCAGGATCCGCCCTGACGAGGTCTCCACCCATCCGCAGCGCTCGCTGCTGCTGCGAGCGCTCGACGGCCGCACCGACGCGGATCCTGATCTGTCCACGCTGACCGCGCAGGCCGGTGACAGGTACCTGCTTTGCTCGGACGGTCTGCCGGTCGCGGTCAGCGACGAGCAGATATTGCAGGCCCTGGCGGATGTCGCCGAGCCAAACGACGCCGTTCTGCAGCTGATTGATCTGGCCATTCGAGGCGGCGGACCTGACAACATCACCTGCATCGTCGCCGATGTCATCGACACGGCGGTGAGCCCGCTGGCGCCGACCAGGGCTGCCCTGGTGGCCGGGGCCGCGAGCGGCGGCGGCAGCAACGACACCAAGCCGATCACCAAGCCGATGGACGGGAACGACCGCGGGGTGACCCGGCTCGAGTCGGTTCCCGCATCACCACCGGTGCCGGTGAACGCGTCGGCGGCGGTCGGCCAGACGACCACGCCGGCCCGCGGCAGCACTCGCCCTGGTCGGTTCCCAGCAGTTGGCGCCAGCCCGGATCCGGTGGAACCGGACGACGACGAGCCGCGCCCCGGCCGCCGCCGACTGCCGGTGATGACGTCAGTTATCGCCCTCGCCGTGCTGCTGATCGCTGGCGGCCTGTTTGCCGGCTACCAGTACACCCAGAGCCAGTACTACATCGGCACGGCACATGGCGAGGTCATCATCTTCCGCGGCCTGAGCCAGCCGGTGCTCGGGATCTCACTGTCCAGCGTGGCGCAGTCGACCGGTGTCCCGCTGGCCGGCGTGCCGACCAATTACGTTCCCGAGATCCGCGGTGCCACCATCGCTGGCGGGCTCGCCCAGGTCAACCGGAGCATGGACACGATTCGCAACGGCTACCTCAGCTGTCGGGCCGCCTACGCGGCGGTGCGGCGGTGGGAGGCAGGCAAGCCCAAGCCGGTGACTGAGCGGCTCCGGGTCAACGGAAAGACCGTACTTAGGACCGTGACCCCGCCCTACCACCGGCCCAAGCCAAGCATCCCGCAGGACTGCCCGCCGATGCCCGGCACGTCGCCCTGACCGCCGTCATGAGCGGGCGGGCTGTCCTGGTCACCGGTGGATCGCGCGGCATCGGCCGCGCCGTGGCGCGGCAGTTCGCCGCTGCCGGTGACCGGGTCGCGATTCATCATCGCGACTCGGCCGCGCTAGCCGCCGATCTGCTGGCCGAGCTTCCCGGCAGCGGTCACGTTGTCGTGCAGGCCGATCTCACCGAGCCGGCCGCGGTCCGAACCATGGTGGACCAGGCAGCCGAGTCGCTGGGCGGGCTGGACGTGCTGGTCAACAATGCCGGGATCTTCACCCCGCATCCGATCACGGAGGTCTCCTACGAGGAGTGGCAGGCGCAATGGCAGGCCACCCTCGGCATCAACCTGATCGGCGCGGCCAACACCACCTGGTGCGCGGTGCAGCACATGACCGGCCGGGGCGGACGGATTATCAACGTGTCGTCGCGCGGTGCGTTCCGCGGCGAGCCGCGGTCGCCTGCCTACGGCGCGAGCAAGGCGGGTCTGAACGCGTTCGGCCAGTCGCTCGCCAGGGCCCTGGCGCCGATGGGGATCGCGGTCTGTACGGTGGCGCCAGGGTTCGTCGCCACCGACATGACCAACGAGCACCTCAAGCCGCCGCGCGGGGACGAGATCAGGGCGCAGAGTCCGTTCGGGCGGGTCGCTGAGCCCGACGAGATCGCGGCCGCCGTGCTCTACCTGGCATCGGCTCAGGCGGAGTGGGCGAGCGGCGCGATCCTCGACCTCAACGGCGCCTCTTATCTGCGGACGTAGCCTGCCCTCGCGCTAGCCGCGGAGATAGCCTCCGCTCGCGCTATCCGGACGTAACCCGCCCTCGCGTTATCTCCGGGCGTAGCCGCTACCCGCCCCATCCGGGCGTAGCCGCTACCCGCCCCATCCGGGCGTAGCCGCCCCTTGCTTGTCAACCAATGTTGACAAGCTGGACTACGTCAACCTATATTGACGGCATGAGCAATGAGGTAGCGCTGGCGGAGGCTGCCAGCGGAGGCGATCCGGCCGAGGGGCTGCGGGCCGCCCGGGCGCTCCGCGAGCTTGCCGAGCGCCTTGAGGCGCTTCAGGTCGACAACGCCAGGGCGCACGGCTGGTCCTGGCAGGAGATCGCATTCTTCCTCGGCGTCAGCAAGCAGGCCGTGCACAAGAAGCATTCGGGCCGTCGGACCGTCGGCTGACGGCCGCGGGAGGGACGATTCAGATGTTCGAGAGATTCACCCAAGACGCCAGGAGCGCCGTGGTGCGCGCGAGGGCAGAGGCCGTGGGAGCCGGGCAGGACCACATTGGCTGCGAGCACCTGCTGATCAGCCTGATCGCCGGGCGCGGCCCCGCGGCCCAGGCGCTGACCGCCGCCGGGCTTGAGATCACCAGCTTGCGGGCAGGCGCGCCGGGCCAGCCTGGCGCCGGCCCCAAGCCGCTTGATGCTGAAGCGCTGGCGACCCTGGGCATCGACCTCGACGCGGTCCGGCGCGCCACCGACGCGGCCTTCGGCCCCGGTGCGCTGGACCGGGCCAGCTCCGGGCGGCGCGGCGCACTCGGGGCCGCTCGCCGGATGTCACTGGATGCCGACGCCAAGAAGTCCCTGGAACTCGCGCTCCGGTCCACGACCCGGTTCAGGCAGCCAGGCATCTCATCCGGCCACCTGCTGATCGGCCTGATCGACCAGGGCGACAACGTGGCGCTGGACATGCTGGTTGCGGCAGGTGCTGACCCGGCTGCGCTGCGTGCCGACGTGATCGCCCGGCTGACCGCGGCTGCCTGACCCGCGCGCACTGGCGACCACCATCAGCCGGACTGTCACCGCCTGACCCGGGCGGTCACCGCCGGCCTCGTCAGGCGCTCCGGTCAGCGGACTCGTTGGCCTGGTCGGTCAGGTGCAGCGCGATCTGGAGGAACGCGAGCAGGTCAGCCGACTCAGCGATGATCTTGCTAGTCGGCGCGCCCGCACCGTGCCCGGCCGCTGTGTCGATCCGGATCAGCACCGG
>Ga0116218_1000146_pt1 | contig 52297 bp, 50 predicted proteins | sample Sb_taG_2_FD_88966 | JGI IMG/M metagenome (GOLD analysis project Ga0116218, IMG submission 88966) | Peat soil microbial communities from Weissenstadt, Germany - Sb_50d_5_LS metaG | ecosystem: Environmental > Terrestrial > Soil > Wetlands > Peat | place: Germany: Weissenstadt | collected 2010-09-21 | reverse complement strand
GAGATCACGATTGAAGGGACCCAGGCCGCCGACTTCTTTGGCGTCATCAACCAGGAGAAACTGATGGATCTCGATCAAGTCTGGTTTCTCCATGTGAATGATGGGGTAATCGATCGCATCAAGGCCTATTGGTGTCAAAACCGCCTCTACCGGCGATTAGGTGTGAAGCGACTGGACAACGTCACTATTACAGCGTAAGAGAGGAGAGGTACACATGAGTGTGACGAGTATTCCTAATGCAATCGAGGTGGTCACTGCATTTTTTGATGCCTACCGCGCTCAAGACGTAGAGCGTATGGTTGAGCTCTGTTCGGACAATGCCGACTTCCATTATTTGCCTTTCGAACTATGGGGTAAGCAGCGGGTTATTCGGGGTGACGGAAAGGTTCGAACTATCGGCAAGGTCATCTGGACGACACTTATCGACTCGTTTCCTGACATCACCAACAAGGTTATATATATGACCTCAGATGACGAGGGGAATGTTGCGGCAGAAGTAATGATCTCTGGTACGCAGGCTAAGCCATTCGGCACCATGGGCAATCAGGGACTCCACTACGATCTGCCGCACGTCTTCTTGTTTCGCATTGGAAGGGAGGGCTTGATCGAAGAAATAACAGGCTATTGGGACACTGCCGATTGGTACCGGCAGCTTGGTAGACTCGAAGTCGACTAGGAACATCATATAGAGATGCATGAGTTGATGCAATAAAGGAGGATACTATGGCTCGCATGAAGCGGGAGGAATGGTACAACATCGCCCGCGATGTCGATTGGACCAGGTCTTATGTCGACGAAGAAGCGGTCTTCCCAGAGTGGATGTCAGGGAGCGGCAAAGTGCCTCGCGAGGCCTGGAAGAACTGGGATGAACCGTACAAGTGTGCCTATAACAACTACGTGGCGACACAGCGCGAGAAGGAAGGGTCTGTCTACGCGGTCAAGTCTGCTTTGCAGCGCTCTAATGTTTTTGAATCGTTAGACGAGGGATGGAAGTCGACCGCTAAGGCCCACTTCGGTGCTATCTCGCTGATCGAGTACTTGGCTGTACTTGCTGAGCAGCGCATGGCTCGTTTTGGACTGTCGCCAGCGTGGCGCAACATGGCGGTATATGGCACGCTAGACGAAATTCGTCACACCCAGATGGACTTGTACCTGGCCCACGAGTTTATCGGCAGAGACCCTCAATTCGACTGGGCGCTCAAAGCCTATCATACCAATGAATGGGGCATCATCGCTGCGCGAGCGCTCTTCGATGGCATGATGCTCGGTCCGAACGCGGTCGATATCGCCATCCAATTGCCTTTCACACTCGAGACCGGCTTTACCAACCTGCAGTTCGTGGCCCTCGCAGCGAACGCGCTCGACTCTGGCGACATCAGCTTCGCCAACATGATTTCGTCGACCCAAACCGACGAGGCCCGGCATGCGCAACAAGGCGGACCGACGCTGGAAATCCTTATGCAGCATGACCCCAAGCGAGCACAGTGGACGATCGATAAGATGTTCTGGCTCTCGGCCCGGCTGTTCTCGATCCTCACTGGCCCGGGAATGGACTACTATACACCTCTTGAACATCGCAAGCAGTCGTATAAGGAGTTCATGGAGGAGTGGATCGTCGCCGAGTTTATCCGCCTTATTGAGGACTATGGTCTGAAGAAACCCTGGTACTGGGACGAGTTCATTGCCGGGCTAGACACCTGGCACCATTCGCTACACCTGGGTGTCTGGTTCTGGCGCCCCACCGTGTGGTGGAAGCCGCAGGCAGGCATATCGAAAGCCGAGCGGGCATGGCTGCAGGAAAAGTATCCCCATTGGGAAGAGCAGTGGGGTCCCATCTGGGATACGCTCATTGAGAACGTTAATGCTGGCAACATGCAAGGGACGCTGCCCGAAACGCTGCCGTGGCTCTGTAATCTGTGCCACCTACCGATTGGTACCTCTGCTTCCCCGAATAACCCGAAGTATCCTGTGCGCAGCTATCCGCTCACTCATAATGGCTATACCTATCACTTCTGCTCCAGGCCATGTCGACAGATCTGGTGGGAGGACAAGGATACTATGCACCAGAAAACCGTCATTGAGCGCTTGCTTACTGGCGAGATCCAACCGCCGGATGTAGGTGGCATCCTGGCCTGGATGGGGCTTACCCCGGAGGTAATGGGCGACGACGCTTACAATTACAAGTGGGCTGAAGAGTATCGCAAGCCGGCAGCGGCCGCGGGAGCATAAGGAGGAGAGTATGCCTGATCCACAACCCGTCCCCATCAATGCTAAGTTTGACGATGACTTCGTTACTCAGTTGGTCGTCGTACTGGATACGGATACCATGCGGGAAGTAGCTGCCAAGGTAGCGCACCATGTGGTTGGCAAGCGCCTACCATTCAGGGACGCGGACATGGTAGTGCGCTTCCAAGGGCACGACTTATCCCCCGACGTAACGGTCTCTGATGCTGGCATTGCGCCACTGCAGAACGTCTATGTCGACTGGGTGGAGAAGGGAGCAACGCCGTGAAGAACGCCGTAGGACCTGTTCTGCGGATGTCTGATGACATCGATGCAATCATTGCGGCCATCGAGGATGACAACCCTGGCACGGAAATTGAGGTCATCGATAGGGGAGCCTACGTCCGCATCCAAGCAGAACATCGCATGAAGGTAACCCGCGCCTCGATCGAGCGGCATATTGGACGCACCTTCGAAATGAGGCAGCTCGAGCCAATGATGTCCGCCTTTGCAGGCCGCATCGAAACTACCTCGGATGCTATTTTGTGGTCGTATAAGCGAGAGGAGGAACCCGTCTCATGAGCCAGACACCAGCACGCAAATTGCGCACCTGGAGTAGATTCGGCCAGATCCGCCGTGTGCCGAGCGAATATGAAATCGTCACGCATGATGCCAATTACACGGTCCGTAAGGACCGGGTGGCAGCACTGGAAGGCAATCCCACCTCGCCGGTTAACATGTGGTATCTGACCTATCGTGACCACTCACCGCTGCAAGTGGAGGATTGGCATGGCTTTCGGGACCCTGAAGAACTTACATATCGCAAATATGTGACGATGCAGGATGAGCAGGAGACGGTTGTGGAAGGTATCCTGGATGAGTTTGGCAAGGTGAACCACGATGCCAACCTGTCGCCACGGTGGTTACGAGTGCTCTCGACCGTTTTTACACCCATGCGTTATCCCGCCCACACCATCCAGATGATGCAGGCGTATCTGGGTCAGATCGCTCCCACTTCCTACATCACCAACTGCGCGGGATTCGCAGCAGCGGACCAGTTGCGCCTGGTATCGCTCGTAGCATATAGAACGCGCCAACTTCAAATTGCTCACCCAGATGCAGGATTTGCAACAGGGGAGCGGCAGCTTTGGGAGGAACACCCGGATTGGCAGCCCACGCGCCGCGCATTGGAGACCGCGCTTATCGCTTATGACTGGGGCGAGTGCTTGACCGCTGTTAACCTTGTCCTCATTCCGATGCTCAGCGAAATCTTGCTACGGCAATTGGGGATTGTGGCGGATGCTAACCATGATCAACTGACATGGCTGCTTTTGTCTAACTTGTCCATCGACGCGGAGAGGAACTCTCGCTGGAGTGCTGTGCTTGCTCGTTATGCCATTTCGAAACGACCAGAGAATGCCTCAGTGCTCAGGAAATGGGTGCATCGCTGGACTCCCAGGGCGGATGAGGCGGCGACTGGCCTGGCTCATTTGCTGGCCGAGCTTCCGGAGGTCAGCCGGGATACAGATACAACGATGGCTGCGGCAAAGGCAGCACGCGAACGTGTACTGTCCGAAGCTGGCATCCTGGCAGCCATAGATTGAGGAGAAAGCGCTTACTAGTGAACCGTGTAGATCTACTGCATAATCAAGAGACCATTTTGGGAATGGGAGACATCGCCCCGGTATTCTCCTCTTGTTATACACGAGATCACGCAGCGATAAAACTGACACAAGTGATACAAACCTCATTGGAAGTACACTAGCATATAAAGCGGTCTGAAGAAGAGGTAATGACGGCTGTGATGGTTTATGCACAATCTGAAGGAGTTATTCTGCCGGGTGAGTTGGTTGCGTTGCTCGCCCGGCAGGCATGAAACGAAGGGCCAATAAGAGGGGGTTGAGTGATGCAGAGGTATGAGATTATGCCGTTCGAGGATCTCTGGATTGGAGAGATGCTGGGTGTTGAGGTTGGAGGTATTAAAATACTGTTGTTGAACGTGGAAGACGAGGTCCGGGCTTATCTGGATAGGTGTCCCCATAGAGCCTCGGCGCTAAGTGAAGGAAGTCTAGAGGACCTCACACTAACCTGCGCCACACATTTGTGGGAATTCAACGCGTTGACTGGACGAGGGATCAATCCGGAAAGTAGCGAGTTGATCCGGTTTCCAGTTCGTGTAGAGAATGAGATGATCTATGTGGAAGTCCCTGAAGCAGGAGCGATTCCTCAACATGTTGATCAAGGCGAAGACTGACAGGCCTATAATGAATCTTTTCTCCTCATGAAAGTGAGAGGGTCCTATGCAGCAACAATTCGTAATTGTTGGGGCCAATCTAGCCGGGGGTACGGCTGCTATTACCTTGAGGGAAGAAGGTTTCGACGGCGAGATCGTGCTCATCGGCGCAGAACCGCAGCCTCCTTATGAACGACCTCCGCTCTCTAAGGAATATCTCCAGGGCAAGAAGCCTTTTGAAGATGCCTTGCTTAAACCTGTCAGCTACTATCCTGAGCACAATATCCGTACACTTTTTGGTGTTCGTGCGACCAGGATTGATCCCCAAAATCAAGTGGTTGAGCTTGAGAATGGTGACCGCGTGCCCTATCATAAAGTGCTCGTTGCCACAGGAGTGCGTAACCGCCCGCTGCGCATTCCTGGAGCTGATTTGGCAGGGATCTACGACCTGCGTACTGTTGCTGATGCTGACTGCATCCGTGCAGAAAGCAGGCCCGATCGGCGCGCAGTGCTTGTCGGTATGGGGTTCATAGGCTGCGAGGTAGCGGCGTCGCTGCGCTCTCGGAGCGTCGAGGTCACTGTTGTCGAGTTTTTCAAAACGCCACTATTTCGCGTGCTGGGCGAGCAGGTAGGGCGCGTCTTCGAAGCCATTCACCGTGAGCAAGGAGTACAGATGTTCTTTGAGGAGTCGGTCGCGGCATTTGAAGGCACGCGTCAAGTTCGGCATGTAGTGACCAGTAATGACCGACGCATCGAATGTGATTTCGTTGTCGTCGGCGTTGAGCCAGTCACTGATGTCGTGGCCGGTTCCGGGGTGAAGGTCGAGAATGGCATAGTCGTCGATGAGTACTGCCAGACCAATGTAGAGGGCATTTATGCCACTGGAGATGTGGCCAATCACTTTCATCCTGTCTTTGGGCGATTGATCCGTGTTGAGCACTGGCAAAATGCGATCCGCCAGGGAGGGGCAGCAGCTCGTAGTATGCTCGGCAAACGCGAGCCTTACGAAGACATACATTGGTTCTGGTCTGACCAGTACGACTACAATGTACAATACGCGGGTTTCCACAGCGGTTGGGACGAGTTGGTCGTACGTGGCAATCTGGACCAGCGCAATTTTGTAGTCTTCTACATGCAGGAGCAGCGTATAGCCGCCGCAGTAGCTTTCAATCGTGGCAGGGACGTGCAGCGTGCAATGCGTTTGATTAAAGCGCGAGTCGGGGTTGATCCCGCGAGGCTGCGGGATGAAAATACCGACCTCCGTTCACTCATGCCGGGAGCAAAGCCGGTGCGGACACACCAGCACCACATAGATCCCCATCCAGTAGCGCGCCCCGGTGAGGAAACTAAATGATTAGATAGCCTGGAGAAGGCCTGCGCAAAAGCTCTAATTCGTCCACTCCGAGTGCCTCGGCTACCCGGCTCAACTCGCTCGGTTCGGGTTTATATTGTCCTTGCTCCAGCGCAATTATCGTGGTTTCCTCTAGCCCGGCGCGCTGTGCTAGTTCTAATTGCGTGAATCCTGCTTTCGTCCGAGCCTCCGCTATAGCTGCCCCTAATTGGGCTCGTGATACTAGCATGCTCGTCAACTCCTTTATGTCAGGTAGGCTCGACAACAGTGTACAATAGTGTAAGATTACCATAGATTGTTGCTGATTACCAATTGTTGTATAGTCCAGGGAGAAATAGTTATGGAAGGTGATGTAATCAATGTGATGGGCTTCGATGTCTCGCCTCTAGAGGTCGAAGAAGGCTTGTGCATGCATCCAGCAATTGAGGAAGTTGCCGTAATTGGTGTACCTGACGCCTACCTTGGCCAGACAATCAAGGCTTTTATTTCTCTCAAGCCCGGGGCTCAAGCAACGCCGAAGGAGATCATCGCCTTCTGTAAGGAGCGGATGCCGAGGCACCAGTACCCGAGGCAGGTTGAGATCGTTGAAGAACTCCCCAAGAGTGAGACGGGTGAGGTCCTGCGTCACAAACTGCACGCACAGGAATCAGCTCGGCTACGCGGTCAGCCTCGGCCGCACTTGTGAAAAAATAAACTGTCCTTTATTGTACGAGGTGCAAAAAGTTGCGGGTGGTAACGAATAAGAAGGAGTTAGATATGGCTTCCCAAGAGACCACCTATGATCTGCTCATATTAGGCGGAGGTCCGACGGCGTTTGCCGCTGCTCTCCGGGCCAAAGAGCTTGGTAAAACTGCTGTGATGGTCGAGGACCGCATGCTCGGAGGGACATGTGTGAATCGCGGTTGCCTCCCGTCCAAGAACTTAATCGAAGCGGCGCGACTCGTATTTGATGCAGCTCACCCGCGCTATCCGGGTCTCACACCTGCCCGGCTGGCACTTGATTTTCCTGCACTGGTGGCGCAGAAGGATGATATTATACGTGATTACCGCGAACAGCATTATGCGGGTATCTTAGACGCATCAGATGGAGCAGGAGGAAATCCGATCCAAATTGTAGAGGGCCGTGCGGTACTGGTGGATCAACATATGGTTGAGGTCACTAGTTCCGGCGGTCACGTGCGTCTGCTGAGTGGCGATCAGGTGCTTATCGCCACGGGATCCTTACCCTTTCTGCCAGATATCCCCGGTTTAGCTGATGTCCCCTATCTCACAAGCGACTTGCTTACCAGCCAGGAGGATCTCGAATTGACTGAACTTCCTCCGTCTCTAATGATTATTGGTGGAGGCTATATTGCACTCGAGCTTGGCCAGATGTTCTCAAGACTTGGCAGCCAGGTGACGATCCTGGAACGCTCGGAGCGTATTCTAAAAGGTGAGGAGCCTGAGATCAGTCTGGCTCTCATGGACATTTTGCTCGATGAAGGGGTTCGCATCGTGACAGATGCCCATATCCGGCAGGTATCGGGTGATGCTAATCGAATCATTTTGGTTGCTGATGTAGGTAACAAGCCCAGGCATTTCACAGCTGCAAAATTACTGGTAGCAGCAGGGCGGTCGCCTAATACTGTTGGTATTGGCTTGGACCAAGCTAGGGTCCATCTCAATGAGCAGGGTTCCGTTCAAGTAGATTCGTATTTACGTACTAACATAACACATATCTGGGCAGCCGGGGATGTGATTGGCAGCGGAATAGAGAGCCAGATGGCGACACCAATTGGCGCATACGATGGAGGTATCGCCGCCAGTAATGCCCTCGGTGGCGCTCTTCGTCAAGCGGATCACTCGGTGATCCCACGCGCGGTCTTCACTGATCCAGAGGTGGCGATTGTAGGCATAACCGATGAGGAAGCCACTGCTCGAGGCATAGAGTGTCAGTGCCAGGCAATTCCCATTAGCGCTGTGCCACGAGCGGGTGCGACCCGCTATACACCTGGAGTCATTAAGATGGTAATCGAACGCGCAACCCACCGTGTGCTGGGGGTGTCAATGGTTGGAACCAACGCGCACGAAGTCATCCATGAGGCAGCAATGGGACTTCGATTCAGAGCCACTATAGATGACTTCATCGACATGATCCATGTCTATCCCTCGATGGCCGAGGCCCTCAAAATAGTCTCTATCTCCTTCAGCAAGGATTATACCAAACTATCCTGTTGTGCTACTTGAAAAAAGCGTTGGGAAGAGAGTGGAGTTATGTTGCAATAATTGCAACGGATCCAAATTCTAGAACGTGTTTTGTACAAGAAGAAGAAAGTCAACTACCCAGGGATGCGTTGCTCAGGATGTGGCTCGGTAGTTGTGAGAGATTCAGTCAAACCAGAGAGATTTCTTTCGGCAAACAGCTCAATTGCTGCAATTATCTCTCCAAATTCCTGCCCTTTTTCAGTGAGGTGGTACTCAACGCGGGGTGGAATCTCGAGGAAAGCTCGTCGCTGCACCAGCCCCAGCTCTTCCAAAGCTCTCAGCCTTAGGGTAAGCGTTCTCGAGCTTATATGCCCCATGTAAGCTTGCAGTTCGTTGAAGCGTTTGGGACCACGTAAGAGGTTAATGATGATCAGCAGAACCCACGCATCGCCAATCAAACGAATGGCACGCCCCATGGGTGTGGTCGCACACGCCTCGGGCATTTCGGTAGGTTGTTCCTGGTCTGGTGTTTTCATACCGCAAGTATAGCACATCTTTGTGAGAAAAGCAACTTTCTTGACAACTTTAGCTTTCTATGATACCCTTACTTTCATAGGGGAAGTTATAGATGAGACAAGAAATGAGCATACTACAATGTTCTTGTTCGTCCATATATTCTTGAAAGGAATATCTTTCATGACCATCACTATGAGTATCGCACTCCTCTTGCTGCGTCTGGGGGTTGGATTGACATTGGCTGGACATGGCGTGCAAAAACTGTTTGGGTGGTTTGGAGGTCCTGGTCTCAACCGGGTGAAACAGGGTTTCGAAAAGCAAGGTTTTAAGCCTGTCTGGCCCTGGATCGTTCTGGCTATTGTGGGTGAAGTTGGCGGAGGCTTCTCTGTCGCACTGGGCTTTTTGACTCCCCTGGGCGCCGCTGGTATCTTCGGTGCAATGGCTATGGCAACGTTCAAAAGCCACTGGAAAAATGGGTTCTGGCTAAACAAAGGTGGCTATGAGTATTCCCTGATACTAATGATCGCGAGCATCACCATCGGGCTTATGGGACCTGGCAACTATTCGCTGGATACCCTCTTTGGAATCAACCTTCCACAGGCGATGTTATTCTGCATCCTTGCAGTTGCTGCCCTGCTTATAGATGCTATCGGCATCTTAATCAGCCGTAATCCCTCGATCACGACTCACGAGAACGTATCCAAAGTTTCATAGCAACGTATCTAGCCAACGCAATGTCAAATAGAAAGCGAGGTACAAAGCGAAGACTGTAAAAATATTGTCAGGCGTAGCCTGACCCGGTGTTCAATTGGAAAGCATTGCTTTGAATATGAGTTTTAGTTTTATTTAACAGGAGGAAATAACATGACAACACAGAATCAACCAACAAGTGACACAAAGAGTCGTTGGATCTTTGACCCCTATCACACACAAGTCGAGTTCGCAGCCAAGCACCTGGGTATGATGACGGTGCGTGGGAACTTTCTCGAAATCGCCGCGGATGGCTATATCGATCCCGACCATCCCGAAGCGTCATCAGTGGATATCACGATTCAGACGGCCAGTATCCGCACCCACAATCCACAGCGGGACAATGACTTACGCGCGTCGAATTTTCTCGAGACTGATAAGTATCCAACGATGCATTTCAAAAGCACCAAGATCGAACAAACCGGACCTGAGACCTACAACGCGACAGGGGACCTAACTATTAAAGGCAATACCCATCCGGTTACATTGAAGGTGGTGAAATACGGGGAATTCAATGACCCGAATATGATGGGCCATCGTTACGGCTACAGCGCTGAGACCAAGATCAACCGGAGGGACTTCGGCTTGACATTCGACATGATGCTCGATGGAAAGTTGATAGTTAGTAACGAGGTCAAGATCTTTATCGAGGGTGAGTTTGTCGAGCAGAAGCAAGAGCAATAGACATGGAAGATGGCGTCAATCGCGAACAACTGCTGAGCATCTATGCTCAAAGCAAGACCATCGCGGTAGTGGGAGCCTCGGCTGATGAGTCAAAGGCTTCGCATAGAATCCCCAACTATCTGCAACGTCAAGGCTACCGCATCCTGCCGGTGAATCCGCGGGGTGGCGAGCTCTTAGGCGAGCAGGTTTTCCGCTCGCTCCTTGAGATCGATGTGCCTGTGGACGTAGTGGAGGTGTTCCGTACTGCTCAGGAAGCCCCAGAGATCGCCCGCCAAGCTGTGACCATAGGCGCGAAGGTACTCTGGCTACAACTAGGTATCGTCTCGGAGGAGGCCCGACGCATCGCGGAAGCTGCGGGATTGACCGTTGTCATGGATCGCTGTATGGGCGCCACTCATGTAATGCTTGGCCTGGGACCCGGACCAGATTGAGATAATCGAGGAAGAGGCAATATGACTAGAAGAGCCTAATCATGTTGTCTCTTTTATGGGGAGTAGTACAATCGTGGAAATCGGCATCCATACCTTTGGCGAACTCGTTCCCGATCCGCATACGCACCAGAAAATCAGCGCGCACGAGCGCCTGAATCAAGTAATTCGTATGGCTATCCTGGCTGACGAAGTTGGCCTGGATATCTTCGGCGTCGGTGAGCATCATCGACTCGACATCGCCGCCTCAACGCCGGCTGTTGTCCTGGCTGCGGTTGCCCAGGCCACCAAACGCATCCGTCTTACAAGCACAGCCACTGTCCTCAGCACTGCTGATCCTGTGCGCGTTTTTGAGGAGTTCGCCACCCTGGATCTGATCTCAGATGGCCGTGCCGAGATCATTGCCGGTCGAGGCGCCTTCGTCGAATCTTTCGAGTTGTTTGGTTTTGATCTCAAAGACTACGATGACCTGTTTGCCGAAAAGATAGATCTACTAACCCGGCTAAATGATTCTGAACGCATTACCTGGCAGGGTCGCTTCCGTCCTGCACTTCATGAAGCCCAGATCGCACCGCGCCCTTTGCAGGCTCCTCTCCCCATCTGGATAGCTGTTGGCGGCACACCACAGAGCGCGATCAGGGCAGGTACTATGGGTTTGCCCATGAATCTGGGCATTATTGGTGGCGCATCTGCTCGTTTTGTTCCTCTCGTCGACCTCTATCGGAGGGCAGGAGAGCGTGCCGGGCATGATCCTGCTGCGCTCAAAGTCGCTGTGACCAGCTATATCCATGTGGCCAGGACCTCCCAGGAAGCCCTGGAAACATTCTATCCATATCGTACCAACTACTTCAAATCGTTAGGAGGAGACCGAGTAAAGCACATGTCGTTCAGCCGATCGGAGTACGAATGGGAAGCCGAGAAAGAGAACGCGCTTTTCGTCGGAAGTCCGCAGCAGATCATTGATAAACTGCTCTATCAGTACGAGTTATTTGGGCACCAGCGCTTTATCGGACAGGTCGATATCGGGGGCATGCCCTTTGACAAAGTGGCCCAGGTTATCGAACTACTTGGAACAGAGGTCGCACCTGTAGTTCGTCGTGAGATGGCCAAAGCCGATCAAGCATAAATGTTCCTAAGTACTACGAGTCTCATAAACATTTTATTGGAAGACGCGATGGACTTACTTGATGATATCACCCAGGCATTAGATACAGTTTCTGCTGCGAGAGGGAAGCATGCCTGAGTTCCGTTGTGTGACCAAGGCACCCGTTGAAAAAGGAAGTATCAAGCATCCCATTCCATAACCAGTTCTGAGTGGATGTCTGTGTGGCCACTTGACAGCGGGTATATTCGAAGGTAATATACTACCAATATGGAAATATTTGAAAGGGGAAATAGCTTTACCGGGAATCGAGGAGAGAGTGATGGCAGCTATGGAGAGTGGACTCAACCCTAAGCAAACCCGCGCTGTTCAGGACTTTATGATGTTTCTTGGCGAACGCATGGGTCAAACCAACTACCAGTTTGAGCATACCATGCATTGTTCCCCAGAAGAGGTGAGTGTGCTCTATATCCTCGCGGAACGCAGTCCCCAGATGGTCAAGGAGATCGCGCGAGGTCTCCAGGGCGTAGGCATGAGTAAACTCACCCGCCTCCTTGATCAACTGGAAGAACAAGGCTATATCAGCCGCTCGCTCAACCTGGAGGATCGGCGTAGCTTTCATGTGAGCCTTACGGAGCAGGGAAAGGTGCTCTTTGAGCATTTCGAGCAGCAAATGGCGGCTCTGGCCGAGAACATTATGCGTGCGCTCACCCCCATCGAACGGCTGCTGCTGGTAGAATTGTTCGCCAAGGTACGTGCCAACTGGAGTGCAGATAGCCTTGAGCAGCGGGACTGATGCGTCTCTTCTCTCCTGCTTCCCATGATGTACCTGAACTCGTTTTTTTGGCGTGCTGATAGTTCTACTCTAGAAATATCTCATTTTGGTGAAAATTGATCTCTTAACCGCACTTTTGAGCTTTCTCCTCATGCAGTGAGGTCAATAAACGAACGAATGGAGAACCGATATTATGACCGCAACCAACGACAGAAGCCAGGTTCCTGCGACGGGCGTCACGACCTGGAAGATCGATCAAGAGGTATCACGTGTGGAGTTCACCGCTCGCATGCGCCTAATGTTTGTCACGAAGGTGACCGTGCAGGGGCGCTTTAACGATATTGCAGGCACGCTCACAGTGGACGAAAGCGAGCCGACGAACTCGCATGCCACCATCACTATTGGCACCGGCAGCCTGGATACAAAAATGGCGGCACGAGATAAACACCTGTACTCAGCTGACTTCTTCGATGTCGAACATTATCCATCGATGACCTTTAGCAGTCAACGCATTGAGGTACTCGACCAGGCTGCAGGCCATTACCGCATCACTGGTCCTCTTACAATACGTGAAGTGACCCATGAAGTCAGCCTTGATGCACGGGATATCTCTTCCAAGACATCGGGTGAGAGCCGGCTCACATTTCATCTCACGACCGTTCTCGACAGACGCGACTGGGGCATCACCTGGAGCCGTCCCATGCAGAAGATTGCAGACCAGGTCAATCTCGATCTCACCGTTCAGTTCATTTCTGCCTCACCCATTGAATAAGAAATTGTAGCAGGTGTCCGTTTAGCAAAAAATGATCCGGGAAATAGCTTATGTCGAAAAGGGAAGCATTGTTTCCATCACACTTGACAGGTTGAAGAAGGAGGACTATAGTTAGCACGTAACTTACTAATTGTTAAGTAAGATACATACCAGATAATGAGAAATCCAGAAGTAAACCAATGAAGAAATCCATACATGTAGAGAGTCGTCCACCTGCTGGAGATCGTGAGACCAGGCAACAGATTCTCGAAGTGGCCCGAGAACTCTTCCTTTCCAGGGGATACAAAGGCGTGTCTATGAAAGAGGTAGCTGAGGAGATACAGGTCACCTCAGCGGCACTCTACTATCACTTTCCCGGTGGTAAGCAGGATCTCTTCTTCAACATCATCCAAACTATGCTCGAGGATTGGACGCAAGGGGCGCTCCTTGCGACTGCGCAGTCGCAAGGACTGCGGGAAGGATTGATCAAGCTGACTCAGTACCTGCTCACCCTGCCCATCGATCGTTTTTCGATCCTTGCACGAGATATTCACGAAAATGTACTCGATCATGACACTCAACGTGTGGCTCTGGAACAATCGCAGAGTATTTTTGTCCAGCATGTGACCGACCTGTTTCAGCAAGCCATCGATGACGGTGAGATCACTCGGGAGATTCCGGCCACTATACTCGCGACTATGTACGAGGGCATGAGCATCTCGCTCCTGCGTAGTCAACATCTTGCAATTGGAGGAGCCGAGCGCTACAACGCTGTGCAATTGGCAGGCTTTGTCGTCTCGGTCCTACTTAGAGGTATCGCTGACCAAAACTCATCTTGAACATGTACTTGACAATGATCTGATGATCGTCTAAGGCGCATAGCTTTATCCAGATCTTACTTACTAAACGATAAATAATTTTTGAATCTATCTCTCTAGCAATAGATTTACGTACCCTGTAGAGGAGTTCATTATGTCATTTCTCGCGAGGCTTAGCCTCAAGAATCGCAGCCTCATCGCATTAGCCACGATCGCCATCTTACTCATTGGTGCTATCGTGATCCCATCGCTTAAACAAGAACTGTTCCCCTCGCTGGATTTCCCAGCCATCTCTATCGTAACAGTATATGCCGGAGCTTCTCCCAGCATCGTTGAGCATGATGTCACTACTCCACTCGAGCAAAGTATCCAGGGAATCGCTGGTATGCAGCAGATGACATCCTACTCGAATCAGGGAGTCTCCATTATTGTCGTCCAGTACAACTTCGGCACCGACATCAATCAAGCCAGTCAGACGCTGACCCAGCATATCACCCAGGCGCAGGCAAGCCTCCCTTCAGGTATTACACCCCAGGTCCAAACCTTCAGCGTCAGTTCACTGCCGGTTATTCAATTAGCCGTTACCTCTTCTCAGGATCCTGTCACTCTTGCAGCTCAAGTGAAACAGGAAGTGGTGCCAGCCTTGCAAGGTATCGACGGGGTGGCCAATGCCAGTGTGACCGGGGTGGAACAGCAGATCGTGACGGTGAACTTAGATCTGAAAAAGATGCAGGCTGCTGGACTCACGGTGAGCCAGGTCGAAGGGGTGCTTCAAGCCAATAACATCACTCTGCCCGCCGGTCAGATTACCTCCAATGGGCAGACGTTGCCGGTACAAGTTGGCAACACGTTCTCCTCCCTGGATGATCTCAAGCACCTGGTCGTTGGTGTATCTGCACCACCCACTGTGACTGCTACGGGAACCACAAGTTCCTCGGCGCTTCCCACCGGGGTACAGACACCGACAACGCTTCCCACCGGGATACAGACGCCAGCAGCTACTCCAACGCCCATTACACTAGGAGAAATCGCAACAGTCACGCAGACTCTCGCTCCATCGACTTCAATTACGCGCACCAATAGTAAACCCAGCATTGGAATCGCCATTACCAAAACCAATGATGGTAACACTGTCTCCATCTCACAGGCTATCCAGGATAAACTCCCGTCACTTGAAAATACGTTGGGACATAACGCCAGGATCTTTGTGGTCTATGATCAATCCCCATTCGTGAAAAGCTCAGTGACCGGATTGATTACAGAGGGATTGATTGGTGCGGGTTTCGCTATTCTGGTAATCCTCGTTTTCCTCCAATCGCTGCGCTCGACCCTGGTCACTGCGGTCTCCATCCCACTTTCCGTCGTGATCGCACTCATCGGGCTATGGGTGGGCCAGTTCTCGCTCAATATTCTGACGCTGGGAGGATTGACGATCGCCATTGGGCGCGTAGTTGACGACTCCATCGTAGTGCTGGAGAACATCCAGCGGCACCTGAAGCAGGACGTCGGGGCTGAGAAGAGCGCAACCATCATCGTTGCGGTGCGCGAGGTCGCTCGCGCAGTCACCGCCTCCACGATTACAACAGTGTGTGTCTTTCTGCCCATCGCGTTCACCAGCGGCCTGGTGGGAGAACTCTTTAGATCCTTCGCCATCACAGTGACGATTGCCCTGCTAGCCTCACTCTTCGTGGCGCTCACCGTTATCCCGGTGCTGGCCTACTGGTTCTTGAAAGTGCCGGATACACAGAAATCTTCTGCAAAGCATGAGCAACAGAGCCAGACATTTCTTGAGCGGGGGTATGTACCAATAGTACGATGGGTGGTCACCCATCGACTCGCCAGTATCATAGCCGCACTGGTCATCTTCTTCGGTTCGATCGCCCTGGTGCCGCGCCTGGGAACCAACTTTTTCGACAATTCCAGCCAGAACGTCTTCACGATTACGCAAACCCTGCCATCGAGTACCAGCCTGGAGCAGACAGATCAGGCGGCCAGGCAAGTTGAAGCGGTACTCGCCAGCGTGCCAGGCGTTCAAACCTACCAGGTCACCATCGGCTCGAGCGGGTCGGTCGCCAGTTCGTTGAGCGGTGGGAGCGGGTCGAACAGCGCCACCTTTACCGTGACTACCGATCCAAACGCCGACCAGGTCGCTTTACAACAGACGGTGCAGAACCGCTTGCATCAGCGATCGGGTGTGGGAACCGTCACGCTCGGCGACTCCAGTCAAGGATTTAACAATTCTGGCCTTGCCGTGAACGTGCAGGCGTCCAATGACCAGACGCTCAAAGCAGCAACGCAGCAGGTACTGAAAGCTGTGAAACAGGCACCCAACACGACCGATGTGACCAGTAATCTCGCCGATGCATCACCACTGATCAATATCCAGGTCGATCCTACAAAGGCACTGCTACACGGCTTGACGGCCGTACAGGTTGGCCAGGTACTGCGCGCGGTCTATAGCGGGACAACCGTGACCAGAGTCACGCTGGGTGGGACGCAGGAGGATGTGAATATCCAGCTAGGCGCGCCAGCTACGACCGTGCTGGGGATGCAAGACCTGCTCGTTCCAGGCCCCACCGGTAACATCAGGCTGGGTGATATCGCCACGGTCACACAAGCTTATGGTCCGCCCCAGATCACTCACCTGGGCGGGGTGCGTACCGCGACGGTGAGCGCGACTATTACGAGTTCCAATATCGGTGGCGTCAGCCAGGATGTCCAGCAGCGCATCAATAACCTCAGCCTACCAGCTGGGGCTACTGTGTCGCTGGGAGGTGTGACTGCCAGCCAGTCACAGGCTTTCTCGGGTCTCCTCCTCGCACTGCTCATCGCCATCTTGCTCGTTTACCTGGTAATGGTAGCAACTTTTCGCAGCATTATCCAACCACTCATCCTGCTGGTGTCTATCCCGTTTGCGGCCACTGGCTCGATCCTCCTGATGCTTGCAACGAGTACAACGCTGGGAGTGCCAGCCTTGATCGGCTTTTTGATGCTGGTGGGCATTGTGGTCACGAATGCTATCGTGCTGTTAGACCTGGTGAATCAATACCGGGCAAAGGGACTCGATGCAAGAACTGCTGTGATCGAAGGTGGTCGCCGCCGCCTGCGCCCTATTCTTATGACAGCGATTGCCACCATCCTAGCCCTTTTGCCCATGGCAGTGGGTCTGAGCAAAGCGGGCGTCTTCATTGCCGGGCCATTAGCTATCGTTGTGATAGGCGGGCTGACCAGTTCGACCATCCTGACGCTGCTCTTAGTGCCGACGCTCTATGTGATCGTCGAGGATATTCGGGGGCGCTTCGGCAGGAGAAGGCCTACAACGCCTGCACAACCCACACCACCTACTGGGGGAGGCGACCTCGAATCTAGAAGTTCAGATGAATCTTCGCCCACATTCGTCGAGGAGCAAGCAGAACAGGCGCAACACGCTCAACTGTTAGCTTCTGAACAGGCCGAAACGCTTCCGGTGCGGAGCCGAGCGTTGCTTGGACTGACCCTGGCACTCATCGCCCAGGAGGCGCAACTGCCAGAGGCCGATCCACAGATACTGGAAACGCTCTCGTCCGCCTCCAGTGGGCGCTATCCCCAGACGTGGAGTGCAGAACAAGTCGGGAGGGCAGTAGCTCGCGATCTACTCGAACCACTGTCTATAAAGCTTCTAGATTCCTCGACCGGCAATGGACGTGAACATGCTTATGAAAATAACCTGGGCAACGTGTAACCATGAATGATACCATTTCTAGACGAAACGGCACAGAACGTCCCCAGGGCAGGGAAGAACCGGGTCAGCCTCTTGCACCTCTGTGGATCTTTAAGGTTATGAATCCGATCATGAGGGGGCTGCTGCGTTCGCCGCTACACCGTCTAGTAAGCGGCATACTCATGCTGCTAACGTACACAGGATGCAAGACAGGCAAACAGTACACCATTCCGATTGGCTACTTCTTGTGGGGACAGGGAGAACTGATGTCTTTTAGTTCTGCTCGCTGGTGGACCAACTTGCGCAGTAGCCCTCCGGTGCGGTTGTTGCTCAAAGGCCGTCGCGTGCAGGCGGTTCCAACCGTTATTGAGGAACGGGAAGCGATAATCGACACGCTCGAAGAGTTCATCAAGAGGTTGGGTCCAGGCGCTGCCCGGCGCCTGCCCATCGGTCTCCCGAGCGATCGCGAGCCAACACGGGACGACTTGCTCAACGTGCCACAAGGCATAGCGCTGATCCATTTTAGGATCGTCGAGCGTTTTGAAGGACCTTGACAATCGATCAGGTAGATGGGTACATCCCAAAAAAGTTGTTCTTGCTTTAAGAAGCGGCAGCATAGTGCTGCCAGACCGCTCTCATTCAAAAGTTATAGAAAAACCAGGAGGAGTTCAATGCTAGACGATGTGACAGAGGTCAACGTAGGTTCACTCGCGCCAGATTTTCGCCTCGAGTCCAGCGGGGGAGCAATAGTTCGTCTCTCCGATTATCGTGGACGGGCGCATGTGATCTTGTACTTTATGCGCGAGTTTATTTGACTGCAATGCCAGCGCCATACCGTCCAGTTGGGACGGATGTATGAACAGCTTCGCGCCCAGGACACCGAGGTGCTTATTCTTGGGGGAGGCAGCCGTAAAGGTGCCGAGCACTTGTCTGCAAGGCACAAACTGCCGTTTCCCGTGTTGGTCGATCCTGATCGTGCGGTCTACCGACGCTATGGACTGGACAAAGTTCTGATCGCGCTCCAGCGCAGTGGCACCTTTCTGATCGACAAACAGGGTATCATGCGCTACATTCACCAGGTTACCAATCCCCAGGCTTCCGTGGAAAAGGGCGAATTAATGCGAGAGGTGGAGCAATTACAGAAGGAGGAGACCTAGATATGACGCAGGAGGTAGAAGACTTCACGATCCCTGTACCCGAAGAGACTATACAGCAAGTCGCCAAGCGAATGCGGGAGCGCAACATCGAAGTAGTGGTCGTCGATGATGGCGATCAGGCCCGAAAAGAAGTGCTGGAGCGACTGCCAGAGGGAGCAGAGGTCCACTCTGGCAAGTCGAAAACCCTCCAGGACGCCGGGATTTTCGAGGCCATTCACGACGTGAGCCGCTATGATGCCTTGCGGCCTCGCATCTTCAAGATGGATCGCCAGACCCAGGCACGCGAGATCCGCAAGCTCATCTCCGGCCCCGACTTCATGCTGGGGAGCGTCAACGCGATCACAGAGGATGGTGTTCTGGTGGCAGCGTCCGCCTCGTCAAGCCAGCTTGGCCCTTATGCCAATACGGCCGGCAAGGTGATCCTGGTGGTGGGTAGTCAAAAGATCGTGCCCAATCTGGAGACCGCACTCAGGCGCATACACGACTACGTTCTGCCCTGGGAGGACGCCCAGGTCCGTAAGGTCATGAACATCGGATCATTTGTGGGCAAGATCCTGCTCATCGAGCGGGAGTGGGTGGATAGTCGGATGACTGTGATCCTGGTCCGCAAGGCAATCGGCATCTAGCGGAAATTCCGGTGCCACCAGTTTCATCATATAACAATATTCGTAGCGAAACAAATAGCCATGCATGCAATGAAGCATTCAATTATACCTTGCGAACTTCGACCAATGCATCAAATGCTGCCTGGCCTCCTGGTAGCATGTAGGGATCGATAATATCACTGGCTTCAGGAGAAAGCGCTGGATCTGCATTCGTAAGATTGTTCACGCCAACCCAACCATCTCGCATCCAGACTACCCCTTGAAGAACTTTTTCGGTCACGAGAGCCTTTGCTCGAAATTGTCCTCGCTGATTGTAGATCTGGATCTGGCAGCCTGTCTCAATCTCTCGCTGCTGCGCATCCAATGGATGTATCCATAGTTCTGGTTCAGCGTTTGCTCGTGCCAGCGAGGGCAGCGCCCGACCTTCATCATAAAAGGCATGAAAAGCTGTGATCGTCCGTCCCTGCCGGAATTGGAGAGGGTACAATGCTCTGGTGTCCTTTTGAGGCAGCGTACAAGTTGGTAGTGGGGATAATCCAACTTTTTGTGCTCGCTCACTGACTTTTCGCTCTTGTTCACAGCATTTGACGTTCGCTTCCAGCTTAGAGGCTCTCTCTAAATGGACTCCTGTGGCTTGCGACGGGGGATGGTGAAAGAAAAGATCGCGCCTTTTCCTGGTTCACTCTCTACCCAGATGCGTCCCCCCTGCCGTTTCGTGATCTCCCCCGCGATATATAATCCTAGTCCAATTCGGGGGATTCCAGCCTGCCCCACATTATCGGCTTGATAGAAGCGGTCAAAGAGTCTGGCTTGCTGATCCTTCGGGATTCCCACACCGTGATCCTGCACGCTCACTATCACATCCTCTTCCTCAGTGGAGAGCCTCACTTGAATTGGGTAGGTCGGAGAAGAATACTTCAGTGCATTGGTAAGCAGATTGGTCAGCACCTGCCGAGTGCGCTCCTCATCACCATACACGTCCGTGTGAACCTCGTTTTCAAGAAGCACATGAGCGTCCGGGTTGCTCTGCTCGAGTTGAGTCACGGTCTCACGCACCAGCCTATCAATCGCAAATGTTACCGAGTGCCATGGCATCGCTTTTCCTTCGATGGCGGTGACGTCAAGAATCTCATTGATGAGACGGGCAAACTCGTCCAATTGCTTTTCTATCTTTACTAATAAGGTGGTTGCTTCCTCATATCCCGTTTCCGCGAGTTGCTGCTCGAGTAGTTGTACAGCGAGTTTGACGTTGGTAATGGGTTCTTTGAGTTCGTGGCTGACTATGCTAAACAAGGCATCATTCTGCCGCTCGATCTCCCTGCGCTCGCTGATATCTTCCATCGCCAGTAAGATCAGCGGCTCGTCTGGTCGTTCGCGCTCGCGCAGCAGCCGACGGGCATTGAGCAGCATGATTTTGTGTCCAATCCGCGGAAAGGTCTGCTCTAACTGGTAGTTGGAGAACGACTGGTTGGTGGCGAGAATCTGTTCCAGCAATGTTCGCAGTTCTGGAATGTTCCACTGGCCACTTCCTAACTCGGTGAGCACACGCCCCTCGGTGTCCTGGGGCATCATACCGTAGCACTGGTAAAAGGCAATATTGGCCCGCTGCACGCGCAAGTCGCTGGAGAGTACCACCAGCGGCTCACGCACCGTCTCAACGATGGCCCCAGCGTACTCCTGGGCAGATCTCAGCTGCTCGTTGCTGCTGTGCAGTTTTGTGTTTGCAGTGGTTAACTCTTCATTGATAGCTTGCAATTCCTCATTACTGGCGCGGATCTCCTCAATGGCCGTCTGCAGTTCCTCATTGGCGGCATCGCGCTCTTCGAGCATCGTTTGCATTTCTGCGCGTGTGGCAGATAGCTCCTGTTCGAGGAAGGCGATGCGCTGGGCAGTGGGTCCTCGCCTGCTCGAACGGCTCGCCTGTTCCTCAGTCGATGGGAGCGCCGCTGCTGCAACTGGAGGCATCTCCCCAAAGAGCACCAGGAAGTAGGGCCCACCGGATGATGTTTTGAGAGGGATAACTGTGATGCGCACCTGCCTCGTGGTGCCGGGGGCGCTCACCTGGAGGCCATCCTTGGTCACCAGATGGTGCTCCTTCCCAGCGGCATGCACGGCCGTGCGCAAGGCCAGTCCGAGGCCATCTCGAACCATGTTGAGCAGGTTGAGGCCGGCCTTGCCAGGGGCAAGCTCCAGGTAGGGACTGGTGTGACCGCGAACGTGTAGGATCTCCATATCTTCATCAATGACCACACTCGCTGGTGTGTAGTTGGCGAGCAACAGGCGATCGGCCTCCTGCTGGAGATCCCCTGCTTTGATAGTCTCTTCAGGCATCGATGTGCCTCCTTTTTCGGCATTGCTGACTGGCGGTGTCTCCTCGCTCATGATCAGGCTGAACGGGAAGCTCCTCCCGGCGGCTTTTTTAAAATAGAGTTTTTGGTGGAGCTCAACGGCGGCAAAGAGCCGTGACTGGGGGCCAACGCTTTCTGAGGAACCCAGCCAGAGGAACCCCTGCGGATTCAGCGCATAATGGAATGTCTGGAGTACTTTCCGTTGGAGGTCCTGCTTCAGGTAGATGAGCAGGTTGCGGCAACTTACCAGGTCGAGATGCGAGAACGGGGGGTCTTTTGCCACATTGTGCAGGGCGAATACGCACAGCTCGCGTAGCGCTGTGGCGATGCGGTAGCTCCTTCTTGCGCGATCGACCGGCGTAAAGAACTGCTGCAACCGCTTGGGTGAAACCTCACGCAGCGCAGCTGCCGGATAGATGCCAGTCCTGGCTTGCTCGAGCGCCTTCGGATTGATATCGGTCGCGAAGAGCTGGACAGGGATGAATAGTGAGTGTTCGTCCAGGAACTCTCGCAAGCAGATAAGCAGAGAGTAGGCTTCCTCGCCGGTGGAGCATCCCGACACCCACACACGGATGGGGTCTCCGGATATATGTTGCTTCACCATAGCAGGGAAGGCGAGGCGGCCCAATGCGTCGAAGGCGTCGGGATCGCGGAAAAAACTGGTCACATGGACGAGCACATTCTGGTACAGCGCCTCGACCTCGTCCTGGTGGGTCTCCAGATAGGCGACGTAATCGGACAGACGATCGAAGTGAAGCACCGCCATGCGGTGCTCGATGCGCCGCTTGAGCGTGGCAGGCTTGTACGCGAGGAAATCGACGCCTTTCTCCGTGCGGAGCAGTCGGAGGAGAGCGGTGAGCGACTGTTCCTCGTCCGAGGGGAGTTTAGTGGGCTGCTCGGGTTGCGTGAGATAGGGATGGACACTGAGCCGGGCAATTTCCCGGGCGATCTCCTCGGGGGGCAAGATGCGATCCACACATCCCGAGTCGATGGCACTCTGCGGCATCTGTGGGAAGGCTGCGGAGTGCGCGTCCTGGGCAAAGGTGATACCCCCTGCTGCCTTAATCGCCTGTAAGCCCAGCGTGCCATCGGAGGCGGTTCCCGAGAGCAAGACCCCGATCGCTTGCTGCTGGCGTTCGTGCGCCAGGGAGCGGAAGAAAGTATCAATCGCAAAGTGCTGCCCGTTGCGCTGTGTCCGAGTTCGGAGTGTGAGCGACCCCTGCTCAAGCGTCATATCGACATTGGATGGCATGACGTAGACATGATCTGGTTCGACGGTCAGACCGTCAATTCCCTCAAGCACCGGCATCTTCGTGACGCGGGACAAAAGCCCTGGTAAGAGACTTGGATGGCTGGGATCCAGGTGCTGGATCACGACATAGGCCATGCCGGTGGTCGCAGGTAGGTGTTCAAATAGATGGGTGAATGATTCGAGTCCACCGGCGGAGGCGCCAATCCCGACAACCGGAAAGGCTGGATGGTCTGTGGATGGCTCATGAGATGCGGAGCGTGCAGTGGTATCCATACCATTTCCCCCTGGGCTTCATCAGTAATGCTCATTTCTCAACCAGAAACAGCACGCGTCCATGCGCTAGCTGCTGCCTTCTCCATCAAGGTCAACAGCAATGCCAGGAGGCGCTAGTTGTTTACTAGAATGTCTGGAAGTCGCAGAAGCTGCTCTCTGGTGTTACGCATCACTAACTCTACCATACCTGCGTGTTCAGCGCAAGATTGCCAGCCAGAAAGGTGAGAAGAATGCTCCTTGTAAGGCTTTTCACGTTTGTTGTGTGAATAGCTGCCTGGTCCTGGGTGTCTCAGAAGTTAGCGGGAGCGAGAGGAAGAATGTCGAGCCAGCCCCCTCTTTGGAGGTGAACCAGATACGTCCCCCGTGCCACTCAATGAGCTCGCGACAGAGATAGAGGCCAAGCCCTGTACCACCGATCCCCTCGTTGAGCGCGTTCTCTGCCCGTACAAAGCGACCGAAAAGGCGTGCCTGCTCGCGCGCCGGGATGCCGATGCCGTGATCCTGGACGCTTAACAGGATTGTGTTCGTTTCGTCCTCTTGACCTAACGTCACTAAGATAGAGCCTCCTTCGGGGTTGTACTTGATGGCATTGCTGAGCAAATTCGAGAGTACCTGCTCGATGCGCCCCCGGTCGACCACGACCACGATCTGCTCCATCACTGACTGGAAGGAAAGGAGATGCCTTTGCGTGGTCAGCTGGCGCTCTTTCACGACCCGCCGGGTGAGAGCTACCAGGTCTGCCTGCTCCAGGTGTAAGACAAACCGTCCCGCTTGCAGGCGTGCCACATCAAGCAGATCTCCGGTGAGAGCGTCCAGGCGACTCACCGCCACATCGATATCCTGTAGAGCTTCAGTCTGCCAGTCAGCGAGTTGAGGGCCGCGTCCGCGTCCTGTTTGCACCAGCAGTGTTTGCGCAAAGCCTCGTAAGACTGCCAGTGGGGTGCGCAGTTCATGCGCGGCGATACTGAGAAACTCGTCCTTGAGTTGTTCTGCATCTTTGAGAGCGCTGACATCCTGGTGCACGACGAGGGCAGCTCGTTCCTCTTCGACGGTGGAGTGTCCTGACGGGAAAGAGAACGATGACACAGGTAGCAGATACGACGCATCGAACCCGACTGCATTGACTAACACGGGCAATGCGGTGCCGTCGGGATGGCGAATGACCTCCTGGTGTTGCCGCACCGTCTCACCCTGCCCGACCGCTCGCAGCGTGGCGAACTGCGCAAGCGGCAGTGGACGCCCATCCACATCGAAGATGCGAATCCCATTCGCGGTGAGAAACTTGGCCATCGGCTGCCCTGGTAGCCAGGATGCGCCCCACAGATTCGTAGAGGCGTGATTGGCGAGCACCAGGCGAGCATCTGACCCGCGCACCAGGTAAACGCTGCTAGGAAGTTCATCCAGAATGCGTTGGAGTAGGGCCAGGCGTACTTCCGTCTCTGCGCGCACTCTCTGCTCGATCTGCTCAAGTCTGCGACGTTCAGTGAGATCCTCCATAGCGAGCAGTATCCGAGATATGTTTGTGCCTTCCCACGAAAGTGGGCTAGCATTGAGAAGTAAAACAGCGTGCCCAATGGAGGGAAAGGTAGCTTCAACCTCGAAGTTGGAGAATGGCTGATTGGAGGTGATAACGCCCTCCAACAACATCCGCAAAGGGGCACTGTCCCACCGACCGCCTCCGAGATCGAAGAGGGAGTGCTCTTCGATCTCTTGCGGGGTGATCTGGAAGAACTGGTAGAAAGCGGTATTAGCCCTCTCGATCTTAAGGTCGTGAGAGAGCACTACTAGCGGCACGCGTACCGTCTCCACGATGGCTTCGGCGTATTCCTGAGCGGCATGTATCTGCTCGTTAGCAGTTTGAAGGAGCAGGTTGGCAGTGTTCAACTCTTCGTTGATGGCTTGTAGTTCCTCGAGGCTCGCACGAATTTCCTCATTGGCGGTCTGCAATTCCTCGTTGGCGGCATCCCGCTCTTCGAGCGCGGCTGCCATTGCTGTTTGGATAGTAGCTACCTCCTCTTCGAGATCAGCAATGCGCAGTGAAGCTTTTCCCTGCCTGATCGAATCATCTAGATGATTGTCAATTGGCTCAATATTGGGTGTATGCATGGCGACCACAGGCGTTTCCCTAAAGACCACCAGTAAGGAGGCTCGGGGGAAAGGGCTTTGTAGTGGGATCACCTCAATCGTGACATCGTAACACTTCTCGCTGGAGGTGACCGTGATTCGCTCGTGCTTGACCGGGGTTCCCTGCTGTCGCGCTTGCTCAATGGCAGCAGCAAGACTTGGACGCAACGCTTCGTGGGTCATGGTTAGGAGATTGAGGTTGGCCTGTCCGGATGCCAACTGCAAGTAGGAACCAGTGTGTCCAAATACATGTAGAATTTTGAGTTCCACATCGACCACTACGCTGGCGGGGGCATAGCGAGTAACCAAAAGGTGGTCAACCTCGCGCTGGAGGTCAAATCCATTTATCGCTTTCTCTAGCATCGTCTCGCCTCCTTGCTCTTCGGTTCAGGAGACATATCTCACACTGTTCGGGGTTAGCTCACCGAAATGTGAGGGAAATACTTGCTACGTGTTCTTTTTGTAGAGTGTCAATCCGATATAGTGTTCCCAGAAGTAGAGCCAGTGCTTGACGAACAACATTTCAGAATTGGTACGCAGCGGGACCTTTTGAGCAACACTAGAAGATAGATCGTCCAGAGCTCGAGCGTGTGGCTGTCACATTAGTTGGTGACGCCCAATTTGCGAGAAGGATAAATCCCTTCTCTTCTCTGATTGTGAGAACGGGCACACGGTATGCCGATGGTGCTGCGTACAAAGCCGCGATAACATAGTAAGTGTATAAGGCGAAATCTGAAGCTCTCGACACCAGCGCTCAAATTCGGATGACGTTAACAAAAGTTCTCACTTAAGGCTGTTCACTTCTCTCCATCTGGAAGCATACTCGATTACTTGAGAAAAAACAATCCCATTAATTCACTCAACTGCTCCGCTACGTTGATTTTCTCTTCAAAGGACGGTAGGTATGCTGGTTTAGTTTTTAGAGAGACAATACTGAGCTAGAAGTGAGGATGCTCTTCTAACAGTAAGTTGGTGAACTTCATCTATCAATTTCCAGCCCTTTGAGTTAATACTGTGAGATACTCGAGTGAAAGCTCCATCTCAAGCATGAAGTAAGGGGCATAGCCATTTTACTATTCATAACAATCCAATTATAATTATACTTGACTTAAATTCATTTTTTGTGATATACTATGATTGCGGAAAAGAAAAGTATGGCTATTTTTTCTCACAGGATCAGCTTCGACACGTCCCTGCTTCTGCGCTTTCCAAGTAATTGCCACCGAACATCCCCTCTGTCGATTTGACGAGGAGCCAGGGATTGATCCAGGTATTCCAACATTCCGGGGAGCGCACGATCATCCCTTCCTTACTACATACAAAGGAACATGTTCTATGTCAACTGAAGCAAACAAAGTTCTCGTTCGCCGCTATCGTGAGGCCTATAACACGAACAATCTGGCTCTCTTAGATGAGGTTGTTGCCGCAGACATCAAGAGCCATAATGGAATACCAGGGCTGCCATCCGGACTGCAGGGAGGCAAGATGGCCCATCGAAAGTTCCTGGCCGCTTTCCCGAATGGCCTGATCACCACCGAAGGGCTAATTGCTGAAGGAGATCAGGTAGTAGAACGTTTTTCCTTCCGAGGCACAAACACAGGTTCGCTCATGCATGCACCCGCCACCGGTATGAAGGTGACGTTTACGGGAGTGTCCGTTTTCCGCATCGCAAACGATAAGATAGTGGAACATTGGGGTGCACAAGACGCATTTGGTTCAACGCTCGCTATGATGGTGTTTGACTCGCAGATGGCAAAATAGTCGATCTCAAATACAAGAAGAAGAGGTTCTTACTGAACTCGCGTATTAAGTACAATGAATAAGAAAGAAAAAGGAAGTGAACGTTATGGCAAGTCAGAAGCATCTTGATCTTCTTTCCTCAGGGAAAACTCTTTGGAACAAGTGGCGACAAGAATATGCCGATGTACAGGCTTTAGAGCCAGACCTACATGAAGCAGACCTGCATGGAGCGGACTTGCAAGGAGTTGATCTACATGGGGCTGATCTTACCGAGGCAAATTTGCAGGGAGCAAATCTGCGCGAAACAGATTTAAGGGAAGCAGATCTGCGCAATGCCAATCTCAGAAACGCTGATCTGAGCGACGCCAATCTGCTAGGGGCACACCTACGCTGGGCAGACTTACGTAATGCCAGGCTCTGTCGGTCGAACCTGAAGCTGGCAGATCTCAGCAAAGCAGATCTGCGAGGATCAGATCTGGATGGAGCAATTGTCATCAAAGCCATATTCGATGAGGCTCTTTTGTCCAAAACGGAGCCCGGCGGAGCAGATTCCGATAAGTTTGACAGAAGTGAATTTGAGAGGACTGAGGTAAAAGTGTGAAGAGTGCAGCAAGCAATAAGCAGGTAAGAGGAAACGGGATAATTAGAGACCGTTACTATGTCCAGCGCCTCACTGAGCAAGTGTTTTTGATCCGCGAGCGCGAGTCTTCCGATGGAGAGTCAGGACCAGATGACCGTATTGTACGATCGTTCGTCTTGCGTCATGACGCCTACATGTATGTTGACACTATAAACGAGAAGCAACAGAATCTCAATGAACACCAGGACCACCCGGCATAACCCGCTAGTTGAGAAAGGCAGACTGAAGGATGGAGACAAATGTGGAAGGTACCTACTTTCAGGTAGGAGATCACGTACGTATCAAGATCACTCAAGAGACAGGCACGATCAATGCTGCTGATGGGGGAGTCGTGTATGTGATCCTGGATGGAACCAACGAGCTCAAATTCTTTTCAGCCTATGTCGATGAGGATGCGTACATTGAGCTTATTACGGAAGAGGGTGAGGCAATCTTCCCATTCTGACAGGATAGACCTCTCATTCACGACATTAAGTGTAATAATTAGACTTTTTATGTACTTGACAAATATTGCATAATTATGTTATAATGTAATATAAGGGTAAAGAAGCAACAGCATTGCTTTTTCTTCCCACAGAAACAGCTTCGGCACTTCCCTGCTTCTGCGCTCTCCAAGTAATTGCCACCGAATATCACCTCTGTCGATTTGACGAGGAGCCAGGAAAACAACCACGGTGATCTGAAATGAAAGAGACCTCCTCCAATATCCCTGACTTAACACACAGACGGAGAAGTGGGCACATGCAACAAGTCAAGACGTATACAACAGGATTTTTTAAGGGAGAAGCGCGGTATCAGTTTCTCAGGAATCTAAAGAAAATGGCAAAGGATGGCTGGCATGTTCACATGCTCACAGATGAAGGAGTGGGGAAAGGTGAAGCACATACAGGCCGTTACAAAGTTGTTTTTGAGAAATAGTTCGAGATATTTTCTGCCGATGTTTTTCGGTACACCCCATTCGCGTAGATTTCGGGCAAGCTTATGGGAATCACCTACATCTTACAAACGTAGGTGGTTCTCTCTTTGTGAAAGATGGGAGAGTCTTCGCCCATTGACGAGTGCACGAGTACTCCCCTATCCTGCGGGTCACAGCCATCACTGTATGCTTTAGTCATTTGGCCGAAGTACACCGCCAACTGCGAGTGTACCATCCGCTTCCAACTCAAGCCGTACAATCGCCGTATCGCCAGGTAGAACAACTTCCACTTCGTAATAATTCGATTGCCTTCCAGGACGTCCTACGATTGACATGCGTACTGGCTTTATACTCCAGTATGTCGATGCCCAACGATCAACAAATGCCAACACTTCAGAGTCATTCATGGTGTCACCTCAAAAAGGATGGTCGTTTACGTCTCCTCTATCATCATACAACAACCCTCAACAAGGATCACAATGAACTCAAAACAAGTCTGGCTTTGATATCTGTTCCTTCAGAAAAGCCATATAACCTGCCGCCCCTCGTGCCAACCATCAGCTACAGCGCTAAGAACTCCAGGAGCAGTGTCATGTACCGATGCGGATCATATCCATAAGAGCCACAATGGATGTCACAGGGAGTGTAGTACTCTTGAATCGATCGCCCAGCCGTGCGAGCTGCTGCTACGAGGCGGCGGGCATGGTGGTGTGCTACCATTGGGTCACCTTTGGCGTGAATCAGAAGAATCGGTGGAGACATCGTACCAGCCGCGCGCAAGGTTTGACTGATGGAATGATCAGCGATCGTCCGATCAGGGCGCGCCTGGAGCGAATAGCGATAACGTGCGTGGAACAGGAGTCGTCCTCCCTGGAACGTCAGGTGTGTCAGTGCAGGGATAAGGAAGTGGAAAGCCCGCGCTAGTCCGTGCCATCTTGATATCTCCTGATCCAGGATCTGAGTGATGATCATACGGATCATCTCGTCCAGACGTGCATAAGGGCTATCTGCGATGATGCCCGCAATAGCTGCGTGTGGTGGCAGCAAAATAGCGACGGCAGCCCCCATCGAAAATCCATGGATATAGACCTGGCCAAGCGAGGTTTCTGGTTGGCTGGCCGCGACATTTACGGCAGCAACCAGATCGTTGACCTCTGCATTGCCGCATGTTGTCGGAATCAGCATACTCTCTCCATGTCCACGGTAATCGAACAACAAAATATTCGCGCCGTGTGCATATTCGAGCGCGGCGACTGAGCGGAAATGCACACTTGGGAAATGAAACCCATGGCTGATAATGATCGTCGGCGCGCTTTGTGTCTGCGCCCAAAACTCCCCGTGTAAGAGTGCGCCGTCCGCAGATGGGAACGTCACTGCGTGCTGTAATTCAGTGGGAGGTTCAGCAGCCGATTCGGGGAAGGTCCAGCCGCCCCATTGTGGCGTCCCTTGCTCGACGGTGACACCGGGACGCGTAAATTCCTTGAGGAATCGACTTCCGAGGACTAACATGATGCCCCCGATGGCTAGACCAACCACAGATGTAGATGCGACGATACTCTTGAACCATAGTGCCATGGGCGATCTCCTCAAAACTAAGCTATTCGTTCAAACTTCTGCTTGTTTAGAGTGAGAAATCACCGCTTTTGTTGCACTACCTTCTCTTTCGCCGCGAGGGAGATCATTTGGACTGGCTCCTAGTCCGGATGGACAGAGTGGCATTAATATGTCCTTAATCCTACTCTATCGGTCTTCCCGCATGAGAAAATCCTCATTTGCTTTCAATGTACCTCACATAGTCTTGAGCTATGCTTGCAGTACAGCAGGAGATGTACGAAAACATCATCCAGTAAAATAACGGCAAGAAAGCCAGGGTCAATACGATGATAAACACTCACGTCAAAAATGCATTAGAAGCTATTCCAGAAAAACTGAACCAAGTTGAGCCATACTACCACAATTATAGGAAACCAACGATTTTGTAGATGGAGAAGCACATTCTGGCAGTTCCTTGGCTACTGCCTGGTGGGTGGAGCGAATGCAACCATTGATTTGTTGACGCTCAATATTCGTCTAGGGAAGTGGTACGCTTTGCCATAGGCCTGTTTCTCAAAGTCATTTATGGCACTGCGCTGATCTGGTTAGCTGGCAAAGTGTTGCAGCAACTCGTTGCTAATCCCACTCTCTGGGGTAATGCCTCGAAACTCGTCGCAGTAGCCGTTGGAACAGTTATATCGTACAGCTTTATGCGCTTCTGGATCTTTGCCAATAGCCCCAGGATCGACTGGCCAAACAGGGAACTATCCACCAAGCGACTGCCGGACCAGACGTCGAATGAACCAGAACCTGCGAATAATCACACAATACTATAGAGGCCGATTATGGTGATTAACAATTATAAGAGGGATATCGTGAATGGTCACGGGAGGCCGATAAATCGGCGGTGGGCGCGATAAATCGGCCCCTACGACATTCCGGTTATTTTGTTAAAACCCATTATCGACCAACCAAATCGCTTGACAAAAGCGTAGGGAGAAGACACCCATGGCAGATACAGCACAGAAAATCATTCAGGCTGAACCCGAACCTGCTATAGAGCAGAAAAGGAAAGGAATGCACTTCCCCTCCAGGCATTTCCCAGCCTGGCATCAACTCGCGCTAGGGAGTATCGCGCTCATCTCCATCTTCATGAACTTTTACCAACTGGGGGCGAATGGCTTCGGCTCGTATTATCCTCCCGCTATAAGAAGCATGATGGACAACTGGCATAATTTCTTTTTTGCCTCTTACGATCCAGGTGGCTTCGTGACCGTCGACAAGCCGCCTGTAGGCTTCTGGTTCCAGGTCATCAGTGCCAAGATCTTCGGCCTCAATCCCGTCAGTATCCTCTTGCCCCAGGCTCTCGCAGGTGTGCTGTCGGTACTCTTGCTCTATTATCTGGTCCGGCGCCACTTTGGGGTAGTGGCTGGTTTGCTGGCAGCTCTTGCCCTGGCAATCACCCCCATCAGTGTTGTGACCAATCGCGACGTTACCATTGATAGCACCCTGGCCCTATTCCTCCTTGTAGGGGCATGGGCAGTAATACGTGCTGCTGAGACTGGAAAATTGCGCTGGCTGCTGCTATCCGCTGTAACTGTAGGTATCGGCTTCAACATCAAAATGCTTGAGGCTTACCTGGTCGTTCCTGCCTTTGGACTCCTCTACCTGCTCGCCGCTCCTAAGAGCATACGGAAGCGCATCGGCCACCTGGCCTTAGCCGGATTGGTGCTGCTGGTTGTCTCGTTCTCCTGGATAGCGGTGGTAGACCTCACACCGGCTTCGCAGCGCCCTTACGTTGATTCTACGCAGAATAACTCGGAACTCAGCCTTGCTCTTGGCTACAATGGCATTGAACGCCTCCTTGGTGGGGTATTTGGTGGGAGAGGAGGTGCTACTGGAACTCCCCCTACAAACGGGAATGGGACTTCATCCACGACTGGAACTCCCCCTACGAGCGGAATAGGAGGATCGACGAACTTCGGAAGGAATGGGTCAGCGCAGCAGCAACCGGGAACTGGCGGTTTTGGTGGGCTCTTTAATACTGGAGCTGCCAGTCCGCTACGTCTCTTCCAAGAAGCACTTGGAAGCCAGGTCTCCTGGCTTCTCCCACTAGCGCTCCTGGGAATGCTCGCTCTCGCCTGGCAGCGGCGTCCGCGTTTCCGGGAAGACCGACAGCAGCACTCGCTGATACTGTGGGGGACGTGGCTGCTCACGATGGGCATTTTCTTCAGTGTGGCCGGCTTCTTCCACCAGTACTACATGACGGAAATGGCACCAGCCATTGCTGCGCTCTTCGGCATCGGCCTGGTAATCATGTGGAAAGACTTCCGCAAGGGTGGTTGGAGAGGCTGGCTGCTCCCGCTGGCCCTGGTCGCCACTGTAGCTGAGCAGGTATACCTTCTCAACGCTTATCCCACATGGTCAAGTTGGATGGTTCCGATCATAGTCGTTCTGAGCATCGTTGCAGTGGTGGTGCTCGTGGGCGCGCGCCTCGCCCCGCATCTGCATGTCAAAGCTCCTGGCACACGCTTCCTCCTACCGGCTCTTGTCGCCGGGGTTCTTGTCCTTATGCTTGCTCCAACGGTGTGGGCAATCACTCCCATCCTCCTGAGTAAGCAAGCGGATACCCTGGTGGCAGGACCGCCGCAGACAGGAAACTTTGGTGGCGGCGGAAGAACGAATGGGACGGCCACTGCAGATACGATGCTGATTAACTACCTAGAGGCCAACCAGGGTAAGACGAAATTTCTAGTCGCTGTCCCCAGTTCACAAGGGATAGCAGACGAGATCATTCTTGCGACGAACAAGCCGGTGATGTCGCTAGGGGGCTTCTCTGGCAGCGATCCCATCCTGACAACAAGCCAGTTGGCATCTCTGGTTGCCAATGGTACGGTACGGTTCTTTCTCCTGAATTCGTCCGGGGAGGGAGCAAGGTCCGGAGGTATTGGCGGGGGTCAACAAGGAGCGCTTACCACCTGGGTAACGCAGCACTGTACGGTAGTACCGACCAATCTCTGGCAATCCCCTGCGAGCAGTTCCGCTCAAGGAAGTGGCGGCGGTTTTGGCGGTGGTAACGCCAACCAGCTGTATGATTGCTCCGCGGCGAGTTGATGCCCATGGGAGTTCGGGCACCTGTTCGCCACAAGACGGGCAGCGATGCTACTGGCAGGGCAGGTGCAAGCCCTGCCCCTACCTTGACACGAAACGATCATCGGCCCTCGAGTCATGGTAGGGGTTACCTGCCGCCCCTGATTTGTGGTGGAGCCGCTTTTTATGGCAGTCAAAGCTATCTTTTCGCCACAGCTGTTGCCCTGACTCCTGATCTCGTGGGCAACCCAAAAATGCCTTGAAACACAAAAACGTTTTGAAAGGGTATGTAACATGTTCTATCTCAAGGAAAGCATTACTCAGGCCTCTGATACAAAAGCGGAGCTCATTCGTACCCATGGCAGTCATACACTTGCGTTCTTTGGTCTGGCTCAACAGAATTTGCACTTTCTTGCACCTGGTGAAGAAGGTTTGGTGAACTATCGATTGGAGAACAACGTCGCTGTCGTGCTTGGTGACCCGGTATGCGCACCAGAGGCCTTTGAGCGTGTGACGCGTAGCTTCCTTGATTATTGTACGTTTCGGCATTGGCGTGTCGCTTTCTACCAAACCTATCCCGAGCACCTCTCTGCCTATCGTGCTCTTAAATTGCACGCCTTCAAAATTGGTGAAGAAGCCATCATCGATCCCCAGACCTTTTCACAACATGGTTCGGCTATGGCGAATGTACGTATCAGCGCGCGGCGAGCCGAACGTGACGAAGTAGTCATCCATTGGTATGAAGGTGTACTTCCTGTAGAGGGAATGAACCAATTGGAGCACATCTCAAACGCCTGGTTAGAGCGCAAAGCTGGCCAGCATACCTCAGAAATGGGCTTCAGCATGGGAAGACTTGAAGAGTTGCCTACTACTGTTGAACGGGCAGAGATGCTGGCCCGTATCTCTGTGCCATCAAAGGCCTCTCAAATAGTTGTTCCACGAGTGGTGACAGCAGTTGCAACAACGAGTTCAAGCGAACCTTGTGCCTTTGTGACCTTGCTCCCTGTCTACGGATCTTTGATGCATGATGCGGCTCCTACGGGCGACCAATCCGAAGTCCAAGGTTGGGGGTGGACGCTCGATTTGATGCGTAGGGCACCAGACGCACCACCTGGAGTGATTGAACTGTTACTTGTGCGTGCCATCGAGCATTTCCGGTCTTGTGGAGCGCACATAGTCAGCTTCGGTATGGTGGCAATGGCAGACACCCGGCAGGAAATGACTCCGAGTCAACGGCAGCTTGCCACTTTTGTGACAGATCGCCTGCACTTGTTAGAGAGCCGCCGAACGCTTTTCAAGTTCAAACAGAAATTTCACCCACACTGGGAAAGTCGGTACATTGTCACAAGCTCAACCTTTGCCTTGCCGAAGATCGCACTGGCGGTCCTCCGTCTACGCAACTACTCCGGAGGAGGATTGGTCAGACGCATCAAATAGTGCGTGAGGAGGGGCGTCTCTGAAAAACGATCTGGATCATTGTGCTGCATCTTTGTAATTTCCTGTTTTTAGACATTATGTTGATTGGCTTTACGGGTATCTGTTATACATTGCTCACCTGCGCCACAATGGCGCTTACATTGTCGGCCCCTCCACCTGCAAGCGCCGCCTGGATGAGCGCGCGGGCGGTATGTGAAGGAGTTGGCATGGGGGTAATCATGATGGACTCGATCTGCTGGTCACGCACCATTTCCCAGAGCCCGTCGGAGCACAATAGCAGGATGTCGCCAGCGGCAAGCGGGATAAGAGAAGCGTCCACATCTACGGTATCTTCATTGCCGAGGCTGCGATAAATTTGATTGCGTTTGGGATGTGTGTAAATGTCGTCGGGCGCGATGATTCCCTCTTCAACGAGTGTGGCCACCAGGGAGTGATCGCGGGTTTTCTGGACCAGTCCTGCGGTTTTGCGATAGAGGTAGAGTCGACTGTCGCCCACATGCGCTACGTAGGCGGTGGTGCCACTCACCAGGGTAGCCGTCATTGTCGTACCCATTGCTGTTTGCTCTTGCAGGCTGTGCTCATACACTAGCCGATTGGCATACTGGACACCCGCTTTGAGCAAGGAAAGCCAGTCCTCGTATGGCCCTTGCTGTGAGCAGAGGGAGTGAGACACATACTCGACCAGGGAACTGGCAGCGAGCTGGCTTGCTTCCTGACCATGCCCCACCCCTCCCATGCCATCCGCAACCGCAAGGAGGACAAACGGTTGCGGCACTGTGGCATGAGAGGGTACAATGCCGTGCGTGACAAGAATCGTATCTTCGTTTGGCCTATGCTTACGTCATATGCCTGGATCGAGGTGCGCTCCGACGTTCAGTGCAAGGCAGGACTGCCCCGTTCGCTCTATTTTTTTCTAAACCTGCTACCGTAAGTGCATATGCGTTGTACGAGCTATCAATATGATCAGTATCTTGTTGTAGTAACATCGTCATTTCCTTGTTTCTCTTCAGACCTCGCACCGTTCGCGATGCCTGTTACTCTTTAATGTGCAGGGATTTGTTTCTTGTGTTAGTTCAATGATAAGCGGAAATGATGTGAAGGGTATTAGAAATAGATTGGAATGTTCTCATGGTGGTGTAGCCTCTTTAAACCGATGAACAAGGAGGAACCGCTTGAAAATTCATATGGCCCATGCGCATCTTATGTCTATGTAAAACAAGACAGCAGACATGAGAAAATCCTCATTTTCTTCCAATGCACCTCACATGGTCTTCAGCTAAGCTTGCAGTACAGCAGGAGATGGACAAAAACATCATCCAGCAAAATAACAGCAAGAAAGTCAGGCTCAAAACGATGATAAACACTTCATCAATCACTTCAATGCCTGTGAGAGCAGACAACAGCCAGCAGACAACAGCCAGCACACAGGAGAAGAGAATCATGCAGACTCAACTCGAAAAGAGCCAACAGGCACCATCGTTCCTCCCCCAACCGTTCCTTTCACAAGCAAGAGCGTCTCAGTTAGAGGATGTTACCATGGCTGAGGGGACAGCGCAGATAAGCATTAAAGGTGATCTTCAGTTGTACGCGACTGAGGCCGATGTCCTGCGCGGATGTATTACAGGTCACTTCAAACTCAAGACACAGGATATACTGTCTCCGCTGTATATCCTCTGGAGCGCAGAAGGGCAGGTCCTCACACGCTATAGGAGGTCCACTGACGTTGTGTTTGATCTTCATGGAGCGCATGTAGGCGAGATGCGAACGTACTTGCTCCAGGTGCAAGTGACAGACATGAAGAGGTGCATCATCAGCGGAATGTTCATCCAGATTCATATGATACACGACCATCTTCTATAGAAGGTAATGTAACAAGAATTACAAAGAAGCTTCCAAGACTCCCTATGGACTCATATTCAATGGAAAGTGCGGTATGAGCGGAAACAACGAGCAATGCAAATGCTCCAACAAAGATGAGAACGGAAAGTACCGACATGATACGGCAATCGTAGTTAGCACAACGATGATGAGAACTTTCACATTTTTTTCTAATACTTTTCACATCTTCACCTGTTACCCTAACTCCTGTACGTAGGTCGTGTTGGGATCATTTAGATATCATAAAGAGGAGAAAGGCAATGAAGGGACTTTCATTGCTCCGCTCTCTTACCATATGGAGACTGTATACGACCGTAAGAGGATTTATTCGTAATATGACTATTCGAAACCTATGTGTAAAGCGATGTACTTTGTATGAGAATGAGCGTTAACTTATCTCCAATCATTATCTCTCTGTTGTTCTTTCCTCTTACAATGAATCGCACGTGTGTTTCTTCTGGAACATCAGTAGGCAGGATGGATCCTCAAACAGTCGGAAAAGGTCCCCCGCACCACCTATAACAATGACGCTCTCGCGGATGCATATCAAATGGGTATCCTTTCTCGATGAGAAAAGCATCAAGCGACAAAATACTAAGGAGAACGTAGATATGGCTGATACGACGCCGACAATCACTCAGGTCGAGCCTGAGCAATCGAAAGAACAACCGATACCCCAGCGCTTCCCGAACTGGCATCGACTGGCGTTGGTAGGAATCGTCCTCATCTCTGTCTTCATGGATTTCTACCGGCTGGGACAGAACGGCTTCGGCACTTACTACCCGGCTGCAGTGAGAAGCATGATGGACAACTGGCATAATTTCTTTTTTGCTGCTTATGATCCAGGAGGCTTTGTGACAATTGACAAGCCTCCTGTGGGCTTCTGGTTCGAAGTAGCCAGTGCCAAGATCTTCGGCTTCAGCTCTGTGAGCATTCTTTTGCCCCAGGCACTGGCCGGAGTGCTGTCGGTTTTGCTGCTCTATTACCTGGTACGGCGGCACTTTGGGGTAGTCGCTGGCCTGCTCGCTGCCCTTGCCCTGGCAATCACTCCCATTAGTGTCGTGACCAATCGAAACACGACGATTGATAGCATTCTATGTTTGACCTTGCTGGTGGGGGCCTGGGCAGTGTTGCGCGCTGCTGAAACTGGAAAATTGCGCTGGTTATTGCTCTCTGCCGCAATAGTAGGTATTGGCTTCAATATTAAGATGTTGGAGGCTTACCTTGTCGTACCTGCCTACGGGCTCCTCTACCTGCTTGCTGCTCCCAGAAGCATCTGGAAACGCATAGGACATCTGGCCCTGGCAGGACTTGTACTCCTGGTGGTTTCGTTCTCCTGGATAGCGGTGGTAGACCTCACACCGGCTTCGCAACGCCCTTACGTTGATTCTACGCAGAATAACTCGGAACTCAGCCTTGCCATTGGCTACAATGGCCTTGAGCGTCTTCTTGGACGATTCGGGGGCGGATTTGGAGGCGGCACCCCTGCAAACACTCCCACAAACGCTACCAATCGTTCTGGAAGCACTGGCGGAAATGGGACCCTCCCCACGAATGGAAATGGTGGATCGACCAACACTGGGAGGAATGTGACGCGCCAACAACAGCCGCAAGGGGGAGGATTTGGCGGAATCTTCAATACTGGTGCTGCCAGTCCATTGCGTCTCTTCAATATATCGTTGGGAGGACAGGTCTCCTGGCTCTTGCCAATAGCGCTCTTTGGGATGCTTGCTCTAGCCTGGCAACGACGACCTCGCATCCAAAGCGATCGGCAGCAGCAGTCGCTGGTGTTCTGGGGCATGTGGCTGCTCACCATGGGCATCTTTTTCAGTGTCGCAGGTTTCTTCCACCAGTACTATATGACGGAGATGGCTCCTGCCATTGCTGCGCTTTTCGGCATCGGTCTTGTCGTCATGTGGCAAGACTACCGGCGTGGTGGCTGGAGAGGCTGGCTCTTGCCAATAGCGCTCATCGCCACTGTTGCTGAGCAGATACACCTTCTCAATAGTTATCCAGAATGGAGCCAGAGACTGACCCCGATTCTGATTGTCCTGTGCATTCTTGCTGTAGGGGTGCTCATCATAGCCCGCATCGCTCCACGGTATCATCTCAAGGCCCCCGGCGTCCGCTTCATATTGCCAGCACTCGGCGCTTTGGTGCTTGCTCTGATGCTTGCCCCAACCGTGTGGGCGGCCATTCCTGTCACCCAGGGTACGCAAGCGGATCTTCTGGTAGCAGGACCGAGTCAGAGCGATGGTTTCGGCGGCAACTTTACGGGCGGTGGGAGAGATACGACTGCCAACACGGATACTGCTCTGATTAACTATCTGGAGGCCAATCAGGGTACGACGAAATTTCTGGTTGCCGTACCCAGCTCGACGACGGCTGACCCGATCATTCTCGAGACAAACAAGCCGGTGATGTCCCTGGGAGGCTTCAGTGGTAGTGATCCCATCTTAACGACCAGTCAACTCGCGGCGCTGATCAAGAATGGGACGGTGCGCTTTTTCCTCCTGAACTCATTTAATCGGGGAGGACAACTACCTCCCCAGATTCTTGATCAGATCCCCCAACAGTTCAGGAATCGCCTACAAGGTGGGCAAGGTGGGCCTGGAGGATTCGGATTTGGAGGTGGTGGTCAACAAGGCGCACTCACAACCTGGGTAACGCAGCACTGTACGGCTGTACCTGCGAGCAAATGGCAAACTTCCTCAACCAATTCTGGTTCAAGCGGGTTTGGTCCAGGTAGGTCAAACCAGTTGTACGATTGTGCCGCGGCACAATAACAATTCACGAGAGTTTGGGCATCTGTTTGTCAAGAGACAGGGATGTCCAACTCACGTTACGAATACTGAACGGAATCTTCGTATGATCAAAATACAACACAAGATTGCAGATACGTATCAAAAGGAACAACGTACTCACGTTTCTCAGGCAGAGGCAAAACTGACTCGCGACTATGGCAATCATTCTCTTGCGTTCCTTGGTCTGGCTCCGGAGAATTTGCACCACCTTGCATCGGATGGAGAAGGACTGGTGAATTATCGACAAACAAGCAAAGCAGCAGTTGTACTTGGCGACCCGGTCTGTGCGCCGCAAGCATTTGAGGGTGTGACGCGCAGCTTCCTGAATTTTTGCGCGTTTCAGAAACGGCGCGTGGTATTCTATCAAGCATACGCTGAGCACCTGGCTACCTATCGCACCCTCAAATTACACGCATTCAAAATGGGTGAAGAAGCGATCATACATCCCCAAACCTTTACACTGAGTGGTTCGGCTCTAGCCAATGTACGAACCAGTTCCCGACGCGCTGAACGTGAAGGGGTACGTATCCAGTGGTATGAAGGCGTGCCTCCTCTTGAGATAATGCAGCAACTGGAGTACATTTCAAAAGCCTGGTTGGAGGGCAAAACTGGCGAGCAGAGAGCAGAGACGGGGTTCAGTATGGGCAAACTGGTTGAGTTGATCGATACGGCTGAACGGGCTGAGGCAGTCGCCACTGACTCCGAAGCATCAAACGGCTTGTACAGAGTCGTTCCGCGACTCGTGACTGGAGTTGTGACTACAAGTTCAGGCAAAGCTTGCGCATGTGTGACTTTTACACCTATCTATGGGTGTTTGGCTGTTGAAGCAAATGTTACGGATAATCAGCAGGAGGGTCAAGGTTGGGGATGGGCTCTCGATTTGATGCGCCGATCCCCAGATGCACCACCGGGAGTCATGGAATTGGTATTGGTGCGTGCTATCGAGCGTTTCAGAACTTGCGGAGCGCAAGTTGTTAGCTTAGGTATGGTGGCCATGGCTGATACCAGACAGGAGATGACTCCTGGTAGACGTCGGCTCATCAGTTTTATTACAGATCGCCTGGGCCTGTTAGAGACCCGTGCTACGCTTTTCAATTTCAAACAGAAATTTCATCCCTGCTGGGAGAGTCGCTATCTCGTTACGAACACCACTCTTGCATTGCCGAACATTGCAATATCAGTGCTACGCCTCCGTAACTACTCAGGAGGGAGATTGGCGAGACTGATAACCAGACTCATAAAATTCTAGGAGTATGGCTCCTACAAGCTGCCAGTAGTAACTGCATGCTGCAAGAAGAACGAGAGAGAGGGTATGCGCTTGACAGAGATGGAGGAAAAACAGACAACTGAAGGGTCGTCCACCGGGGTACACGTTGCTATTGCTCATCTCTCATCTACATGGAGTAGAACATTCAAGCAGTTTGTTCGCTACTGTCTGGTTGGGGGAGTGAACACAGCCATTGATTTGTTGGTCCTCAATATCCTTCTTTGGCGCTTTCCCACAAACAACGTGCAGGTTTTGGTAGTGTACAACTCCTTTGCTTATAGCAGTGGGGCCGTGAGTAGTTTTTTCTTGAACAAGTACTGGACGTTTCGACAGAAGCACAGGACGACAAGGCGGGAAGTGATACGCTTTGCTTCCATCTTGTTGTTCGAAGTCCTATATAGTAATGGCCTGGTGTGGCTCGCAGGCAAAGCGTTGCAGCCTGTGATTGCCAATCCTACGCTATGGGGCAATACATCAAAACTCATAGCAGTGGCCGTTGGTGCGGTCATATCGTACATCTTTATGCGCTTCTGGACCTTTGCCAGTGGTTCGCAGAATCAAGCGAGACAGCAGGAAACCGAGCATCTGGCAGCTAGTGAGTCAACGACTGTCCTGGCGTCTAGCGAGACAGAACATGCTCATCGTGTTGCCGAGAACAAAAGAACGAGATAAGCCATGCAGGTTTTGATAAAAGGAGAAACAAACTATTTATGAGAGCGAATTCCTCGTTCGTCTATGGTACCATAATCACTGCATTCTGCACCGGCATCGTGACAAAGCAACTCTATCAGAGGTGGAAGCGGCAACAACGACAGCGCTTATTATCTGAAAGTCACCTGCTTGAGACGACCAGCGGCACCGTTGAATATCAGATGGAGGGAGTAGGGCGGGTCGTCTTGATGCTTCATGGCAGCCCGGGTGGATATGACCAGGGATTGGCGGTGGCGCGGTTTCTAGACCTGAGCAGCTTCACCCTTTTGACACTCTCTCGTCCTGGTTACCGCCGTACACCTCTGAGCAGCGGCGAGACACAAGAAGCCCAGGCGGATCTCTTCGCGGCAACCCTCGACGCCCTGAACATGTCGCAGGTGGTGGTAGTCGCCCATTCGGGAGGCGGTCCTGCGGCGCTGCAATTTGCGCTCCGTTACCCGCAACGCTGCCAGGGGCTACTTCTGCTTTCCGCTCTCACCCAGAACTACACTGTAGAAGGTGTCTATCGCTCACTATCGCCAGAGCGGCGTCTGCTTAAGCGCCTGCTTGACTGGCTTATCGTATTTGACCCGTTTCTCTACCCGATGTCATTACTGAGCAGGTGCTTGCCGGAGGAGATGCATTCGCGCGAGCTTATCGAGTCGCACGTCTTGAATCCCTTACACACTGCCGGCTACATCAACGATATGCACCAATTCGCGGTACTACCAGCCTATCCATTGCAGAATATCGCACTCCCGACATTAATCGTACATGGAACGGCCGATATTGATATTCCTTTTCGCCAGGCGCAGGTGCTGGCAAACGCCATTCCTGATGCTCAACTGGTGGCTATTGAGGGAGCGCACCATCTCTCCATGCTGGCTAGCGAACAAGCATACACGGCGATCCATTGCTTTCTTCATAGGCTATCGCCTTGTGAAGACAGACATACAAAAGGCATGAGGGCTCATTATCTATCATAAGGATTACCATGTAAAATATCCGTTCCAAGTGAGTGAGATCACAGTAGATCAGCCCTGTACCCGAAGAAACCGATCGTGTGGCTCGGCGTAGCAGTTTTTCATGGAAGAGGGAGCAACGGAGGTCCTTTTCAGGGAGCAACCCATATCTGTATGGTTGTGCCATCGCTTGAGGCAATAAATTTTCCGTCCGGTGACCAGGCCATTGCATGCACAGGAGCAGTGAGCTGGAAGGTGAACAGCTTGAGATTGCTCATAGTATCCCATACCTGTACCGTCTTATCATCACTTGCAAAGGCAAAACGCTTTCCGTTCGGAGACCACGCAACTACGTAAACGGGGGCAACATGGTGATAGACCACTACTTCACGACCATTTACTGTGTCCCACATCTGCACCGTACCATCTTCTCTTCCACAAGCAACGCGCTGGTCACTTCGCGAATCTGAGGGTGTCGGCGTTAACCCTACTCCCCAGACAGGATTCCATGCAACGCTCAATACGCTGGCGAGTTGACTGCGATAGAGCGATAGATTGCTTCCAGTCAATGACTCCCAGACCTGCACTGATGCATCGGAGCCGCCAGAGACGATCCTCTTGCCATCAAATGACCATCCCACAGCATAAACTCTGCCTGCATGGCCACGATAAATGGTAACTGGTTGCCCCTTGATAGCATCCCAGACGTGTACCGTACCATCGTTGCCCGCGGAGGCCAGCAGCAACTGCGTTGGAGACAAGGCCATTGTGTTTACTGCATCCTCAGAATGCCCACGATAAGTGACTATCAGGCGATTTGTAGCTACATCCCACACTCGCACCTGTGCATCGGCACCGGCAGTGGCAATACTTGAGCCATCGGATGACCATGCCACGACCCGCACTGCATCAGATTCATCCTGAAACAGATGAAGGTTGTTTCCCGTGGAAGCGTCCCACACATGCACTGTCTGATCATTACTTGCAGAAACAATTTGTCTGCTATCGGGCGACCACGAGAGGGAACTCACGGATGCAAGGTGACCTCGATAGCTACAGACGAGCGTTCCAGCAGGGGCGGTTTGCATAACGGGCATAGGAAATGGCGTTGCAGGAAGGGTCGGTTCCTTCACTAGCGGTGCAGAGATTGGTCTCAGGGGAGATAATGTCACTTCATGTAAAATCTCGTCAACCTGTGGCACTTCAGGTGTACCAGTCTGGATATCTGCCTGGCTGGCCTGCTCCAAGGCAAGAGCGAACTCACGTACACTCCCAAAACGTTTTTTGGGATCCTTCTCAAGTGCTGTCATGATAACTCGCTCAACAGCAGGCGAAACCCCTGGAATCTTGCTGCTTAATGGGGGAGGAGGAACAACCAGTTGCTGAGAGATGATCTCGGTAAGCGATCCCTGAAAGAGTCTTTCCCCGCTCAGCCACTCGTACACAACAACCCCCAAAGAATATTGGTCGCTGGCTGGACGTGGTTTGCCTTGAATTTGTTCAGGCGACATATATGAGAATGTGCCTGCCACATTCTGCATATTCTGAACATGTGTGCTCTGTGCTATAAGCGCGAGCCCAAAGTCGCTGAGCAGCACCTCCTTGTGTTTTCCCAGCAACATATTTTCCGGCTTCACGTCCCGATGGATCAGTTTTTCATCATGCGCGTACTGTAAAGCGCCTGCTACTTGCTTGACAGAAGAGATGATGGTGGGCAGTGGAACGCGCATTCCTCTGGGGTATTGTTGACGGAGCGAACCATTGGGGGCATAGTCCAGAACCAGAAAGGGGGTCATTGTATCTACACCATAATCAAGGACTCGCACAATGTTAGGATGAACGAGGCGAGCGATGGTACGCGCTTCGGTGCGGAACCACTCTACATTGTCGCTGGTCAATGGTGTATCAAGGACTTTGATCGCTGCTTGAGTACTCAGAAAGATGTGCTCGCCAAGGTAAACTTTGGCAAATCCACCCTCGCCTAAGAGGCGAGTAAGTCGGTAATTGCCAAGTTGCTGCCCAACCTTATCTGGCATCTTCGCCTCCCTGGTCCTTATGTGGCGGTTACTCGTGGTTTTCTGTATAACGGAATTTTAGAGCAAGGATGTGGATATGTCAAGCAATGAACGGCCCGGCCTCTTACTCTTTTTTCTATAGCTGGAATGTTCATTTCGCACAAATCCCAGGTCGTAACTTCTTTTTATGATGCATTCACCCAGGTTGATACATTTGGGTAATCGGCAGCAGGCTCCATGAGATGGGCAGGATCATGAAGATCATCTTCTTGTACGAGTTTCTCAATAACTCACGACTGCACAAGGAAATCCATGAAGACCTCAATGTTATTGAGCAGAAAAATTCAGTAAGGGTCTACTTTTCGGTATCTTAGTTGCACAAGATATCGAGAGAATATGAGTTATTTTTTGTTTCTTACATCTGCCGCAAGGAGTGATGGGCATGAAGATAACGTATCCATCTTTTATGAATGATGAGTTGGTCTTACCCAACTTTTGCATGTTTTGTTCGAATACGCGGGCCTGCGGTGATCCAACAGGGAATACCCAGGAGGCTTGTGAATCGGCGTTGACAATAGCTGGGTAAGGTGTGTAGCGATTCACTAGTTTTATTCATCTATACAACGGGTATGACAAAGAAAACATGCTTCTGTATCAAGATGCAGTAACAATGCACGAGCGCTCGGAGACAGCACTCACACCAACCGCAGCCATTCCTTCCCGAGGGAGGAATGGCTGCGGTATGATCATTCAAATTTCACTCAAACCTGGCAAGCTCATTGCTCTTGCTGTGACTGTCAAAAATCGGTTTCTGCCAGTTGAGTTGCCTTCTAGAGTCGACCAAACGAAACTATGGAATCGGACAGACCGGTGAAGGTCCTGAGAATGTCCCTAAGTAAGTGTATTGGCCACGAATGCCCACGGATGGAACCTGTTTGGCAAACCAGGAGTAGAAAGCTATATCTTGGGGATGATACCCGTTGACTGTGAAAGTCACGCCGACCAACGGGTCGCCGACCTCAAGGAAGTTGTTACAACCGTACTGGGGTGCGATAGGAGAAATCCAGTTGGGTGTGACATTGTCGGTGAACGGGTCGCTATACCACTCTGCTACCTCATGACTGAGCGCATTGATATCCTGAATGGGGACACTGAACATGCCGGGATCATTGTACGTGGCCCAGGCATAGGTTTGGATTACCGTTTTACCGTGAGCGTCGGTTGTTGGCAACGCATTGTGATAGCCGATAATGCAGCACTGGCTAGGGTTACCCTCGTACAGGAAGGTATTGGATGTCAGGAATATGGGGAATGTGTTCACGCGGAGCCCTAGACTTGTGATCAATCCCTGGATAACAATAGGATCAAACCAATTGATGTCTACTAGACCCTCAGGCTGACCTGTGTTCGGATTCGAATCAACTAATCCCACATTGGCGGGTACGGTGACGTTCACTGTTGGGTAGACCTTCGGCTGGCCAAGCAATACATGATAGTTCTCGCGCGAAACGTATTTCCACCACTCGGCACGCTGCATGGCGTCACCATACTGGGTTCGACCGCTGGTGTAAGACGCGTTTTGGAAAATGGGTGATTTGAGCGTAGACTTGACTCTCGAGGAGCCATCAAAGTTCGAGCCATTAGAGAAGATCAGGTTCAGAGGAATGATCTCTGTTCGAACTTTTGTGGTAGCCGAACCTGCACTCGGATCTGTTCCTACCATTTGATACGGATAGGTAAGTCCATTATAGGCAAAGAGGGAACTCCAGAACGGAATGCTGTTAACCAGGCTACTTTGAGTGCTACTGGCAGCTAGCTTATTAAGAGCTGCGTGTAGCACTGGACTTGCTCGAAATTGGTAGAATTTGGCTGTATCGCCGATGCTACCTGCAGATGGCACTGATTGAGCCCGAGTTCTGGTAAGAGTCCCGAACGTGACGGCACTCATGGCGATAAGTGCACAAAGAAAAAGAGCTGTGAAGAGTTTACGACCAAATACGTGTGTACGCACTAAAATACCTTACCTTTCTGTCATCTACTAGCACTCATCAGTGAGTAACTATGAAAGCGTAGAAGTGGATATCCTTTAGTAAGTATAGAGAGGGAAAGTTGAAAAGCACAGAACAAAAGAGTTAAGATTCGGTTAAGATTCGGTTGAAGTTTTACATTTGTAGTTGCATATCTCGATCATACCTTCTCGGAAAATGCTCTCTGAGTTGTTAGTATTAAACGAGGGCATTTCTTCTTCTGAAAATACGCTAGAAGACCATTCTTTCTCGTTTACGCTACCTCACTCTCGTGATCTTTGGGGGTCAGCGTGACGGCGAAGCCCTGTTGTTTGAGCCGTCGGATGGCTCAACGCTTGGACGACTCGGCGGCATAGCCTGGTCGCAGTCGGTGATATGATTGCTGTTCCTTGAGCAGGTGATAAATGATGACCAGGATCCGATGTGCCAGGACCTGGTTGACTAACATGAATATGCTGGCGAATCACATCCGTGTCGAGAGTCTGGGTCAGGGAAACTATTTAGTCTATTTCCATTTGTATATATCAGGACCATGGGAGTTCAGTATCTACGCTCATGCTGATGGCTTTGAATCTTTGGAGCAGACGCTATTTGTGCAAGTTGAGCGACTCGGTTCAAGTGAGATGTATCTCTTTCTCTGCGTTGTAGTGCACATGTCGATGGTACTGGTGGAGGTGAGGATGTATCAGATTGGCCTTGATCAACAGCTCATGATCGTTCAAAGTCTCCTCAGGCGAGCCATCCGCCAGAATACGCCGCTCTTCCCCCATCACAACCACGCGCTGAGCGATGATCGGCACAATCTCTAGCTCATGCGTCGCTGTGATGATGGTCTTCCCCGTTGCTCCTAGGCGCGTAATCAAATTGACCAGTACCCATTTCGTGCGTGGGTCAAGGGAAGCTGTCGGCTCGTCCAGGAGCAGTACTTCGGGATGCAGAGAGAGCACTGAAGCGATAGCCGCACGTTTTTTCTCACCGCCGGATAACTCGAAAGGTGCCCGTTTGGCCAGATGCGTGATCTCCATCTGATCAAGTGCCTCATCACATCGCGCCTTCACCTCTTGTGCTTGCAGACCAAGTTGCAATGGTCCGAAAGCCACGTCATCAAAAACCGTGGCACTGAAGAGTTGGATATCCGGATCCTGAAACACAAGCCCGACCTCGCGGTGGAAGCGAAAAGCGTCCTCTCCTGCGGCTACCGCCTTGATGTCACTGCCCAGGGCGCGCATGGTTCCCTCGGAAGGACTTATGATCCCGTCAAGCAACTTCAACAAGGTTGACTTGCCACTGCCATTTGCGCCAAGCAGTACAACCTGCTCGCCTCGACGGATATCAAGGTCAATCCCATCAAGTGCGGTCTGCCGCTTGTTGTATGTGTACCGCACTCCGCGCAAGGAGAAGAGGGACGCTGCGTTGTTTGTGGCGTTGTCTCCGCTCATCAGATATACCTTCCTGCAACTACAGTTGCGACGGCGACACCAATCGCTCCCACCAATGCTACCCAGTCGGTCATGGTCATATGATACGCGCTGTAACTGCGTATCTCACCGCTGAATCCGCGAGCAGACATCGCAGCATAGACGTCGTTGCTCATCTTGAAAGAGCGATTCATCAGGTATCCCATCGAACCACTGATCCATCTGCGTTGCTCGTTGCCTTGTGTGCGCCCCACGGTCCTGCTCTTGCGGGCTTCGAACATGCCATTAGCTATGTGCAGGAAGAGGAAGATGTAGCGGTAGGTCATTGACAACAGCAAAATAAAGACCTGTGGGACATAGACTGCTTGCAAGCTCTTAAGCAGGTCGGCCCATGGTGTAGTAAGCACAAGCAGCACTGCCAGTGAAACACAGACACCTACACGTGCCACGAAAACCACTGCACTTGAAAGACCAGGGATCGAAACTCCAAGATGGAGCGGGCCAAGCGGGATCTGGAAAAGGTAGGGTGCTCCTGCAATAAAGATTGACGGGATAATCACAATTCCGGCAAAGAATGGGATGCCGAGCCAGACGCGCTTGACAAAAAAGTCGAATGGCAACTGACTTGCGTACGCAACGCCCAGTATCACTACGTACAGCGGGATCAGGATAACCAGAGATCTCGAGAGGCTGGCAGCAAGAATGACAGCAAGAAACATGCCCAGTTTTGCCCTGGGGTCAACGCCTTGCAGCCATCCCGGCTTGCGCGCATTCTCCTCGGTAAAGATGGCTCGTTCGATCGAGCCTGCTATCCCAGCGATAGTATGCTCAATCCAGCCAAGACTCTCCTTTTCTTTTTTCTTGGTAGGAGAGGTATTAGACCTGTTCATTGAGCAGATCCTTCCAAAGTCGTGGATGTGCTGGTATCAGTACTGATACCAGCACATCCACTTATTTTTAGTAACAGCATACCTGCACTTATAGAAAATGTCCATGAGTACCTCTACCTATGTCATACCCTAGGGTGTTATACGGAGAAAGAAAGGAATATTGTGGTACCGCTGTGTATTGAGTGACGAGCCAGTCAATGCAACGTTGAATTAACCAGAATATTATTGATTGGATAGGAAAAACAATAATGAGGAGATTCAAGGTCAAGCGTTCAGATGGAAAAATGATTCAAGTCGTTCCGAAGCATGGTCACCTTTTTGTGTGCGCGCTCGGCTGTTGCTGCGGACATACCGAAGATGGCTTCGCACGCATTCCAATCGAACTATACCATTCAGAATGGGAGCGTCGCAAATTACGCAACACTATACATCTGACGCAAACGACTTGCCTGGGACAATGTGCGCTAGCCAACGTCGTTTTACTAATCCTGGATGGTCGAATGATGTGGTTTCACTCAATAGAGAGTGAGGCACAAGTGCTTGCTCTCTTTGATTTTATTGAATCAATACGTAAGAATAATAGCCCTCTTGCTCCTCCCCTTCTATTGAAGGACAAGGTGTTCGATGGTTTCACAGCGAATGAAACTGGCTCGATGAAGCTCCCAGTTTTATCACGCTGATGAATGCAAAGGGGAGAAAAGAAGCTTTTCGATAGCCGTTGTCCGTAAGCAGATAACCACGCGTGTTCGTGTTTGGGACCTTAATCCAGCCAGTATCCTTAGAATACTTCTTTCCCTGGCAATATGTGACTGGGAAACAGATAAATGGGTACGATACAAGGTACAGAGGATGCAAGTCTCTTGATGAAGAAGTTACTCACTTAACAACGTTTTCAAAATACTGGTCAGTTGTGCAGATGTGAAGTCCTGATCTAGCAGCACCCGTTCGCGTCCATGCTGATCAATCAAAAATAGAACAGCAGTATGCATACTCACTGTAGCCACTTGTGTTTGCGCATCAATCGCATAGGCTGACCAGACAGGGGCGAGTTCCGCTTGCGTTCCAACCAGGAAATGCCAATATTGGACCATACGGTGAACCTGCGAGAATTTAAGCGCGGCGGCCACAGTATCTCCTTTAGGGTCGACGCTGACAGCTATCACAGCAACACGTGCTGCATCTTTGCCAAGGTCAAGCATGGCACTATGCAGTTTCTCAGCCATCAAAGGACACACGTCTGGGCAATGAGTATACATAAAAGTCAGGACAACTGGTTTGCCTGCGAACTGTGAAAGCGCAACCGGCTTCCCAAACTGGTCAGTTAGATGAAAGTCATGTGCGGGAACACCTCCCAGATCGGTTCCATTCAGGCTGGATGTTGAGTTGCTTGTATTAGTGGCAACCGGCGCTCCCGTAGCATGTCGCCAATTCAAAAGGGCTATGGTTACAACAACCAGCAAGGCCAGAACGATGACGGAAAGACGGGAAGCCAAACGCCAGTTCATATGCAAGTCTCTTCCTTCATGGATCCCGAGACAGATCGCTCACCTCGGTCCATCTAAGAATAACGCTATCAGTTATCAGCACAATAAAAAAAGATATATCATGCCAACAATGGAAACATGGAAATAGTATGATTCTATTGCTCTTAAAAGTCCTCATCTATTCTCTATAAGTATTTTCGCGAGAAGACCTGATACTCTCCTTGCAGACTCTTCTGCATGCCTTACAATTGCCCGAATAAGATCAAGGTGGTACGAACTGCTGCATTGTTTGTTCTCGCTTTGGTTGCGATGCGTTCGCTGTCATTGCGTATTCCTTAGCTCATCTAAGGTGTTCTCCCGATGGACAATCGCCAATATGTAAGTTATGCTGAAAGAGCTTCTATGAGGATTATTGTTTTCGGAGACGCGACGCGAAGATGGTTAACGAATACATGAAACTTTCTCTCCTGTCGTGTCGTTGTGTTGCAGCGAGGTGATGAGGATCATGCATAACAATGCCGGGCTTACATTCTGGTTGACGCACTGGAATTGGGATGTTTTTCTTGTCGGAGGGATTATCCTGGTCACAGGGTCGTATCTCTATGCTATCGGACCACTGCGCAGAAAATACCAACTCGGTCCCCAGGTGCCATTCTCACGAGCATTGGCCTTTCTGTTGGGAGCGGATATCTGTTTTCTCGCGCTCTTTTCTGCTCTCGACACGCTGGCAGATACCTATTTGTTCTCAGCACATATGCTGCAGCACATGCTGTTATGTTTCGTCGGTGCGCCCCTGATGGTGCTCGGCATTCCAGCCTGGCTGCTGCAGCCACTCCTGCGGTACCGCCCCATCTTTGCCACCTGGAAAATGCTCACTTACCCAATCGTCACCTCGCTGCTCTTCAGCGCGAATCTATGGCTCTGGCATGCGCCGTTGCTCTACAATGCTGCCCTGTTCAATGTTCGGTTGCACATCCTCTCCCACCTCCTCTATATTGTGACTGGAATGCTCTTCTGGTGGCCACTGCTGGGTCCAGTAGACGGGGCATGGCCTCCTCTCTCTCTGGGCGGCAAATTAGCTTACCTTTTCTTCAATGATATGCCGATGGTCCTTTTGGGAGCAGGCTTGACGTTAATGCCTCCGTTGTACACGCCGTACCTTAACGCTCCACGTATTCTGGGGCTTGCACCTGACGTTGATCAACAGCTCGGGGGATTGTTGATGTGGATTGTGGGAAGCATTTTTTTCGTCGTGCTCGCAAGTATCATCTTTCTGCGCTGGATGCTACAGCAGGAGAAAGCTGAAAACATGTCTCGCTTGGAAGAGCAGGCTTCAGCAGAAGAGGCATTACAACAGACATTTTCCAGGAAACCGGCATGAACACTAGCCTGGATGGATGGCTGGGGTCGAAAAGAGCGGCAAATATTGCATGTTGATCGTACGTGATGAGGTGAACTACCTACTGCGAGCGCAATACCAGCCAGGAGAAAAATAGGGATTCATCCCGATAGACTTTGTGCGAAGTTACGTCTATACTTTCTATAGGTCCTTCTCAGGCAAGGATATTCGCACCGGGTACAACCAGGTAGCGCTTGCCTTCATCTTCTCTATCTATCGTGCTGCTGGAGAAAAACTGTGCCTCCACAAAAGGGAGGAGATCATAATCGTGCGTGTCAGGCCTTTCTTCTGGTGTCTATTCCTTTTCACGTGTTTCAGTGTGCTGGTCTTCGCCGCCACGTTCAGGGCGTACGTGCCCGCCATTTTGCACGTGCATCTCGAGCAACAGCCACCTGTTTCAGATGCGTTCACGACACTCTACCTGAGCCTCACTGACCAGGATGGTCTCCCTATTGAACAGGCACAGGTGTTACCGAGTGCCAACATGACCAATATGGTGATGGTGACGCGCCAGGTGAGGGTCAGGAGCCTGGGGAGGGGCAATTACCAGGCACAACTGCTCTTGTACATGGCGGGGCCATGGGAGATCCACATCGTAGCCTATGCCGATGGTTTTGCTTCTGTGCAACAGGCGCTCTTCATCCAGGTGCAATGAACGTAGCTAACTCTGGGTGAACAAGAGCGAGTGGCGTCTAAGCTCAATGTCTCAAGCTTAGACGCCACTCGCTCCTATTCTTTGGATGTGGTAGTTTGCTTATGAAGAAGATCCCTGTGCTTGAGTAGTGTCCTCCGAGTCAGCCGAGATTTTGGGTCCACGGCCTCTCCTGCTAAAT
>Ga0116218_1000131_pt1 | contig 55462 bp, 41 predicted proteins | sample Sb_taG_2_FD_88966 | JGI IMG/M metagenome (GOLD analysis project Ga0116218, IMG submission 88966) | Peat soil microbial communities from Weissenstadt, Germany - Sb_50d_5_LS metaG | ecosystem: Environmental > Terrestrial > Soil > Wetlands > Peat | place: Germany: Weissenstadt | collected 2010-09-21 | reverse complement strand
CTGTAGGCTCGATCCGCAGGGTCCTCAGTATCCGCGGGTTCCGGACTGGTCATGAGTGAGTCATCCCCTTTGCGCGGCCGCAACCACGGCCACGCCGCCCGCGCCCTCGAGCGCCGCCGCGGCGACCGCCTCCAGCCTCGCCAAGTCGGCCTCGCGCCCACGCAGCGGCGTCATGGCGACAAGTGTCCCATGCGTGTCCCGGTTCACATGAACGGGTGATGCGTCCTGCGGGCCGGGTCGGGGAGGCTTGACCCATCGACGGACTAAACTGTCCCTGGTGGCGAGGCGATGACCGCTGTACTCGTGGACGACACGCTGGAGACTAGACGTCTGGCCTGCCAGCCCACGGCTCTAGCCGGACGTGATGGGGATCTCCGGATCATCCGGGCCTTCCTCGACCGGGTGTCCGTCGGGGGCGCAGCGCTGCTGATGACCGGTGATCCGGGTGTAGGCAAGTCGGCTCTGCTGGATGCGGCGCACGAGATGGCGATGATCGCCGGAGTCCGGGTGCTGCGCGCCGCCGGCGTCCAGTTCGAGGCCGATGTGAGCTTCTCGGGCCTCAACCAGGTCCTTCTTCCCCTGGGCCAGGAACTGGTGCAGCTCAGTACCACGCACGAAAACGCGCTGAAGATGGCTTTGGGCCTGAGCGTCGGCCCGCCCCCGGATCGGCTGGTGGTGTCGAACGCGGCGCTCGCCGTCCTGCGCCAGGCGGCCGCGGACCGGCCCCTGCTGGTGATCCTCGATGACCTGCCGTGGCTGGATCAAGCCAGCTCTCTGGTCGTCGGATTCGTCGCGCGCCGCCTGGCCGGCTGTCGCGTGGGACTCCTGGCCGCATCACGAACGGGGGCAGCCACCATCTTCGGCGGCAGCGGCCTGCCCCAGCACGACGTTCGGCCGCTGGGCAGTGAGGCGGCGGCCGACCTGGTCGACGCCCGGTTTCCCGAGCTTGCTCCCGGCGTCCGCCAGCGCATCCTGACCGAGGCACAGGGTAATCCGCTGGCCCTCCTCGAGCTCCCGGCGGCCCTGAGCGACCTGCAGCGCTGCGCGGTGGCTGCGCTGCCTGCGATTCTCCCGCTCAGCCGCCGGCTTGGGGCCCTGTTCACCTCGCGCGTATCCGACCTGCCTGCCGCGAGCCGTTATCTGCTCATGCTGGCCGCACTGGAGGGCACCGGAGATCTGGCCGTGGTGCAGGCCGCCGGGGCCGGGCAGCGGGAGGCCGACGGTCTGGCTCCCGCGGAGCAGGCCGGACTGGTCCATGTCGAGGAGGACACCGGCAGGCTGGCCTTCTGCCATCCGCTGATCCGGTCGGCGGTGCTCCAACTTTCGGTGAACGAGGAGCTGCGCCGGGCCCACCGGGCGCTGGCAGCTCAGTTCGGCGATCAGCCCGAGCGGCGAGCGTGGCATCTGGCCAGCGCGGCTCTCGGACCTGACGAGGAGGTAGCGGGCCTGCTGACGCGGGCCGCGCGGAACATGCTGCGCCGCGGCGACGCCGCTGACGCGGTGGCCGCGCTGCTTCGCTCGGCCCAGCTCAGCCCGCGAAGCGGTGACCGGAGCCTGCGGCTCGCCGAGGCGGCCTGTGTCAGCGCGACGGTGACCGGAGAGCTGCCCCAGGCCCGGCAGCTGCTCGCCGACGCGCGCCAGGCGATGCCGGACCTCGACCGGTCGCTGCATGCCTCGGTGGCATCGGCCCACCTGCTCCTCAACTCCGATGGCGACATCAACGCCGTCTACGGTCGGCTGGTCAGCGCGATCAGGGAGACGGCCCGGCCGTACGACGCTTCTGACCCCGCGCTCATGGCCTGGCTGCACACGATGCTCACGGTGTGCTCCTTCGGCGAACGCCCGGAGCTGTGGGCGCCGTTCGACGAGATCGTCTCGTCTATCATCCCGCATGCCCCCGCCGGCGTGCGCCTGCTCGTCCGGACCTACGCCGACCCGGCTCGTTCCGCGATACCGGTACTCGACGAGCTGGATGCCGCCATTTCCGGGCTGTCCGCCGAGGCGGACCAGTGGCGCGTCCTGATCATCAGCTCGGCGGCGGTCCACACCGACCGGCTCGCTGGCTGCCGCGAGGCCCTGCGGCGGGTGGTCAGTGACGGCCAGGAGGGCAGCGCCGTCCTCCCGGTGATCAGCGCGCTCACCCACCTGTCCCTCGATGCGTTCATGGCCGGCCGGTGGGACGACGCCCAGCGCCTGGCCGGCGAATGCCTCGAAGCAGCCCAGGCGCACGGCTATCTCCTGCGGGCCTGGATGGCCCAGGAACTGCAAGCCCTGCTGGCGGCCGCGTGCGGCGACCACGACGCGGTCCGGGAGCTGACCGGGCAGATGATCCGCTGGGCTCTCCCGCGCGGGATCGCGCAGGCTCGGCTGGCCGCCCACCACGCGAGTTCGCTGGCCGCGCTCGGCCGCGGCGATTTTGAGGAGGCCTACCAGGAGGCGGCCGCGATCAGCCCGCCCGGGATCCTCGCCTCTCACGTGCCTTATGCCCTGCGGGTACCGATGGACCTGGTGGAAGCGGCCGTCCGCACCGGCCGTCACGATGAGGCGGCTGCTCACGTGGCCGCCCTGCGTCAGGCGGGCCTGGCCCGGATCTCACCCCGGCTCGCGATGCTGACCAGCGCGTCAGCAGCGCTGGCCGCTCCCGCTAACAAGGCCGGCCCGCTGTTCGCGGAGGCACTCGCCGTTCCCGCCGCCGACCGCTGGCCGTTCGAGCTGGCCCGTGTCCGGCTGGCCTACGGCGAGCACCTGCGCCGGGCCCGGGCCACGGCCGACGCCCGTACCCAGCTCGGCGCTGCGCTCACGGCCTTCGAGGCCCTCGGAGCCAGGCCCTGGGCCGTCCGGGCCGGTAACGAACTGCGAGCGACCGGCTTGGCGACCGCCCGGGCTGACGGTTACGGGCCAGTCACGCTCACCGCCCAGGAACACCAGGTCGCCGCGCTCGCCGCGGCCGGCCTGACCAACAAGCAAATCGGTGAGCGCCTGTATATGTCCCACCGCACCGTGGCCGCCCACCTGTATCAGATCTTCCCCCGGCTCGGCATCACCTCACGGGCCGCGCTCCGCGATGCCCTGACCGCCCTGCCTGCTTAAAGCTCAGCCTTCGGGATCGGCCAGGGCGGGGCGCGGGCCGGCCGTGGAGTGCTGCCCGGCCGGTGAACTCCTCAGGTTCTTCAAGTAGCGCAGGACGCGGGCGTTCTCGTGACAGCATGACGGCATGCAGGTACTGCGCACGCCCGAGGACCGTTTCGCTGACCTGCCCGGCTTCGGCTACCCGCCGCGGTACGCCGATGCCGGCGGCCTGCGGCTGGCCTATGTGGAAGCGGGACCGGCCGATGGCGAGCCGGTACTGATGCTGCACGGCGAGCCGAGCTGGTCGTTCCTGTACCGCACGGTCATGCCGGTCCTCGCCGCGGCGGGCCTGCGGGTCATCGCGGCGGACCTGGCCGGGTTCGGCCGCTCGGACAAGCCGGCCGAGGTCGCGGATCACAGCTACGCGCGGCACGTGGAATGGATCCGCGCGCTCGCCTTCGACCGCCTCGACCTGCGCGATCTGACCCTGGTCGGGCAGGACTGGGGCGGCCTGATCGGCCTGCGGCTGGTGGCCGAGCACCCTGACCGGTTCGCCCGGGTGGTGGCCGCCAACACCGGGCTGCCCACCGGTGACCAGCCGATGCCCGATGTCTGGCTGCGGTTCCGCGAGGTCGTCCGCACGGCCCCGGAGCTGAACGTGTCCCGGCTGGTGCAGTCCGGCTGCCAGACGCCGCTGGCCCCTGAGGTGCTGGCGGCCTACGAAGCGCCGTTTCCCGACCCGACGTACGCCGCTGCGGTGCGGGCGATGCCCAACCTGGTGCCGGCCACCCCCGACGACCCGGCGGCCGAGGCCAATCGGGCCGCCTGGCGGCGGCTGGCCGCCTGGGACAAGCCGTTCCTGGTGGCCTTCAGCGACCGGGACCCGATCACCGGTGGCATGGCCCCCATCCTGAAACGCGCGATCCCCGGCGCGGCGGGCGTCGAGCACCCGGTGATCTCGGGGGCCGGGCACTTCCTGCAGGAAGACGCGGGCGAACGGCTCGGCGCGGTGATCGCTGACTTCGTCCGCGCCCACCCCGTCGCCTAGGCCACGCTATCCGCGGTGACGCAGATGATCGGGCAGGGTACGCCAGCCGTCCGGGAGTTCCGCGGTGAGCGCGGCGTGGACGAACCGGGCCGCCGCCATGGTGTGAGCGCGGTTCGGATTCCACTGCAAGGTGAAGGGCACGAGCTGCGTGGGCTCGACCGGGAGGATCACCGTCCGGGCGTGAGCGGCGGCCAGGGACCCGATGAGCATGATCCAGTCGATGCCCGGCTGGTCGGCCCAGCGGGTGGCGGCCAGGTCGGTGTCCGCCAGGTCAACTGAGGGCGGGCTGATTCCCGCGGCCTCCAGGGCCTGCCGCTGGCTCAGCGCCCAGGCCGGGAACAAGTCGGCGGGCATGGTGCCGAGCACGTCGTGCGCCAGGTCGGCCAGCGTCACCGAGGGCCGGCCGGCCAGGCGGTGCCCCGCCCGCAGTCCGACCAGCAGCGGCTCCGCGCAGAACACCTCGTTGGCCGTGCCGTCCGGGGCGGGGATCAGCCCGCAGGTGATGGCCACGTCGATGCGGTTGCCGACCAGCGCGTCGGTCATTCCGGGCAGCCACATCCGCTGCAGCTCCACCGTCACCTGCGGTGCCTGGGCCGCGAACAAGGCGATCAGGTGCGGAGCGAGTACCGGGGCGACGAGCGGAGTGATGCCGAGCCGCACCGTGCCGGCCTCCCCGCCGGCCACCCGGCGGACCGCGGCGCCGGCCGCGGCGACCTCCTCCAAGATGACCTTCGACCGGGCCAGCAGCTCGGCGCCGGCGCTGGTCAGCGCGACCCGGCGGGTCGTGCGGGTGAACAGCGGCGTGCCCAGCTCGCGCTCCAGTCGCCGGATCAGCTCGCTGAGCGTCGGCGCGGCCAGGTGCAGCCGCTCCGCGGCCCGGCCGAAATGCAGCTCGTTCGCGACCGCGACGAACGCTTCCAGCTGGCGCAACTCCACAGCCCGACGGTACCGCCTGAGGCCTTGAACCCCGCCGGGGACACTGCCGGACCGGTCCGGGCCCGGCGCCATTATTCGGCCATGCCGAACAATGGCTTAGCCAGTTGCCCCTTTCTCCCGGGGGCAGGGCCATGCGAGCCTGGCAGCGAGACCGAGACCCGGGAAGGATCCATGTCAGACCTCGTGGGGCGTGACCAGGAACTGGCGCTCATCGTTTCCTTCCTCAAGGACGTCGCGGCCGAGGGCGGGACGCTGCTGTTCACTGGCGAGCCGGGCGTCGGCAAGACCGCGCTCCTGGATGCGGCGGAAGAAGCCGCGGAAGCCGGGGGCCTGCAGGTCCTGCGCGTAACGGGGAGTGAATTCGGAACCCAGGTGAATTTCTCCGGTCTCGCCCAGCTCTTGCAGCCCTTGTCGGATGACCTTCGCTCGCTGAGCTCGGTGCACCGTCGCGCGCTGGCGGCGGCGGTGGCAGGCGACGCCGGCGAACCGCCCCAGGACCGGCTGATCGTTTTCCAGGCGACGCTGGCCCTGCTGGGCCAGGCGGCCGGGCGGCGTCCGCTGCTGACAATCGTTGATGACCTGCAGTGGCTCGACCGGTCAAGTGCCAGTGCGCTCGGCTTCGTGGCTCGCCGCCTGGCCGGTCTTCGGGTGGGGTTCCTGGCCGTATCCCGGCCGGGGGCCGAGAGCTTTTCCGAGCGGGCCGGCCTGACGGAGCACGAGCTGCGGCCGCTGGACCCCGCGTCCGCAGCCAGCCTGCTGAGCGCCCGCTTTCCTGACCTGGCCCCGCGGGTCAGGCAGCGGCTGCTGGCCGAGGCGCAGGGCAACCCGCTGGCCCTGCTCGAACTGCCCTCGCGACTCAGCGGCCCGCAGCGGGCCGCGCTGGCGTCATTGCCCTCGGTCCTGCCGCTCGGCCGACGATTGCAGGCCCTGTTCGCATCCCAGGTCGGGGAGCTGCCCGCCGGGGTGCGTCGGTTGCTGCTGCTGGCCGCGCTGGACGGTTCCGGCGACCTTCGCGTCCTGCAGGCCACCGGGACAGGCTGGACCGGCGATCTGGCCCAGGCGGAGCAAGCGCGGCTGGCCCGGATCGACGAAGGCACCGGCCGGCTGGCGTTCCGTCATCCCCTGATCCGGTCCGCGGTCGTCGAGCTCGCGACCGGCGAGGATCGCCGTCTGGCGCACCGGGCCCTGGCCGAGCTGCTGGCCGACCAGCCCGAGCGCCGCGCGTGGCATCTCGGCGAGGCGGCCGCCGGACCCGACGAGCCGGTCGCGGCCCTGCTCGAAGAGGTGGCGACCCAGATCCTGCGCCGCGGCGACGCTGTCGGCGCCGTATCCGCGCTGCTGCGCGCGGCCGAGCTGAGCCCGGCGCGGTCAGACCGGAGCCGTCGCCTGGCCCACGCCGCCATGGTGGGAGCGGCCTTCACCATCGAGGTCGGCACGATCCCGCCGCTGCTCGCCGAGGCGGGCCAGTCCGGGCCGGGGTCTGGCATCTCGCTCATGTCGGCGGTCGCCGCCGCCTTCATGCTGTTGAACGGGGACGGTGATGTCCTCACCGCCCACCGCCTGCTGACTCGAACCATCGAGGAGCAGGCCGCACCTGACCCCGAACGGATCGGCGACGTCGGCCTGTTCGGGGCGGTGTCGGCGCTGTTCATACTGTGCGAGCTCGGCGGACGGGCCGAATTGTGGGCCCCGTTCCACGCCGCCGTCAGCCGGTTCGCGGCGGGCCTCCCCGCCGAGCTGCGCCTGCTCGACCAAGCCTATGCCGACCCCGCCCGTACCGCGGCGGCGGTGCTTTCCCAGCTCGACGACGCCATCGCCAGCCTGCGCGCCGAGACCGACCAGCTGCGCATCCTGACCATCAGCAGGAGCACCCACTTCACTGACCGGCAGGCGGGCTGTCGCGAGGCGCTGTGGCGGGTCGTACGCGAGGGCCGTCAGGGCAGCGCGGTCGCCCCGCTGATCACGGCCCTGGAGCATCTCAGCCTCGACAGCTGGATGACCGGGCAGTGGGATCAGGCGCAGGAGCTCGCGGATGAGTGCCGCGAGCTCTGCCTGGCCCATGGTTACCTGCCTTTGACATGGACGGTCCGCTATCGCCAGGCGCTGCTCGCCGCGGCTCGCGGCGCGTACGACACGGCGGAAGCGCTGACCGCCGAGATGACCGAATGGGCCGTGCCCAGGCGGATCGGCCAGGCCGAGCTGGCCGCCCGACACGTACGGTCGGTCGCGGCGCTGGGGCGCGGCGACTTCACCGGGGCCTATCAGCACGCTGCGGCGATCAGCCCGGCGGGCGTCCTCGCGTCCCATGTCGGTTACGCTCTCTGGGTCCTGCTGGACCTGGTCGAGGCCGCGGTCCGGACCGGCCGCCGGGCGGAAGCCGCCGCGCACGTGCAAGCCATGCGGGACGCCGATCTCGGTGCGATCTCGTCCCGGCTTTCCCTCATCGTGACGGCGGCGGCGGCTCTGACCACCTCCCGTGATGGGGCGCGCGGCCTGTTTGAGACGGCGGTGGTCACTCCAGGAGCCGATCAGTGGCCGTTCGACCTGGCCCGGGTCCGGCTCCTGTACGGCGAGTGGCTGCGCCGGGAGCGATCGACCACCGAGGCACGCGCGCAGCTCAGCGCGGCCAACAGGACGTTCCAGCAGCTCGGCGCGCGGCCGTGGCAGGCCAGGGCGGGAAATGAACTGCGCGCCGCTGGCCTCGCGGTCCCGGCCGCCGAACCCGGATCCCGCGGAATACCCGCCGCCGAGCTGCTGACTCCGCTGGACCGGCAGATCGCCGAGCTCGCCGCCGCCGGGCTGACCAACAAGCAGATCGGTGAGCGCCTCTACCTGTCCCACCGGACGGTGGCCGCTCACCTGTATCAGCTCTTCCCCAGGCTCGGCATCACCTCCCGCGCCGCCCTCCGCGACGTGCTGGATGCTATGGACCGGCCGGGGCGTGCTGAGTGACGCCGCGGCGGCCTGCGGCCCAGTCAGATGACGGATGCCACCGCGCGGAGGCCGGCGCACCATGGTGTCAAGATCGAGGAGGCCGACGATGACCGAGAACACGACCGTCACCGAGACCGATGTCATCACCAAGCTCAGCCACCGATCGGTGGCCGGCACCACCTCGAAGCTCACCGGCATGATCACCGCCAAGAGGATGAAGCTGTTCGGGGTGATCGACCAGGCGGCCGAGGCCCGGCAGGTCGGGCTCACGCTGCGGGAGACCGTCCTGGTGATCTTCGGCAGCCCGGCAGCGGGCACGCCCGTGATGGCGGCGTCGCCGCTGTCCGCGCTCGACCTGCCGCTCAAGGTCCTGATCTGGTCCGACGACGGGCAGACCAAGGTCTCGTACTACGCGCCGGCCGCGCTCGCCGCCCGGCACCATCTCCCCCCGGAACTGGCCAGCCACCTGGCCGGGATCAACGGGCTCACCGACGCCCTCGTGGCCACCTAGGTCATAGTCATTTGACGGATGACGGGCCCGTCGCCTCACTCCACACTGAAGCCAGCCATGTCATGGCCAGAGCCGGGAGAACACCATGAGCGTCAGCAGTAGCGCCGGCGTCGGCGGCCGGTCCAGGAGCCTGATCCTGACCGCGATGATCTTCGCGGTCGCGATGACCTTCATCGACCAGACGATCGTCTCGATCGCCGCGCCCACGATCCAGCACGATCTGGGCCTGTCCAGCAGCGGCATGCAGTGGGCGATCAACGCCTACCTGCTGACGCTGGCGGCCTTGTTCGCGTTCGGCGGCCGGCTGGCCGACATAGCCGGGCACCGCCGGATGGTGGTGCTCGGGGTGATCATCTTCGCGGGCGCGTCGGCGCTGTGCGGCGCCACGCCGCGCGGCAGCGCCGCGGAGGCGTGGCTGGTCACGTTCCGGGTGATCCAGGGCGCGGGCGGGGCGATTATGTTCCCGGCCGCGATCGCCATCGTGGTGGTGACCTTCGACCTGCGCTCGCGCGGCCGCGCCCTGGCGCTCTTCTTCGGCATCGCCGGGGGCCTGACCGCGATCGGCCCGATCGCGGGCGGGTACCTGATCGAGTGGACCTGGCGGTCGATCTTCTGGATCAACATCCCCGTCGCCCTGATCGCGCTGGCGCTGATCGCCGTCTCCAAGCCGCCCAACGAGTGCCGCCCGGCCCCGATGGACTACCGCGGCCTGGCCCTCATCATCGGCGGGGTGGGGCTGAGCGTATTCGGCTTCCAGCAGTCGGCCCTATGGGGCTGGGGCGACCCGGCCATCGAGGTCTGCATCGCCGCGGGCGTCGTGCTGCTGATCGTGTTCTTCGCCGTCGAGCGCCGGACCGTCTCGCCCCTGATCAACGTGCGTATCTTCAGTAATCGGGCGTTCCTGGTCGAGAACATCATCCTGGGCATCGCCATGATGGCGTTCATCCCGGTGTTCTTCTTCGCCGCGATCTACGGGCAGGTCGCCCTGGCGGAGAAGGCCACCACGTCCAGCCTGCTCATCTTGTACTTCTTCCTCGGCTTCGTGGTCTGCGCGCAGATCGGCGGCCGGATGCTGGACCGGATCGGGGCCAAGCGGCCGGTGGTCCTCGGCAGCGCGCTGGCCACGGCCGGGTTCGCGCTATGGGCCGGAAAGGCCACCGACCTGCACGTCGGCGGCCAGGTCATCTACATCGTGATGGCCGGCGCCGGGATGGGCCTCATGCTGGGCCAGGCCAACACCGACGCGATCAACCGGGCCTCCCGGTACTCCTACGGCGAGGCCACCGGCATCACCCAGACCGTCCGCAACTACGGCGCCAGCCTCGGCTTCGCCATCCTGGGCACGATCTTGATCACCGAGTTCCGGTCCGCGATCACCTCCTCGCTGACCGCCCGGGGCCTGCCCGGCCCCGCGGCGTCCGCTGAAGCAGCCAAGATTGCCCAGCTGCAGGGCGGAAACGGGAACGTCGCCGCCATCCCGCAGTTCATCCGGGCCGACTTCGCCGGCGCCACCCGGGACGTGCTCTACGCCATGGCGGTGATCATGGGGGTCGCGGCGCTGGTGGCGCTGCGTGGCCTCCGGCGCGGAGTCCAGGCCGACACCGAGGCCGTAACCGAGCGCCAGGACCAGCTTCGCGGCCAGGAACCCGAGGCCGACGCGTACCCCGCCCGCTGGTAGACCCCTGGCCTAGGCCAGCTCGCCCGCCGCGGTGGCCGGCTCGTCCAGCGGCCCGGTCACCGCGTCGATGGGACCGGTCGCGTCGCCCAGCGTCTCGTCCAGCGGCTGGGGCGCCCCGGGCAGCACCTGCTCGAGGTAGTCCCTGGTGGCCGCGGTGGTGCCGACGTCACGGCCCGCGGCCTCGGACATGTACCAGCGGTGCTCGAGGATCTCGTGGAAGATCTCCGCCGGGGGCAGCCGCCCGCGGAGCTCCTCAGGGATGGCGGCGATGACCGGGTCGTAGATCTCCTCCAGCCACCGGTTGGCCGCCACGATCTCCGAGACCGGGTGGCCCTCCTTCTGCTCCAGGTAGGCACGGAAGCCGGCGATGTCGTTGAGCAGCCTGCGCGCCTGGTTCTCCCCGGCGTCGATCCCGGTCCGCAGGAAGAGCTGCCGGGCGAAGTGCCCGGATTCCGAAACCCGGGTCCGCAGCCGCAGCTTGTTTCCCTCCGGGGTGGGGATGAGCTCGACCTCGTCGGCGTCGAAGCCCAGCTTGTTGAGCCGGTGCAGCCGCTCGGCGATCCGGCGCCGCTGATCCTCGGGGCGCAGGATTTCCTCGCGAGTCAGCTCCTGCCACAGGGACCGGTAGCGCTGGCCCAGCTCCTCGGCGATCTCGAACGGGTCCACGTCGTCCGGGAGTCGCCGGCCGGCCTGCAGGTCGAGCAGCTCGCCGGCCACCCGCTCGGTAGCCAGCTCGATGTCGTAGTCGCGCTGCCCGGCGGATAGAGCCGGGTGCTGCTCGCTGGTCTCCGCGTCGACCAGATAGGCCTCCAGCGTGCCCGCGTCGTGCCGGAACAGCGTGTTGGACAGCGAGCAGTCGCCCCAGAAGAACCCGGACAGGTGCAGCCGGACGAGGAGCTCTACCAGGGCGTCCAGCAGCCCGTCGATGGGCTGGACGCCCCGCGGGTGGGAGAAGACCGCGCGGTACGTGGTCGCGTAGGTGAGAAACCTGGTGACCAGGATCGCGTCGGCGTCCGGGTGGTCAGGGTCCCGGTCGACCGCGATCCCGACCGCCTCGACGGCCGGGACGTTCAGGTCGGCCAGCGCCCGCAGCACCCGGTACTCCCGCCGGGCCAGCCGCTCGTTCAGTTCCTTCAGCGCGTACAGCGCGCCGTCGTCGTACACGAACCGCACCACGTGCCGCGAGATGCCCCGCTGCCGGATCTCGACCAGCCGGTCCTCGTGCCACTCGGCCAGCGGCACGGACCACGGCAGGGTCAGCAGTCCGGCCGCGTGGTCGGCGGGAGGGGTGAAGACGAACCGCACGTGAACAGTCTTCCGTATCGTCGCCGGCTGCGGCGAGCGGTTCTAGCCGAGCTGGGCCGGAGACATGTTCGCGCCGCTGATCACCACGGCGACGTGCTCGCCCGGGGCGGGCTTGTACGCGCCGGCCAGCAGGGCCGCGATCCCGACCGAGGCGGCGGGCTCGGCGGCGACCCGGAACGCCTGCCACAGGGCCTGCTGCGCCGCGAGGATCGAGGCGTCGTTGACGAGCACCACGTCCTCGACATGGGCCTGGGTGATGGGAAATACCAGCTCGCCGACCTGCCGCGGGGCCAGGGCATCTGCCGCGACGCTGCCCGCCGGGGCGTCGGCGGGCTGCCCGGCGGCCCGGGCGTAGCTGAGCGTGGGGGCGCCCTCGGGCTCGACGCCAACCACGCGGACGGTGCCCGCGAACCAGGCCGCGACGCCGGCGATCAGGCCTCCGCCGCCGACCGGCAACAGCACCGTGTCCAGATCGGCGGCCTGCTCGGCCAGCTCCAGGCCGAGGGTGCCCTGCCCGAGGATGGTCTCGCGCTGGTCGTAGGCATGTACGCTCATGGCACCCGAGCTCCGCTCCCAGTCCTGGGCCGCGGCCAGGGCATCGGCGTAGCGTTCCCCGGTGACGACCAGGTCGGCGCCGAGCCGGCGGATGCGCTCGATCTTGGCCGGCGCGGACACGGTGGGCACGAAGATCTTCGCCGGCACGCCGCGGCGGTGCGCCGCGTAGGCGACGGCAACACCATGATTGCCACCGGACGCCGCTACCACCCCGGCCGGCGGCACCTCCCGAAGCAGCAGGTTCGTGAACGCGCCCCGGGCCTTGAACGAGCCGGCGCACTGCAGCTGCTCCAGCTTGAGCGTGCCCGTCGGCAGCGTCGCGGCCGACTCGTCAAGCTCGCTGAGGTCGACCTGGACGACCGGCGTCCGGCGGATACAGGGACGGATCGTGTCGTAGCACCGTCGGATATCGTCACGGGAGATCACCTCTGTACTGTATGCCCGGGGGAGGAGACTAGTTTCATGACTGAGCACACGCACCACCACGACGAACACGACGAAGACCCAGCCTGCGCGGTGGCCCACGGCGCCGTGCCCGTCCCGGCCTCGTCGGCTGCGGGGCAGCGCGCGCTGGTGGCGGTCTTCGCCTCGCCGGTCGCCGGTTACCTGCTGAGATATGGCGCGGACCTGGGGTTCCGCGGGCTGCTGCTCGAACCCGACGAGTTGCGTGCCGCCGGGGCCGCCGCGCTCGGGTTTCCCCTGATCACGGTCCCGCCGGAGGACCTGGATGACTCGGCCGACGTGGTGGTGACCGACCATCACCGGCCCGAGCTCGGCGTCGTGCTCCGCGACGCGCTGGCCACCAAGGCGAGATGGATCGGGGTCATGGGCAACCCGCGGCACGTCGGGCCACACGTGGCGATGCTCACCGACCTCGGTGTCCCGCCAGAGGAGATCGCCCGCGTCCACCGGCCGATCGGGCTCAACATCGGCTCGCGGACGCCGCCCGAGATCGCGATCGCCGCCCTGGCCGGGCTGCTGGCCGACCGCAACGGCCGCTCAGGGGGCTTCGAGTTCTGATCCGGCGCTCCAAGACGGCCGAATGTCAGTACCGGGGGTTAATCTCAGGCTCCGTACTGAACCAGGAGCGTGATGAGTTGATGGCCGACTTCGGTGCGCAGGCTCGGCCTGCCAGCCCCGGCGACGTCCCGCGGCCGAAGGGGCCGAAGGGGCCCAAGAACTGGCCGGGACGTAAGCCGAAGGGCAGCGTGCCCGCGGTTGTCCCGGAAACGCCGGACAAGCCCGATCCCGACCACGTGCTGACGTGGCGGCAACGCAAGATCCTCCGGACGATCCGGGAGTCGGTGCGGCAGCGCGGCTACCCGCCGTCCATGCGGGAGATCGGCGACGCGGTCGGCCTGACCAGTACGGCGAGCGTCGGGTACCAGCTCGGCACCCTGCAGCGCAAGGGTTACCTGCACCGGGACGTGGGCCGGGCCCGGACCGTGGAGGTACGCCTGCCTGGGCGACCGGAAAGGGCGAGCACCGAGAGTACCCGCACCGAGCAGCGGGATGCCGCCCTGAGCAGCCGTGAACTGATCACCTGGCTGGCGGACCGGCGCTCTGAGCTGGGTCTGTCGCAGGCCGAGGTGGCGGAGCGGATGCAGACGTCGCAGCCTGCGGTGGCACGGCTGGAATCTCAGCGATATGACGCTCAGCTCTCGACGCTGGCGCATTACGCGGAAGCTCTGGGACTCTCACTGGATTTCCTGCTCAGAGAGAAGTCGGCGAGCGACGCCTGACCGCGGCATACCGGTCCGCGGCGATCGGTTGCACCCGATAGCGGGTCGGCGCACTTGCGCCCGTTAGGCTGAAAGTAGCCCAAGCGGGGGCAAAGGCATACGGGAGGCATGCTGTGGCCGGGGCGTTCTTCCGGCACCGGGGACTCATCGCGTTCTCCGCCGGAGGCGCGATGGCCGAAACTACCGTGCTCTCGTTCCTTGCGCCCTCCGCCCGCCCGCTCGCACCGCAGGTCACGGCGCTCCCGCCGCTCGCGGCTTATCACGATCTCCGCTGGCTGTTCGCGTTCAACCAGTCCTGGCTCGGCTTCACCGCCGTGCTCGTGCTGCTGGTGCTGGCCCGGGCGGCCGTGGACGCGATCCTGGTCCAGCTGGCCTGGCCACGCCAGGCCGATCCGGCGGGGCCCCGCCTGCCCAGGCCGCGCTTCCTCACCTCGGTCGTGTCCTGTGCCGTGCTGACCGTCCTGGTCGGGCTGGTGCTGTCCCCGGTGGTCACGCTGATGTTCGGGGTGGCCCTGCTCCCGTTCTCCTGGCCGTATCTGGCCGCGGTGCCCATCCTGCTCGGCACCACGGTGGCCCTGAGCCAGGGCGGCGTCGGCCAGGCGTGGTGGCGGCGGCTGCCCCCGGTGCGCACTGCGGCGTGGGTGGTCGCGACCTTCCTGATCTTGTCCCTGGCCTCGGCGCTGATGGCGCATCTGGACACGCCCGCCACCGTGGCCGTGGCCGGGCTGGCCGGGGTGGTGGACGCCCGGGCCTGGTACGGGCTCACCACGGCGGCCATGCGCCGCGCGGCGGACAAGCCCCTGCACCCCTGGCAATGGCGGGCCACGCTGCAGCGGATCCAGCGGTCGCTGTCCGACCGGGCCAGCTGGGTGCCGGTGGCGCCACTGGCCGCGGTGATGGTCCTCGCCCTGGTGGTGGGGATGACCCGGCTGGCCTTCACCGGCAGCGTGCGCTTCGCCACTGGCACGAGCGACGCGATCGCCGGCGCGGTCACCGATGCTGACCAGGGAGCCGGGCTGACGGCGGGGAAGGCCGGCGGGGCCGGCCAGAACGAGGGCAAGGGCGGTGCCGCCACCGGCGCGGCCAAGCCCCGGGGCGCGGTGCTGGTGGTCGAGGGCTTCGGGTCGAGCTGCTGCCACGCCGCCGACACCCTGCGGGCGGCCGAGCCGCGCATGCTCGTGCGCCAGTTCTCCTATCTGGGCCTGAACGCCGCCGGGCAGCCGTTCCCGTACGGCCCGGCGGCCGGGGACCTGTCCATCCAGGTGCTCGGCGACCGGATGGCGGCCCAGGTGGAAAGCCTGTACGAGCAGGTCGGCCTGCCGGTTGACGTCGTGGCCGAGAGCGAGGGCACCCTCGGCCTGTACGCGATGCTGGCCCGGCACCCGCACGTGCCGGTCAAGTCGGTGACGCTGCTGAGCCCCATCGTCGAACCCGGCCAGCTGGGCCAGGCGGACGGCACAGTTCCCGGTGCCGCGCTGACCACGCTTAACAACCTGGTCGGCAGCATGTCGCCGTACGGCAGCTCAGGTGCCGGCGAGCTGATCGACTCGGTCAGCCAGGTCGGTGCCCAGTATTTCGAGCTGGTCAGCCGCCAGCGATCGCTGCCCTGGCTGGCGGTGATCCCGCTCGCCGACGCGGTGACCCTGCCCGCGTGCCCGTGGCCGCAAAACGTGATCTTCGTCGACGGTTTCCACGGCGGGCTGCTCGGCCACGCCTCCGTCCGCCAGCTGGTCGAAGCCTTCCTGTCCGGCGGCACCGCGAGCGCGGACAGCGGCTCCCAGCGGGAGCTGCGGACCACGGCCCAGCTCATCGCGGCGGCGGCCACGGCCTGGCGGATGCCCGAGCTCCACCAGACCTGCCCCGGCTGAATCACGTAAACCCGTGCGCCGGCCCCTGCTGGCGGGACACCAGTGAGCGTTATTCAGAACCGACTAGCGAGCACGGGCCTTTTGGGCCCGTGCGAGCGGTCGGTGCAGGTCACGGCGAGGAGCACAGCCAAGATCTGAATAACGCGAAACTTTGAACAAGACACTGCGATCGGCTACGCTGATGCGCGTGACGCGAGCAGCCCGGCTTCAGTGGTGGCGCCGCCGGTAGGCGGCCCGCTGACTCGCGCTCAGACACCGAAGCGACCGCCCGGAAACGGCGGCCGCTTTCCTTTTCCCGGCCACCCCCCTCCGGGCCTGAACCCAGGAGGGGCCACGTGGACACCCACCGCACGGAACTGACGACCCGCGGCGGCGTGCGGGTCACCCGCACCGCCACCCCGTTCGACCCGGCTGAGCTCGGCCGGATCGCGGCGCTCGTGGACGAGCGCCGCGGCGGCGTGATGAGCTCGGGCATGGAGTACCCCGGGCGGTATAGCCGCTGGCACATGGCCTACGCCGACCCGTGCGCCGAGCTCATCGCCACCGGCCGGCGGATCACCGCGCGAGCCCTGAACGACCGCGGCCGGGTGCTGCTGCCGGCGATCCACGCGGCCATGGCCCGGGCGGGAGAAGCCGTGGATCAAGGCACGGTGGTCATCCCGGAGCCCGACCGGGACTACACCGAGGAGGAGCGCAGCCGGCGGCCCACGGTGTTCAGCGCGCTTCGGGAGATCGCGGCGGTATTCGGCTGTGCGGACCCGCATCTGGGGCTGTATGGGGCGTTCGGCTATGACCTGGCCTTCCAGTTCGAGCCGGTACGGCTGCGCCGCGAGCGTCCAGCCGGCCAGCGGGACCTGGTCCTGCACCTGCCCGACGAGATCTGGGCGCTGGACCGCAAGCGCGAGGAGGCAGTCAGGTACGCCTACGAGTTCGAGGTGTACGGCGAGTCGACCGCCGGGCTCGAGCGCCTGACGGCACGTACGGGCCCGGAGCACGCACCAGCGTCCGTTCGGCATAAAGATCTTCCGCCGCCACCGGAGCCGGGCAGCTACGCGCGGGTCGTGACCGACGCACGGGAGCGGTTCGCCTGCGGTGACCTGTTCGAGGTGGTGCCGAGCCATGTGTTCCACGGGCGGTGCGCATCGCCGGCCGCGTTCTACGAGCTGCTGCGGCACCGTAACCCCGCTCCGTACGAGTTCCTGTTCAACCTGGGCGAGGGGGAGTACCTGGTCGGCGCCTCACCCGAGATGTACGTCCGGGTCACCGGGGACCGGGTCGAGACCTGCCCGATCGCCGGCACGATCGCACGCGGCGAGGACACGCTGGAGGACGCGGCGAACATCGCGACCCTGCTCGGCTCGGCCAAGGAGGAATCCGAGCTGACCATGTGCACCGACGTCGACCGCAACGACAAGGCACGCGTCTGCGTGCCCGGCACGGTCAAGGTGATAGGGCGGCGCCAGATAGAGATGTACAGCCGCCTCATCCACACCGTGGACCACATCGAAGGCCGGCTGCGGCCCGGGTTCGACGCGCTCGACGCCTTCCTGACCCACATGTGGGCGGTCACCGTGACCGGCGCGCCGAAGACCTGGGCCATGCAGTTCATCGAGGATCACGAGCAGACCCCGCGCCGCTGGTACGGCGGAGCGGTCGGCAAGATCGGCTTCGACGGGTCGATGAACACCGGGCTCACCCTGCGGACCGCCCACATCACGGGCGGGATCGCCGCCGTGCGCGCGGGCGCGACGCTGCTGTACGACTCGATCCCCGACGCCGAGGAGAAGGAGACCCACATCAAGGCCCGGGCCCTGCTGGAGACCCTGTCCGAGGCCGGGCGGCCCGCGCCGGGCGAGGCGACCCCGACGACCCCGGCGAGCCCGGCGACCCGCGCGGCCGCGCCCGCCGTGGGCCGCAGCCTGCGGGTCCTGCTCGTCGATCACCAGGACTCGTTCGTGCACACCCTGGGCGACTACTTCCGGCAGCACGGAGCGGAGGTGACGACGCTGCGGTTCGGGTTCTCCCCGGCGCTGCTCGACTCGTACGCGCCGGACCTCGTGGTGCTGTCGCCGGGGCCAGGGCGGCCGGCCGACTTCGGCTGCGCGGGGTTGCTGGACGAGGTGTACGCGCGGGGCCTACCGGCCTTCGGCGTGTGTCTCGGGCTGCAGGCCATGGTGGAGCACGCCGGGGGCACGCTGTCGCTGCTGCCCGAGCCCGCGCACGGCAAGCCCGGCCTGGTGCGAGTGGCCGGCGGAGAACTGCTGGCCGGGCTGCCCGGCGAGTTCACCGCCGGCCGCTATCACAGCCTGTACGCGCCCGCCGGCGAGGTCCGGGGCGGGTTCGTGGTGACCGCGACCACCCTCGACGGCGTGGTGATGGCCATCGAGGACGCGGAGGCGGGGCGGTGGGCGGTGCAGTTCCACCCGGAGTCGATCCTGACCGCCTCCGGCCGGGCCGGGCACCAGGTCATCGGCAACGTCCTGGACCTGTGCCGGGCCCGGGCTGGCGCCGTCCGATGATCTGCGCCCGGCACGCTATTTGGACTGTTCTCAGAGGTGATGTCTGTGTCGGTCGCCGCGGAGGTCCGGCGCTGAGCTGTAGTGTGCTGTGCCATGAGGAGCGTTGAACCCGAGGTATTCCTGGTCGCCCGGCCGCAGGTCGACTACGAGGCGATGGCCGCCTACCTGCGAGAGGTCGGCGGCGAGCGCTGGCTGGAGCGTATCGACCGGGACCAGCTCGGCAACGACGCGCAAGACCTGGCCGAGTTCGCCGGGAAGATGTGTTACCGCTCCTGGGAGCCGGGCCTGAACCCGAACGTCCGCAAGGTCCGCGACGACCAGGCGGCCTACCTGCAGAACATCCTCAAGCAGGCGCACGGCTCGGTGCTCGAGCACGCCAGCTTCAGCTTCGTGCTGCACAACGTGTCCCGTGTTTTCACCCATGAACTAGCGAGGCACAGACCGGGGACGGCGATTTCCCAGGAATCGCTGCGCTTCGTACGGCTGGATGAGCTGCCGTTCTGGTTCCCGGAGTGGGCGCTGGCGGACGCGGAGCTGATGAAGCGGGCCACGGGCCTGCTGACCGAGCTCGAGCAGTTCCAGCTGTGGATGGCCGGGCACTTCGGGCTGGACGACGACAGCGTGAAGATGCACGAGAAGAAGGCCAAGACCTCGTTCATGCGCCGGTTCGCCCCGGAAGGGGTGGCCACCGGGCTGGTCTGGACCGCGAACATCCGCACGCTGCGGCACACCATCGAGGCGCGGACTGACCAAGGTGCCGAGGAGGAGATCCGCCTGGTGTTCGGGAAGATCGGCGAGATCATGCGGGAAGAGGCGCCGGCCCTGTTCGGGGACTACACGGTGACCGACGGCACGTGGATCCCCAGCTGGCGCAAGGTCTGACGCGATCGATCCGTCCCCCGGCTGCGGATACCTAGTTGGCCTAGTCGCCCAGGTCGTAGTGGATCAGGTGGCCGGGGGCGCCGCGCTCTCTCAGCACCTCTACGGTTTTGGCGATCATCGCGTCCGGGCCGCTGATATAGATGTCCCGGTCAGCCCAGGTTGCCTTGGCGGCGAGCGCGGGCACGGTGCCGTAGATGACGTCGTCGCGGGCCGGCTCGTCGGCTACCGCCGGGATGACCTGCAGCCACGGGTAGGCGAGCTCCATCTCCCGCAGTTCGGCCAGGTCGTACAGGTCCTGGTGGCGGCGCGCGCCGAAGTAGAGCACGATCTCGCGCCGCCGGTCCGCCGCCGGCGGGTGGGTTAGCGCCTCGATGATGGCCTTGATAGGAGCCAGCCCGGTGCCGCCGGCCAGGCACAAAACATCCCGGGGCGAGTCCGTGTCGGCGGTCATCACGCCGTCCGGCGCGCCGAGCACCAGCAGGTCCCCGGCCCGCACGTGATGGACCAGGGCGGGGCTGACCAGGCCTCCCGCGATGGCGCGGACGTGCAGGCGTAGCGTCCCGTCCGGCCTTGGCGCGTTCGCGATGGAGTACCTGCGCCACAGCCTGGGCCAGTGCGGCGTCTGCACGCTGACGTACTGGCCGGGCCGGTAGCTCAGCGGCTGCTCGGGCGCCACGGTGAGCAGCGCGATGTCGGGCCCGCGCAGGTCGGTGGCGGTGACCGTGGCGATCCACCAGGCCGGGGCGTGCCGCGCATCACGTTCGGCGGCGTCGATCATGACGTCCACGGCGCGGTCGAACGCGCGTTCCCAGGCCTGCTGCGTCGCCTCGTCCCAGGCCGGCGCGGCGAACCGGGCCAGCGTGGCCAGCAGCGCACGGCGGAACACCCCGTAGTGCCGCTCACGGACCCCGAACTTGCGATGCGCGCGCCCGAGTTGCTCCAGGTAGGGCACGAGCACGGCCGCGTCCCCCTGGTCCTGGACGATGCGGACCAGAGCCCGGAAGAACCGCTTGCGCTGCACGTCCATGGCGGCCGGGAACATCGCGCGGATCTCGGTGTCCATGGCGAACAGCTGCCCGTAGAAATAGGTCATGGCCGCGTCGGAGGTCGGCTCGAGCAAGAACAGTGAGGCCTGAGCAGGATTCCCGGCCGTCCCGCCGCTACCGTTGAACCGGCCGGAACCCCGGTCATCGCGGGGCGAACCGCCACCTGCCGTCGTCACACTCTCAGTGTTGCATTAGGAGCGGAACGCTACCATCGATTCCCGGCGACTCGGGATGAACCGGTACGGGCTCGGGACCGGCCGGTGCGGGCCCGGGACCAACCGGTGCGGGCGATTTTCCCGGTGGGCGGGCCTGGCGTGGGCGTGATGGACCATTATGGGCAGTGGAACTTAATGTGCAGGAGGACGATGGATGGGCCGCCCGATAATCGGCATCACCGGCGAGCTTGAGGCTGCTCGCTGGCGCAACTGGATTCGCGAAGCGGTCGTCTCGCCGGTGAGCTACACGCGAGCCGTCGAGCGTGCCGGGGGAGCGCCAGTCGTCCTGCCGCCGGTTCCCTCCAGTTCCGTGTCCAGCCTGATCGCCAGGATTGACGCCCTGGTCGTGGCGGGCGGGCGGGATGTCGACCCCTCGCTCTACGAGGAGAGCCCGCACGAGCAGAACGACGTGCCCGACCACCGGCGGGACCGGTTCGAGATCCTCATGATCCGCGCGGCAATCGAGGCCGACCTGCCTTTCCTCGCCATCAGCCGCGGCATGCACATCCTGAACGTGGCCCGCGGCGGCACCCTGACCCAGCATCTCCCCGACCGGCTGGGCAGCGAGAGCCACCAGCCGGACCCGGTGAAGCTGACCATCCACGACGTGCAGATCAGCGCGCCGAGCAAGCTCGGGCGGGTGCTCGGCGCGACCGCACAGGTGCCCGCCGCTCATCACCAGGCGATCGACCGGATCGGCAGCGGGCTCCTGACCGTGGCCTGGACGCCGGACCAGGTGGCGGAGGCGGTCGAGTTGCAGGGGCACAAGTTCGGCATTGGGGTGCAGTGGCGTCCCGAGGAGGGCGACGACATGCGGATCTTCGAGGCCCTGGTAGCGGCGGCCAAGACCGCGCCCGCCCCGCCGCCGGCCGCCGAGGTAACCGGCGGCCGGTCGAAGCGAGCCTCGAAACGGCACGCGGCGCGCTCCTGACCCTTTTGCAGTGGCTACAGCGGGGGCTGGTAGTTGCTGACCCAGTGGACCTGGAGCCAGGCCATGAAGGTGGACCAGGCGCCGGTTACCTCCAGCAGGCCGACGCAGACCAGCATGGCCCCGCCGATCCTGGTGACCAGGCGGGCCCGGCGCCGGGCGAAGGCGAACGCCCGCATCGCGTGCTGGAAGCCGAGAGAGACGAGCAGGAACGGGATACCCAGGCCGAGGGCATACACAAAGGCGAGCAGGGCGCCCCGGGCCGCGGTACCGCTAACCGCCGACAGAGTCAGCACGGCGGTAAGCGTCGGCCCGATGCAGGGCGTCCAGCCGAGCCCGAACATCACTCCGAGCAGCGGCGCGCCCGCCAGGCCCGCCTTCGGGCGGGCGGACGGGCGCACGATCCGGCCCGCGAAGGAGAACCGGTCGAAGACCCCGGCGAACAGCAGCCCGAGCAGGATCGTCAGGCCGCCCAGGATCCGCGTCAGCAGGCGGGCGTGCCCGGTCAGCAGGTGGCCGAGCCCGCCGAGCGCCGCCCCGTAGGCGACGAACACCACCGAGAACCCGAGCACGAACAGCGCCGTCCCGGCCACCACCCGGACCCGGGGCACGGGTGGCGAGGCGGAAATAGCGGGCGGCGCGGCCACCGCCACCGCAGGTCCCCCGAGATCCGGCCCTTCCGGCGCCGCCGGAACCGGACGGCTGGCCACCGAAGCAGGCTGTGAGGCACCGGCCATGCCGGTGACGAACGATAGGTATCCGGGCACCAGCGGCAGGCAGCACGGCGAGAGGAAGGTCACCGCGCCGGCCGCGGCCGCCACGGGCAGCGCCAGGATCAGCGGGCCGGAGGTGACCAGCTGGGCTGCTCCGCTCATGCGCCTACTATGCCACGCGGGCCCAGACCGGTCGACAAGGGCTACTACATAACGTAGTCGGAGTAGTCGAGGACCGGGCGGACGCCGGCGGGGCCGGGGCGAAGACCAGCACCACGTAGCAGGCCAGCGCGACCGCGAACGCCAGCGACATGCCCAGCGAAGCGCCGGCGGCGCCACTGCCGGTGAACCCGAGCCCGGCGAAACCCGCGCCGAGGATCGACAGCAGCCCGATGGCCGACAGCCAGATCGACAGCCGGTGCCGGGCGCCGATGGCCTGGACCAGCTGGCCCACCGCGGCGAGGAACAGCAAGATGCCCAGGACCACGTGCAGGGCCAGGTCCGGGCTGGAGAACAGACCGATCGACTTGGCCGACGTCGGCGCCGTCCCGTACAGGTTGTAGACCATGCCCAGGATGAACTGGACGATCAGCATGACGACCAGGACCAGGCTGGACATCCGCAGCCGGGCGAGCCGCACCGCCGGGTCCCGCCCGGCCGTCCGCGTCCCAGAAGTGGCAGTGTGTGTCTCCGGCATCCCCGTACCTCCCGACCGCGAAATCCTTACCAGGCTCCAAGTACACCAGAAAAGCGGCGCGGGAAACCTCCGCCAGATGGCCAGTGCCGGATCAACGCAGCGGCCGGAGCGGCTATGGTTGGCCAGGTGAGATCGGTCCTCACCCGCCCGCCGTCCGCCGCCCGGCACGACAAAGCGCCCGGCGGCTGGCTGCTGCTGCTGGCCGGGCTGGTTGCGTTCGGCGTGGCGCTCGGCGGCTACGTCATCTACATGGTGGGCCACGCCAAGGGCTACACCATGGACCCGGTCGACCTGGCCGTGTACCGGGCCGGCGGACTCATCGTGCGGCACGTCCAGCCGTACTACGACCCCCATGTGGCGTCGCCACTGTACGACTGGGTCGGGTACGGCAAGCTGCACCTGCCCTTCACCTACACTCCGTTCGCGGCCGTCGCGTTCGCGCTCATCTCGTTCGTCCCGTATCAGCTGTCCCTGAAGTTGTCAGTGGCGGTGGACCTGGTCGCGCTGCTGGCGGTGGTCTGGTTCACCCTGGGCGGCCTCGGCTACCGTCGGCACACCGTCGTAAGGGCGGGCGCGACGCTGCTGGGCGCGGGAGCGCTCCTGTGGACCGAGCCCGTGCTGCGGACGATCTACCTCGGCCAGGTCAACCTGGTCCTGCTGGCCCTGATCATGTGGGACCTGTGCCAGCCCGACACCGACAAGAGCCGCTGGTGGAAGGGCTTCGGCACCGGGATCGCGGCCGGTATCAAGCTGACCCCGCTGATCTTCATCCCGTACCTGCTGGTGGCCAGGAAGTTCCGCCAGGCCGCGATGGTCCTCGCGGGATTCGTGTTCACCGTCCTGCTCGGCTTCGCGATACTGCCGAAGGACTCCACCAAGTGGTGGTTCGACGGGCTGTTCGCACAGGCCAAGCGGACCGGGTTCACCGGCTGGGCGGGCAACCAGTCGCTCGACGGCCTCATTACCCGGCTGGCCGGCAGCATTCACGGTGGAGAGCCCGCCTGGATCGCGGCCGCCGTCCTGGTCGCCGCGGCCGGGTCGGTGTGCGCCGGGCTGCTCGACCGCAAGGGGCACGCCATGCTGGGCCTGCTCATGGCCGCCCTGACCGGGCTGCTGATCTCGCCGATCAGCTGGGATCACCACTGGGTGTGGATCGTGCCCGGCGCGGTCGTAGCCGCCCACTACGCGGTGCAGGCCTGGCGCCGGGGGGCCAGGCGAGCCGCGGCGGCCTGCGTAATCACGGCCGTAGCCGTCGTGGCCTGGTTCGGCGCCTGGCCGACCAGGTTCTTCCACGTCACGCCGCCCAACCTCGGCACCGACTCGCTCGGCCTGCTCTGGATCCCGAAGAACACCAACCCCTCCTGGTACCAGTGGTACGGCGACCAGCGCTGGTTCCCCGAGTACCGCTGGCACGGGTGGGCCCTCATCTGGGGCAACGCCTATATCCTCGCCGGCCTGGCCATCTTCGGGGTGCTGCTGGCCGTATCGCTGCTGCTGCCCGCGGTCAGGAAGGACCACGACGATGAGCCTGGGCGAGATCCAGCCGGTGAGCGAGGGCATCTACGCCTACCTGCAGCCTGACGGCAGCTGGTACCTGAACAACACTGGCTTCCTGGTCAGCCGCGACGGCGTCATCAGCGTCGACGCCACTTCCACCGAGCGCCGTACCCGCGCCTACCTGGCCGCCATCGCCACCGTGACGCAAGAGCCGGTCCGCACGCTGGTCAACACCCACCACCACGGCGATCACACCCACGGCAACTACCTGTTCAGCGGGGCCACGATCGTCGGTCACGAGCGCTGCCGCGAGGCGATCCTCGGCACGCCGATGCCCCCTCCGCCCGGCGTGTGGACCGAGGTGGACTGGGGGCACCTGGAGCCCGCGCCCCCGTTCCTGACCTACACCGACGGCGTCACGCTGTGGTCCGGTGACCTGCGCTGCGAGGTCCGCTACGTGGGCACCCCGGCGCACACCACCAACGATTCGATCGTCCACATCCCCGAACACTCCGTGGTCTTCGCCGGCGACCTGCTGTTCAACGGCGGTACCCCGTTCGCGCTCATGGGCTCGGTCAGCGGCTGGATCGAGGTGCTCGAGGGCGTGCTGCGCCCGCTCGGCGCCCGGATCCTGGTGCCCGGCCACGGCCCGGTCTGCGGCCCCGAGGTCATCGACGACGTCCTGGCCTACCTGCGCTTCGTGCAGCACACCGCTCGCGAGGCCAACGCCGCGGGCCTGTCTCCGCTAGAGGCCGCACGGGCCGTTGACCTGGGTGAGTTCAAAGATCTTCTTGATGCCGAACGAATCGTGGGGAATCTTCACCGGGCCTACCTCGAGCTGGACGGGGCCGGACGCGACGCCCCGCTCGACCTCGCCCGGGCCCTGGGCGACATGGTGGCCTATAACGGCGGCCACCCCCTGACCTGCCACGCCTAACCTGGTGACACGCGAAGCCCGCACAAAGATCACCGGTGAGAAACGGCGCCCCGCACGGTCTATACGCATAGGCAGCCGGATGGCTCCGGGAGGACACCATGGCCGGGCGGGAGGTCGCGTGATGGGTGAGCCGTCCGGCCCGGCCGGGCCATGCTGCGAGGGCGGGCCTTCGGACGCGACCGCACTGCTGGCCGGCGCGATCACTTATGCGCTGGGCGCGTGCGCGCAGGTCGCGCCGGGGGAGATGACCCGGCCCACGCCGTGCACGGACTGGGACCTGGCAGCGTTGCTGGCTCACCTGGCCGCGTCAATGTCCGACCTGGAATCGGCCATCCGCACCGGGCACCTCGACCTGGACCTGAGCGGGCCCCAGGGGCCCGACGTTCCCGACGTTCCCGGCGGACCCGGCCCGGCCGGCCAGGCGGCCGCCGGGGACCTCGACGGCGGTGACCCGCTGGAGACGGTCCGCGACCAGGCGGCGAACCTGCTGTTCTCGTGCTACGCCCACCACGGCCCCGGCCGTTTTGTCCTCGTGGGCGGCCTGCCGCTGCCCGCGGTCATCGTGACCTGCACCGGAGCCGTGGAGATCGCCGTGCACGGCTGGGACGTCTCGGCGGCCCGGGGCCGCGGCGGCCCGATCCCGCCCGCGCTGGCCACCCGGATGCTCGGCTTGTGCCCGTTGCTCGTGGCGTCCCGCGCCGGTCTTTTCGCCCCTCCTGTGGAGGTGTCACCGCAGGCCAGCCCGGGTGACCAACTGATCGCCTACCTCGGGCGCAGCCCCGCGGCGCCTCCTAGCCCTTTCGGCCAGCCATTACGGACCAGACCCCCCCAGACCCCCCGCGCACGGGGGAACTGCCCGTCCCCCAGTACCCCCCTGGCCCTGGATAGGGTGGCGGGATGACACCGGTGTTCAGGCTGTGCGATGACTACGTGACACGGTGGGCGGCGCTGGATCCGGTCGCCGCGGGGATGCAGGGTCTCGCCGGCGTGTTCGGCGCGGCCACCGACTACGGCCCGGACGGTTTCGCGGCGCGGGCCGAGCTCGTCACCGCGACGCTGGAAGCGCTCGAGCCGATGAGCCTTACCTCGGATGCCGACCGGCTGGCCGCCGGGTTCCTGCGTGAGCGGCTCGAGGCTCAGCTGGCCTGGCATCGGAGCGGCGAGCCGCTCCGGCTGCTGCGAGCGCCGATCGGCCTGGTCAGTGTGGTCAGGGACAGCGTGGACCTGCTGCCGCGCGACGGCGACGACGGCTGGCGGAACATCGCGGCGCGCCTGGCCGCCATCCCGGTCATGTTCGCGAGCTGGCGCGCCAGCCTGGACGCCGGGCTCGGCCAGGGCCTGACCGCCGCGCGCAGGCAGGCGGTGCAGGCCGCGGTGGCCGCCGATCACTGCGTGGGAAGCCACGACACCCTGGTCGCCGCCTACGGTGACGGCCCGCTCGCGGCCGAGCTCGCGGCGGCCGCCGCGCAGGCCTATCGCGGGTATACGGAACTGGCCCGCTACCTGCGTGAGGACTACGCGCCGCGCGCCACGGAGGTGGACGGCGTCGGGGCCGACCGGTACGCGGTCGCGGCCCGGCTCAACCTCGGCGCGGACATCGACTTCAAGGAGGCCTACGAGTGGGGCTGGGCCGAGCTGCAGCGGATCGAAGCCGAGATGGCCGCCGAAGCGGGCGCGGTCAGCCCCGGCGCGAGCGTAGAGGAAGCAACGGCCATCCTCAACGAATCCGCCTACGTGACCGGAGAGGACGCGTACCTGGCCTGGCTCCAGGACCGGCACGACTGGGCTATCGAGCGGCTTGACGGGGTGCACTTCGACATCCCCGCCCCGCTGCGCAGGATCGAGGTAGTCCTCGCCCGCGGCTCCACCTCGGGGGCCGCCTACTACACCGGGCCCAGCGAAGACCTGTCCAGGCCCGGACGTACCTGGTGGCCGCTGGGCGGCCGGGACCCCCAGGGGCGATTCCAGACCTGGGCCGAGCTGTCCACGGTCTTCCACGAGGGCGTCCCCGGTCACCACCTGCAGGTCGGCGCGGCCAAGACCGCCGGAGACCGGCTGTCGCGGTTCGCGAAAACCAACTTCGTGAGCGGTCACGGAGAAGGATGGGCCCTGTACGCCGAGCGCCTCGCCGATGAGCTGGGCTGGTTCGCCGAGCCGGGCACCCGCCTGGGCATGCTCGGCGGATCGGCGTTCCGCGCCGCCCGGGTGGTCATCGACATCGGAGTCCACCTGGACCTGCCCCTGCCCGACGGCTCCCGGTGGAGTTTCGAGCGGGCCTGTGAGGTACTGAGCAAGTCGGGCCGCGGCGAGCCGCACCGGATCGAGGCCGAGGTGGTCCGCTACTTCGGCTGGCCAGGCCAGGCCATCTCCTACAAGCTCGGCGAGCGCGGCTGGCTGGCGGCCCGGGCCGAGGCGATGCGGCGTCCCGGTTTCGACCTGAAGCGCTGGCACACCGCCGCGCTGAGCCTCGGGCCGATCGGCCTGGCCGGCCTGGCCGACGCGCTGGCTGGCGCCGACCTGAACGTGTAGAGGGGGCCATACCAGCTGTGCCACCACTCCCCGTTCCGGCCGGCTGACCATTGAAGCCACGATGAACTCGTGATCATCTGCCGTGGCCTTTACCCGGACTCGATGCCGAGCTGACCGCGGCAGGCGCGCGCCGTAACGCTGCCGGAACGGTGCGGGCCTACGCTTGGTCACCAGATCGCCGCGAGCGGAGGTGCCCGGTGAACTGGCTTTTGCGGCTTCGGCGGCCGGCGACGGCGTGGGCACTGGTCGGCCTGACGGCGCTCTTGGCCGCCGCGCTGGTACCGCTGTCGCTCGCTGCCGGACAGAATCCGCTGGCTACGGGCGGTGCGAACGTCGTGATCGCCCTGTCCTTCGCGGCGGTAGGGCTGGTCGTCGCCTGGCACCGGCCGCAGAACCCGATCGGGTGGCTGATGCTCGTCCTGGCCGCGGGCTTCATCTTTTTCATCGACAGCGGCCTGTACAACGTGCTCAACTACCGGCTCGGCCACCGGCTCCCGCTCGCCCCGGTCGTACTGCTCCTGTACCACGCCGAATCAGAGCCCGACTTCGTGCTGGTCCCGCTGACCATTTTCCTGTTCCCGGACGGGCGGCTGCGCTCGCCGCGGTGGCGCCGGGTGGTGGGCGGAGCCCTGACGCTCGCGGCGGCCGACGTGATCGTGCAGGCCCAGATGGTGGTGTACGCGCTCACCAACCACCGCACCCAGGTGGACGCGAGCGGCCAGCTCCTGCTCTCCAATGGCGCATATGCGGCTTTCGGCGCGCCCGTGGGCTTGATCTTCTTCGCGTTCTGGGCGCTCGCGGTCGGTTACCAGGTGGTGAGCTGGCGCCGCGCGGCCGGGGAACGGCGGCAGCAGCTCAGCTGGCTGATGGCGGGGGGCGCCGCGGCCCTCATCTCGTTCCTCGCCGCGATCGCGGCTGGCGCCCTGCCGCACAGCGTCCGCGGGGCGATCGGCGACGTGCTCGTGTGCGGCATCGCCGCCCTGCCGGTGGGCATGGGCGTGGCGATCTTGAGGTACCGGCTGTACGAGATCGACCGGATCATCAGCCGGACGCTGGCCTACACGATCGTGACCGGACTGCTGGTCGGGGTGTACGCCGGGCTGGTCCTGCTGGCCACGCAGGTGCTGTCGGTAAGCTCGCCGGTGGCGGTGGCCGCCTCCACGCTGGCGGCGGCGGCCTTGTTCACCCCGGTCCGGCGGAGGGTGCAGCGGGTGGTGGACCACCGGTTCAACCGGGTCCGGTACGACGGGGACCGCATGATAGAGGCGTTCGCCGTCCGGCTGAAGGACGCGGTGGACCTGGAGACGGTCCGCGCCGATCTGGCCGGCGTGGTGTGCCAGGCTCTGGAACCCGCCCACGTCTCGGTGTGGATAAACGAACGCGGGTAGCGCTGAGTATTGGACCTCTACCTGGCCCGACGCGCACCGGACACGGTGGCACCCTGACCCCGGAGAGGGCACCTCGCCCCTGGCCCGGCCACCCCACCCCTGGCCCGGCCACCCCGCCCCTTGCCCTGGCACCCCACCCGTCCCGTAATTCACCAGCATATTCGAAGCACTGGAAGTTTATGCGGAGGATATGGCTTATACGGATGATTTGGGCAACTATAGCTGCCCCCGGACTCAACGGGTCGTCGCAACACCGGTTGGTAAATGATATCCGCCGCCGCCCGGATCTTCCGCGTGAGCCGGATCTTCCGCGCAAATGGGACGCTGGCGCACTCCTGGGGGCTGCGGGACGACGGCGCGCACGGGCATCGCGGTGGCGGCAGCACGTACGACCCTGCGGCACCCCGATCCCGTAGGCGGGACCGGGGGCATACGCATCCCACCCGAGGCACGCCGGCGTTTGGGCTCAGGGGACGATGCATACGACTGCGATGGTCGCGGTGCGCTGGGCGCTGACGGTCACCGACAACGGCTGTGAGCAAGTCTGTTCCACGGTCTTTCCCGAGCTGGTGACGGTTTCGATGTCCGGGGAACGGCCGGCTACGCGGTAGCGGCCGGGCGGCAGCCAGGCCGAGAACTTCCCGGAGGTCCCGACCCTGACCGAGACCGGCCGGTGCCCGGCCGCGGCGAAGGTGACCGTACCGGGAATGGGCCGCTCGCCCGGCTGCTGCCCGCCGCGACCGATCGGCCCGCCCTCGATGAGCAGCCGGCCGGTCACGTGGCCGGCCGCGCGAGCCTGGTTACCCGCGGCGTGCCCGGATACCGGGTGCTCGGCCGCGCCCGCGGCCGTGCACCCGGTCAGCAGCAGGGCCACTGCCAGGCAGGCGCAAGTTCGCAGCTGGCTCATGATTTCCCCCTCGTATCGATGACTGGCTCTTTGACGCGCGCGCCCGCCCCGGGGTTGCGGCGTCTAGGCTCGTGCTGAAAATGTGATCACCCCGGCCCGCCCCTGCCTCAGGAGGTCAGCGATGGCGTCGTATGAGTTCGTGATCGGCACGCTGGAGGCCGAACTGACCACGGTGGCGGACGTGTTCGCCGGCCTGACGCCGGAGCAGTGGCGGCGATCGACGCTCTTGGTGCCGGTAGACCCCGACCTGCCCAAGTGGACGGTGCTCGAGCTGGCCGGGCATTTCGACATTGCCATTGGGCTTACCCGCATGCTGATCGCCGGGCAGGAGGACGCCCAGCCGGCCCGGGACCGGACCAGCTTCTTCATCAACCCGCGCTCGGAGACCGGCCCGGTGGTCTACGCGTACGCCTACACCATGGTCGAGGGCAAGACACCCGGCGACATGCCCGGGGTGCTGGCCGAGACGTTCGCCAAGACCATCTCCGAGGCCCGCGCCGTCCCGGCCAGCCTGGTCGGACCCGGCTACTTCGCGCCGATGCGGGCCGATGAGTTCGCAGCCAGCCGCATCGTGGAGGCCGTGGTCCACGGCATCGACCTGGCCCAGGCGCTGGGGATCCCGTACTTCGCGGCCCCCGACGGGATCGCCGCGACCGCCGCGATCCTCGATGACCTGCTGGCCAGGCGGACGACGGGCCGCAGGCCCGCCGGGCTGTCGGACGACCTGGACTGGATCCTGGCCGCGTCGGGCCGGGCTCCCTCCGACGACAACCGGCTGCCGCTGATCGGCTGATCCCGGGCTCAGAAGCGGATCGCGATCTCGCGGCCCCGGCTGTCGGACTGCGGGATGTCCGGAACGGTGACCGCCCGGCCGGCCGCGATGCGCCGCGCGCTCCAGGCCACGGCGGCCGCGTCGAGGACGTCGCCGATGAGGCCCGCCGGAGTTCCCGCCGGGATCTCGATGCCGGCCCGGGCCAGCAGCCGCCGCCGTTCGTCGCGGCCGGGGCCGGTGTGCTTGCTGGCCGCGAGCGGTGCTCCCGCCATGGCACCGAACGCCAGCTCCGGGTGCACCTCATACAGCGGATGCCCGCACGCCTGGCGGTACTGGTTGGCCTCGAGCAGCTTGGCCCGCAGGCCCCACGCCTGGGCGCTGAGGCCCTGACCGGTGAGCTCGCGGCACCGCAGGTTCGCGGCGGGGTAGCTGGCCTCCGTCCAGACCGCCCTGGGCGGGATCGCGAAGACCGAGCTGCGCCGGGGGCCGAGCAGGCGGCGGGCGGCCCGGTCCGCCTCGCGCCAGCCCGTCTCCAGCAGCCCGAGCGGCATGTCGATCCCGACGACCATGGTGCCCGCCCGGTCCAGGTCCGGCGCGAGCAGCGTGTCCAGGGACGGTCCCGCCCGGACCGTGACGGCATGCCCGGATGCCTCCAGCGACACCGCTACCCAGCCGCGCCGCGCCGCGTCCACACCCGCCGCCCGCATACCGCTACCGTGGCACACCCGCGTCCTGTCGCGGGGAGCGCGCTGCCTGCCTCACGTCACTCCTGACCCGGATGGCAGCGCTGAATCGCCGATTGTGGCTAATCAGCGGGCCCCCGGCCCTCCTTTCCCGGCCGCCTCCGGCGAGGCTCCCGCCTCGCCGGCCGCCGAACCGCTAGGGTTTTCTGGTGGCCCCGCGGACAGCCAGCGTGACCGAGGAACGGGCGGCCCATGCCGACATCAGCCCGGTCCTGATCCGCTGCACCGCGCCGGACGCGCTGTCCAACCTCGTCGCCGTCCTGGAACTGTGTGCCGACGGGCAGTTGGGGTACAGCGCCGCCACCAGGCGGCCATCCGCGGCGACCGTGAGGCTGGTCGAGGATGTCCTCGTGGCCGGGGATTTCTACGGCGTCCGCGAGCCCATCGCCGCGTTCGCGTGGCCGCTGCTGATCCAGGTAGGCGGGCTAGCCCGCCTGGCCGGAACCCGCCTCGAGCTCTCCCCGCGCGGCCGGGCGACGCTGGCCAGGCCGTCCTACGGCGCGCTCGGCGCGCTGTGGGCCAGGTGGCTGGGGAGCGTGTCGACCGATGAGCTGTCCCGGATCGACGCCATCAAGGGGCAGCGCAGGCCCGCCACCTTGACCTCTGCCGTCACCCGGCGCGCTGCGGTCGCCGCGGCCCTGGCTGCACTGGAACCCGGCGCCTGGACGGGCGCCGGCAGGCTGCTCGGTATTCTCCGGGCCCAGCGGCCGCCGCTGGTGGCGGCGAGGAGCCTGCGGGCGCTGTGGCGGCTGTACGTCATCGACTCCTACCACGGATCCCTCGGCTACGCGGGCTCGCGGGCCTGGGATCTCGTCGAGGGCAGGTACGCGCTGTGCGTCCTCTTCGAGTACGCGGCCACCGTCGGCCTCCTCGATGTGGCCTACACCGATCCCCGCGGCGCACGCGACGATTACCGTGCCCTGTGGGGTGCCGGCCAGCTCAGCTGCCTGTCCCGCTACGACGGCCTGGTCGCGGTCCGGGTCAACGAGCTGGGCGCCGCCGTGCTGCACGACCCCGGGGCCCTGCCCGCGCTGGGCCTGCCCGTCCCACGCCAGGCGTAACCGGGATCCCGGGTCGTATGGCGGATGTTCGCCCGGGATCCGGCGCAGCATGAATTGGCGCAGCATGAATTAAGGTCGGCTCGGCCCAACCAGAAGCCGGGCTAAACCGTCCTAAATTGGGTGGGAGATGACGAAGCGATCTTATGGAGGCGACATGAAGCGGTCATGGCTGACCCGCGGAGGACTCGCGGCGTGCCTGGCCCTGCTCCTGCTCATCCCGGCGACGGCGGCTGCTGCGGCCCCGGCCGGTGACGGGCCGCCCGGGTTCTGGTGGGGTACGGACAGCTTCCCCGTCTCGGTACCGGGCAGCGCGCCGTACAGCATGCCGTACCTGGGCGGGGCCTACGGCGGGTACATCGGGATGACCGGGAACTGGGCGTACTGGCAGGGCTGCAAGGGCGGCTTCATCGCCCTCTCGGCGACGAACGCGGCCCAGGCGCACACCAACTACACCCAGTACCACAAGGGCGTCGGCGTCGGCGCGTACTGGTTCATGGGCGGGCCGGGCGTGGACCCGCACTACAACGGGACCACGACCGAGGCCTCCGCCTGGGGGGCGGCGCAGGCGGCCCGGGCGCTGTCCGACATCGGCAACGGCCCCTTCGACTACAAGGTCGTCTGGATGGATGTCGAACTGCCGGGCATCAAGCCCGCGGCGGACAACGGATGGAACAACGTCTACACCTCGGCGTGCAGCGGAGTGATCAAGAAGAGCGGCATCCCGGCGGCCGTGGACCGCGCCGATTTCAACGGGTTCGCCAACTACGTCACCGCTCACTCCTCGTACAAGGTGGGCGTCTACTCCACCGCGAGCGTCTGGACCTCGATCTTCGGCACCGGGACCGACTCGCTGATCCCGAACACCTATGAATGGACCTACGAGCCTGAGACCACCAACTACACCGGCGCCTTTCCGTATGGCTGGTGCCTGAGCCACGGGTCCGGCCCGTGCGCGCAGTTCTTCGGCGGCCAGACCAGCTCGAGCAGCCACGCGCTCATGTGGCAGTGGTCCGGCGGCGGCGGCGTCACCAACGGCATCGGCGGCTTCAACGGCGACCTCGACCAGATCGACTCGAGCCGGCTGGGCTAGCAGGCACCACGGCCCGTTCGGGCCAAGATTTTCATACCGAACGGGCCGGGGTGCGTGCCGCGGGTTCCGCGGGCTCAGCCTTCGCCGGCGATCAGGGGCTCCAGCAGGATCTCCGGGTGCTCCCGCCGCAGCTGGCCGAGCCGCCACTTGTCGCTGAACAGCGCGAGCAGGACGCCATCGTGGCGGCGGGTCAGCACCTCGGTGGCACGCTGCCCGGCCAGGGCCCGGGCGCCCTCGGCATCGGTCCGCCTGGTCATCGTGTAGTCGAGGTGATCGAGTTCCGCACGGGCGCCGAACTCGTGCTCGAGCCGGTGCAGCACCACGTCGAACTGCAGGGGACCGACGGCGGCCAGCACCGGCGCCTGGTCACCGCGCAGGTCGGAGGCGAGGACCTGGACGACGCCCTCGGTGTCGAGCTGCTCGATCCCGCGCCGGAACTGCTTGGCCTTGCCCGCCCCCTTGCCGCGGACCACCGCGAAGTGCTCGGGCGCGAAGCTCGGGATGGGCGGGAACTCGACCGGGATCCCACCCGCGTACAGCGTGTCGCCCGGCCGGAGGGCGGTGGCGTTGACCAGGCCGATCACGTCGCCCGGGAAGGCCTCCTCGACGGTCTCCCGGTCCTGGCCGAACATGGACTGGGCGTACTTGGTGGCGAAGGGGCGCCCGGTGGCGGCGTGGGTGAGCACCATGCCGCGCTCGAACCGGCCCGAGCACACCCGCACGAACGCCATCCGGTCCCGGTGCGCCGGATCCATGTTGGCCTGCACCTTGAACACCAGGCCGGAGAACGGAGCGTCGAGGTGGCGTGGCTCGCCCTTGACGTCCTCCCGCGCGGCCGGCGGCGGAGCGAGCTCGGTCACCACGTCGAGCAGCCGGCGGACGCCGAAGTTCGGCAGCGCGGCCCCGAACAGCACCGGGCTCGATACCCCGGCCAGAAATGACGCCATGTCGACACCCGGGCCGTAGATCTCGTCGAGCAGGGCCAGTTCCTCCCGCGCCGCCGCGTAGGCCTGGCCGTCCCGGTCGGCGGCGGCCGCGGCGTCGAGCCGCGTCTCCAGGGCGCGCCCGGCCCCGCCCGGGGTCCTGGTGAACGTGGTGTAGCCGCCGGTCGCCCGCTCGATCAGCCCGCGGAAGTCGCCGGCCACGCCGACCGGCCAGTTCACCGGGGCCGGGCGGAGCCCGATCCGCTGCTCGATCTCGTCGAGCAGTTCCAGCGGTTCGCGGCCCGGCCGGTCCCACTTGTTCACGAACGTGATCACCGGGACGCCCCGGCTCCGGCACACGTCGAACAGCTTCAGCGTCTGCGGCTCGAGGCCCTTGGCCGAGTCGAGCAGCATGATCGCGCCGTCTACCGCGGACAGCACCCGGTAGGTATCCTCGGAGAAATCCGCGTGACCGGGGGTATCAAGCAGGTTCAGCACCATGTCCCGGTACTCGAAGCGGAGCGCCGCGGAGGTGATCGAGATGCCCCGGGCGCGTTCCATCGCCATCCAGTCCGAGGTCACACCGCGCCGGCCGGCCTTGCCGTGCACCGCGCCCGCCCGGGTAATGGCCGACGCGTGCAGGGCCAGGGCCTCGGTCAGGGTGGACTTGCCCGCGTCAGGGTGGCTGATGACCGCGAACGCCCGGCGCCTGCCCGCTTCGGCCACTACCTTCGAGTCGGCCGCACGCGGAGGCGCCCCCGTATCCGCCATGATCACTTACGTGAGGATACTGGGTCCGTGGACCGTGTCCTTACGATCCCGAACGCGATCAGCGCGGCCCGGCTGGCTGGGGTCCCGGTATTCCTGTGGCTGGTGCTCGGGCCCCGGACCGCTACTGCCGATGCCTGGGCGGTCGGGCTGCTCATCGTGGCGGGCGCCTCCGACTGGCTGGACGGCAAGATCGCCCGGGCGCTGAACCAGACCAGCCGGCTCGGCCAGGTGCTCGACCCGGCCGCGGACCGGCTGTACATCGCGGCGACCATCGTCGCGCTCGCGGTGCGGGAGATCATCCCGTGGTGGCTGGTCGCCATCCTCGCCGCCCGCGAGCTGGTCGTGGGCGCGGCCCTGGGCGTGCTCAAGCGCCGGGTCGGCTTCGGCACCCTGCAGGTCAGCCTGGTCGGGAAGACCGCCACCTTGTGCCTGCTTTACGCTTTCCCGCTGCTGTTCCTCGGTGATCACCCGGGCTGGGGCGGAACCCTGGCCCGGGTCCTAGGCTGGGCCTTCGCCATCTGGGGGACCGTCCTGTACTGGTGGGCCGCGATGCTGTACGTAACCCAGGTGAGAAGCTTGGCCGGCAAGGGTGGGGTACATACCTAGGGCGATACCGGGAAGGGAGCTGCGAAACCATTGAAGGCCGTCGTCATGGCAGGCGGGGAAGGGACACGGCTGCGGCCGATGACCGCTAACCAGCCGAAGGTCATGCTTCCGGTGGCCAACAGGCCGATCATGGAACACGTGCTGCGGCTGCTCAAGCGGCACGGGTTCGACGAGACCGTGGTGACCGTCCAGTTCCTCGCCGCGGTCGTCCGGAACTACTTCGGCGACGGCGAGGAGTTCGGGATGAGCCTGCAGTACGCCACCGAGGAGATGCCGCTGGGCACCGCGGGCAGCGTCAGGAACGCCGAGGACGCGCTGCGCGACGAGCCGTTCCTGGTCATCTCGGGCGACGCGCTGACCGACATGGACCTGACCGCGCTGGTCGACTTCCACAAGGAGAAGGGCGCGCTGGTCACCGTGGGCCTGGCCCGCATGCCCAACCCGCTGGAGTTCGGTATCGTGATCACCCAGGAGGACGGCCGGATCCAGCGCTTCCTCGAGAAGCCGACCTGGGGTCAGGTGTTCTCGGACACGGTCAACACCGGGCTGTACGTGATGGAGCCGGAGGTGCTGGCCGAGGTCCCGCCCGGCGAGATGGTCGACTGGTCCGGTGACGTCTTCCCCAAGCTGCTCAAGCGCGGCGCCCCGCTGTTCGGTTACATCTCCGACGGCTACTGGGAAGACGTGGGGACCCACGAGAGCTACCTGAAGGCCCAGGCCGACGTGCTGGCCCGCCGGGTGCGGAGCGATATCGCCGGGTTCGAGGTGTCGCCCGGCGTCTGGGTCGCCGAGGGCGCCGAGGTCGACGCGGACGCGGTCCTCACCGGCCCGTTGTGCATCGGGGACTACGCCAAGATCGAGGCGGGGGCGCACCTGCGCGAGTACACGGTGATCGGCAGCAACGTGGTGGTCAAGGAGGGCGCCTTCATCCACCGGGCGGTGGTCCACAACAACGTCTACGTCGGCCAGGGTGTCACCCTGCGCGGCTGCGTGATCGGGAAGAACACCGACGTCATGCGGCTGGCCAGGATCGAGGAGGGCGCGATCGTCGGGGACGAGTGCGTCATCGAGCCCGAGGCCTACCTGTCCGCCAAGGTGAAGGTCTATCCGTTCAAGACCATCGAGGCCGGCGCGGTGGTGAACAACAGCGTGATCTGGGAATCCCGGGGCCAGCGCACCCTGTTCGGCCCGCGGGGCGTGTCGGGTCTGATCAACGTGGAGATCACCCCCGAGCTGGCGGTGCGCCTGGCCAGCGCCTATGCCACCATGGTGCGCAAGGGCTCCACGGTTACCACGTCCAGGGACGCGTCCCGGGCCGCGCGGACGCTGAAGCGGGCCGTGCAGTCAGCGCTGAACGCCAGCGCGATCAACGTAGTCGACCTGGAGGCCCAGCCGCTTCCCGTGGTCAGGTTCGAGACGGCCCGCGAGCACTACAGCGGGGGCGTCGTCATCCGCACCACGCCCGGCGACCCGCAGTCCGTCGACATCATCTTCCTCGACGAGCGCGGCGCCGAGCTGTCCCAGGCCGCCCAGCGCAAGCTGGAGCGCGTCTTCTCCCGGCAGGAGTTCCGGCGGGCCTTCCCCGGCGAGATCGCCGAGCTCAGCTACCCGCCCAGGGCGGTCGAGTCGTACACCCGCGAAGTGCTCAGGTGCGTCGACATGAGCGGCGTCCGCGAGGCCAACTTGAAGGTGGTTGCGGACTGCGCGGGCGGGACCACGTCGCTGGTACTGCCCAGCCTGCTCGGCACGATCGGGGTAGGCGTGCTCACGCTCAACAACCGGCTGGATGAAATATCGCCGACCGAGACCGTCGCGCAGCAGCGGGCGGGCCTGCAGAGCCTGGCCGAGGTGGTCTCTTCGTCACGGGCGGCGTTCGGCGTCAGGTTCGACCCGGTCGGGGAGCGGATACAGCTCGTGGACGAGAAGGGCGAGCTGGTCAGCGAGGACCGGGCGCTGCTGTCCGTGCTCGACCTGGTGGCGGCCGAGCGTAAGTCCGGCCGGGTGGCCCTGCCGGTAACCACTACCCGGGTGGCCGAACAGGTCTGCCGCTTCCACGGGGTCCAGGTGACCTGGACGCCGACGTCGATGGACGCGCTGACCGTGGCGGCGGCCAGCGAGGACGTGATCTTCGCGGCCGACGGGCGCGGCGGGTTCGTGGTACCGGAGTGCTCCCGTACCGTGGACGGCCTCGCGGCCTTCGTCCGGCTGCTCGGCCTGGTGGCCCGAACCAGGCTGACGCTCAGCCAGATCGACGCCAGGATCCCGGTCGCGCATATGCTCAAGCGGTCCATCCCGACGCCGTGGGCGGCCAAGGGCAGCGTGATGCGCACCGTCGTCGAGGCCGCGGGCAGCTACGAGATCGACACCACGGACGGGGTACGGGTGGTGGTGCCGGATCGCGGCTGGGTGCTCGCGCTCCCGGACCCGGCCGACGCCGTCACCCATCTGTGGGCGGAGGGCAATGATGCCGATAACGCCCAGCTGCTCATGGACGAGTGGGCCGAGGTGGTGGAGCAGGCCGGCCGGTAGCCGCGTGCGGGTAAGCTGTGTCTCTCGCGCGCGATGATGCGAAACGCTCGAACCATGCGAAATTCGCAAATATGAGAGAATCGCGCCCACTACGGTGTGAAGGGATTTCGCCCGGCGGTCATCGTCCGCCGTGAGCGACGGTGCGTGTCTGGTGCACGACGGAGGTGAGACGGCGGTGTGGCGGAAGCGTCGCGGAGGCAAGAAGAAACGTGGCGGGCGCGGGCTGTTCGCGTGGCGCATGGACCGCCGAGCCTCCGCCCAGGTACCTTGGGCTGGGTCGCCTGATGAGCTCACCGAGGGGAGGTCGACCGGAGGCATGCCACCCATCTACTGCGCCCGGTGCGGCCGGCCGAATTCCGACGGTGCCCGGTTCTGCTCGAATTGCGGCACCCAGCTGGCCAGAACCGGGACGTCGGCTGTTCCCGGGCTCGGCGCTCGCCCGGGCGAGACCACGTCGACGCTGTCGCTGAACCGGCCAGACGACGCCGATTTGGGCGACGACCTTTTCCCGGACTCCGCCTCGCTCGGTGCCCTGCCGGAAGGGAGCGCGCTGCTCCTGGTCATGCGCGGCCCGAACGCAGGCAGCAGGTTCCGGCTGGACGGCGAGCTGACCACGGCAGGCAGGCACCCGGACAGCGACATCTTCCTCGACGACGTCACGGTCTCGCGACGGCACGCGGAGTTCTACCGCCGGGGCGCCTTCTTCACCGTCCGGGATGTGGGGAGCCTCAACGGCACCTATGTCAACCGGGAGCGCATCGAGGAGGCGCAGCTGACCGGAGGGGACGAGGTCCAGATCGGCAAGTTCCGGCTGCTGTTCCTGACGAGCCAGAACCTTGACCCGAGAACGCCCTCGGCCGACCCTCGCGGCAGGGGCGCGCAGGACTACGCGTGAGAGCGGCATGAGCGATCAGCCCGCGCGCGGCCAGTTCGGTATCAGCGAGGTGCTCGCGCAGTTGCTTCCGGAATTTCCCGACATCAGCACCTCCAAGATCCGCTTCCTCGAGGCCAAGGGGCTGATCGAGCCAGCCAGGTCGCGATCGGGCTACCGCCGGTTCTCGGCGGAGGACATCGACCGGCTGCGCTACATCCTCACCGCGCAGCGAGACTCATACCTTCCGTTGCAGGTGATCAGGGAACGGCTCGCCGACGGCGCGGGGAACCCCAGGAACCCCGGAGGCAACGGAGCCCCGGGCGCCGACGGCGGCTCCAGGCGTGTACCCGCGAACATGTCCCGGCGCCAGCTGCTCGAGGCGGCGGGCATCGACGACGAGGAGCTGACCGAGCTCGAGGACTACGGCCTGATCCGCCGGGTCGGCCGGCAGTACGGCCCGGAGGCGCTCGCGGTCGCCCGTGCGGTGGCCGCGCTCCGCCAGTACGGGGTGCAGGCTCGGCACCTATGGGCGGTCAAGGCTGCGGCCGATCGGGAGGCCAACCTGGTCGAGCAGGTGGTGGCGCCGCAGCTCCGCCAGCGCGACCCTGGGGCCAGGGATGCGGCGGCGCGAACCGCCTGGCAGATCGCGGATCTCACCTTGCGGCTGCATGCGACGCTGGTCGAATCAGCGCTGGCGGAGGCCGGACTGCCCGCGGCTCCCGGCCGCGCCAGATACGAGCCGGCGCCCGGTCTGCCGGAGCAGGTCGCCGATTCCTCCGGGCCCCCGGCGGGGGGCCTGAGGTCGGCTTCCGGGCGATTACGGGTGTACCTTGGCAAAGGGAGAGGTGGCCAGCAAAGGTTCGCCAGGCACGTGAGGACGGAGCTGCAGTGCGGCAGATGGAGGTCATCGGCGTCCGAGTCGAGATGCCGTCAAACAGCCCCATCGTCTTGCTCAAGGAGGCGCAGGGGGATCGGTACCTGCCCATCTGGATCGGGGCGGTCGAGGCAACGGCAATCGCCTTCGCCCAGCAGGGCATGGTGTCCGTCCGGCCGTTGACGCACGATCTGTTCAAGGATGTGCTCGAGGTTCTGAACATCCAGCTGCGCACGGTGAACATCACTGAGCTGCGCGACGGGATCTTCTACGCGGACCTCGTGTTCTCTAACGGCGCCGAGGTGAGTGCGCGGCCGTCGGACTCGATCGCGCTGGCGCTGCGCACCGGCGCGCAGATCTTCGCCAGCGAGGAGATTCTGGACGAGGTCGGCGTGGCCATCCCGGACGAGCAGGAAGACGAGGTGGAGAAGTTCCGGGAATTCCTCGACACCATCTCCCCTGAGGACTTCGGCCGGGCCACGTGAACCGGCGCGCCCGGCGAGCCCGTCGGCCTCATGCGTCCGGGTATGCCACAGTGCTATCCCATGAGGGCGGGAATGTTGCGACGCGCCGTCCGGGGTCGTTGACGCCGCCACCCGGGCCGGCTTACGGTGCGAGTGCCGTGGGTAGTCAGCTCCGGTGGAGGTAGGTGTGGCGGTTACCAGGGATGCCAGCGACGACGGGACGTCCGCTGTTGACGACCCGCGAGGCACCCAGGGGACCCTGTTCGAGGCTGACGAAGCGCTCGGGACCTCCCACGGCGCCGGATCGGCGGACATCGGCTACCGCGGCCCGACCGCGTGCGCGGCGGCCGGGATCACCTACCGTCAGCTTGACTACTGGGCGCGCACGGGCCTGGTCGAGCCCAGCGTGCGGGCCGCTCACGGTTCTGGCTCCCAGCGTCTGTACGGTTTCCGTGACATTCTGGTGCTCAAGGTAGTGAAGCGGCTGCTCGACACGGGGATCTCATTGCAGCAGATCCGGGCCGCGGTCCAGCACCTGCGCGATCGCGGCACCGAGGACCTGGCCCAGGTCACGCTGATGAGCGACGGGGTCAGCGTCTATGAGTGCACGTCGGCGGACGAGGTGGTGGACCTGCTCCAGGGCGGCCAGGGTGTGTTCGGCATCGCGCTCGGCCGCGTCTGGCGCGAGGTCGAGGGTGACCTGGCGGTGCTGCCCGCCGTGCGGGCCGAGGACGGTTTCGTCGCCATCGACCCACGGGGCCCCAACGGCTCGGGGTCCGCGGTCGGCCAGGACGATCTGGCCAAGCGCCGCCTGCGCCGCACCAGCTGAGACGGCGATCGCCCTCATCCGCGTCGGCCGCCGGCGCCGCGCCCGGCCGCATCCAGGAGCCTGACCGGCAGCAAAGCCCGGAAAGCTGGGACCATGGGCTCCTTAACTTCCTGCGTTGGGCTATATCTGTCCGGGGGTGACAGTGGCGAGCAGGTCTGTTTAAATGCTCCCATCGCTGATCCGAGCGCCCGGTCAAGGCGCCCGCCGGTCGGCGGGGACTTGGCTGCTGTCGCGTGCTCCGGGTCGGGGACGTGCGTCTGGAGGGGATCAAGTGATCAGTATGCCGTCACCAGGGCCGGCGCCGACCGCCGTCACAGGGGTTTCCTAGCGGGCTGATGCTGGTCGGCTCGGAAGGAAGCCACGACGTGATAAGCGATCCGTTGATGCCAGGAGGCGGCGTGAACAGTCGCCCGTGGCTGGTCCTGACGGCCTCGCAGTTGGGAGCCGCGCACCAGGCGGCGGGCCTGCCCAACCAGGATGCGGTCGCAGCCCATCAGATCCGCCCGGATGTACTGGTCGCGGCCGTGGCCGACGGGCATGGTCACCGGCGCCATTTCCGCAGCGCTCGCGGCTCCCGGCTCGCGGTGGCCATCGCCTGCGGGGCCGCCCAGGAACTGGCCGCGCGGCTGGACGACTTCGAGACGGCTGGGCAGATCGAATCCGAGGCGCTGCGAAGGCTCGTCCCGGCCATCACCGGGCTATGGCGTGATGCCGTGCGCGAGGATGTTGCCGCCGATCCCTTTACCGCCCGGGAAGAGGCCGTACGCGCCAAGGGCGACGATGCCCTCATTGCTTACGGATCCACCCTGCTGCTGGCGATCGCGGGGCGGCGGTGGCTCATCCTCATCCAGATCGGCGACGGAGATATCATGGGCATTCAGCCCGGCGGACGGCCGTTGCTCCCGGTGCCCGGCGACCCATCGCTGGACGGTCGGCAGACCACGAGCCTGTGCGGAACGCGCGCGGAGGACGACTTCCGCGCCGCGGTCGTGGACACCAGGACGACGGCACTGCTCGGCGTTCTGCTCGCAACCGACGGGTACGGAAACGCCCAGATGGCCGATCCGTGGACCGAGGCGGTCAGCGCTGACCTGGCCGAGATGATCAATGATCGCCCGCCGGAATGGCTGGCCGGCCAGTTGCCGTTGTGGGCGAGCCTCTGCGCGTCCCCGGACGGCAGCGCCGACGATACCACCATCGCGCTCCTGATCGCGCCGTCGGCGAAGGGCTGGCGTCACACCGCAGCGGAAGAACCAGCAGCAGACGAGGTGACAACCGTTTCTGCCCAGCAGCTAGTCGGGCCGGCGACGAAGCCGGCAGGCGAGGCCGGCGCCACGCGAGAACAGCGGCTCGCCACGTCGGCAGTGCCCGCCCGATCCCGTCGGCTGATGCGGTGGCGGTGGTGGTGATCGGCGCGGTTACTGCGTTCCTGGCCATCCGCAGTGGAAAACCGGATCAGCGTCGGCTAGGCCACGCCCGCCGCCGCCTGGGGGCAGTATGAACGAACTACAGGTGACCTTCAGCGGGCGGAGCCACACCTTCCAGCCTGGGCAGACCGTCCTCATCGGGCGCCTGTCCGACAGCGGCATCGTCGTCAGCGACCCGACGGTGTCGCGCCGTCATGCCCAGCTGACCTGGGGCCCGGCCGGCTGGCTCTTCGAGAATCTGGGCCAGGCTCGCGCCTTCCAGCAGGGTCAGGAAGTCAGGCAAGTCATCGTGAGGAAGCCCATCGAACTGTCGCTGGCTTCCCCCCAGGGACCGGTCGTGCGTCTTGAGCCCGTAGCTGCGGCCGATCCGCAGGCGACCTCCCCTCCCCAGTCCGCTTTCCAGGTCCCTCCCCTTGGTGCTCCGTCGGCCGCCCCCCCGCCCGGTTCCGGACCGCCCGGCGGGTACGGACCGCCGGGAGGCTTCGGGCCGGCGGGCGGGTACGAACCGCCCGGAGGCTTCGGGCCGGCGGGTGGCTATGGTCCGCCGCCCTGGGCCTCGAGCGCGGCGGCGGGCACGGGATCACGGGCCGCTCCTCATGCCGGCATGGGCGATGAGCTCGCGACGGCGTTCGAGATCCTGATCCCGGTCAAGACGTGGCTGAGGGACGCTGGCTGGCGTCAGGGCCTGCGCCTGCTCGTCATCGCGTACGCGCTGCTCCCACTGCTGTTCCTGGCGCTCCTTTCGTCATCCTCGAGCCTGAGCGTGCCAGGTTTTGCGTACAGCCTCTACGTCGCGCCGCTGTGGGCCATTGCTTTCTGGCTCTTGCTGCGTCCCGGCCGGATAGGCGCGCTGGAGATCTATGTCGCGATCGCGACCATTATCTGGGTAACGATATGGCTGTTTGTCGTTACCGTCAATATCAATGATCAGCTGGTCAACGCGGTGCGCAGCGGTAATTTCCTCGCTGCCCTGGCCGTCGGCTACAACGAAGAGATTACAAAGGCATTGCCTATCCTGCTGGCCGCGCTCATTCTCCTGAAATTCCGGGCCACCAAACTGGATGTCCGTATGTGGATGTTCCTCGGGACAATATCGGGCCTTACCTTCGGCGTCCTGGAGGAGAGACTGTACACCGAGATGGCGATCGCGCAGGTCGCGAGCGCAAGTGCCGTCTCCCAGGCCGACGCCGGCGTTCTCGATTTCGCCTTCCGCGTGTTCGTTGACGGATTCGAGCACGCTGTCTGGGCCGGGGTAGCCGCGTTCTTCATCGGGATCGCGATAAACTACCCGAGACGCCGATGGCAGCTCATCCTACTCGGGATCTCCATGGTGGCCGTGCTGCACGGGCTCAATGACTGGAGCGTGTCCAGCTTCAACTCCTACTGGCCTGGAATCCTCATCCAGGCCATTTCACTGCTGCTTTTCATCGGCTACACGATGTCGGCATCCTCGATCGAGCGCCAAGTCCGCCGCACGCCGTTGTTCAGGGGTGACTCAATGGTCATGGACATCGTCGCGGAGCCGAAGGAAACAGGCGGTTCCTGACCGGAAGCGTTCCTGGGCGCCGGGCCGTGCTGAGGGTTGACATGCTTCTGGGCCTGGCCGGTACGAGGTCCGGCGTGACCCACGTCGGCAGGACCTCCTGCTGGTGTTCGTCATCGCGAACGGTCAGGTACGACTGCGACATGGCCACTTCGGACCGTGATACGCCTTTCCGGACTGGGCGCCCCGCACTACCATCTGGATTGTCACTCTGGATCAGAGGGGTTCGCGAGCCGTTGTGACGGGTAATTCCGCACAGGGACACCGCTAGGGGGCTTCCTCATCCAGTCCATCCTGGTCTAGCTGGGCGTACGGGTGCTGGTCAACGGGCCGATGCGGGTCCCCGTTTCACCCTGTGGCGTTTCCATAGAGGGAGGCTGGCTTGACCGAACACGGCGTACTGCCAGGCCTGTGGCCGATCCACGGAGATGGGGTGCTGGCCCGGCAGGGAGACCTGGTACTGCTGATCCATCCCGCGGGCGGGGCTTTCACGGACCGGCTGCTGGATCTGCTGACCGACTCGGCGCACGCCGGACAGGGCGGCCTGCGCTTCACCGAACTGGTCTCGGCCGATTTCGACGCCGACGCGGCGGCTGCCGATACGGCGGCGGACCAGTCTGGCCCGGCCGTCGTCGCCTTCGGGCCCGCTGGTGACGGAACGGCCGTCGCGGTCTACGGCACCGCGTGGGCCGAGGTCACCACCGCCCACGGAACGCAGCGGCTGACCACCGGTGTGCCGTACGGCCGGCTGCGTTGCGTCTTGCCGTCCGCGTTGATAAAGGTGCGCGCGGGCGTGCGTTCCGCGGTCGGCGACGCCGAGACCGACCCCTATCTGCGCCTAGCCGACGGGGTGGTCCGGGCGGTCGCTCTGCTGTACGCGCCGGCCGAGATCACGGCCACGGCGGTCGGCCAGGGCCCACCTGCTGCCCCCGCTGAGGCTGAGGCCGCGCCGGAGCCGGCGCCTGCCGAGGCTCAGGCCGCGCCGGAGCCGGTGCCCGCCGAGGGACAGGCCACGCCCGAACCCTACGCGGAGCAGGTTCAGGAGCTTGACGCCGACTACCACGCCACTCGGATCGAGCCAGCCGTGCCCGAGCCACCACCCGCGGCCCCGGGCCCGCCGCCCGCACCCGTCCCCTACGTGCCTACGGCGCTGGCGCCCGCGCCGGATCCGTATGCCGCCCAGGCTCCGCCGTCCGCGCCGGATCCGTACTTGGCCCCGCCCCCGCCCGACCCGTACCTGGCCGAGGCCCCCCCGTCAGGTCCCGGCCTGGCCGGCGGGCCGCCGGACGCTGCCGTGCCGCCGGACTTCACCTCGATCTCGCTCGCCGCGCCCGAGCCAGGCGGGGAGGTGCCTCAGCATGATCCGCTGCCGCCCGGCACCGAACCCCCGCAGGCGCAGGATCTGGGCCCAGTCGAGATGCCCGCCCCGGTGGTCGAGGGCGTCTACTGCAAGAACGGGCACTTCAACGACCCGGAGGCGCGGCAGTGCGCCGTCTGCGGCATCAGCATCGGCCAGCTGACCAAGAAGCGCCAGCAGGGCCAGCGCCCCCCGCTCGGCGTACTCGTCCTCGGCGACGGCTCGGTGTGCCAGCTCGACGCCGACTACGTGATCGGCCGGGAGCCCACCCTGGACAGTGCGGTCGCCGAAGGCCGCGCCCGCCCACTGCGGCTCATTGATGCCTCCGGAGTGGTGTCTAGGATCCATGCGCGGGTGGAACTCGACGGCTGGCAGGTCTTCATCTCCGACCTCAATTCCGCCAACGGCACCCAGATCCTCCTGCCGGGGGACCGGAACCCCACCAGCCTGCAGCCGGGGGTACGGACTCTCCTGATACCTGGCGCGCAGATTCGCCTAGGGGGCGAATACGGACTCCAGTACGACTCGCACCGTCACCAGTAAGCGACGTGGCCTGGCCAGCGTGGACCCCGGCATCCGGGAGGTAATCGCCGGGGCCGCCCAGCCGGGCATCCACGGGTCGTGTCCCACGATCTGGTCCTGCTCGGGTAAGATCTCAACTGCTGATGAAACCGGCTGGGAGAGATCCCGCGTAAGCCGCGGGCGCCGAAGGGGCAACATCCCCGGAACCTCTCAGGCACACGAACCGGCCGGGATAGGCACCTCTGGAGCGGTGCTCTGCTGAGCAGGGCCGCGACAGACGGGGAGCCAGCGATCGCGCTCGTCCGGGGAGGCTCTCCAGTGACTGATTTCGCCGCACGCCACATCGGCCCGGACGAGGCTGCCCAGCGGCACATGCTGGCCAGCCTCGGCTACTCATCGCTCGACGAGCTCATCCGCGCGGCGCTCCCCGAGGGCACCGAGCCGGCCCGGCTCACCCTGCCCGACCCGCTGACCGAGACTCAAGCGCTCGCGGAACTGCGCCGGATGGCCGGCCGGAACCAGGTCCTGACCTCGATGATCGGCCTGGGCTACTACGACACGATCACGCCGGCCGTCATCCGCCGCAATGTGCTGGAGAACCCCGCCTGGTACACGGCATACACCCCGTACCAGCCGGAGATCTCCCAGGGGCGGCTCGAGGCGCTGCTGAACTTCCAGACGATGATCGCCGACCTCACCGCGCTGCCGTGGGCCGGCGCGTCGCTGCTCGACGAGGCCACCGCCGCCGCCGAGGCGATGACGCTGGCCCGCCGGGCTTCAGGAAAGGGACACGTGTTCCTCGCGGACGCGGACTGCCTGCCCCAGACCCTGGCCGTGCTGCGCTCGCGGGCCGAACCCCTCGGCATCCATCTCGTCGTCGAGCCGGTCACGGCCGAAGCGATCGCCAGGCAGGACGGCCTCTTCGGCGTCCTGCTGCAGTTCCCCGGCGCCTCGGGTGCCATCCGCGACCTCACGCCGCTGATCGAGGCGGCGCACGCCCGCGGCGCGCTGGCCGCCGTGGCCGCTGACCTGCTGGCGCTGACCCTGCTCAAGCCGCCCGGCGAGATGGGCGCGGACATCGCGGTGGGTTCCAGCCAGCGATTCGGTGTACCGCTGTGGTTCGGTGGGCCGCACGCCGGTTACATCTCGGTCACCGACCCGCTCAAGCGCCAGCTGCCCGGCCGGCTGGTCGGGGTGTCGGTGGACGCCGACGGCCGGCCCGCCTACCGCCTCGCCCTGCAGACCCGCGAGCAGCACATCCGCCGCGAGAAGGCCACCAGCAACATCTGCACGGCCCAGGTGCTGCTCGCCGTGACCGCCGTCATGTACGCCGCCTACCACGGGCCCGACGGGCTGGCCGCCATCGCACGGGGCGCGCACCGCAGCGCCGCGGTCCTCGCCGCCACCCTGCGCGATTTTGGTCACCGAACGGAACGTGGTGACTTCTTCGACACCATCCGGATTGCCTTCCGGGGCGGGCGCGACGAGGCGGCCAGGGCGCTGGACCGGGCCCGGGAGGCGGGGTACAACCTGTACCTGGCGACCGATGGCGCGCTGCAGGTCAGCTGCGACGAGACCACCACCGACGAGCAGCTGCGGGCGGTCGTGGCCGCCGTCTGCCAGGTGGAGCGGCCCGCCGGCCCCGCCGGCATAGAGCTGTCCGAAGCCGAGCCCGACGTGCTGCCGGACGGCCTGCGGCGCAGCTCGGCGTTCCTCACCCACCGGGTGTTCAGCGCCCACCGCAGCGAGACCGCGATGCTGCGCTACCTGCGCCGTCTGGCCGACCTCGACATCGCTCTGGACCGCTCGATGATCCCGCTCGGCTCGTGCACCATGAAGCTGAACGCGGCGGCCGAGATGGAACCGATCAGCTGGCCGGAGTTTGCCGGGCTGCACCCGTTCGCCCCGGCCCCGCAGGCCGGCGGGTACCTGGAGCTGATCGAGTCCCTCGAGGTCCGGCTGGCCAGGCTCACCGGCTACGACGCGGTGTCCGTCCAGCCGAACGCCGGCTCCCAGGGCGAGCTGGCCGGCCTGCTCGCGATCAGGGCGTACCACGCCTCCCGTGGCGAGCAGCACCGTAACGTCTGCCTGATACCGGAGTCGGCGCACGGCACCAACGCGGCCAGCGCGGTGCTGGCTGGGCTGAACGTCGCCGTGGTCAAGTGCGGCCATGACGGCGCCATCGACCTCGGTGACCTGCGCGCCAGGCTGGAGACGCACGACGGGCACGTGGCCGCGATCATGCTGACCTACCCGTCGACGGCGGGTGTCTACGAGCAGAACGTGAGCACGATCTGCGCAGCGGTACACGAGGCGGGCGGCCAGGTGTACATCGACGGCGCGAATCTCAACGCGCTGGTCGGGGTGGCTACCCTGCCGTCGTTCGGCGCCGACGTGTCGCACCTGAACCTGCACAAGACGTTCTGCATCCCGCACGGCGGCGGCGGCCCGGGCGTGGGACCGGTCGCCGTCCGCGCGCACCTGGCGGACTTCCTGCCCGGCCGCGGCGAGGTCGGCCCGGTCGCGGCCGCCCCCTACGGTTCCGCGGGCATTCTGCCCATCTCGTGGGCGTACATTGCGATGATGGGCGCGGCCGGGCTCCGCCGGGCCACCGCAGTCGCGGTGCTGTCCGCCAATTACGTGGCCAGGCGGCTGGCCGCGCACTACCCGGTGCTCTACACCGGCCGGAACGGCCTGGTCGCGCACGAGTGCGTCATCGACCTGCGCCCGCTGACCCGCGAGGCTGGCGTCACCGTGGACGACGTGGCCAAGAGGCTGATCGACTACGGGTTCCACGCGCCCACCATGTCGTTCCCGGTGCCCGGCACGCTCATGATCGAGCCCACCGAGAGCGAGAGCCTGGACGAGCTCGACCGGTTCTGCGACGCGATGATCGCGATCAGGGCCGAGATCGCGCGGGTGGCCGACGGGGAGTACGACCCCCACGACAACCCGCTGAAGAACGCCCCGCACACCGCCGAGATGCTCATCGCGGGGGAGTGGAAGCATCCCTACGCCACCGAGGAGGCGGCGTATCCGGCGGGTGTGGACCGCCGCGCCAAGTACTGGCCGCCGGTGCGCCGGATCGATCAGGCCTTCGGCGACCGGAACCTGGTCTGCGCCTGCCCTCCCCCGGAGGCCTTCGCCGGTTAGATAGTCGCCGTTCCCCCAGTCACGGTGTGACGATCGCGAACCCGGGATCGGGGGTATCAAGGAGGCCGAGGAGCCGCTGCAACGCTCCCGGGTCGCCCGTGGTCTGGATGCCTTCCGGGTCTTTGCCCGCAAGCATGCCTAGCAGCTGCGGTTTGGTGAGGGTCAGAGTGAGGTCGGTGCCGCCTGGCGCGGGGTTAGCCCAGTGGATCAGGGCACCGTTGGACAAGGTCATCCGGTACCGGGCGCCCTCGTCGGTGAAATCCCAGTCGATCGTCAATGCCTGCGACCAGGCCTTCGGCCCGTCGATGCGGATCGCGATCGAATCGAACAGCTGCTCCACGGTCAGCGCCTGGATCATGTCGGGCGAGGCCAGGCTCAGGGACGGCGGGATCGCGCCATGACGCAGTTCCAGGGCGCCCATCAGGTAGAAGTTGCGCCAGGTGCCGTTCTCGGCGCCGTATCCGAGCTTGTCGTAGGTCGCGGCGAGCAACTCCTTGGCCTCCTCATGACCGGGGTCAGCGAAAACGGCGTGGTTGAGCAACTCGGCGGCGAACCGCAGGTCACCGGAATCGGCATACTGCCGGGCCTTGGCCACGACCGCATCGGTGCCGCCAAGGCACTCGACGTACCGGTGCGCTGCTTCCTGCGGCGGGTGCTTCCACAAGCTGGCGGGGTTGCCGTCGAACCAGCCCATATACCGCTGATAGATCGCCTTGACGTCATGACTGACGGAGCCGTAATAACCGCGAGCGTGCCAGGCGCGCTCCAGCACGGGCGGAAGCTGGATCAGCTCGGCGATTTCCAGGCCGGCGTAACCCTGGTTCAGCATCCGCAGCGACTGATCGTGCAGGTAGGCATACAGGTCGCGCTGCTCCGACAAGAACCGGATGACCTTGTCGTGTCCCCAGGTTGGCCAGTGGTGCGAGGCGAACGCGACATCGGCCCGGTCACCGAACATCACGATGGCCTCGTGCAGGTAGCGGGCCCAGATCCGCGGGTCACGCACCAGCGCTCCGCGCAACGTCAGCAGGTTGTGCAGGTTATGGGTAGCGTTCTCGGCCATGCACAGCGCGCGGCGGTCCGGGAACAAGAAGTTCATCTCCGCCGGCGCCTCAGTTCCCGGGGTGAGCTGGAACTCGATCAGCACCCCGTCGACCGTCTCCTGCTGGCCGGTATGCGTGATATCGGCAGTCGGCGGGATCAGCGACACCGTTCCTGTTGAGGTCGTCATGCCGAGCCCGGCGCCGATCTGGCCCTCGGGCGACTTGGCCAGCTCGGCGCCGTACATGTACACCGCGCGGCGGTTCATCGCGGCGCCCGCGTAGACGTTCTCCTCCACCGCGTGCTCCAGGAACCCGGCCGGGGCCAAGATCGGCACCTCCCCGGTTACCACGCCCCGGACCCCGCCGAAGTGATCGCCATGGCTGTGGGTGTAGATCACCCCGGTCACCGGCCGGTCACCCCGGTGCTGGCGGTATAGGGCCAGGGCAGCGGCCGCGGTCTCGGTCGAGATCAGCGGATCGATCACGATCACGCCGCGGTCGCCTTCCACGATCGTCATGTTCGACAGGTCCAGCCCGCGAACCTGATAGATGCCCCCGGTCACCTCGAACAGGCCCTGCCTGATGCACAGCTGGGACTGCCGCCACAAGCTCGGGTTAGCGGTCTCCGCGCAGTCTTCCCGCAGGAAGGCGAACGCGTCGTTGTCCCACACCACCCGCCCGCTGGCGTCCTTCACCACGCCCGGATCCAGCGAGCCGATCAGCCCGCGGTCAGCATCCTCGAAATCCGCACGATCTTCAAACGGCAGGCCGTCCACTCGCAGCTCTCCCTACGTACACGGGACCGGCGGCAGGCACGCCTCGGGACAGGCTGGTAGGGCCGGTCTGGTCCTCACCGCCCGGCGCCACGCCGCGATGACCGCCGCGCCAGCAGAGCGGTGATGGTCATCACTCCCATGCTGAACGTAAGACACCAGCCGACACACCACCCGCTATGGGTGAAGATGGATTCCCCGCGACCCAGCAACCGCACCGCCGCCCACCGAACTGGATGATCTAGGCGCCGTGGCCCGACCCGCGGACTCACCTGAGTTACGCGCAGAGTCGGCGGGGCGCGCCGCGACGTCTTTGCTTCGTCGGGGTCGCCATGCCATGAACCTCGGGAGGAATCGTGCCGGGCACGGCAGGCCATGGTTCCCCCATTAGCCTGGCCGTACGCAAACGCGCCCGCCCCTCCTGCGCGCACCGCCGGCGCCCCCGGATGGGACGCTGGGGAGGAGGTGCGGCGCGCGCAGACGCGGGAGGCGGGGCGGGCGCGGTGCGGAGGCGGAGGCCGGGCTGGCAGGAAGCGGAAGGGAACAGCCGCGGCCGCCGCGTGAGCTGGCTCGGGGTGGGTTTACTGGCTGGCGACGGGGAAGGCGTTCAGGTCGGACAGGTGCGGGGGCAGGCTGAGGGTGACCACGCTCTCCTGCTCCTGAGGGTCGGTACGGGCGACGATGGCCACGGTCATGACGTCGCTGCGGTTAACCGGCAGGTGAGGGGTGCCTGGCGGGACGTACATGAAGTCGCCGGCCTTGACCACCGAACGGTGCCGCAGGCCTTCGCCGTGCCATACCTCGGTCTCGCCGCTGACGGTGTAGATGGCCGACTCGTGTCCGTCATGGACGTGGGGGACGCCGCGGGTGCCGGGCGGGATCGTCACCAGGTGCAGGCACAGGGCCCGGGAGCCCGCCGACCGGCTGCTCACGCCGGTGGCCAGGTTCATGCCCTGCTTGCCGTCGTAGCTTCCGCCCGCGCGAATGATGATGACCTCACCGGGAGCGTCGATGGCCATCGCGGGGGTGTGGAGTGCTCTCTCACAGACACCGGTAACTCTGAGCATCTAACTATATCCTATCCGTGATGTCTCCCAATGACAGGTTATGACTATATGTATTCATATAGATACTCTCCGTAAAGCAACTATGTGCTGTCTGTTTGGTTAGCTATGCCTCACTCGAAAGTAAGTCCCGGGTAGGCAGTCGGCCGGACCGGCGCTGGAGGTATCTGCCGACGGCACGGCGGCCTTTCCGTCCGCAACGTCCGGGCTTCCGGGGGCCAACCGGTAGCTGATCCCTCAGATGCCCCGTACCGGTGCGTGCCCCCGGCTCCGCCCCGTACCGGTGCCTGCCCCGACTCCGCATGGCGGCGGGTGGCGGCGCCGTAAAACCAGGTTTCGCCCTAATGCCGGATCCGGAATATTAAGCCGGGCGAAGCGGGCTGACCGGGCCGGGGTTATCCCGGCCCGCAGCGCATTCCCACGCCGTACCGGCTAGCTTCCCGGCCCGCCGACCATCATCAACCACAACCCCCACGCCAGCCGCATTCTTCGCACACAATCGCCAGCACGGCGCACTTAACGCGGAGGATATGGCTTATACGGAGGAATTGGGCAACCATAGCTGCCCCCGGACCCTCCGCGAAAGCCGGATCCTCCGTGCAAATGGGAGACCGGCGCACTACTGGGGGCTGCGGGACGATGAGGCGACGGGACCCGGAGGCGGCGCGAGCAGCGGAGCCAACAGGACCCGGACCCGGAGGCGGCGCGAGCAGCGGAGCCAACAGGACCCGGACCCGGAGGCGGCGCGAGCAGCGGAGCCAACAGGACCCGGACCCGCAGGCGGCGCGAGCAGCGGAGCCAACAGGACCCGGACCCGCTGAACCCGCCCTTTGGAGAGCAAGAACTCCTGCGCCCGGCCCTGGAGAATAAGGGCACTCCTGCGCCTGGCCCTGGAGAGCAAGCACTCCTCCTGCCGCCCGGATCCTCCGGGTGAATAGCGGGACTGGTGAGGTATGAGTGCACCGAAAATGGGCATTGACCCGCCGCGTTCCGTTAAGTTAATGTGACTTACATTGTCAGTGCCATTTACATAGGTATCCCAGATGCTCCCCACGGGGTGGCCGGAAGGAGCGGCGCGATGCGGAACAGCCAGGGCGACAGGTGGACCGAGGCGGACGTACCGGCTCAGCGGGGGCGTACGGCCGTCGTCACCGGCGCGAACACGGGCCTGGGCTTCGAGACGGCCAGGGTTCTCGCCGTGCGCGGTGCGCAGGTCGTCCTGGCCTGCCGGGATCTCGGCCAGGCCAAGGAGGCAGCGGCCCAGATTCTCAGCGGCAGCCCTCGGCGGGCCGGGGTGCTGCCCGCCGACGTGCAGGCGGTCCGGCTCGACCTGGCCTCGCTCGCGTCAGTGCGAGAGGCGGCCGACGAGATCGGCTCGGCCTACGGCCCGATCGACCTGCTGATCAACAACGCGGGAGTGATGATGACGCCGTTCCGGCGCACCGCCGATGGCTTCGAGCTCCAGCTCGGCGTCAACCACCTCGGCCACTTCGCGCTGACCGGCCTGCTGGTAGGGCCGATGCTCGGCCGGGAAGGCTCTAGGGTGGTCACGGTAAGCAGCAACGGCCACAAGAGCGGGCGGATCGATTTCGATGACCTTGGGGTGGGATCGGGGGAAGGAATACAGCGGGGGCGGTACCGGCGGATGGCCGCGTACTACCAGTCCAAGCTGGCCAACCTGATGTTCACCTACGCGCTTGCGCGGTGGCTGACGGCCGCCCAGGCCCGGACGCAGGCGCTCGCCGCCCATCCGGGGAAGGCCAGGACCGAGCTGATCAGGTATCTCCCGGGCTGGATGCGGCTGGAGGACGCGGTGATCGAGCAGCCGTTCGGGCAGAGCGCGGCGATGGGCGCACTGGCCACGTTGCGGGCGGCCGCCGACCCCGCGGCCCGCGGCGGCGAGTACTACGGGCCCGGCGGCCGGGGGGAGCTCAGGGGCTATCCCCGCCTGGTCGCCTCGAGCGAGCGCGCCCGGGAGGTCGAAGCCCAGCAGCGACTATGGCGGGAATCCGAACGGCTCACCGGTGTCACTTACCCCGTCTAAACCTCCGGGCGCCCCTGATCCCTCCGCCGCCACCCAGGCGTCCCGGGGCGGGCGCTACCATCACGGCGATCTGAAGGCGGCCCTCGTCGACGGGGCCGTCGAGCTGATCGCCGAGCGGGGCGTGCGCGCCTTTTCGCTGGCCGAGCTGAGTCGGCGCCTGGGCGTCACGGTCGCCGCGCCCTACCGGCACTTCACCGATCGCGACGAGCTGCTGGCCGCCGTGGCCGTCCGCGCGCTGCATGCCTTCGCCGACGCGCTGGCCTCGGGATCCGGTGACGGGGACCCACCGGAGCAGCGGCTGGCCGCGATGGCCCGCGGCTACGTCCACTTCGCCGCGGAGCAGCGCCCGCTGTTCGACGTCGTGTACGCGACGGACCTGGACAAGAGCCGCTATCCCGAGCTCGCACCCGCCTACCAGCGGGTGGAGGAACCGTTCAGCTTCTGCGTGGCCCGGCTCTGCCCGGACGACACCGAGGCCGCGGCGGCACTGGAGGATGCCCTGGAGGCCAGCGCGCGCGGCCACGCGGCGCTGCTCCTGGAGGGGGCTTACGGCGAGGGACCCGCCGCCGTCGACCGGGCTGCCGCGCAGGCCGCCCGGGCCACCCTCGCCCTCATCCAGGGCTTCGGGGTGCACCCCGCCGGGCCCGGTCCAGGATGATCTGACGGTTAGCTCGGGTCAGGGCGGCCATCATGCTTGCAGCTGCCGGAGTTCGTCCAGCACCTGGGCGCGCAGCCGGGCCTGATCGAGGCCCAGATCGGGGAGCGTCACGGCCGCGAAGTCGCCGCGCGGGTAACGCTCGGCCACGCGCAGCAAGCCCAGCAGCAGATGTTCGGTGCCGATGTAGTTGTGGTGCAGGGCCCGTACCTCCTTGAGGGCGAGGGCCAGCGACAGTTTCGCCTGGTCATTCAGTGGCAGTCGTCCGGTCCAGTTGAGCGGGCCCCTGGGGGTGAGCGGCACTCGCTCGAGCGCGCCAGGACCGAAGCTGTCCTCTATCTTGCGCCTGATCTCGTCCAGGTCGATGCCGATCGCAGCCAGGGCTTCGGCGTCACCCTCGGCCGTCTCGCCCCGTGAATCCCGTGAATCCCGTGAATCCCG
>Ga0116218_1000123_pt1 | contig 57465 bp, 47 predicted proteins | sample Sb_taG_2_FD_88966 | JGI IMG/M metagenome (GOLD analysis project Ga0116218, IMG submission 88966) | Peat soil microbial communities from Weissenstadt, Germany - Sb_50d_5_LS metaG | ecosystem: Environmental > Terrestrial > Soil > Wetlands > Peat | place: Germany: Weissenstadt | collected 2010-09-21 | reverse complement strand
GGCGGTGGGTTCGTCGAGCGCCAGCAGCCGCGGCTTGCGGCCCATTGCGCGGGCCACCGCGACCAGCTGCCGCTGCGCGCCGGACAGTGAGCCGACGTTGCGCGTGGTGTCTTTGAGCGGGATTTGCAGCGAGGTCAGCAGCGACGCGGCGGCGGTGTGAAAGCGGGTCTCCGACCACAGCAGCCGCTTCGGCTCCCGGCCGAGCATGATATTGGCCGCGATGTCCAGGTTGTCGCACAAGGCCAGGTCCTGCCAGACCACCTCGATCCCCAGCTTGACCGCCGCGGCCTGGTCGGCCGTCACGCGCCGACCCGCGAAGTACACCTCGCCGCTGGCCGGGACCACCTCCCCGGCGATGCAGCGGACCAGGGTGGTCTTGCCCGCGCCGTTCTCGCCGGCCAGCGCGACGAGCTCACCGGTCCGCACGCTCAGGGTGACGTCCTCCAGGGCGCGGAGCTGGCCGTAGCTGACGCTCAGCCCGGACACGGTCAGCAGCGGCGCGGCCGCGGCGCCCGCGCCGCGGCCCGCGTCGGGACGGCGCGCCTCGGCTCCGGCCGCCACCACGGAACCGGTCATGCCGTCATTGTGTGGCCTAAGTCGTGCGGTTGGCCACACCGCTCACGACCACATCGTCCTGACCAGGTGCTTTCATAAGGTCTCATTCTGGCAGCGATCGGACGCCAGGCCCAAGTCGGTGCCCGGGGGTGGCCCGCCAGGTACGCCCGCTCCGGTTAGCTCCGTACCCTGGAGGTGACCGTCGCGGTGGAATCGGCAGGCGCGGGCCGCTCGAGCACGGCTTCCAGGGGCGGGTACCACGTTCCGTTCTGATGAATGATTGTGAGAGGAGAAGGCTGTGCTGGTCGCGTTTTCGGTCACGCCGCTCGGGGTCGGGGAAGGGGTCGCCGAAGAGGTGGCCGAGGCGGTCCGGGTGGTGCGGGAGAGCGGGCTGCCGAACCGGACCGACGCCATGTTCACCACCATCGAGGGCGACTGGGACGAGGCCATGGCCGTGGTCAAGCGGGCGGTCGAGGCGGTCGCGGCGCGGGCGCCGCGGGTGAGCCTGGTGCTGAAGGCCGACCTGCGGCCCGGCGTGACCGGGGCGCTCACGGCCAAGGTCGAGGCGGTGGAGCGCCACCTGGCGGGGTGACGGCGGCGCTGCGGTGACCGCGGCGATGCGGTGCTGGCCGCCGCCGGGTCAGGGGACTCCGAGCAGGCGCAGCACGGCGGTGGTGGCCGCAGCGGCCAGCACCACGACCAGGAACGGCGCCTTGCGCCAGGCCAGGACGCCGCCGACGATGACCCCGGCCGGGCGGGCCAGGCCGGCGAAGCCGTGTCCCTTGGTCAGCGCGGTGGTGGCGACCAGCGCGGCGAGCAGGACCACCGCAGCGGCCTCGAGCAGTCTGGAGGCCCAGGGCGGGAAGGCGATCCGCTGCCGCAGCAGCGGGCCGGTGAACCGGAACGCGAACGTCCCCGCGGACAGCGTGAGCAGGCCGGCCACGACCAGCGTGGGGTCCTTCACCGGGCCGCCCGCCGGGCCGCTCGCCGGGGCGCCCGCCCGGGCGCTCGCGGGGATGCTGGCCGGGGCGCTCGCGGGGATGCTGGCCGGGACGCTGGCCGGGTGATGACGACGATGAGGACGCCGGCCAGGGCCAGCAGGACGGGCAGGCCGGCGGGCAGGAACGGCGTGGCGGCCAGCGCGATGACGGCGCCGGCCAGAGCAGCGCCCAGCGTCACCCGGTCGCGGAGCGCCGGCATGATCAGGGCCAGGATCACCGCCGGGAACATGGCGTCCAGGCCGAACGCGCCGGTGTTCCCGATCACGCTGCCGATCAGCGCCCCGAGGATGGCGCCGGCCGGCCAGCAGAGCAGCACGCCGAGGCCGCACGCCCAGTAGGCGGCCCGCTGGCGGGGCAGATCCTCCTGGGCCAGGGCGAAGACGACGCTCTCGTCGTTCATCACGTGGCTGCCCAGCAGCCGCCGCCAGCGCCGGCCGGGCCCCGTTATATCGGATCCCGTCATATCGGGCCCTGTCATATCGGGCCCTGTCATATCCGGCCCTGTCATATCCGGCAGGGCCAGGCCGTACGGCAGGTGCCGCGCGTTGACCAGCAGCCCGGCCAGCGCGGCCGCGAAGGGGTTGCCGCCCGCCGCCACGATCCCGATGAACAGGAACTCCGACGCGCCGGCCAGCACGAGCACGCTCTGCGCCGCGGGGACCCACAACGGGAACCCGGACGCGACGGCGATGGCTCCATAGGACAGGCCGATGAACCAGACGGCCAGGCAGGCGAGGGCGATGTCCCGGAGGGTGCCGCCGGTTAGAGTTCTGTATATCGAACCCATGGAGTTTATTATGAACAGCGATCCGGTCGTTCGTCAAAGCGAACGATCGACTGATCTACCGAACCCGGCGGCCGGGCCGGTCCGGGGGCCGGCCGCGTCGGCGGCTTCAGAGGCTTCGCGGGCGCCGGCGGCTTCGCGGGCGCCGGCGGCTTCGGGGGCTTCGGGGGCGCCGCTGGAGCTCATCGCGGCGTCGCTGCGCCGGGAACGTCGCCGGACCGGGCTCTCGCTGACCGAGGTCGCCCGGCGGGCCGGTATCGCCAAGTCCACGCTGTCCCAGCTGGAGTCGGGCGCCGGCAACCCCAGCCTGGAGACGCTCTGGGCCATCTGCGTGGCGCTGGACGCTCCGTTCTCCCGGCTGCTGGACCCGCCGCGGCCGCACGTCCAGGTGATCCGGGCCGACGAGGGCCCCACGGTGTCCGCGGCGCAGGCCAACTACCAGGCCACGCTGCTGGCCGCGTGCCCGCCGGGCGCCCGCCGCGACGTGTACCGCATCGCGGCCGAGCCGGGGCAGGCGCGGGCGTCCGACCCGCATATGCCCGGCGTAATGGAGCACGTGGTGCTCAGCGCGGGCCGGGCGCTGGTCGGGGTGGCCGGCGAGCTGGTGGAGCTCGGGCCGGGCGACTACATCTGCTACCCGGGCGACCTCCCGCACGTGTTCGAGGCGCTTGAGCCCCGGACCCTCGCGGTGCTGGTCTCCGAGCACCCAGCTTCATGATCGCGGCCAGTTTTGGTCGCTATCTGGCCATTGCTGGCCAGGATCATGAAAGAGGGTCGGCGGGGACCTGCTCGATGAGGGCGGTCAGGCCGGGCTCGTCGAGGAGGTCGGCGGGGCGCACGGTCACCTCGTCCGCGACGTAGTGGAAGGCGGCCCGCACCTGGGAGACGGGGACGCCCGCGAGCGCCGCCCAGGCCAGGCGGTAGGCGGCGAGCTGAACGGAAACGGCGCGACGTTCGGCATCGGAGGCGGGCGGGCGACCGGTCTTCCAGTCGACCACGTCGTAGCCGCCTTCGGGTGAGTCGGCGAACACCGCATCGATCCGGCCGCGGACCAGCCGGTCGCCGACCAGCGTCTCGAACGGCACCTCGACGGCCCGCGGCCAGCGGTCGGCCCACTCACTGTGCTCGAACCGGGCGCGGAGCCGGCTGAGGTCCTCGGTGCTCGTGGGGTCGTCGGCGCCGGCGTCGAACAGGTCGGCGTCGTCGATGAGCCGCTGCTGGCCGTAACGCTGCTCGAGCCACTGGTGGAAGGCCGTGCCCTTCCTGGCCTGGCGGGCGGGCGGCCGGGGCATCGGCCGGCGCACCTGCCGGGCCAGTTCGGCCGGGTCGCGGGCCAGCGACACCAGAGAGGACACCGAGAGCCGGGCGGGCAGCTGAACCGGGATCGCGCCGTCGCCGCGGCGCCCGGCCCGCTCCTGGGCCCGCTCGGCCAGCAGCAGCTCGGCGTCCCGGCGCCACGCCCCGACCAGCGCCTGGTCCTCCGGACTCACCGCGTCCAGTTCGGGCTCGGTGGCGGCTTCGGCCAGCGTGGCGGCTTCGACCAGCGCGGCGGCCTCGCGGACCGCCTCGTAGTGGCGTCCGGCCGGGGTGGCGGGCCAGTCGGCCTCGTCCACGGTGGCGAGCAGCGGGTTCTCCGCGTCCGGGGGCGGCTCGGCGGCCCAGTCACGGGCCTCGGCGACGCCGGAGGAGCGAACCTCGCGCAGGAACGGCGAGGGCCCCAGCCGGCACGTCCCGCCCTCGCCCCACCAGTAGCCCGAACACCCCAGCCAGAACGCCGCCCGGGTAGCGGCGACGTACATCAGGCGCCGCTCCTCGGCCAGGTCCCGCGCCGCGCAGGCGTCGGTGAAGCCCTCGAGCGAGGCGGCGTCGAGGCCGCGCAGCGCGGGCAGGTCTCCCGCGTCGCCGCGCAGGCCGAACGGGATCAGCCGCGGGTTGTCGGTCCACCGGGTCGAGACCCGGGGCCGGGCGGGAAAGACCTGGGACCGCTCCCCCGTGGCCAGGCCGGGCACGAAGACGGCTGGCCACTGCAGGCCCTTGGCCGCGTGCACGGTGAGCAGCTTGACCGAGTCCGACTCGCCGACCCTCCCGGTCTCGAGCCCGAACTCCTCCTGCTGCGCCGCGGTCAGGTAGGCCAGGAACGCGCCGAGGGTCGGCTCCGCACCCTGGCCGGTGAACGCGTCGGCCACGTCGGTGAACGCGTCCAGGTCCGCGCGCGCCGCGACCGGATCGGCGCCCGGCCGCGCGGCGACCTCGATGTCCAGGCCGAGCACCCGCTCGGCCTCCGCGGTCAGGTCGGCGAGCGGCCGCCCGACGTGGGCGCGGAGCCTGCGGAGTTCGGTCGCCAGGGCGTGCATCCGGGCGTAGCCGACCGGCGAGTAGGCGCGGGGATCGCCCAGGTCGTCGAGCGCCTCGACCAGGCTGCCGGCCTCCGCGGTCAGGTCGGTGACGGCCTCGGCCAGCGCGTCCTCGGGGTCGTGCGCGGGCGCGGCCGCGGCCGGCCTGCCGTCGCCTTCGCCTCGGACCAGGGCGCGGGCGCGGCGGCCGAGGGCCACCAGGTCGCGGGGGCCGATCCGCCAGCGCGGCCCGGTGAGCAGGCGGGCCAGCGCGTCCGACGCGCCGGCGTCGTGCAGCACCCGCAGCGTGGCCACCACGTCCTGCACCTCGGGCACCGCGAGCAGCCCGCCCAGGCCCACCACCTCGACCGGGATGCCGCGAGCCTCGATGGCCCGCCGCAGCGGCACGAACTGGGACCGCTTGCGGCACAGCACCGCGATGTCGGAGGGGCGCACCCCGTGTTCACGGCGGTCCGGCCACGGCCGCCCGTCCGGCGCGCGGCCCGGGTCCAGGGCCAGCAGGCCCGCGATCTGCCCGGCCACCCACTCGGCCTCGTCGTCGACCGTGTCCAGCAGGGCGCACGCGACCGATCCCCGCTCCCCGCGGTCCGGCCCGGATACCAGCCGGGGCACGTCGGGCGCCTCGTAGCGCAGTTCCTCCTGGATGACCGCGGCCGCGTCGAGGACCCGCGCGGCGTTACGGAAACTGGTCGACAGCACCAGCACCGGAGCAGGGCCGCTGGGCGCCGAGGCCCCGAAGGGCCGCGTCCTGGCGACCACCGGGAAGTCCGCGGTGAACCGCCGGAGGTTCCCCGCGCTCGCGCCGCGCCAGCCGTAGATGGACTGGCACGGGTCGCCGACGGCGGTGACCGGGTGGCCGTTCCCGAACAGCGACCGCAGCAGGACCAGCTGGGCGTGGCTGGTGTCCTGGTATTCGTCGAGCAGCACCACGTGGTAACGGGCCCGCTCGGCCGCGCCCACCTCCGGGTGCGCTCTGGCGATCCGCGCGGCCAGCGCGACCTGATCGCCGTGATCGAGGACCTCGCGGGCCGCCTTGGCCGCCACGTACCGCTCGGCCAGCGGGAGCAACTGCTCACGCGCCCGCTGGGTTTCCATTATTTTCCGAACGGACCCGGGTACTCGCCCCGGCAGCGCCTCGAGCTCGGCGGTGAGCCAGCGGCCGACGGCGGTGACGTCGCCGGCCTCCCGCAGGTGCTCGGACAGGTCGCCGGCCAGCTCGAGCACGGCCGCGGTCACCGTCTGCGGGGTCCAGATGACCTCGTCCATGGGCCCGTCGTAGGCGGCCACGATCTGCGCGGCCAGCTGTCAGGACAGCGCGGGCGTGATCAGCCGCATCGACGGCTCGAGCCCCTCACGCAGGGCGTTGTCGCCGACCAGCCGGCCGGCGTAGGCGTGGTAGGTCCCGATCACCGGGTCCCCGCCGAACGGGTCCTCCGGGTCCCCGGGCCTTGCCTCCCCGGGTTTTGTCTCCGCGAGGCCCGCGCGGCGCAGCCGCTCCAGACGGGAGCGGACCCGGTCGGCGAACTCGGCGGCCGCCTTCCTGGTGAAGGTGAGCCCCAGCACCCGGTCCGGGCGGACCATCCCGTTGGCGACCAGCCAGACCAGCCGGGCCGCCATCGTCTCGCTCTTGCCCGAACCCGCGCCGGCCACCACCGCGAGCGGCCCGAGCGGCGCCGCGATCACCGCCGCCTGCTCCGGGGTCGGCTCGGGCAGCCGCAGCAGGCGGGCCAGCTGCACCGGGCTGTACATGACCGTGGCCACTCAGTCATTCCAGCAGAGACCACTGACATTCCGCAGTGCTATCTGGCGGGCCGCGCGACGTTCAGCGGAACCGGCGCCCGGCGGGGGACGTTGTGACAGTGACACGGATGGGAGGCACCGTGGAACGGGCGGAGAAGGATCAGATCGAACGGGCCATCAACCACGAGCTCAAGGAGCGGTTCGCCGCGGGGGCGGTGCAGCGGGCCGTGCTGCTGGAGCATGGCGACGACCCGGCCATCGGGCCGGGCCAGCTGATGGTGCGGGTGTTCGTCCCGGCGCCGGACGAGCCGGCGGAGTACGAGCGAGCCCTGGCCGCCTGGCAGGAGGACCACCGGGCCGGGATGGACGAGCTGCGGCGCGAGCTCTCGCTGCGGCTGCCCTCGGCCCGGCTGCTCGAGTTCACCTTCGCTGACGCCGGGGAGGGCACGCCGCGGATCACCATGCCGGACGACGGCTCGCTGGCCGCCGAGCAGATGTCCGGCCGCGAGATCGTGACCACGGCGATGTCGCTGCTGCGCGCCAACTACGTGTTCCCCGAGGTCGCCGAGCAGGCCGCCGTCGCGGTCGAGGCCCGGCTGGCGGCGGGCGAGTACGACAACCTGGACGAGATCACGCTCACCGACCTGGTCACCACGCACCTGCAGGAGATCACCGGGGACAAGCACCTGAGGCTGCGGGTCGGCGGCGGACCCGGACCCCGGCCCGGCGGACCCGGACCCCGGCCCGATGGGCCTGGACCCCGGCCCGGCGGGCCCGGACCCGATGAGACGGAGCCCAAGGACCATGAGGCCCGGCGGCTGGCCATGCGGCGGATGGGGCGGCTGGACAACTTCGGCATCCGCCGAGTGGAGCGGCTGGACGGCAACGTCGGCTACCTCGACGTGCGCCGGGTTGCCATTCCGGCCAACGCGGGCCCGGCCATCACCGCGGCGATGGAACTGGTCGCCGGGACATACGCGCTCATCCTCGACCTGCGGCACAACGGGGGCGGCTCGCCGGAGGGCGTGCTCTTCTGGTGCAGCTACCTGCTGGGAGAGAAGCCGACCCACCTCAACGACATCTTCCACGCCGATACCGGCGAGACCAGGCAGTTCTGGACCCTGCCGTACGTGCCGGGCACCCGCTACGTCGACCGCCCGGTGTACGTGCTGACCAGCAGCCGCACGTTCTCCGGTGGTGAGGAGTTCTGCTACAACCTGCAGGCACTGGGCCGCGCCGAGCTGATCGGCGAGACCACCGGCGGGGGCGCCCACCCGACCCGGGGGTTCCCGATCAGCCCGGCCGTGCACATCGGCATCCCGTTCGCGCGGTCGATCAACCCGGTCACCGGCACGAACTGGCAGGGCACCGGCGTGATCCCGGACGTCGCCGTGCCGGAAGCCGAGGCCTACGACGTCGCCTACGGCAAGGCGCTGCGGCACGTGCTGGCCATGGACGACGTGCCCCCGCCCGTCGAGCACCAGGCCCGCGACGCGCTGGCCGGGCTCGCCGCGCCCGTCCGAGGCTGACCCTCGCCGCCGCGCGATCACCCCCGTGGGGTGAGGCCGCCGGCCGGCCGGCATGCGACGATCTGGTCCCGGTGACGAGATCCTCTTTAGGAGAGACGCCATGCCGATAGCTAGTTCCTACTCGTATCCCCTGCTCGGTGCGTTCTGGACGATCCTCGAGATCTTCCTGTGGGTTATCTGGATCTGGATCCTGATCTACGTCTTCATCGACATCTTCCGCAGCCACGACCTGTCCGGCTGGGCTAAGGCGCTGTGGTTCTTGTTCGTGCTGCTCATCCCGCTGATCGGGGTCCTGGTCTACCTGATCGCCCGCGGCGGCAAGATGCAGGAGCATGCCGCCCAGGAGGCGCAGCAGCAGGACGAGGCGGCCCGCCAGTACATCCAGCAGGCCGCAGGTTCGGGGAATTCCGCCGACCAGCTGGCCAAGCTGGCCGACCTGCGCGACCGCGGGGTCATCACGGCCCAGGAGTTCGACACGGAGAAGGCCAAGATCCTGGCCTCGTGAGCAGGCCGGGATCCTGGCCTGAGCCACATCGCCGCCGGCCCGGCAGCCGCTGTGTGCGGCCGCCGGGCCGGCTGCTGCGGTCACGCCCGCGCCACGCTGCCCTGCGGGGGTGACGGGCGGCTTCGGTACCGGATCCGGAACAGGCCGTAAGCGATCGGCCCGGCGCACAGCGGCATCCAGTAGGAGGCGAGCCGGTAGGTGAGGGTGGCCAGGACGGCCTGGCTGGAGTTCACCTGGGCCAGCACCAGCAGCCCGGTCAGACTGGCTTCCACCAGCCCGAGACCGCCGGGGGTGGCCGGGATCATCCCGACGATGCCGGCCACCGCGTAGGCCACCAGGATCAGCGACGGACGCGGGTGGCTCCCGGTGGCCCGCAACGCAAACAGCAGGCAGAGGTAGTCGAACGCCAGGCGGCCGGCGGACAACAGCAGCGCCTGCCACCACTGCTGGCCCAGCACGGCCCGGATCTTGTTGCGCTCCGAGAGGAGGGTTTCGTCCAGCCCTTCCAGCCGCCGTTTGCGCAAGACCCAGTTCGCGACCTTCTGCGCCGCCCGGCCGGTCCAGCGCAGCGGCGCGTCGTAGGCGAGCACGACCGCCCCGAGCGCGGCAAAGGCCACGAACCCGATGGCCCCCAGAATCGCCGCGTTCACCAGCCCGCGATTGGTCGGCGCGCCCAGCAGGATCACCGGCAGAGCGAAGACCGGCAGGGCCAGCAGGCCCCCCACGCCGAGCAGCGAGAACGCGGCCAGGCCGCCCACCGTCGAAGTCATGTCCTGCCCGCTGGTCGCCAGCATCCGGAACTGCAGCGCAGCACCCGGCGCCGCCCCTCCCGGCATGATGAGGCTGATCGCGTTGCCGGCCAGCTGGGACGTGATGACCGGGAACCACGCCCTGGTCCGCAGCGCCAGGCGCTGCAACGCGAACGTGCAGGAAAAGTGCGCGATCTCCGCCCCGATCGCCGCGGCAAGCCACCAGGGGTGCAGGGTCGACAGACGCGGCCAGGACGCGAGCACTTCGGTGATCGCCGGGAACACCAGGTAGATGGACAGGCCGGCCACGACGACCACCACGGCGCGCTTGGCTACCGCCTTCCAGGGCAGCGGATGCGCCTTCTCGCGATCGATCTGGGCCTCGAGGGAGGGCTTGCCCGGGGCCCCGGGAGGATCGCTCACAGGTAGAGGATCGCTCACAGGTATAAGCCGGGCTGATTATGGGCCGGTCGCGCCGCGGGCTTTGCGGGCCGCGGCGACGTCGGTCACGGGTCCGGCGGCCAGCCGCCGGTATGGCCTGGCCATCGGCCATTCGGCGTCCTCGAGCACGGAGTCGGCGTCGAACTGGCCCATGCTCTGGATCAGCCTGGCCGCCAGGCCGGACCAGCCGGTCTGGTGGGAGGCACCGAGCCCGGCCCCGTTGTCCCCGTGGTAGTACTCGTAGAACAGGATGAGATCGCGCCAGTGCGGGTCCTCCTGGAAGAGCTTGGTCCCGCCGTAGACGGGGCGCCGCCCGTCGCCGTCGCGCAGGAAGGTGCCGGCGAGGCGGCGTGACAGCTCCTGGGCCACTTCGAACAGCGTCATCATCTTCCCGGAGCCGGTTGGGCACTCAACCTTCAGGTCGTTGCCGTAGTACCGGTAGTGCTGGATCAGGGCCCGGATCAGAAGCAGGTTGATGGGGAACCAGACTGGCCCGCGCCAGTTGGAGTTGCCGCCGAACATGCCGGTGGTCGACTCGGCCGGCTCGTACTGCACCCGGTACTCGGTCCCGCCGACGTTGAAGGTGTAGGGATGGTCAAGGTGCCAGCGCGAGATCGAGCGGATCCCGTGCGGGCCGAGGAAGCGCTCCTCGTCCAGCATCCGGGCCAGGATGCGGCGCAGCTTGTCCTCGTTCACCAGGGACAGGATCCGCCGGCCCCGGGCGCCGGGCACGGTCGGATCGGCGATATTGACCAGCAGGTCCCGGTTGCGCTCGAGGAAGGCAGCCGCCTGCTCGGTGATCTGCGGATAACGCTCGAGGAGGTCCGCGTCGATCACGGTGGTGGCGCAGATGGGCAGCAGGCCCACCAGGGAACGCACCTTCATTCGCATCCCGCTGCCGTCGGGCAGCCGCAGCACGTCGTAGAAGAAGCCGTCCTCCTCATCCCACATCTCGTCGGGGTGATCGCCGATCGGATCCACCGCGGCGGCAATCCAGAAGAAGCGCTCGACGAACTTGAGCACGAATTCCTCATAGGTCTTGTCGTACGGCAGGAGAGCCAGGGCCAGTTCGAGCATGTTCTGGCTGAACATCGCCATCCAGGCCGTGCCGTCCGCCTGCTCCAGCCGCCCGCCGGTGGGCAGGGCGGCGCTGCGGTCGAACACGCCGATGTTGTCCAGGCCGAGGAAGCCGCCCTCGAACACATTGTGGCCGGAGGGATCCTTGCGGTTCACCCACCAGGTGAAGTTCAGCAGCAATTTCGCGAAGCTCTCCTGGAGGAACGGCAGGTCTACCTGGCCGAGGTCGGCCTCCAGGTTCTGCAGGAACAGAGCCGCGAAGGCGTGCACCGGGGGGTTCACGTCGCCGAAGTTCCACTCATAGGCGGGCATCTGGCCCCCGGGGTGAAGATATTCCCGGGAGAGCATCAGGTCGATCTGGCTTTTCGCGAAGTCGGGGTCGACCATGGCCAGCGGAATGCAGTGGAAGGCCAGGTCCCAGGCGGCGTACCACGGGTACTCCCACTTGTCCGGCATGGACACCACGTCGTGGTTGAACATGTGGAACCACGACTCGTTGCGGGTCCCCCGCCGGGCCGGGGAACGCAGCGGGTGGAAGTGGCGCTCACGCAGCCAGCGGTCCACGTCGAAGTAGTAGCACTGCTTGGACCACAGCATCCCGGCCAGCGCCTGGCGCATGACCGCCTTGGCATCGTCGGTCACCGCCGGGGGGGTGATGGCCTCGTAGAACTCGTCCGCCTCGGCCCGCCGCCGCGCGATCAGCTCGTCCGCACCGGCAAACGGCGCCACGAGGGATTCCGGGCCGTCACGGGTGAGCCGGACCAGCATCGCGGCCTGCCCGCCGGCGGGCACGACCAGCCGGACGTGAGCCGCCACCTTGGTCCCCTCGCCGTCGGGATTCACGGTGTCCAGGCCGTGCAGCAGGTGGTCGGCTATGCCGTCCTTGGGGAAGGGCGTCGCGGGCTCGGCGCCGAATACGCGCGCCATGTTCGTTTCGTTCTCACAGAACAGCAGGGCCGCTTCCGGCTCGGCGTAGAGGTAGAAAACGCCGACCTTATGGTGCTCGGCCCGGACCACCGGATGGGCCGCCTCGACGCGAGCGAGCCGGGGTTTGGGCTCACCTTTTTCCCATGACCATACGTTGCGGAACCACAGCGTGGGCAGCACGTGCAGCGCTGCGTCCTCGGACGAGCGATTGTGCACGGTGACGCGGCAGAGGATGTCTTCGGGACCGGCCTTGGCGTGCTCCACCTCGACGTCGAAATAACGGCCGTCGTCAAAGACGCCCGTGTCGATGAGCTCGTACTCCATTTCGTGCGTGGACCGGGCCCGGTTCACCGCCACCAGCTCGCCGTAAGGGAACTCGGCCTGCGGGTACTTGTAGAGGTAGCGCTGGTAGCTGTGCGTCGGCAGGTTGTCGACGTAGAAGTAGTACTCCTTCACGTCCTCACCATGGTTGCCCTCGGCATTGGTCAAGCCGAACAGGCGCTCCTTCACGATCGGGTCCCGCTCGTTCCACAGCGCGAGAGCCAGGCACAGCCGCTGCTTGTCGTCGCTGATCCCGGCGATGCCGTCCTCACCCCACCGGTACGCACGAGACCGCGCCTGATCATGGCTGAAATACGACCAGGCGTCTTCGTTGTCGCTGTAGTCCTCCCGGACCGTCCCCCACTGGCGCTCACTGAGATACGGTCCCCAGGCCCGCCACTGAACCCCCTCCCTGGCCTCCCGCAGACGCCGCTCCTCGGCCGTCAGCGAGGCCGGGTCGGGCAGAGCAGGCGATGGCGCAGGCCCATCGGGCACGGCCGCCGGAACCGGGTCGTTCGCGATGTCCATTTGATGCTCCTGGGCTCGTTATCGCGCTGCTGCTTCCTCGCCAGCGAACCGCTGTGAGGGAGGCGGCGCCGAAGCGGCGCGGCGGATGATGAAGGCCGCGATGACCTCGAACAAGCCCATGACGATGAACCAGATCCCCAGCAGGACGGCGAGTACCGTGACGGACGAGACCGGGGCCGACACCACGACGATCCCGGCAATCAGGCTGACGATGCCGAAGAAGATCCACCAGCCACGCCCCTCACGGGAGCCCGCGACGCCGCCGAACAGAGCGGACAGTCCCTGGATGATCCAGGTCAGGCCGACGATCAGGCCGATGAGGGCCACGGTGAGGTGCAGGTGGCGGATCAGTATCACGCCGATGACGACGTACAGGAGCCCGGCGATACCCAGCCAGACGCGGTGCTGCTCAGCGCCGTCGAATACCCGTATCAGGTGGAAGATCCCCGAGATGATCATGAGGATGCCGAGCAGGACGGCGATCACGTTGAGCGAGCCTGACGGGCGAAAGCTCACGATCAGCCCGATTATCACCGTCACGACGCCCAGGAAGAGCGTGGTCTGCCAGGCGCTGGCCGCGATGAACTCCACCGGCGTTTCTTGCTCTTCGGGCGGCATGGCCTCCTCGATCCGCTTCGATCGTGGCATGATCTTCTCCCCCGGCGCGGCCGGGCACCTCATCCTGAGAGGGTGACGCGCGACCCCGGCGGCGCGCCTCACCCCGGCCGGATGATTCGGCCGCCCCGGGGCCGGGCTCATACTGTTGATCAGCGCATCATGACGACAGCCGAGGGACTGGGCGGCATGCACCTGATTAGGGCGGACGAGCAGCTCAGCGCCGAAACGACGGGCCCGTCCGGATCTGACTATGAGCTCTGACCTCAGCCTGCTGGTCGTGGGCGGGGGGCCGGCCGGGGTCACCGCCGCCCTTCAGGCCTGCGAGCTCGGCGCGCGGGTTACCCTGCTCGAGGCAGGTCAGGTGGGCGGCACCAGCCTCAACCGCGGCCCGGCGCCGGTGCGAACGCTGGCGCGCGCGGCCCGGCTGGCGCGCGACTGGTCCTCCTGGGCCACCTTCGGCCTGGAGGGCCCGCCGCCGGTCCCGAACCTGCCCGCTGTGGTGGCCAACAGCGAACGGGTGGCCCGCTACGCCCACGACAAGAAGGACATGGCCGGCCATCTCCGCAGGCACGGGATCGACCTGGTGGAGGACCTGGGGCCGGTCGGCTTCGCCGACCCGCACACCCTCGCTGCTGAGGGAGGGCGGACCTGGTCCGCGGACCGCGTCATCGTGGCCGTCGGCGGGCACGCCGCCCGGCCCCGGATCCCCGGCGCCGGCCTCGCGCTCACCTACGAGGACATCCCGTCTCTGGACAGCTTTCCCCGGCGGGTCGCGGTCATCGGCGGCGCCGACACCGGCTGTCAGATCGCGTCCATTTTCGATGACCTCGGCGCCATGGTCAGCTTGTTCGAGGCCGGACCGGTCCTCATACCCGCCGCCGATGCCACCGTTTCGGCCGAACTGAGCCGCGCTTTCCGCGCCCAGAATATGAACGTGCACACGGACACGCTGGTTGAGGCGCTCAGCCCCGACGGCGAGGCCATCCGCGTCGACTACCGCAGCGGCCCGGCCTCTGCTCACCTGATCGCCGAGGCCGTGTTCTTCGCCGTCGGCTGGCCCGCCAGCCTGAGCCACCTGGCCTTGGCCGCCGCCGGGGTGCACGCCACGCCGGCCGCGATCCCTGTCGATGACTACCTGCGCACCAACGTGGAGCACATCTTCGCCGCCGGCGACGTCAACGGCCGGTCCATGGTCGTGCAGACGGCCAGGATGGAAGGCCGGATCGCGGCCATGAACGCCATCCTCGGAGCCACCAGGCAGGCCACCTACGACGTGGTCCCCAGCGGCAGCTTCACCGATCCCGAATACGGGAGGGTGGGCCTGACCGAGGCCCAGGCCGCAGAGCAGCACGAGGTGATGGTCGGCATCGCCCGGTACGATGACTTGCTCCGGCCCGTCGCCGACGGCCGCCCCGACGGCTTCTGCAAGCTGATCGCGGACCGCCGGACGCACACCATTCTCGGCGCTCACGTGCTCGGCGAGTACTCGGCCGAGACCGTGCAAACGGTCGCCGCGTGCATGGCCGCCGGGATGACCGTCGAGCAAGTCGCCGAACTCCAGCTGGCCTTCCCCACCTTCACCGAGGCCGTCTGCATGGCCGCCCAGAAGATCTGCCGGGCCCTCGGCATCGGGCACTTCCCGCAGGTCTGGAGCTACCTCGGGCCCGAAGACTGACCAGCGGCCCCGGGCATCACCCACGGCGGGTGATGCCCGGCCGGGACGGCCACGCCGCGGCCCGGGGTGCCGTCACGGCGCGGGCCGGGTGCCTCAGGCGGGTGCGTCGAAGGCGATCACGCTCTTGATACCCGTGGGCCGGCCCAGGATCAGGTCCGGTGCCTGCTCCGGAGGGTAGCGCCCGGCGATGAGCGTCCCCACCACCTCTGGCCAGCGCCGCCGGAAGGCATCCAGATCCCGCAGCGCCGAGGCGAAGGCGTCGGGCCCGGCGTTGACCGTGCCCAGCAGCACCTGGTTCTTCAGCACCATGTCCCGCATGAGGCGAGCCGGGTCGGACTCGACGAACGCCTGCAGGCCGGGGACGCCGGTCAGCACGAAGATGCCATTAGTGCCCAGCACCCGCAGCGCCTGCAGGGCGAAGTGGGAGTGCCCGACCGCCTCGTAGATCAGGTCGATGTTGCCCATCTGCGCGGCCAGGTCGGGGAACGTCACGGTCTGGGAGGAGACGTAGGTTGCCCCGATGGCGGTGACCAGGTCGATCCGCGGGCTGGGCGGCACCTCGCGCGAATGGACGTAGGTGGTGAAGCCGGCCGTGGCCAGCGTCATCGCTCCCAGCAGCCCGACCGGCCCGATACCGAGCACCAGCGCCGAGAGCCCCCGGCCGCGCTCCTGGTGGGGGGTCTGCGGGTCCAGCCAGGGCGGGCGGCGCTGCATCATCCAGAAGATCTGCGCGAGCGCCTTCTCCGCGATGGTCAGCGGCTCGGCCAGCACCGCGATCTCCCGCAGACCGGGCGGCACCGGGTTCAGGTACTGCTCGCGGTCGACGACGTACTCGGTCATGTAGCCGTGGGCTTCCTTGATGCCGCGCTCGCGGAAATCCCCGGTGTAGCAATAGTCCTGGTGCCCCGAACGGCAGGCCAGGCAGCCGGGGTGGGGACAGGGACGGCGCACCGACGGCACGACCAGGTCTCCCACCCCGAACCGCTCCACGGCCGGACCCACCGCCACGATCTCGGCCAGCGACTCGTGGCCGATCACCAGGTGATCATCCCCGGCCGGCGGAGTGCCGTACTCGAAGGAACAGATCTCCTTGTCGGTGCCGCAGATGCCGACGTCCAGCATCCGCATCATGACCTGGTCAGGCTCGGAGAGCCGGGGAGCTTCCTGCTCGATGATCGTGACCTGACGAGATCCGGGAAACACCGCGACGGCTTTCATATCTCCCGGTGACCTCCAGCGCCTTGGCTCCCGCTACTGTCACCAGCCCAGCCGCCGGGCGGCATCACCCATCGCGAATGAACTGCGTCAGTGGCCGATGGTCAGGTGGATCACGCCGACGTCGGACAGCCCGTTCAGGGCCAGCTGCACGCCCGCGCGTCCGCCGACAATCATCCCCCGTGGATGAGACCGGAGGCCAGGGCGGCCGGGCAGTGTGTGACGGGCGGGAGGTCTCGATGACGGAATGGGCCGCGGCCGGCTGGATCGACGTTTCGGTGACGGTCAGGAGCGGCATGCCGCACTGGCCGGATAACCCGCCGATCGTGCTGGAACGGGTCATGGACCTCGGCCGCGGCGACCCGTGCAACGTCTCCCACCTCGCCATGGGGGTACACACCGGCACGCACATGGACGGGCCGGTGCACTTCATTCACGAGGCGCCCGGGCTGGATGAGATGCCGCTGACTGCGACGATGGGCGAGGCCAGGGTGATCGAGATCGAGCACCCCTCCGAGATCACGGCCGGAGAACTCGCCAGGCACGGGCTCCGGGCGGGCGAACGCATCTTGTTCCGGACCCTGAACTCGACCCGATGCTGGCAGGCTGCCGGTTTCGTTGAAGATTTCGTATACATATCGGAGCAGGCCGCCGTGCATCTGGCCCAGGCCGGGGTGCGGACCGTCGGGGTGGATTACCTGTCCGTCGGCGGTTACCACGCCGATGGGCCCCTGATCCACCGCATCCTGCTGGAAGCGGGCATCTGGATCATCGAGGGACTCGATCTCTCGCCCGTCACCGGCGGCCGTTACGAGATGATCTGCCTGCCGGTCAAGCTGCACGGTTCCGATGGTGCGCCTGCCCGGGCCATCCTGCGGCCCCTCAGCGCGTGACCTGCTCGCCCTCGGGGTTGACCGGGCAGCATGAGGCAACCGGGCAGGTCCGGCAGCCGGGGTTGACCCGCGCGGTGAAGAACGGGCCGGCCATGCCGGCCGCGACGGTCTCCACCAGGTCCTTGGCCCAGCCCGGCTCGGGGTCGTCGGCCAGCGCGTCCTGCCGCTGCACCTTGGCCCGGGCGGTCAGGCCGGCCTTGCCGACCTGCACGAGCTCCGCGCCGCCCGGCTCGGACAGGCCGAAATGCTCGAACGCGCCGAGCAGCACGGCCAGCTGGTACACGCCGAGCTGAGGATGCCGGCCGAGCTCCTCCTCGCGCGGCGCGCTGGCCCCGGTCTTCAGGTCGACGACCACCGCGCGGCCCCGGTCGTCGGCTTCCAGCCGGTCGACCCGGCCGGTGATCTCCACCTGGCCGATGCGGACCTTGAGGGCCTGCTCGACCGCGACGAGGGCGCGGGGGTTGGCGGCGTGCCAGTCGAGGAACTTGCGGACCATGCGCTCGGCCAGGGACCGCTGCTTGGCGCTGTACCAGGCGCTGCCGAAGTCCAGGTGGTGCCAGATCTCGTCGATCCGGTCCGCCACCTGCTGCTCGGTCGCCCCCGTGGCGGCCAGCACGGCGGCGGCGTGAATGACGGTGCCCAGGTGGCGCAGGACGTCTGATCGCCCGGCGCCGACCGCGGCCTCGAGCAGCCAGCGCAGGCCGCACCGGGTGAACGACTCGACCTGGGACGGGGACAGCCGCACGGCCTCGCCGCCGGCCACGATCGCGCTGGCGTCGGACAGCTCGGTCAGCGCGTACCAGTCCCGCGGGTGGGCGGCGCGGACCCCGGCGGCGGCGAGCCGGGCCAGCTGGGCCGCGGCGGCCTGGCGGACCGCGAGCGGGCGGCCGGTCTCGGCGGCGGCCCGGCGCAGGTCGGCGACCAGGGCCGGCATGGACAGCCAGCGGTGCGCCCCGTGCCCGCCGCCGATCCGCTCGATCGGCACGTCGTCGCCGGCCAGCTCGGTCAGGAACCGGGAAGGCCGCAGGTCGCTGTCCTCGCCGCCCGCGGCCGTGACCACCAGCCGCCGCCGCGCCCGGGTGACGCCCACGTAGAACAGCCGGCGTTCCTCGGCGAGCAGCTTGGCGGCCAGGATCGCGGCGTCCGCCCCTTGGTGCCCCGCCTCGGAGTGGCCGAGATAGACCGCCTCGGCGAGCTCCCCCGCGCCGAGTACCGACCCGCGCAGCCGCAGGTCCGGCCAGGTCTCCTCCTGGACGCCCGCGACCACCACAACGTCCCATTCCAGGCCCTTGGACCGGTGCGCGGTCAGGACCCGGACGCAGTCGTCGCGGACGGCGCGCTCGGCCAGCGTGTCGCCGACGATCTCCTGCCCGGCCAGGCTGTCAGCGAACAGGCCCGGCGAGCCGGGCGGCATGGTGTCGGCGAAGTGCGCGGCCTTGTCGAACAGGGCCAGCACGGCGTCGAGGTCCCGGTCCGCGGCCGCGCCGACCGCGCCTCCCGCCGCGGATGCCTGCTGCCACTGCGGCGCCAGCCCGGAGGCGTCCCAGATGGCCCAGAGCACGTCCTCGGCGTTTCCGCCGGCCTTGATGGCGGCCCTGGCCACCGCGAGCAGTCCGGCGACCTGCCGGGCCGGCCCGGCCACGCTGTCCGGGAGCACGGCCAGGTCCCGCGGGTCGAGCAGGGCCCCGGCGAGCAGGTCACCGCCGTCTCCCCGGGGCCGGTCGCCCCCGGCCTCGGCCAGCAGCCCCAGGGACCGGCGCAGCCGGCGCAGGCCAAGGGCGTCGGTGGCGCCGAGCGGACCGCACAGCAGCTCGGCCGCGGTCTGGTCGTCGAGCAGAGCCGGGCGCAGCGCGGAGCGCAGCAGCAGGAGCAGCGGCCTGGTGCCTGGCTCGTCGGCCAGCGGCAGCTCATCGCCGGCCACGGTGACCGGGACTCCGGCCGCGGTCAGCGCGCGGCGCAGCAGCGGCACCTGCCGGGCCGCGGAACGGACCAGGACCGCCATCGAGGACCAGGGCACGCCGTCGGCCAGGTGCGCGCGGCGCAGCGTGTCGGCGACCAGAGCCGCCTCCTGGGTCGAGCTGTCCGCGATGAGGATGCGGATCTCGCCCGGCGCGGGGTTCCCGGCGATCAGGTCCCGGTGGCCGACGAGCCCGCGGGGCAGCCGCCGGGCCACCCGGCGGGACGCGGCGAGCAGGACGGTGCCGCTGCGGCGGCAGGTCTGCAGCGGGATGACGGGTGCGGGCTGACCGGCCGCGGTGCGGAACCGCTCGGGGAACTCGGTGAGCGCGCGCACGTCGGCGCCGCGGAACTCGTAGATGGACTGATCCGGGTCGCCGACCGCGATCAGCTCGCGGCCGTCGCCGGCCAGCGCGTGCAGCAGCGACTCCTGCGCCGGGTCGCTGTCCTGGTACTCATCGACGAACACCACGTCGTAGGCGGCGCGCTCGCGCTGCCTGATCTCCTCGCGGGTGAGCAGGGCGGCGGCGATGCGGACGATCTCCGCGTAGTCGTAGGCCGGGACCGGGGCGAGGTCGAAACGGGCCGCGTACCGGTCCAGGAACGCCGCGGCGGCCACCCAGTCGTCGCGGCCGCGCAGCTTGCCGAGCTGGCCCAGCCCCCGGCCGTCCAGACCGCGCTCGGCCGCGCGCAGCAGCAGGTCGCGGACCTCCTCGGCGAACCCCCGGGCGGCCAGGGCCGGCCGCAGGGCCTCGGGCCAGCGGGCCCCGCCGTCCTGGGCCTCGCCGCGCAGCATGCGGCGCACCTCGAGCAGTTGCTCGGGCGCGGACAGCAGCCGCGGCGGCTCGTCGCCCGCGAGCACGAACTCCCGGCGGGCCAGCGCGTAGGCGTAGCTGTGGAAGGTCATGGCCAGCGGCTCGCGGGTGGTCCGCCGCAGGCGGGCGGTGATGCGCTCACGGAGCTCGGCCGCGGCCTTGCGGCTGAACGTGAGCACGAGCACGCGCTCGGGGTCCAGGCCACGCCGCTCGATCCGGTCCGCGACCGCGGCCACGATCGTGGTGGTCTTGCCGGTCCCGGGGCCGGCCAGCACCAGCAGCGGTCCGCCGGCGTGGTCCACCACGGCCTGCTGCGCCTGGTCCAGGCGCGCCGCCGGGGCCGTCGGCACCGGCCGGCGGACCAGGCGGTACGCGGGCGCGTGGGCTTGTTCCATCACTGTCGATTCCATCAGACGCCACCGACATTTCGCGGCGGTTCGGCTGGCCTAGTGGCCGGGCCAGCGGGCGCGGCGCATGTCTACCCGGACGGGCGGCCGGGCCGAGCGCAGCGGCGTGCCTTCGGCCAGGTAGTGCCGCAGGGCCTGGCTGTCGTGGCCGGGAGCGGGGGTGCCGTTGGAATGGATGACCCGCCACCACGCCACCGCGCCGCCGTAGACGGACATCACCCGGCCGACCTGCCGCGGGCCCATACCCACGCCCAGATACTCGGCGATGTCGCCGTACGACATGACCTGCCCGGGCGGGATCGAGTCCACCACGTCGAGCACCCGGCTGGCAAAATCGTCCAGCGGCGCGGTCATTGCGAGTCCGGGGTCACTGAGAATCCGGGGTCACTGAGAATCCGGGGGTCACCGGGGAGTCCGGGCGGTCGTGGGTGTTACGGGGTTCATGGGGGTCTTGGGGGCTTTGGGGATTACGGCGCAGGACGGCCAGGCGGGTGCCGCCGGCCCCGGCCATGACCAGTGAGGTCAGCACGAGGAGGACGAACAGGACCAGCGGGCCGGATCCGCGCCGGCGCACCGGGGCGGCCGGGACCGCGGCCGGGCCGCCGCCGAACCGGGCCGCGGCCGGGAGGCTGGCCGGGGCGGGCGGGTCTCCGGCCAGCTTGGCCGCCTTGGCCAGGGCCGCGGCCGCGTCGACGATGCCGAACCCCACCTCGCTGTCGTAGCCTCTGGGCGGCCGGTTCGTGGTGGTCGAGGTCAGCGCGGTGGCGACCAGGCTGGGCGGCAGATCCGGGTACTTCGACTTGATCAGGGCCGCCACCCCGGCCACCAGCGCGCAGGCCGGGCTGGTGCCGCTGACCAGCCAGTACTGCCCGTCCCGGCCCTGGGCCGGCACGGCCACACCAGGCGCGGCCGCCCGGACGGACACGTTGGCGCTGGAGAAGCTGGCCACCGCCCCCTTCATGTCCACGGCGCCCACGCTGATCACGCCGGGGTAGTCGGCGGGGAAGGACACGGGGGCCTGGATGGTGTCGTTCGTCCCCGCCGGGGCCCCGGAGTTCCCCGCCGAAGCGACCACCACCACGCCGTGGGAGAAGGCGCCGGCCAGCGCCTGCTTGACCGCCCCGTTCGGCGCGCTGTAGCCGATCGACATGCTGATCACCTTGGCGCCGTGCTGTACCGCGAAGTCGATGCCCTGGGCCAGCGAGTCCTGGATGTCCGGCTCCTGCTCGTGCTCGTACCGCCGGTAGTGCGGGTCGGCGCGGTCGGGGATGACCCGGATGGACAGGATCGTCGACCGCGGCGCGACGCCGATGACCCCGCTGCCCCCGCCGGGCCCGTGGCCGTGGCCGGCGATCAGCGACGCCATCCAGGTGCCGTGCACGCCCCAGTCCGGGTCGGACGGCCGGGTGCTGATGCCGGTGTAGTCGGGGCCGGTGCGGACCGATCCGGCCAGGTCGCTGACGTCCGGGTTCACCCCGCTGTCGATCACCGCGACGATGACGCCGGCGCCCCGGGTCAGCTGCCAGGCGGCGGGTACGTTCATCATGTCCAGGACCCACTGCTGGTTGTCCCGGACGCTGTCGGCGGACGCGGCGGTGGCGGGCAGCACCGCCAGCGACGCGGCGCAGCCGAGCGCGGCCAGGATCGCGCTCCCCCGCCGGATCAGCATCCGGGGGCTCCCGGGCAGTGCGGGCTGGGAGGCTGGGCCGCCAGCGTGTCCGCCACCGACCGCGCGACGCCCTGGGCCAGCAGAGTCATCTCCGTGTCGGAGTAGCTATCGGAGGCCACGGGCACGCGCGGCCGGCTGTCCGCGAATCCGGCGGCGTACATGACCAGGTACGGCCCCTTGGCGAAGCTCGCGGAGATCTGCCGGCTGTAGTCGTACAGCGCGGCCGCCGTGCCGTGGTACCTGACGACCAGGATCCGCGGCTGGGACAGGCTCTGGTAGGCCTTGACCGCCGCCGCGTGGCTGGGCAGCACGGCCACGCCGACGGTCATGACGTAGCTCCAGGTGGCGTCCACGTAGGTGGCGCGCAGGATCGCCCGGCACCCTTCGCGGCGCAGCACCGCGGCCGCGGCCGGGGTGGTGACGCCCGCGCCGCAGCCGGACTGCGGCGCGATGCCGATCCGCCGCGCGTCCAGGTTCAGCGGCGTCGCGTCCTGCAGCACCGTGGGGGAAAGCTGATAGGGCACCGAGGCCGGGAAGATCCGCCCCGCGGTCAGCTGCTGCCACCGGCTGGCGATCTCCCAGTTCACGATCTGCTGCTGCTGGGCGGCGGTGAACTGCCGGGGCAGCAGCTGGGTGGCCAGCGCGGCGGCCGAGATGACGAGGCCCGCCAGGCCCAGCGCCAGCGCGATCAGCGCGACGGCCCGGCGCCCCCGGGTGCCGTGCCGCGGCTGATCACCGCTCGCCTGGGGGTCCGCCGTCACAAGGAAAATGGTAGGGCCATATCCGCGCTGAGGCTGGAGGAGCAACCGATGCCCTGGTACGACCTGCCCGCCGGGCAGCTGAAGGATTACCGGACCGAGACGGCCGAGCCCGCTGGCCTGGACCGGTGGTGGCGGCTGCGGCTGGACGAGGCCCGCGCGGCGGCGCGCGAGCCGGCCCTGACCCGGTACGAGGCCGGGATCTACGCGCCGGTCGAGGTCTACGACACCGAGTTCTCCGGCGCGGGCGGCGACCGCATCAAGGCGTGGTACCTGCGGCCCGCGGGCGGGCCGCAGGGCGGGATGCCGGTGGTGGTGAAGTTCATCGGCTACGGCGGCGGGCGCGGCTGCCCGGCCGAGCACCTGCTGCTGCCCGCGCTCGGCTACGCCCTGCTGGTGATGGACAGCCGGGGCCAGGGCGGGCGGTGGAGCATCGGCGCCACCGGCGACCACGCGGACGGGTGGCACGCGGGCCCGGAGAACGCGAACGTGATGACCAGGGGCATCGCCCGGCCGGAGGACTACTACTACACGCGGCTGTTCGGCGACGCCGTGCGCGCGGTGGAGACGGCCTGCGCGCTGGCCGGCGCCGCACGGGCGGCGGTGACCGGGATGAGCCAGGGCGGCGGGCTCGCGCTGGCGGCCGCCGCGCTGGTCCCGCAGCTGGTCGCGGTGTGCCACGCCGACGTGCCGTTCCTGTGCGACATCCGGCGCGGCATCACGATGGCCCCGCTGCCGCCCTATATCGAGGTGGCCGAGTTCCTGGCCCACCAGGTGGACCTGGTCCCGGCGGCGCTGGAGACGCTGCGGTACGTGGACTGCGCCCTGCTGGCCCGCCGGATCACCGCGCCGTGCCTGCTATCGGTGGGGCTGATGGACATGATCTGCCCGCCGTCCACGGTGTACGCCGCGTACAACGAGATCACCGCGGGCAAGGACCTGGCCGTCCACCCGTTCACCGGCCACGAGGTGCCTGCCGCGCATGTCGAGCGCCAGCTCCGCCATCTGAGGGAGCACCTCGTCAATCGCTGATGACGACCCGGTTGGTCAGCGTGCCGATGCTCTCGATCGTGACCGACACCTCGTCCCCGTCGGTCAGCGGGCCGACCCCGGCGGGCGTGCCGGTGAGCAGGACGTCCCCGGGCAGCAGGGTCATCACCTGGCTGACGTAGGCGATCAGCCCGGGCACGTCCCACAGCAGCTCGGAGGTCCGGGCCTGCTGGCGGACCGCCCCGTTCACGGTGGTGACGAGCTCGAGGTCGGCCGGGTTAGTCCCGGTCTCCATCCACGGCCCGAGCGGGCAGAACGTGTCGAAGCCCTTGGCCCGGGTCCACTGGACGTCCCGGGCCTGCAGGTCGCGCGCGGTGACGTCGTTGGCGCAGGTGTAGCCGAAGATCACCTCCTCGGCCCGCTCCCGGGGCACGCCCCGGCAGAGCCGGCCGATGATGACCGCGAGCTCGCCCTCGAAGTCGACCCGCTCGGCGAGCTTCACCGGGTACTTGATCGCGTCCCCCGGCCCGGTCACCGACGTGGACGGCTTGAGGAACAGCACCGGCTCGGACCCCTTGACGGGCGGCTCGCCGTTCACCTCCCGGGCGCGCGACGCGTAGTTCCGGCCGGCGGCCACGACCTTGCTCGGCAGCACCGGCGCGAGCAGCCGCACCTCGGCCAGCGGGTACCGGTTCCCGGTCAGCCGGACGCCGCCCGGATCCACCCCGAACGGGTGCCCGTACAGTTCCGCGATCGTCACCCGAGGCCCGGCGGCCTCCACCACGCCGTACGCGACTCCGTCGCCCTTGGCGAATCTCGCGATACGCACGCCACTCCCTTTAGCTATGACAGGCCGGCCTACTGCATGTACCCCTCGACCTCGGCGGCGGGGCGGGCGTTCGCCTCGTTCGGGTTCTCCCCGAACTCGCGGCGGGCACGCCGCTGCCGCAGCAGGTCCCAGCACTGGTCGAGGGCCTCCTCGGCGGCCTTCAGCTGCTCACGCTCCTGCGCGCTGCTCAGCTGACCTGCGGCAAGCCGCTCCCGGAGCTCATGCTCGGTCTGGATGAGGTCGTCGATGTGACCCAGGATCTCCTTGTCGTCCATGCCCCTACCGTAAGTCCACCGCAGCCCGAGGGGGGCATGGGGTCTAAATATGAGCCGGAACGAAGCGTGGTGGCACCTCCCGGATCTGGATAAGCGCGCACCACGATCCGTTCGGTCAAAGTTCTTTGAGATCCTCGTGACGGCCGGGGGTCAGCTGGGCTCGCGGCCGGAGCGCAGGAGGCAGTAGGTGACGGCCTCCTCCAGGGCGTGCCAGGAGGCAGCGATGATGTTCTCGTCCACGCCGACCGTGCTCCACGTGTCGCCGGCGCCGTCGCCGGACTCGATCAGCACCCGGGTAACGGCGCCGGTGCCGTGCGTCCCGGCCAGGATGCGGACCTTGTAGTCGGTGAGCTCGAGCGTGGCCAGTTCGGGGTAGATCTGCTCGAGCGCCGCGCGCAGCGCCTTGTCCAGCGCGTTGACCGGGCCGTTGCCCTCGCCCACCGCGACCAGCCGCTCGCCCTTGGCTTCCAGCCGCACGGTCGCCTCGCTGGTCATCCGGCCGTCCGGGTGATGCTCGATGATGACCCGCCAGGACTCGACGGTGAAGTACTCGTGATGCTGGCCGAGCTCGTCGCGCAGCAGCAGCTCGAAGCTCGCGTCGGCGGCCTCGAAGGTGTAGCCGCGGGCCTCCATGGTCTTCACCCGCTCGGTGACGCGGCCGATGGTCTGCTTGTCGCCGGACAGGTCGTAGCCGAGCTCGCGGCCCTTCAGCTCGACCGAGGCGCGGCCGGCCATGTCCGAGACCAGCATCCGCATGTCGTTGCCGGTCAGGGCGGGGTCGATGTGCTGGTAGAGCATGGGGTCGACCTTGACCGCCGAGGCGTGCAGCCCGGCCTTGTGCGCGAAGGCGGACAGCCCGACGTAGGGCTGGTGGGTGTCCGGGGCGACGTTGGTGACCTCGCTGATCGCGTGCGCGATCCTGGTCATCTCCTGGAGGCCGTCGGCCGGGAGCACCTGGCGGCCCTTCTTGAGCTGCAGGCCGGCCACCACGCTGAACAGGTTGGCGTTGCCGGCCCGCTCGCCGTAGCCGTTGGCCGTGCCCTGGACGTGCGTGACGCCCGCGTCCACCGCGACCAGGGTGTTGGCCACGCCGCAGGCGGTGTCGTCGTGGCAGTGGATGCCCAGGCGGGCCTGCGTGGCGTCTGTTACCTGGCTGACCACGCCGCCGAGCTCGTCCGGGAGCATGCCGCCGTTGGTGTCGCACAGGGCTATGACGTCCGCGCCGGCGGCCGCGGCGGTCCTGATCACCTCGAGCGCGTAGCCCGGGTTGGACTTATAGCCGTCGAAGAAGTGCTCGGCGTCCAGGAACACCCGCTGTCCTTCGCCCCGGAGGTGGGCGATCGTGTCCGCGATCATGGCCAGGTTCTCTTCGAGGGTGGTCCGCAGGGCGAGCAGGACGTGCCGGTCGTGACTCTTGGCGACCAAGGTCACGACCGGCGCGCCCGATTCGCGCAGCGCGGCGACCAGGGGGTCGTCGGCCGCCTTGACGCCGGGCCGGCGGGTCGCGCCGAACGCGGCGAGCTGCGCGTGCCTGAGGTTCAGCTCCGTGGTGGCGCGGCGGAAAAACTCGGTGTCCTTCGGGATCGCGCCCGGCCAGCCGCCCTCGATGAACCCGACGCCCAGCTCGTCGAGCTGGCGGGCGATGACGAGCTTGTCGGCCACGGTGAGGTTCAGCCCCTCCTGCTGCGCGCCGTCTCGCAGGGTCGTGTCGTAGACGTGGAAGCTGTCGTCGGGCATTTCGGGTTCTCCAGGGTTTGGTGGCAAAAACAAAAGACCCCTCGCGAGTACGCGAGAGGTCTGCGCGCCGGCGGGCCCGGGGCTTTCCGCCCGGGCGCTAGGGCTGAGGCCCTAGGTGCCGGCGCGCCAGCCGATAATGATGCGGCCTGACGTCACGGTGACAGTCTGCCACAGCCGTTCGCGCTTTGGCGCGTCTGTCTCGCTATCCGAGACGCGTTCCGGGCCGCGGGTCAGCAGACCTTGTGGATCCAGTTGAAGGGGTCGGGGAGACGGCCGTACTGGATGCCGATCAGCTCCTCACGCAGACGCATGGTGACCGGGCCGGGGGTGCCGTCGGCGACCGTCCACTCGCCGGACGCGGCCCTGACCCGGCCCACCGGGGTGATCACGGCCGCGGTGCCGCAGGCGAACACCTCGGTCAGTTCGCCCGCCGCGCACTCCGTCTGCCACTGGTCGATCGTGATGCGTTCCTCGACCGCCTTGATACCCAGTTCGGGCGCCAGCCGGAGCAGCGCGTCGCGGGTGATGCCCGGCAGCAGCGTCCCGGTCAGCGGGGGCGTCATGATCCACGGCTGCCCGCCGGAGTCGCGGACGAAGAAAAGGTTCATGCCGCCCATCTCCTCGACCCAGCGATGCTCCGCGGCGTCGAGCCAGACCACCTGGTCACAGCCCTGCTCCACGGCCTGCTGCTGGGCCACGAAGGAGGCCGCGTAGTTGCCGCCGCACTTGACCGCGCCAGTGCCGCCGGGGGCGGCCCGGGTGTATTCCTCGGACAGCCACACCGTCACCGGCTTGACTCCGCCGCCGAAATAGGACGCCGCGGGCGACGCGATGACGCAGAACAGGTACTCGCTCGACGGGTGGTTGACGCCGAGGCCGCGCTGGGTCGCGATCAGGAACGGGCGCAGGTACAGGCTGTTCCCCTCGCCCGTGGGCACCCAGTCCCGGTCCTGGGCGACCAGCAGTTCCAGGGCCCGGATGAAGGTCTCCTCCGGGAGTTCGGGCATGGCCATCCGGCGCGCCGACCGGTTGAACCTGGCGGCGTTGGCGTCCGGCCGGAACATGGTGATGGACCCGCTGTCCTGGCGGTACGCCTTCAGGCCCTCGAAGAACTCCTGGGCGTAGTGGAAGACCGAGGTGGCCGGGTCGAGGGTGAACGGCCCGTACGGCTCCAGCCTCCCGTCGTGCCAGCCGCGCTCGGCGGACCAGCGCAGCGTGATCATGTGATCGGTGAAGACCTGGCCGAACCCGGGCGCGGCCAGGATGGCCTCGCGCTCGGCGTCGGGCACCGGGCGGCCGGACGGCCGGATATCGAAATCGATCATGATTCGTACTTCCTCATCGCCGTGGTATCAACAGTAGCCGTGTGCCTGGCACCTCGCGGGCCGCGGGGTTTTACGGGCTCAGCCGGCTACTCGCTCGGCGATGTCGTCGCCCACCTCGACGGTGGTGCGGGCCGCCCAGGCTCCCTGGCGCTCCAGCAGGTCCTCGGCCACGGCCTGCTCGATCCGGGCCGCCTCGGCGGTCAGCCCCAGGTGCTCGCAGAGCATCCCGGCGGACAGGATGGCTGCGGACGGGTCGGCCTTCTGCTGGCCGGCGATGTCCGGCGCGCTGCCGTGCACCGGCTCGAACATGCTCGGCGCGGACCCCTCGGGGTTGATGTTGCCGCTGGCCGCGAGCCCGATGCCGCCGGCTACGGCCGCTCCCAGGTCGGTGAGGATGTCGCCGAAGAGGTTGTCGGTGACGATGACGTCGAATCGTTCGGGCTGGGAGACGAAGAACATCGAAGCGGCGTCCACGTGACAGTAGTCGACCGACACGTCGGCGAACTCCTTGGCCAGCCCGTCGACGGTCCGCTGCCACAGGTCGCCGGCGTAGGTGAGGACGTTCGTCTTGTGCACCAGGGTCAGCTTGCGGCGCGGCCTGGCCAGCGCCTGGCCGAACGCGTACCGGGCCACCCGCTGGACCCCGAACGCGGTGTTCAGGCTCTCCTGGGTGGCGATCTCGGCGGGCGTGCCCTTGCGCATGACGCCGCCGGCGCCGGTGTACGGGCCCTCGGTGCCCTCGCGGACCACCACCATGTCGACCGACTCGGGCCGGGCGGTGGCCAGCGGGGACGCGACGCCCGGGTAGAGGCGCACCGGGCGCAGGTTGACGTAATGATCGAGTTCGAAGCGCAGCCGCAGCAGCAGGCCGCGTTCGAGCACCCCGCTGGGCACGCTCGGGTCGCCGACCGCGCCGAGCAGGATCGCGTCGTGGCCCCTGATCTCCTCGAGCACCGCGTCGGGCAGCGTCTCCCCGGTGCGGTGCCAGCGGCGGGCGCCGAGGTCGTAGCCGGTCTCGTCGATGGTGAGCGCGGGCGCCGCAGCGCGCAGCACCTTGAGTGCCTCGACGACCACCTCGGGGCCGATGCCGTCCCCGCCGATGACGGCGAGCCTAATCGTTCGTGAACCCATGGCCAGAACCTTACTGGCGGGTCGGGCCCGACGTGGGCGCACCGGGCGTTGCCGCCGCGTCACCGCCGTTGTCGCGCCGGTCCAGCGCCACCTGCACCGCGCTGATGGCGCCGACGGGGGCGTCGGGGGACGCGGCGTCCCCGCATGCGCGGGGGGTTCCGGGGGGTCGTTCCCCCGGGCCAGCACTGTGCCAGGGATACATGTCGTACATAGGAGCAGCTCCTGATCGGGAACCAGAGCGGGACTTACGGCCAGCACGTCATCCCGCAGCGGGTGGCCGACCTGCCCTGGATCAGGTTCTCTACTGGTCCCCGCTGCGGCTGGCTACGAGTACGAAGCGCCGCATAGTGGTTGCTACATTACCCGGATCCGGGCGGCTCCACGCGTTCCCTAAGACAGTTGTCTCAGCATGCGAGACACTATTTTCAAGTCCTAGTGTCGCGTGGCCGCGACCCTAGTTCATCCAGCGGCGGTAGCGGCGGCGGGAGGACCGCTTCCATACCTGGCGCGCGTCCGCCTGCACCTGCTCGGCCCGGTCGAGCTCGCTCTCGTACAGCAGGCCGTAGGTGAACGCGTTCTCGCCGGCCAGGTGCGCGCCGATGCCAAGGTCCCGGGCCGCCTGCCGGGCCAGCACCGCGTCCTGGTGCGCGCCGAGCACCGACTGGACCCGCTTCATCGCCCTGGCGAACTTGCGGGCCGGCCGGCCGACGGCCGGGGCCGCGGCCTCGGCGGCGTAGCGGGCGCGGCGGGCCGACTTGCGGGCCCGGTGCAGGGCGAGGTCCCGGGCCGGTCCCGCGGGCGTGTGCCGGGCGCGGCGCATGCGCCGCCTGGCTTGCCGGTAGGCCTGGCGGACGGCGGGCGGGAGGACGTCCCGGGCCGGGGCGGCGGCCCGCGGGCCGCGCGGAGGTTCGAGGGTCAGCGTTTCCAGCCCGGCCACCAGCCGGTTGCAGCGCGGTGAGTCGAGCGCCTCGAGCAGCGCGGCGCGCGCGTCCGCCCGCCGGGGGGCATAGTGCCCCTGGACGCGGGCCTGGACCGGTCCGATGAGCAGTTCGGGCGGCGTCGGCCGTAGGCTGTCCCGCAGGTGCCCGGCCAGCACCTCGGCGTCACGCGCGTGGCCGAGCGTCCGGCCGAGCCACCGGAGTTCGGTGTCCAGGTGTTCGCTGTCGGTTTGGGAGATGACCTGGCCGAACGTCCGGAGGATGGCGCGCAGCCTGCGGACGGCCACCCTCATCTGGTGCACCGAGTCGGGCTCGTCGGCGCGCACCGCGGATTCGAGCGAGGTCAGCGCCCGCGCCTGCACGCGCAGGTAGGCCCGGATCACCTCGCCCGCGGAGGCCGAGGGCCGCGTCCGCGTCCCGGCGATGACGATCTCCGGGCGGGGCACCGTGGCCCCGCGGGTCAGGGTTTGCGTCGTGTTCACAGTCACCACGCCCTGGTACCCCGCCCGGAGCATCCAAACGTCTCCGGTCTTACTCGTCCTCGGCGAGCCAGGACATCAGCGGGCGGAGCCGGGCGCCGACCTGCTCGATCTGCTCGTTGTGCTCGGCCTCGCGGCGCTTGAGGAAGTTGGGCTTGCCCGCGTCGAACTCCTCGACCAGCTCACGGGCGAACGAGCCGTCCTGGATCTCGCCCAGGATGCGCCGCATCTCCTCGCGGGTCTGCTCGTTGATCAGCCGGGGCCCGCGGGTGTAGCCGCCGTACTCGGCGGTGTCAGACACCGACCAGTACATCTTCGAGATGCCGCCCTCGTACATCAGGTCCACGATCAGCTTCATCTCGTGCAGGCACTCGAAGTAGGCGGACTCGGGCTGGTAGCCGGCCTCGACCAGGGTGGCGAAGCCCGCCTTGATCAGCTCGGCGACGCCGCCGCAGAGCACCGTCTGCTCGCCGAACAGGTCGGTCTCGGTCTCCTCGGTGAACGTGCTCTTCAGCGCGCCCGCCCGGGTGCCGCCGATCCCCTTGGCGTAGGCCAGGGTGAGCGGCCACGCGCCGCCGGTCGCGTCCTGCTCGACGCAGACCAGCACCGGTACCCCGCGGCCCTGCGCGAACTGGCGCCGGACGAGGTGACCCGGGGCCTTCGGCGCGACCATGCAGACGTCGACGTCCGGCGGCGGGGTGATGAGGTCGTAGCGGATGTTCAGGCCGTGGGCGAAGAACAGCGCGTCGCCTTCGACCAGCGAGGGCGCGATCGCCTCCGCGTACAGCTGCCGCTGCAGGTGATCCGGGATCAGGACCATGGTCAGGTCGGCTTCCTCGCAGGCCTCGGCGGGCGTGACCACCCGCAGGCCCTCGCTGGCGGCCTTTTCCCGGCTCGCCGAGCCTTCGGGCAGGCCGACCCGCACGTCCACGCCGGAATCGCGGAGCGAGAGCGCGTGCGCGTGCCCCTGGCTGCCGTATCCGAGAACGGCGACGTGCCGGCGCTGGATGACCGACAGGTCGGCGCTGTCGTCGTAGAAAATCTCTGCCACTTGAAACGGGCCTTTCTCTGTTGGTCGTACCTGAACTCTCGTGTCTGACTTCTCAGGCGCTGCGCTCGACGGGGCGCAGCGCGCGGTCGGTGATCGAGCGGCCGCCGCGGCCGATGGCCACCATGCCGGACTGGACGAGCTCCTTGATCCCGAACGGCTCGAGCACCTTGACCAGCGCGTCGAGCTTTTCCCGGTCACCGGTCGCCTCCACCGTGACGACGTCCAGCGCCACGTCCACCACCCGGGCGCGGAACAGATTGACCGTCTCGAGCACCCGCGGCCGGCTCTCGGCGTCGGCCCTGACCTTGACCAGGATCAGCTCGCGCTGCACCGTGGCGCCCGGCTCGAGCTCGACGATCTTCAGCACGTTGACGAGCTTGTTCAGCTGCTTGGTCACCTGCTCGAGCGGGTGCTCCTCGCAGTCGACCACGATGGTGATGCGGGAGATCTCCTCGTGCTCGGTCGGCCCGACGGCCAGCGAGTCGATGTTGAAGTTGCGCCGCGCGAACAGCCCGGCGATCCGGACCAGGACGCCCGGCTTGTTCTCCACCAGCACCGACAGCGTATGCCTAATCATCGGAACCTCCCCAGTCGGGCGCCAGGCCCCGCGCGAACTTGATATCGTTGTTGCTCGTGCCGGCCGCGACCATCGGCCAGACCATGGCGTCCTTGTGCACCACGAAGTCCAGCACGACCGGCCGGTCGTCGATGGCCATGGCCCGCTCGATCACCTTGTCCACCTCGCCGGGTTCCTCGCACCGGATGCCCTCGCAGCCGTAGGCCTCGGCCAGCTTGACGAAGTCCGGGATGCGGGTGCCGGTCAGCTTCTTCGGCTCCGCGGTCACGTGCAAATCGGTATTGGAGTAGCGCTCGTTGTAGAACAGCGTCTGCCACTGCCGGACCATGCCGAGGCTGCCGTTGTTGATGATCGCGACCTTGACCGGGATGCCCTCCAGGGCGCAGGTAGCCAGCTCCTGGTTGGTCATCTGGAAGCACCCGTCACCGTCGATGGCCCACACCGTGGCATCGGGGCGGCCGACCTTGGCGCCCATCGCGGCGGGCACGGCGAAGCCCATCGTGCCCAGCCCGCCCGAGTTGATCCAGGTCGCGGGGTTCTCGTAGTCGATGAACTGGGCCGCCCACATCTGGTGCTGGCCGACGCCGGCCACGTACAGCGCCTCCGGGCCGGCGATCTGGCCGATCCGCTCGATCACGTACTGCGGGGCCAGGGTGCCGTCGTCCGGCTGGTCGTAACCCAGCGGGTAGGTGCTCCGCCAGGAGTTCAGCTGGGTCAGCCAGCCGGTCAGGTCGGGGCGGTGCCCCTGCTCGTGCTCGGCGCGGACCGCGGCGACCAGATCGGCGATCACCTCGCGGCAGTCGCCGACGATCGGCACGTCGGCGCGGCGGTTCTTGGAGATCTCCGCCGGGTCGATGTCCGCGTGCACGATCAGCGCCCCCGGCGCGAACGTGTCCAGCTTGCCGGTGACCCGGTCGTCGAACCTGGTGCCCAGGGCAATGATCAGGTCGGCCTTCTGCAGCGCGCCGACCGCGGCCACGCAGCCGTGCATGCCGGGCATGCCCATGTGCTGCGGGTGCCGGTCGGGGAACGCGCCCCGGGCCATCAGCGTGGTGACCACCGGGATGCCGGTCAGTTCGGCCAGCTCGCGCAGCTGCCCGGAGGCCCGGGCCCTGATCACGCCGCCGCCGACGTACAGCACCGGGCGCCGGGACTCGCTGATCAGCCGGGCGGCCTCGCGCACCTGCCGGGCGTGCGGCCTGGTCACCGGGTGGTAGCCGGGCAGGTCGAAGGGCACCGGCCAGCTGAACTCGGTGGTGCCCTGCAGCGCGTCTTTGGAGATGTCGACGAGCACCGGCCCGGGCCGCCCGGTCGAGGCCACGTGGAAGGCCTCGCCGATGGTGCGGGCGATGTCCCCGGGCTTGGTGACCAGGAAGTTGTGCTTGGTGATCGGGATCGTGATCCCGGAGATGTCGGCCTCCTGGAAGCTGTCGGTGCCGATCAGGCTCGACGGCACCTGGCCGGTGATGGCCACCATCGGGACCGAGTCCATGTACGCGTCAGCGATCGGCGTCACCAGGTTGGTGGCGCCCGGGCCGCTGGTCGCCATGCAGACGCCCACCCGGCCGGTGGCCTGCGCGTACCCGGTGGCCGCGTGACCCGCGCCCTGCTCGTGCCGGACCAGGATGTGCCGGATCGACTTGGAGTCGAGCAGCGGGTCGTAGGCCGGCAGGACGGCGCCGCCCGGGATGCCGAATACCACGTCGGCGCCGACCCGCTCGAGCGCGTACACCAGGGCCTGCGCCCCGGTGGCCCGGACCCTGGCGGTCTGCACCCGCGGCGTCTCGGTCTCGGCGGGCCCCTTCTCGGCTGGCATGGTGGCCGGGGTCTCCTGGTGGGAGTGATCGGCGGCGCGCGTGGCGTCGCGGTGCGGTGAGCGGGCCGCCAGGTCCCGCGGACTGGGCACGGCGGCGGACGCGGGCGGTGCCGGGTGCCCCGGGCTGCCCGCTGGACTGTCCGGGCCGGCGGTACCCTTGCGGCCCGTCATCTGCTCGGTCATCGGTTTAGTCTCCCTGGCTGGCAATAGGCGGCGGCATAAAAAATCCCCTCGTGCCAGGCGGCAGTCGAGGGGAGCGCGCAGGAACTGGCTTGGTCAGCTGCCTGCGCGCCGGCCAAGTACGAGGGTCTGCGTGAGTGTCATGGGTATCACCATACTGCGATCGGGAATCGGAACGTCAATCGATGCCGCAGTTGTCTCACATTCCGAGACGGGCCGGCTCGTTCGGCTCGTCAGCCGCCTCGCGTGATGTCCTGATCAGGGCCTCGACACCCGGGGCGGCCATGGGCCTGGCGACCAGGAAGCCCTGGCCGTAATCGCAGCCCATCTCGCGCAGCGCGCTGAGCTGGCGCGGCTGCTCGATGCCCTCGGCGATGACCCGCAGCCCGAGCTCGCGGCCTACCTGCACCACGGTCCTGGTCAGCAGCGTGAGGGTGTCGTCGTGGCCCAGGCCCGCGACGAAGGAAGGGTCGATCTTGATGATGTCCAGGGGCAGCTGCCGGAGGTGGGCCAGCGAGGCATACCCGGTGCCGAAGTCGTCGATCGCCATCCGGACGCCCGTGCGGTGCAGGTCCGCGAGCCGGTCGGCGATCAGCCCGTCCTCCTCGACCAGGATCCGCTCGTTCACCTCCACGGTGAGTGCCCCCGGCGGCAGGCCGGTCTCGGCCAGGACCGCCGCCACCAAGGCGGTAAAGCCGGGGGCGGTGATCTGGCGCGCGGAGAGGTTGACCGAGATCCCGATGTCCCACGAGGCGCGGCGCCAGGCGGCCCCCTGCGCGCAGGCCTGCCGGAGCACCCACTCGCCCAGCGGCACGATCAGGCCCGATTCCTCGGCGGCGGCAAGGAACTCGCGCGGGGCGACGACCTCACCCCCGCGCCACCAGCGGACCAGGGCCTCGGCGCCGATGACGCGCGAGGTGGCCAGCTCGACGATCGGCTGGTACTGCAGGGTGAGCTCGCCGTTGCCGATGGCCCGCTGCAGGTCGGTGACGATCTCGAGCCGGCGGACGACGTCGGCGTGCATGTGCGCGGCGTAGAGCTCCACCCGGTCGCCGCCGGCCTCCTTGGCCCGCGACATCGCCACGTCCGCGTTGCGCAGCACCAGCCCGGCCGGGTCATCGGGGTTGCCCGGGGCCACGGGATCCAAGGGGTCCAAGGGGTCCAAGGGGTCCCGGCCGGCCAGGGCGACGCCGACGCTCGCGGTGAGCGCGATCTGCTGTCCGGCCACCCGGAACGGCTCGGCGGCGATCGCGCCGACCAGCCGTTCGGCGATCTCGGAGACCTCTGGCCCGGTGCCCGCGTTCTCGACCAGGACGGCGAACTCGTCACTGCCCCAGCGCGCGACGGTGTCGTGGACCGGGACCGCCGCGCGCAGGCGCCGGGCCGCCTGCGCGAGCACGAGGTCGCCGGCGCCATGGCCAGCCGAGTCGTTGACCGCGGTGAAGCGGTCCAGGTCGAGGAAGATGACGCCGACCCGGCGGGACGCCGAGGCGTCCCGCAGCACGTCCCGGGTCCGCTCCTCGACGTAGACGCGGTTGGGCAGGCCGGTCAGCCCGTCGTGGAAGGTCAGGTGCGTGACCTGCTGGCGGAGCGCCACCTGGTCGCTGACGTCGCGGGCGGTGACCAGAACCTGGCGCGGCGCGCCGGGGGCCTGGTACCGCAGCACGGTCGACTCGACGTGCCGCCACGTGCCGTCGGCCGCGCGCACCCGGGCTGGGAACCGCCCGGAGGCTCCCGGCGACCCGGCTTCGTCCGCCGGCCGGGCTGCGTCCGCCGCGGTGGCCTGCTCCACGGCTCCGTCCGCAGCGGGCCGGCCGCCGAGCGCGAGCCTGGACGCGGTGAGCACGGCGTCCCGGTCCTCGGGATGCACGAAATCCAGCAGCCGCCGCCCGGCCAGGTCCCCTGGGGCGTACCCGTAGTCCCCGACCGCCGGACTCGCGTAGCTGATGACGCCGTCCAGATCGCAGACCAGCACGACGTCGCCGGTCCGGCTGGCCAGTTCGCGCAGGTTCCGGCTGGATTCCCGCCAGCTCCCCAGGATGATCCCGTTCTGGCTGACCAGCATGAAGACCCGCACGGCCAGCACCAGCACGCCCGCGCCGCCCGCCACGACCAGCGCGGCCCCGGACGCGGGGGCACCGGCCAGGCCGTTGGCGATGACCACGACGGTGGCCACGGCCGCGGTCAGCGCGGCGATAGTGGTCGCGGCCGCCGAGCCCGACGTCCGGCGGGTCCAGCCCGTCTCGGCGACCCGCCACGGGGCCGCGCCGAGCAGCAGCGCCGCGACTACGGCCAGCAGCTGGGCGGCGACGCCGGGATGCCCGCCCAGCGCCCGCTGGCCCACGCCGACGGCGTCGCCGACCAGAACGGCGAGCAGGGCCAGGTAGGGCAGCATGACCCGCCGCCACGCGGTGGTGACCATGGGCAGCAACGCGCCGAGCACGGCCAGGTCAGCCAGCGGGTGGATGAGGGCGAGCAGGAAGGTGCCGGGCCGGTCGCCGGACCGGTGGAACTCCCCGCTGAACAGGGTCACCCAGCCGATCACCAGCAGGGCGACCGCCATCACGTAACCGTCCGCCAGCCCGGGCAGGACCGGGGCGGTCGCGCCCTCCAGCGAGCCGTTCCCGTCGCTGCGCGCGGCGGAGGGCGGCCCGCCGGCGCTCTCCCGTTCCGCCGTGGTCAGCATCACGATGCCGACGGCGGCGGCGGCCACGGCCAGCAGCGGCGGCAGGTCGGCAAACGACAGCCCGGATTCGGGGCTGAGCGCCGAGCCGAGTACCTGCTGGGTGATGAGCCCGGCACAGTACAAGGCGGCGGCCCCGGCCAGCCACCGGTAGCCGCGGGCGAAGGCGTGGGTGTACCGCCGCGCGCCGAGCCACAGGCTCACCGCCGCCGCGAACCACGCCAGCATGCCAAGCACGCTCATCCTCGGCACCCCGAGACGATCAGGCGCACCTGGGCTCCTTCCGTTCCGCCCTGCCGTTCCTATTAAATGCTCAACGCACACCGGGCCATACCAATGGCTGCGTCACGCGTTTCGTTACCTCGTCGTAACGAAACGTCGCCGGCATCGCGCATACCGAGCGCCGGCGACCACCGGGATCCCAGCCCCAAGACGGCCTCCCAACCGGTGTGTCGTTCACTCTACGTACCCGAGATCACACTTCGGTTGAGAGGCGGAGAAGGTTGAGAGGCGGAGAAGGTTGAGAGGCGGAGAAGGTTGAGAGGCGGAGTGGGCCCTCAACGAAGGGGCCCCTCGCGAGGGGCCCCTCCGTTTCGAGCAGTTACCTCCTACCCAGGCAGGTGGGCGTAGTCCGTCCAGGTGTAGCGGGAGCCACCCCACGATGTGGGAGCGGTGGTGCCGCGCAGCTGCGCGCCGGTGCCGTTCGGGCTGACGACCAGGCCGGTGGCCAGGTTCGCCAGCGTGCCGTTCGACTGCGGAACGAACTGCTGCCACGCACCGGTGTTGCAGCCGCGGAGCACGAGACCGTTCGTCAGCCCGGTGCCCGCCGCGTCATAGCCGGGGTCCGACACGCAGAGCCCGGTCCCGACACCGTGAGGCGCGTACTCGTACTGGAAAGCGCCCGTGTGCGTACCGCTGAGGCGAATGAAGTGCGTCGCCGGGTCGGCCTTGGTCGCGGTCCAGCCGGCGATGATCGCGTTCACCGCCTGGTGCTGCTGGTACACGTCGAACCCGTTGCCGAACGGGTTCACCTCGTTACCGAAGTTCCCGGGCGGGGGCGGCGGCACGACCACATGCCCGAAGACATGCAGGCCGAACGTTCCGCTGAACGTCGAGCCGAGCGGATCGGTGGCCGTGTAGACGACCCCGGTGTAGATACGCGGGACCGCGCTACCGGGAACCAGAGGGTTCCCCGAGACCAGTCCGGCCGGCAGGTTGCTCTGCGAGAACGTCACGGGGCAGGCCTGCACGGTGACGGTGCCGCTGAACTGAACGGCGCCGGTCGCGTTGTTGTTGAAGACGCTGACCGCCACCTTTTCGCCGGGTACAGACGTCGGCTTCGCCGACTCGGCCAGAACGCCGCCGGTCTCGGTCACGTTCACCGTCTGGGTAGCGGTGCACGTGACGCCAGTCGTCGTGCTCCCGAAGGTGAACTTGAGCGTTGCGGTGCCGGACCCGTGGCCTTGGGCCGTGAGTACCACCCGGCCAACGTTGTTGGTGGTCAGCGTGGCGTCAAATCCGGTCTTTGTAACTGTGAGTGTCGCCGGAGAGACAAATCGTTCACCGCTCGGCGCGGTATAGGACAGCCTGGCGCCACCGCCGCTGACTACCCCGCTGATCACGGCTCCGGTCGTGGAAGCGGTCGTCGGCTGGGTAAGGCTGAACGCCGTCAGCGACGTGTCCTGGTACGTCTGTGCGCTTGCTGGCAGTGCCGTAACACCTACCGCGAGGGCACCTCCGAGCAGCGGGAGTACAGAAATCCCCACTGCCCTCTTTAGGTTGAAGTGCATGACTCATGCCCTTCTGTGTCCACCCTGTAAGGGTGGTGTTGCCAGACCATCTGGCAGGAAGGGCCGCCGACACGAAGCCGGATGCCGGTGCCGCAGCCGGTGACCCCGCCAGCCAGATGGTCCGTCAGGCGCTCCGCCTCTCTCGTCTTTGTTCCTCGTTGTTTCGGCCAGCGGGACCATCGCTTACCTGCACCGCAAATGCCGAACTGGCCAGAGCCCAGCGGGAACCGCGCGGGTCAGCGCGGTGTGGCATGCTGCCAAGGCGACACGTTGCGATGATCACCTGATTCATCTGACTACCTCCGGCGCCGGACGTGCCCCTCCGTCCGTTCCCCGGCAACATTTGGCGCCTAATAATCGATTGTGTTCAGTAGACGGTCATGAGCCGGGGTTGGAGCAGGGACCAAGGTCGAATATCGAAGGACTAAGGTCCCATCCGTGTTCGTTCCTGTGGCTACCCCGGCCGTGGCCGAGGCGGCCGCCCGCCCGCCGGCCGCGGCAGTGGCCCGGGCGGCCGGCAGCGAGCAGGAGAACCTGCAGGGGGAAATCGCGTACCTGCGGATGTAAAGTGAGGTCTACCGGACGCATCTGCGTACCTACCTGGAGGCACTGCTGCGTAACGTGGACGAGTGGGCCCGGGCCGAGCAGTCACCAGCCAGCGTGGAGTACGACGAGCCGCAGGCGTTAACCCCACGCCGGGATTAACTGGCCTTCCGGCCATGCTGACACCCACGGCAGCGTGGCCCGGGACCTAGTCGAACCAGGGAGGCCGCCGTTGCGCAAGGTCCTGATCGCGAACCGCGGCGAGATCGCGGTGCGTGTCGTCCGGGCGTGCCGTGACGCCGGCCTGGCCAGCGTCGCCGTATACGCCGAACCCGACCTGGACGCGCTGCACGTCCAGATGGCGGACGAGGCGTATTCGCTGTCCGGGACGACCGGCCCGGAGACCTACCTGGACATCGGCAAGATCATCAACGTGGCGCTGGAGTCCGGCGCGGACGCGGTGCACCCCGGCTACGGGTTCCTCGCGGAGAACGCCGACTTCGCCCGGGCCGTGGCCCGGGCGGGCCTGACCTGGATCGGCCCGCCGCCGGAGGCGATCGAGGCGCTCGGCGACAAGGTGCGGGCCCGGCACATCGCCCGCCAGGCCGGGGCGCCGCTGACCCCAGGGACCCAGGACCCCGTGCGCGACGCCGGGGAAATCCGGGCGTTCGGGGCCAGGCACGGCTATCCGATCGCGATCAAGGCCGCGTTCGGCGGCGGCGGCCGCGGCCTGAAGGTGGCCTGGCGCGAGGAGGAGGTCGACGGGCAGTACGAGTCGGCGGTACGGGAGGCCACCGCGGCGTTCGGCCGGGGCGAGTGCTTCGTCGAGCGGTACCTGGACCGGCCCCGGCACGTGGAGACGCAGTGCCTGGCCGACGCCCATGGCCACGTGGTGGTCATCTCGACCAGGGACTGCTCGCTGCAGCGCAGGCACCAGAAGCTGGTCGAGGAGGCGCCGGCCCCGTTCCTCGGATCGGAGCAGGTCGAGGCCCTGTACGAGTCCTCGAAGGCGATCCTGCGGCTGGCCGGCTACGTGGGCGCCGGCACCTGCGAGTTCCTGGTCGGCCAGGACGGCACGGTCAGCTTCCTGGAGGTCAACACCCGCCTGCAGGTCGAGCATCCGGTCAGCGAGGAGGTCACCGGCATCGACCTGGTGCGGGAGATGTTCCGCATCGCGGACGGCGAGCCGCTCGGCTACGACGACCCGCCCGCCCGGGGGCACTCGATCGAGTTCCGGATCAACGCCGAGGATCCGGCCCGGAACTTCCTGCCCGCCCCCGGCACCATCACCGTGTTCAGCCCGCCGTCGGGCCCCGGCGTCCGGCTCGACTCCGGGTACGCGAGCGGGATGACGGTCCCGCAGGTGTTCGACTCGCTGATCGCCAAGCTGATCGTGACCGGCGCCAGCCGGGCCGAGGCGCTGCAGCGCGCCGCCCGCGCGCTCGGCGAGTTCGAGATCAGCGGGATGCCCACGGTGCTGCCCTTCCACCGGGCCGTGGTGGCCGACCCGGCATTCGCCGGCCCGCCGCTGCGGGTGCACACCCGCTGGATCGAGACGGAGTTCACCGCGCCGATGCCGGCCCAGGAACCGGCGGAGACGGCCGAGCCGGGCGACCGGGAGACGATCACCGTCGAGGTGGGCGGGAAGAGGCTCTCGGTCGTGGTGCCGGCCGCACTGAGCCAGCCGGGCCGCCCCCCGTCGGATTCTTCCGAACGGGTCCGTGGTGGCGGCAACCGCGGCCGGCGCAAGGTGCACTCGGGTAGCGGCGACACCCTGGTCAGCCCGATGCAGGGCACGATCATCAAGATCGCCGTGGCGGACGGGGAGCGGGTGTCGGCCGGGGACGTCATCGTGGTCCTGGAGGCGATGAAGATGGAGCAGCCCCTGACCGCGCACAAGGACGGCACGGTCACCGCGATGGCGGTCTCGGTGGGCGCGACGGTGACGGCCGGCGCTCCCATCTGCGAGCTCAAGGACTGAGACGGCGTGGGCAGGCTCCCGGGCGATCCGAGCGCGGGCCGGAAGCTGCTGTTCTCGCTCGGGTTCCGGCTGCCGGACCGCAACCGGGAGTGGGTGCGCCACGAGTTGACCGACGCCGGGTGGCGCGGCCGGCTGACCGGCCGTCACCTCCTGATCACGCTGCCGTTTGTCGCCGTGCTGGCGGCCTTCCCCGGTGCGCTGTGGATCCACATCGCGGTGCCCGCGCTGTTCCTGATCTGCAGCGAGGGCATCGTCGCCCTGTACGCCGACGACATCCGCGTGTCCCGGCTGCGCCGGCACGGCCTCACGCCGCCCGACGACCCGGACCTGGGCCGCCCGTCGCACTAGGTGGCCGCGACCGCGATCAGGGTGGTAGCTGGCAGCGGGAGGTCTGGCCGGTTCCGCAGGTAGCGGTCCCGCAGACGGCCAGCGTCGAGCAACTCGGCGCGGCCGAACCCCGCTTCGCTCAGAAGACCCGCTGCTTCATCCGGCGTATAGGTCGCGACGACCGGCTCACCGGTGGCCGCGACCGTCGCCCCGGTGCAGCCCCGTACCGCGCGTCCCAGCACGTCGAGCGCGCCGGCCGGCAGGAGGAAGTTCACGACGAGTGTCGTCCCGGTGCGGCCCGCGGCGATGGCCCGCAAGGCGGCGGCGGTTGTCTCGGGCCGCAGGTACATGGTGACGCCCAGCCAGTTCCAGGTGGCGTGGTCCGGGAGCGCAAGAGCGCCGATCGCGGTCGAGGCCAGGTCCGCGGGCACGAACCGGACGTTGGCGGGCTCGGGCAGCCCAGCCCGCCGCAGCGCGGCGCGCTTCCAGGCCTGGGTGGCCGGGTGGTCGACTTCCCAGACGGTGAATTCGCCGGCCCGGGGATGACGCCACGCGAAGGTGTCCAGGCCCGCGCCGAGCAGCACGTAGTCACGCCGGCCCGCGGCCAGGCCCGCGACGGCCACGTCCTCGGCCAGCCGGGCCCGCACGGCATGGGACACCCGGAACGCCTGGCGGACCGCGGGCGGCCAGGCGGCCATCGGGGCCTCGAGTTCCGCTACCTCCGCGGAGCTGAGCAGCCGGCGGGCCAGTGTGTCCTCGAAGACCCACGGCGGCGCGTCCTCGCGCACGTGGGCGGCGCGCAGCAGCCCGCTGCCCATCGCGGATCGGCTGGCCTTCCCGGCTTCCATATCCCTCCTGGTTACCGCAGCTCGTCAGGCTGAGGGACGGCGGGGCCGGTCTGCGCTGGTGTCGCGTGGCCTGGACGGCAGGGTCACCAGGGCCAGGACGCAGCCGGCCAGGGCGACCGCCGCCGCGGTGAGGAGCCCGAGATCCGCGCCGCTGATGAAGGCCGAGCGGGCCACGTGAGCGAGCAGGTGGCCGGCGGTCCCGCCGGCCCGGGCCGCGACGTCGAGGGCGCCGCCGATCGAGCCGAGGATGGTGTTCTCGATCGCGTGCGGCAGGTGATAGGAGGCCAGCGCGGCCGTCATCCGGTCCTGGTAGCGGGTGGACATCAGGCTGCCGATGACGGCCACCCCGAGGGCGCTGCCGACCTGGATGAACACGCCGTTGGTGGCCGCGCCCACGCCGGTGTCCCCGCGGGGCAGCGAACCCATGACCGATCCGGAGACGGCCGGCATGACCAGCCCGGCCCCGATGCCGGTCAGGATCGTGCCGGGCAGGATGCCGGTGAAGGTCCAGCCGACCGAGGCCTGGGAGACCTGCCACAGCCCGGCCGCGATCAGCAGCAGGCCCGCCGCCGTGGTGAACTTGGTCCCGGCCAGGCGGATCACGGCAAAGGACGCCGGGGCGACCACCGCTATCGCGGCCGCGATCACCAGCATCCGCACCCCGGCCTGCAGGGCCGAGTAACCCAGGTTGAACTGGAGGAACTGGGTGAGCACGAACAGCGCCCCGGCCAGCCCGAACATGGCCAGCCCGTTCGAGGCGACCGCGGCCGAGAAGCTCGGCCTGCGGAGCAGCCGAAGGTTCAGCATCGGATGAGAGGTGGCGCGTTCCCACGCCACGAAGCCCGCGAGGACCGCCAGCCCGGCCACGCCAGTGCCGATCACCCGGGCCGACGACCAGCCGTGGGCCGGCGCCTCGATGATCGACCACAGCACCAGGCCGAGGCCGGCGATCGACAGCACCGCCCCGGCCACGTCCGGCCGCAGCGCGGCCGGGTTCCTGGAGTCCGGGACCAGCGGGACCGCGCACAGCAGCCCGGCCGCGGCGATCGGCACGTTGATCAGGAACACCGATCCCCACCAGAAGTGAGCCAGCAGCAGCCCGCCGACGATCGGCCCCAGGGCGAACCCCAGCCCGCTGGTCCCGGCCCAGAGGCCGATGGCCCGCTGCCGCTGCTCGCCGTCGCGGAACATGTCGGTGATGATCGACAGCGTGGACGGCATCATCAGCGCCGCCCCGATCCCCATGCTGGCCCGGGCGGCGATGAGCACGCTCACCGACCCGGAGAACGCCGCCCAGGCCGAGCCGCCCGCGAACGCCGCCAGACCGGCCAGGAACGTGCGCTTGCGGCCCACCCGGTCGGCCAGGCTCCCGGCCACCAGCAGCAGCCCGCCGAAGACCAGCGCGTAGGCGTCGAGGATCCACTGCAGCTGGGTGGAGGTGGCGTTCAGGTCGCGTACCAGTGTCGGCAGCGCGACGTTGAGCACCGTGTTGTCCAGGTTGACGATCAGGATCGAGACGCACAGCACGGCGAGCGCCAGCCAGCGCCGGGACCCGGGCCTCCGCTCGCGCGGGTGCGGTACGGGAATCTCCTGCGTGCGAACAGCCATCGCCCTCGCCTCCGGCACGGTTGAGCCACCTCATGCTCGGCCGGGCGCACGGCCGGCGGCCACGGTCGCACGGCCTGGCCCGCCGGGCCGGAAGTCCTGGGTGCCCGGGGGCACGCGCCGCGTTCCGTTCTGGATAAAAGGGTTTCAAGGGGCGTCGCTGGTGAAGTCCATCAGCTTCCTGGCCGCCTCGGTGATGCTGCCGGACAGCGACGGGTAGACGGCGAAGGTCTGCGCGAACTGCTCGACGGTGAGGCGCTGCTCGACGGCGAGGGATACGGCGAGAATCAGCTCGCTGGCGCGCGGGGCGACCACCACCCCGCCGAGGATCCGGCCGCTGCCGGGGCTGGACAGCAGCTTCACGAAGCCGTCGGTGACGCCGGCCATCTTGGCCCGCGGGTTGGTGGCCAGCGGCAGCTTCAGCACCCGGGCGGAGACCTCGCCCGTGGTGCCGGTGGTGAGCACCGCGCGCTGGGTCATACCGACGGTGGCGATCTCCGGGTCGGTGAAGATCGTGGCGGCCACGTGGTCGAGGCGGATCGGGTGGACCGCCTCGCCGAGCGCGTGCCACATCGCGATCCGGCCCTGCATGGCCGCGACCGAGGCCAGCATCAGCACCCCGGTGCAGTCCCCCGCCGCGTATACGCCCGGAACCGAGGTCCGGGACACCCGGTCGACCTGGATGAACCCGTGCGCGCCGACCTTGACCCCGGCCCCGTCGAGCCCGCAGCCCTCGGTCCGCGGGATCATGCCCACGGTGAGCAGGCAGTGGCTCCCGGTCAGGGTCCGGCCGTCGTCGAGGGTCACGGTGACGCCGTCGCGGTCGCGGGCCACGGACCGGGCCCGGGACCGGCCGAGTACGGTCATGCCGCGGCGGCGGAAGACGTCCTCGATCATGTTGGCCGCGTCCTCGTCCTCGTGCGGCAGCACCCGGTCCCGGGACGACACGAGCGTGACCCGCGAACCGAGCGCCTGGTAGGCGCCGGCGAACTCGGCCCCGGTGACACCGGAGCCGATGACGATGAGGTCACGCGGGAGTTCGGTCAGGTCGTAGAGCTGGCGCCAGGTCAGGATCCGCTCGCCGTCGGGCCGCGCGCCGGGCAGTACCCGCGGCAGCGCGCCGGTGGCGATCAGGATCGCGTCCGCCTTGATCTCGGCGTCGCCCGCCCTGACCCTCCCCGGGCCGGTCAGGCTGCCCTTGGCCCTGATCACCTTGATGCCCTCGGCGGCGAGCCGCGCGGTGATGTCGGCGGACTGGGCCCGGGCCAGGTCGGTGATCCTCTGATACAGCCGGGCGGCGTTGACCGTGGCCAGGCCGCCGGTGGCGATGCCCAGCCCGGCGGACCGGTTGAGCAGGGTCATCGCGTTGGACGTCTCGATGAGCGTCTTGGAGGGGACGCAGTCGGTGAGCACGCAGGCGCCGCCGAGCCCGTCCGAGTCGACGACGGTGACGTCGGCGCCGAGCTGCGCCGCGACGAGGGCGGCCTCGTAACCGCCCGGCCCGCCGCCCAGGATCGCGATGCTGTGCCGAGGCAAGGTCACGATTGGTAATTCTCCCCTTGTTGAGCGTTATGCAATACCGGCCCAGCGAGCGTGGGCCCGTCGGGCCTGCGCGAGCGGCTTTTACGGGTCGGTGCCATGCTACGGCGAGGAACCACAGCGGGCTCTTTGCATAACGCGAACTCCCTGAAAAAACACTGGTTGAGCGTTATGCAAAACCGGCGGGCCGCGCCGGGACGCCGTACGCTTGCCCCCGTGGCACTGTACGCGGCCTACGGCAGCAACATGGACCCGGAGCAGATGCTCCTGCGCTGCCCGCACTCGCCCCAGCGGGGCACCGGCTGGCTGGAAGGCTGGCGGCTGACCTTCGGCGGCGAGGACATCGGCTGGGACGGGGCCATGGCCACGGTGGTCGAGGATCCGGATTCCCGGGTGTTCGTCGTGCTCTACGAGATGTTCGAGACGGACGAGCAGGAACTCGACAACTGGGACGGCGTGACTCTCGGCTACTACCGCAAGGCCAAGGTCCGGGCGCAGACGCTGGACGGCGACGTTCTGGCCTGGCTGTACGTGCTCAACTTCTACGAGGGCGGGCTGCCCTCGGCGCGGGCCATCGGCATCCTGTCCGACGCCGCGGAGAAGGCGGGCGCGCCGGAAGACTACGTGGCCGCGCTGCGGGCGCTGCCCTGCGCGAAGATGGGCGACGCCGGCGCCGGGCCGTTCGGGGCCGAGCCGCCCTGGACCTAGAAGAGGGCGGCGACCAGCAGGATCAGCGCGGGGATGAGCAGGGCGAGCAGCGCCGTCCGGTCCCAGGTACTGCTCAGAGGCTCGAGCCAGCCCGCGATGCGGAAATCTGCGGCAGCGTCCCCGGCCGTTTCGAGCCCGGCCGGTTCAAGCTCAGCCGGTTCAAGCTCAGCCGGTTCAAGCTCAGCCGGTTCAAGCTCAGCCGGTTCGACCTCGGGCTCGGACCGGGCGCCGGCGATCTCCACGGTGCCGCCGGCCCAGATCTCCTCGGCCCGGGCGGCGGTCGCGTAGTCGCTGAGCACCCGGAGGATTCGCTCGGCCTCCGCCTCGGCCGACGACGAGGCCACCGGGGGGCTCACGAAACCGGGATCGCGGCGGCCGCTGCCGGAACCGCTGCCCAGGCCGAAGGTGCCCAGGGACGGGCGGCCGGAACTGGCCCGCGCGGCCTGCCGGCGCACCCTGGTTTCCGCGGCGAGCTTGCGGTGCCGGGAGTAGTGCACCGCCCAGGCGTAGATGATCTTCTCGCGGTCCTGGCCTGGCTCTCCGCGGAGATGCACGCGGAGCAGGTCGGCCAGGTCGACCTTGGTCACCCCGGCCCAGCCGACGTGGTGATCGCGGAGCGGGTTCACCACCGTGATCCCGGAGCTGTCCGCGACGATCCTGGGCCGCTGCGCGGTGACGTAGGCCACGCCGGTGGCCAGCACCAAGATGGCCGCCGCGACCAGCGAGAGGTGATCGCGGCCCTGGACGGCCAGGTCGATCAGGTTGCCCGCCGCGAACAGCAGCCAGACCCACCAGATGACCACCGCGGTCGGCGAGCGGAACGTCTGCGGGCCGCCGGTGGTGTCGGCGCGCTTCTTGCGCCCGACCGGCACGCTTCCCATCCACTCAGCCTAACCCGCGCGGAAAATCAGGCGCCGGTGACACCCGGGAGCGGCTGGGCCACGATCGCGCCGTCGTCCCACAGCGCGTTGATCGCCGTGGCGGCCATCACCTTGACCCCGATGCCGATGGCCCGCTCGTCCACGTCGAAGGTCGGCTGGTGAATGTCGAGCGAGGCGGCCGAACCGGGCACCCGGGTGCCCAGCCGGGCCAGCGCGCCGGGGATGGACTCCAGGTACCAGGCGAAGTCCTCGCCGCCGAGGCTCTGCGCGGTCTGCACCACCGAGCCCGCGCCGAGCACGCCGAGCGCCGCGGAGGAGAGCATGGCCGCGCTGGCCTGATCGTTGACCGCGGGCGGCACGTACCGCTGGTAGGTCAGCTCGGTGGTGAGCCCGTAGCCGGAGGCCACCGAGTCGATGAGGTCCTTGAGCAGGTCGGGCGCGCGGTGCCACGCCTCGTCGTCGAGGCAGCGGACGGTCCCCTCGACGATCCCGGCGTCGGGGATCGCGTTGGCCACGGTCCCGGCGCTGACCCGGCCCCAGACCAGGCTGAGGCTGGAACGGGGGTCGACCCGCCGGGACAGCGCGGCGGGCACCTCGGTGATGATCTTGCCGAGCGCGTACACCAGGTCCACGGTCAGATGCGGCCGGGCCGTATGGCCGCCCGGGCCGGCCACCCGCACCTGGATCCGGTCGCAGGCGGCCGTGATCGGGCCGTAGCGCACGCCGAGCTGGCCGGCGTCCAGGCGGGGGTCGCAGTGCAGGGCGAAGATCCGGCCGACCGAGGCGATGCCGCCCGCCGCGAGCACGTCGAGGGCGCCGCTGGAGGCCTCCTCGGCGGGCTGGAAGACGAGCCGGACCCGGCCGGGCAGCAGGCCCGCGGCGGCCTGGGCGGCCAGGTACAGGCCCGTGCCCACCAGCACGGTGGTGTGCACGTCGTGGCCGCACGCATGGCAGGCGTCCGGCACGGTGGAGCGGTAGGGGACGTCCTTCTCGTCGGCCATGGACAGCGCGTCGAGGTCCGCGCGGAGGGCCACCACGGGCCGGTCGGTGTAGGCGTCCTGCTCGTCCAGCGTGCCGATGTCGACCGTCAGGCCGGTGCCCTTGGGCAGGATGACCGGCCGCAGGCCCGCCGCGGCCAGGCGCAGCGCGACCCGGCGGGTGGTGCGGTGCTCGGCGTTGGCGAGCTCGGGATGGGCGTGCAGGTCGCGGCGGAACTCAATCAGCTCCTCCTCGTGTCTGGCCAGGAACGCGTCCAGATCCGCGGCCAGATCAATACCCTGCTCATTGTCGGCCATGTCCGGCACCCCCCTGCGTGCAGAATCTGTCATCGGCGAACTCCATGATCAGTGCGTCTACCACGCTGACCAGATCCCCCGTGCGGGCGTAGACGTCCCGCTGCCGTTCGTAGGAGGCGCCCCGCTCGAGCACCTCGAACGCCACCGACAGTTCCTCCAGGCAGCCCAGCCGGGAGGCTACCGGCTCCAGCTCGCGGAGCAGTTCGTAGAGTTCGTCGCGGAGCGGCGCCGTGGCGCCGGCCTCATCAGTTATCACGGTGGCGTCCAGCCCGTATCGCGTCGCGCGCCACTTGTTGTCCCTGACCACCCAGGCCGACGGGGACGGCAGCGTGTAGCCGCGGTCCAGCTGCAGGTCGAACAGCTGGACCAGGCACTGCGAGAGCGCCGCCACCATGCCGACCTCGCGGAGCGTCGGCACCCCGTCGAACATGCGGATCTCGACGGTGCCGAAGTCCGGGTGCGGCCGGATGTCCCACCAGACCTCCTTGATGCTGCGGATGGTCCCAGCACGCAGCAGCGTGTCCATATAGTCCTCGAACTGTTTCCAGTCCGCCAGCCGGTTCGGCGGACCCGCCGTCGGCAGCGCGCCGAAGGTGACGGACCTGCTGGAGGCAAGCCCGGTGTCGTACCCACACCAGAAGGGGCTCGACGCGGTTATCGCGAGGAAGTGCGGCAGGTACGCGGCGAGCGCATTGATGATCGGAATCGCCTTGCGCCCATCCCGGATTCCCACATGTACATGCACGCCGAAGGTCTGAATCCGGCGAACAAGCCATTGCATTTGCTCGACGAGCTCCGCATAGCGCTGGATAGGCGCCATCGTCGCGTCACGCCAGTCACTCACCGGGTGGGTCCCGGCGCATGCCAGCAGAATACCGTGCTCAGACGCGGCCCGCTGGAGATCGGCGATCGTTCTGGCCAGGTCCTCCTTGGCTTCCGACACCGTGCTGCAAATGCCGGTGACCACCTCGAGGGTCGATTGCATCAGCTCGTAGCGAATCTGCGGGTGCTCGCCCGTGTCGCCCACCACCGGCAGGTCGGCGAGCAGCTTGCCCGCCTCCTGGCGCAGCATCCTGCTCTCGGCGTCGATGAGCTGCACCTCCCATTCGACGCCGAGCGTGGCGCCGCGGGAAGGATTCCACTCGATGGCCATGACCGTCCTCCGCGCAGGGGTTCTTAACGTTCGCTGGGCTGGTACTCGCCCCATACCTCACGCAGCGCGTCGCAGACCTCCCCGAGGGTGGCATCCGCCCGCAGCGCGTCCCGGAGCGGGTAGAGCACGTTGTCGGCGCCTTCCGCGGCCTTCTTGAGGGCAGCGATCGCGCGGCCGAACGCGGCCGGGTCCCGCTGCTCCTTCAGCCGGGCGAGCTTCCCGGCCTGCTCGGCCTCGATATTCGGATCTCCGCGAAGCGGCTGGTACGGCTCCTCGCCCTCGATGGCGAACCGGTTCACTCCGACCACGGTCCGTTCGCCCTCGTCGATTTCCCGCGCGACGCGGTAAGCCGCGTCCTCGATCTCCGCCTTCTGGAAACCGCGCTCGATCGCGGCCACCGCCCCGCCCATGTCCTCGACCTGGTCCATCAGGGTTTCCGCGGCGGTCTCGATCTCGTCGGTCATCGACTCGATCGCGTAGGAGCCCGCGAACGGGTCCACGGTGGCGGTCAGGTCGCTCTCGTAGGCGATCACCTGCTGGGTCCGCAGCGCCAGCCGGGCCGCCTTGGTGCTGGGCAGGGCGAGCGCCTCGTCGTAGGAGTTGGTGTGCAGCGACTGCGTCCCGCCGAGCACCGCGGCCACGGCCTGCAGGCTGACCCGGACCAGGTTCACCTCTGGCTGCTGCGCGGTGAGCTGCACGCCCGCCGTCTGGGTATGGAAGCGCAGCATCTGCGACCGGGGGTCCTTGGCGCCGAACTCCTCTTTCATGATGCGGGCCCACAGCCGGCGAGCCGCGCGGAACTTGGCCACCTCCTCCAGCAGCGTGGTCCGGGCCACGAAGAAGAACGACAGCCGGGGCGCGAATTCGTCGACGTGCAGTCCGGCCTTGATCGCCGCCCTGACGTACTCCCTGGCGTTGGCCAGGGTGAACGCGATCTCCTGCACTGGCGTGGCGCCCGCCTCGGCCATGTGGTAGCCGGAGATGGAGATCGTGTTCCATTTCGGCAGCTCTTCGCGGCAGTAGGCGAACGTGTCGGCCACCAGGCGCAGCGACGGGCGCGGCGGGTAGATGTAGGTGCCCCGGGCGATGTACTCCTTCAGCACGTCGTTCTGGATCGTCCCGGTCAGCTGGTCCGGGCGCGCGCCCTGCTCCTCGCCCACGGCCTGGTACATCAGCAGCAGGACCGCGGCGGGCGCGTTGATGGTCATGGAGGTGGACACCTTGTCGAGCGGGATCCGGCCGAAGAGCGTCCGCATGTCGTCGACGCAGTCGATGGCCACGCCGACCTTGCCCACCTCGCCGTGCGCGATCGGTGCGTCGGAGTCGTATCCCATCTGGGTGGGCAGGTCGAAGGCCACCGAGAGCCCGGTCGTTCCCGCCTCGATCAGCTCGTGATAGCGGCGGTTGGACTCCTTCGCCGTGGCGAAGCCGGCGTACTGGCGCATCGTCCAGGGCCGGTCGACGTACATCCGCGGATACACTCCGCGAGTAAACGGGTACTCCCCGGGCCTGCCTAGCTTCTCCACGGGCCGGAAGTCCGTAAGCTTGCTGTCGTCGTAGACGGCATCGATGGGGAGTCCGGACTCCGACGTTGGTTCCATAACGCTCAGGTTACTTCGGGACCGCCTCCAGGTTGAGGGGCAAGGAGGGTCATGCTGGACCGGATCAGGTCGCGGGCCATCCTGGCCGGGGTGCTTCTTGCGGTCCTCGTCGGTGCTGCCCCGGCGTCTTCCGCGTCCCCGTCTCCGGTCGCGCCGGTCATTGGCGGGCCGCAGCTGGCGTCCCGGGGCGTGGTCGTGAACTACCCGTCGCGTTCGGTGCCGCGGCTGCCGGACGTCCAGGCCTCGGCGTTCGTGATCGCCGACGCCGGCACCGGCCAGGTGCTCGCGGCCAGGGACCCGCACGGCTGGTACCGGCCGGCCAGCACGCTCAAAGTGCTCACCGCGGTGGCCCTGATCCCGCTGCTCAACCCGGACGCCATGGTGGTGGCCAGCAAGCAGGCCACCTCGACCGTGCCGAACGTGGTCGGCCTGGTCGCCGGGCGGGCCTACCAGGTCTCCGACCTGTTCACCGCGCTGCTGACCATCTCGGCCAACGACGCCGCGATCGCGCTGACCCAGGCCGCCGGGTCGTTCAGCGAGGGCATGGCGCTGATCAACGCCGAGGCGCGGCACCTGCAGGCCGACGACACCGTCGCCGTCGAGCCGAACGGGCTGGACGCCCCGGGCCAGCACACCTCCGCCTACGACCTGGCGTTGATCGCCCGCCAGGCGCTGAAGCTGCCCGCGTTCCTCCGGTACGACCAGACCGTGAGCCAGCGGTTCGTGGTCGCCCGGCGCAAGGCGGTCGAGCTGTACAACCAGAACTCCCTGCTCACCACCTATCCGGGCGCCGTCGGCGGGAAGATCGGCTGGACCAGCGCCGCGGGTGCCACCTACGTCGGGATGGCCACCCGGCACGGGGTCACGCTCATCGTGACGCTGCTGCACTGCCCCGCGCTGACCGAGATCGACTCGGCGAAGAAGCTGCTCGACTGGGGTTTCGCGGCGGACGGCAAGGTCGCCCCGGTCGGCACGCTGGTCGGCCCGCTGCGGCCGCCCTCGCCCTCGGCGTCGCCCTCGGCCGCCGCCCGGCCGGCGCGGGCCGCAATCGGGTCCGGTTCGCACCCGGACCGCGTGACCAGTCCGTCGGTGCTGGCGGCGGCCGGGTTCAGCTGTGCGGCGGTGCTCGTCGCGCTGCTCGGCGTCGCCTACGGCCGCAGGAACGGCAGGACGGCCCGGTCTGGCCCGCCGCGCAGCGGCGCCTAGCCGGCGGGCAACGGCCTGCTGTGGTTTTCCCGGTTCGCGCTGCTCTTGGCGATCGCGTGCCTGACCAGGGCGATGAGCACCTTCTGGACGGAATCGCGCTGCCGCGCGTCGCACAGCACCACGGGCGTGTCCGGGTCGAGATCCAGGGCGATCTGGACATCTTCCGGCTGGTAACGCGGGGCGCCGTCGAAGCAGTTGACCGCGACGAGGAACGGCGTGGCGCGGTGCTCGAAGTAGTCCACCGCGGCGAAGCAGTCGGCCAGCCGCCGCGTGTCGGCCAGCACCACCGCCCCGACCGCCCCATGGGCCAGCTCATCCCACATGAACCAGAAACGTTCCTGCCCGGGCGTGCCGAAAAGGTACAGGGTCAGGTCGGCCCGGAAGGTTATCCGGCCGAAATCCATCGCCACCGTCGTCGTGGTCTTGCGGTCTGCGCCACTGGTGTCGTCGATGCCGATGCTGCGGTCGCTAAGGACTTCCTCGGTGGACAGCGGGCGGACCTCGCTGATCGCACCGACCAGGGTGGTCTTGCCCACCCCGAATCCCCCGGCGATCAGGATCTTGGCCGTGGCGGGTATCACTTCCGCCTCCACCGTGTCAGAGAGTGTGTAGTCCCTCCAGCACGTCCCTCAGTAGACGGTCGTTGGTTACCTGTCCCCCGGGAGGCGCGACGACCCGGAGCGCCCCGTACTGGCTCAGGTCACTGAGCAGCACGCGGACCACCCCCACTGGGAGGTCGATGTCGGAGGCCAGATCTACCACCGTGACGGGCTGACGGCAGTGGCTCAGGACCTGGCGGTGCTCGCGGCTGAGCCGCGTGTCGGCCGGGAGCTGCGGATCGGCGACGGCCATCACCACGTCGATCAACCCGACGTACGACCCGGAAGCGGGCGCTGTGCGTCCCTTCGTGACGGCATACGGCCGCACGATCGGTCCCGCCTCCCGGTCAAGCCACCTGTCCCTGGGCGCGCTCATGCGCTCAGCCCACGACTGGTTCGTGATCGGCCTGTCTCGGCCCGGCGGTCAGGTGCACGCCCATCCGTCGGACCAGCATGGCCATTTCATAGGCCATCACGCCCAGGTTGGCGTCAGCCGAGGCGAGCACGGCCAGGCAGGTGCCCTGCCCGGCGGCCATCACGAACAGGAACGCGGAATCCATCTCGATGATGGTCTGCCGCACTTCCTCGTTGCCGACCTGCTTTCCGATCCCGCGGGCCAGGCTATGCACGCCCGCGGACAGGGCCGACAGGTTGTCGCCTTCCTCGCGGCTCATATTCTTTGACGTCGCCACGACCAGGCCATCCCTGGACAGGAGCAGCGCCTGGCGGACGTTCGCGACCCGGGAGACCAGATTGTCCAGCAGCCAGCCGAGTTGCTCGCTGCTGCTCTTCGTCTGCGTCATGACTCAACCTCACGATCGTCTGGTGGCCCGCCCGATACGCCTTCCGGCGGGCTGCCGAGGTCGGGTCCCGAAGGGTCGGCCACGGGGTTGTCCAGGTCGTCGAGGCGGCCGCGCATCCACCCATCTTGCAGCGCGGACAGCCGACTGCTGGCCTGCTCAGGTGAACGTGCCGATGACTCGGCGGCCTCGGGCGAGTGAAGGACGCTGGTGGCGAGCTCAGCGCCGAGCGGACCGCGAAGCTGCGGGGCGAGGCTGGCCTGGCGGACTCGCCGGGGCAGGCCCAGGTAAGTCCCGCCGCCTGCCGTGCCGTTCGTGGGCCGGCCAGGAGCCGACCCGGCGACTCCTGTAGACCAGCTGACTCCAATCGACCCGCCGACCTCGGGCTCTGCGGATCCAATGGCCCAGGCCGCGGCCACCGCCATCGGCAATCCGGGCTGCGCTTGCGCCGGGCTGGACGCCGACCGTCCGGGCTGGTCCTCTGGGGGAGGCTCGAGCCGGTGCCGGCCGGTCATTCCCAACGCCGGGCGGCGCTCCCGGTTCGTGGCCGCCGTCGACAGCACGCCGATGCCGCCGGGCCTGAACCAGGCGTCGCCCTCATGCTCAGGCACGATGATCTCCCAGGGGAGCAGCACAATGGCCGTGGTTCCGCGGTAGGGAGACATCCGCAGCGTAACCCTGATCCCGTGCCTGGCGGCAAGGTTGCCGGTCACGAACAGGCCGAGCTGGTCGCTGCTGGCCAGGTCGAACTCGGGCGGCATGGCCAGCTGCTCGTTGATGGCAGCCATTGCGTCCGGCGCTATGCCAAGCCCGCGATCCTCGATTTCCACCGCGAAACCGTGGCCGACGACACTGCCGCTGATCGTCACCCGGGTATTCGGCGGCGAGAACGCGGTGGCGTTCTCGACCAGTTCGGCGAAGAGGTGGATGACGTCGTTCACCGCGGTCCCGGCCACGGCGTCGGCGGACTCGGTGATCACGTCCACCCGGACGTAGTCCTCAACCTCCGCGACCGCCGCCTGCAGGACGTCGACCACCGGCACCGGGTCGCGCCAGCCTCGGCCCGGCGTGGCCCCGGCCAGGATCAGCAGGCTCTCGGCGTACCGCCGCATACGGGTGGTGAGGTGGTCCAGGCCGAACAGGTCACCCAGGAGGGCCGGGTCGCTGGTGGCCCGTTCCATGGTGTCGAGCATGCCGAGCTGCCGGTGCAGCAGCGACTGGTTCCGCAGCGAGAGGTTGACGAACACCTGGTTGACGCCCTTGCGCAGGCTGGCCTGGCCGACGGCGGCCTCGACGGCCGTGCGCTGCACGGTGGAGAAGGCCTGCGCGACGTTCGCGATCTCGGTGATCCGGCCCGCCTTCATCGGCGGGGACTCCGCCTGGACGTCAACGTCCTCGCCGCCGCGCAGCCGCTCGACCAGCCGCGGCAGACGCTCGTTGGCCATCTGCCTGGCGCTGTCGTACAGGTTCGTGAGCTCCACCCGGAGCCTGCGGCCGAATCGCACCATCACGAAGACGGAGGCCAGAACGGCGGCCAGGCCGAGGCCGGCGGCCAGGTAAAGCTGGGTCAGCAAGCTGTCGCTCAGCCGCGCCGACTCCGCGGCCAGGATGTTGCCGATCTGCCGTTCGTTCGCCAGCACCGACGCCTGGAACGTCAGGGCGGCAGCCTGGAAGGTCGCGGGATCCGCCGGTACCGGCCGGTTGGCTGGGCCGGCCTCGATCTGGTTCTCTGTGGCCAGGAGCCCCTGGTAGGCGGGCGTGTCGTAGATTCGCTTGAAGATCGCGGTCATGGCCGGATTGGCCAGCGCGAACATGTCGCCGATCTCAAGGTTCTGCTGCCCCACAGTCTCTGCGAGTAGCACACGATCCGGCTGCGCCATCAGGCCGCGCGCCGCGAGCGCCCCCTCGACCAGGGCGACCGCGCCGCCGGTGAAGTCCTCCGCCCGGCCTTCGGCGATGGCCGACTGCGTCATCAGGCTGAGATCCGGGTCGCTGGGCGGCAGCGAGATCTGGAAGGCCCCGTATTCGGCGGCGGTGATGGCGCTGTACGCGTTGAACGCCGCCGCCTGGCTGTCCGCTCCTGAGTCGACCGCCGCGCGGATCTGGCCCAGGCCGGCTAGCTCGGCGAGGAACTGGCCGAGCCGCGTCCTGGCCGTCGTGCTGACCAGCCCGTCCACCGACGTGATGGAGCCGCGAACCGCCGCGGCGTAGGTGTCGGTGCTGTGCCGTACGGCCTTCAGCTGGGCCTGGATCGGCGCAGACCGGCGGCCAGTGCCCAGCCAGATCAGGGTGAACGCGCGCTCGCCCCCCAGCGTCTGCGCCAGCGCGATGACGCTGGGCGCTATGGCGTTTTCGACCCTGTTGTAGTGCTGGTCGCGAATGACGTTGCCGAGCGTAATGCTGGCGGTGAACCCCCACAGTGCTGCCAGGGACAGCAGCGGGATCAGGAGCAGGCTGACCAGCGTCAGCCGCGCGGATCTGGTGCGGGGTGGTGGCGGGTCAGTAGCCAAGGCACCTCTTCGCAGGGTGGACGATTCAGATGGACTGAGCAGCCCGGCGCCCAAACGCCCGGGAGGTTAACCCGGGGCGGCCGCCCTGGATAAGCGGCCCACGCCACCGGGTGCACTGCACGCATCGGTACACCTGCACTGCGACCCCTGCGCCCTTCATTCCCCCGCGTTGAACGAGGTCAAGAAAGCGCCGTCCCGGATTCTCCCCAACGAAATCCGATACATAGTTGCATAGCACATTCAGGTGCCTTTTCTCGGCTTCTTTCCGGAATCGGTGTACTAAATCGTGCTTTGTGCTTTTTCGTCCTGTGCTACGTGATCGTGCCCCGGGATTACGCGGCGTGGCTTGCTGGCCCTAGCCGGCGGGCTCGAGCAGGCCAATGCGGTCGCGGACAGCGGTCATGGTCTGGCTGGCGACCTGGTGGGCCTGGGCGGCGCCGTGAGCGAGCACGCGGTCCAGTCCGGCCTCGTCGGCCAGGATGCGCTGGGTCTTCTCGCGGATCGGGGCGAAGGTAGCCACGACCAGTTCGGCCAGGTCCTTCTTGAACCCGCCGTAGCCGGTGCCGGTGTACTTGGCCTCGAGGGTGGCGACCGGCTCGCCGGACAGCGCCGAGTAGATCCGCAGCAGGTTGGTCACGCCCGGCTTGCCCTCCGGATCGGCCCGCACCTCCGAGCCCGGGTCGGTGACCGCGCGGAGAATCTTCCTGCGGATCACGGCCGGCTCGTCGAGGACGTCGACGATGCCCTGCGGGGAGGACGACGACTTGCTCATCTTGGCCGTCGGGTCCTGCAGGTCGTAGATCTTGGCCACCTCGGCCAGGATGTAGGGCTGCGGCACCACGAACGTCTGGCCGTACCGGTGGTTGAATCGCTGGGCCAGTGTCCGGCTCAGCTCCAGGTGCTGCCGCTGGTCCTCGCCGACCGGTACCCGGTCGGCCTGGTAGAGCAGGATGTCGGCGGCCTGCAGGATGGGGTAGGTGAACAGGCCGACGGAGGCCTGGTCGTGGCCTTCCTTGGCCGACTTGTCCTTGAACTGGGTCATCCGGCTGGCCTCGCCGAACCCGGTCATGCAGCCCAGGATCCAGGCCAGCTCGGTGTGCTCGGGCACGTGGCTCTGTACGAACAGCGTGCACCGGTCCGGATCCAGCCCGGCGCCGAGCAGCTGGGCGGCGGCGACCCGGGTCCTCTGGGGAAGGAGCGCGGGATCCTGCGGCAACGTGATCGCGTGCAGGTCCACCACGCAGTAGAAGGCGTCGTAGGTGTCCTGCAGGGCCACCCACTGCCGCAGCGCGCCGAGGTAATTACCCAGGTGGAACGAGTCGGCGGTGGGCTGGATGCCGGAGAGTACGCGGAGCCGGGACATGCGCAGGAGTCTAGACGACCGAGGGTGACCGACGTGTTCCGGTGCGACGTACGCGGTCTCCGCCGGGTTCACCCGGGGCGGGCGGTTGGCGGGCTGTGGCTGTGGAAGGTTTTGGTGCCGTCGGGGCTGCGGGCGGTGGTGGTGCCGTCGGGGTGCAGGGCGACGGTCCAGCCCCATTGGTGGATCGC